>ENA-OQHZ01000021-OQHZ01000021.1-human-gut-metagenome-genome-assembly--contig:-NODE-21-length-127731-cov-10.314256_pt1 | contig 127731 bp, 107 predicted proteins | sample MGYA00242642_ERZ504734 | MGnify/ENA primary metagenome ERZ504734 (study PRJEB26092, sample SAMD00036210) | human gut metagenome | host: Homo sapiens | study: EMG produced TPA metagenomics assembly...
GAGGACCTCACCGCCGACGAGGCCGAGCGCCTGGCCGACGAGGGCCAGTTCGGCAAGGGTTCCATGGAGCCCAAGGTCCGCGCCGCCATCAAGTTCGCCCGCTCCCGCAAGGGCCGCACCTGCATCATCGGCGCCCTGGACAAGGCCGCCGAGACCATGGCCGGCCTCTCCGGTACCCGCATCCACGAGTAGTCTCTACTCCGTTGCCTCTCTCGTGGGCGCCAGGCAAAGCGCCCACAAACCACCTCTCTTCATGAGCCCCGCGGTCCGCTCCGACTGCGGGGCTTTTGCTATTCACCTAGTCATTGGGGACAAACCCGGCACTTGGGGACGGTCCTTTCCTGCCGGCAGCTTGGGACAGTCCTTAATAGTCATTGGGGACGTTCTTAAACGACTAGTCAAACAAGAACGTCCCCAACGACTACTCATTTAAGTCTGTCCCCAATGACTGCCCAATGGCTGGGAAGGCGCATCCCACACCGACGCATTGCCTTCGGGCCCTCTCCCCAGGCTCTCCATAGCTCAGCTGGACTCCCCGCAACCTGTTCCGAGTTGGCGGAACGAGCGCGACGTGGAGTGTCATTCTTTACCGCGTTAGACTAGACGCAGGGAAAGGAGGAGGACATGGATGCTCGCGTCAAGCAGCTTGTAAATATGATCGAGGACGCTCAGCCTGTCGCTGTCGCGGTACTTGCCAAGCGTCTCGAGGTAAGCGAGCGCGCCGTGAGAAACTATATCCATCGCGCAAACGACAACCTTGCAGGGGTTGCACGCATCGTTGGCAGCAAGGGGCAGTATCGTATCGATGTTGCACGTGCAGATGAGCTTGCTCGCTTGCTAGACGGTGCGGCTCTGGCTCATCCGGGCATTCCTGATACGCGCGACGGCCGTGTGTCCTTCCTTCTTAACGACCTCCTCATGCGGTCCCAGTGGGTGACGATTGAGGAGTATGCGGATTTACTCTACGTTTCGGCGCGAACTCTGTCCAATGACATGCGTCTGGTAGAGCAGAAACTCGCCCAATTTGACTTACGCTCGAAAAGCGCCCACGCTACGGAATCCGCGTTGCGGGCGGGGAGTCGCAACGGCGCCTGTGCCTGGCCTCGCTGGTGAGGCCCGTGTTGCCCGACACCGACGATGCAAAGCTCGCCGAGCGCCTGCGGGCCATCGCCGCATGTGTGGACGATGCCCTGACGGCCTCGCCCGTCACGGTGAGCTCGCTGGCATCCCGCAATCTCATCATGCATCTTTACATCGCTCTTGGCCGCATCGAGCAGGGCTGCTATGTCCCAGCTGCAGAATCGGACGTTCAAAAACTGGAGGGAACGCGCGAATACGCCGCGGCTTTCCAGATTGCCGCAAACATCAAGGATGCCCTGGGCGTGAGCATGCCCCGAGAAGAGGTTGCCTTTATCGCAATCCATTTGCTCGGCAGGGGCACGGGCGTGCCCGAGAAGGGCTCTGCCGTTATCTCGGACGAGATGTGGGAGATTGCTTCCGAGATGGTACGTGCGGTCAACGATGAGTTTAGGTTTGACTTTAGCGGCGATCTTGAACTTCGCATGAACCTTGCTCGGCATATCGGCCCTCTGGGCTATCGCCTTGAATATCACATGCATATGGATAACCCCATGCTGCCCGATATCAAGACGAGGTTTCCGTTGGCCTATTCGATGGCAGCTGGCACCTCGCAGGTACTCGAGCGTCATTTTGGCAGCCAGCCCTCTGATGAAGAGCTCGGCTACATCGCCATGGCATTTGCCCTGGCCCTCGAGCAGCAAGCCGACCAGCCGCGTCGCAAACGCATCCTGATCGTGTGCGCCTCGGGAGCGGGAAGCGCCCGTATGCTCGAGCACCAGTACCGCAAGCAGTTTGGCATGTATATCGATTCGATTGAGACATGCGATGTCGCCCGCGTGGGAACGCTCGATTTTTCGCACATCGACTACGTGTTCACAACGGTGCCGCTCAACGTCAAGTTGCCCGTGCCCGTTCGCGAGGCCGATTTCTTCTTGGAGACGAGCGATGTCAACGCTATCCGCAAGGTGTTGAGCGACGACACTGCGCAATCGGACTCCGTGAGCTCTTTCTTTAGCCGTGCCCTGTTCTTCAACCGCGTTGAGGCGTCGTCGAAGCAGGCCGTTCTCCGATATCTCTCCGAGCGCGCCGTCGAGAGCGGCCGTGTCGATGCCCAGTTTGCCCAAGAGGTCGCCGAGCGCGAGAGCGCGAGTGCCACCTCGTTTGGCAATGGGGTAGCCATGCCCCATGGGATGCATCCCTTGAGCGCCGAGGCCTTTGTTACCGTGGGCCTGCTCGAACATCCCATTCTTTGGGACGAATACGGCCATGAGGTCGATATCGTCTTTATGGTGTCGTTTGCCCGGTCGGGCGGCGATGAGGCGCGGATCTTGAGCTCACTGCTCGCCGAGATCTTTATGGACCGCCAGGGGGTCGAGCGCCTACGCGAGCGCCGGTCCTGGCATGAGCTGATGGCGCTTGTGCAAGCGCATACGGCTTAAGACCTCTTTTGTCGATAACCCTGTCTGTCTACCTGCAATAAACCTCGAGGATTGCGGGCGGGAGATAGGCGTTTCGAATATTCAAGTACAAACCAAACATCACGGGAGAGGAGACCGTTATGGACGATCAGGGAACCGAGATGGTTTCGTTTCAGCTGGTCGCTGCAGCGGGAGAGGCGCGCAGCCTTGCCTTCGAAGCCCTTGAAAAGGCAAAAGCGGGGGATTTTGACGCCGCCGCCAAACTCATGAAGCAGTCAAAGGATGCGGGAATCAAGGCTCACCACATCCAAACGCAGCTGCTTTCGACTGAGGCAGCGGGCGAGCATCTGTCGGTGGATGTGTTGCTGGTCCATGCTCAGGACCACCTCATGTGCTCCATGCTTGCTCAGGAGCTCGTGCAGGAGCTGATCTGCCTGTATGAGCGCACTGCAACCAAGAACGCCTAGCGGCGTGCGGTGACTATCCAACCAATCAATGCGAAGGGAATCCCTTATGAAGATCCTTCTTGTTTGCGCAGCTGGTCTGTCTACAAGCATTCTGATGAAGAAACTCGAGAAATATGCGGAGCAAAACGGCATCGAGCTCGATATCGATGCGGTGGGTATCGGTGAGTATCAGGAGACGTGCGCCAATTATGACGTGCTGCTCTTGGGGCCGCAGGTGTCCTACCAGCTCAACACCGTCAAGCAGGGGAGCGGTAAGCCGACCGCGGTCATCCCCGCACAGGACTACGGCATGGGCAACGCCGCCAACGTGCTGGCACTCGCCCAGTCGCTGTTGGGCTAGGAGGCGACTATGGAAAAGTTCATGACCCTGCTTCAGGAAAAACTGACCCCTATTGCCAATTTCTGCGGCGCCGAGCGCCACTTTGCCTCCATGCAAAAGGGCTTTATGAGCGCGATCAGCTTCATCTTGGTCTCTGCCGTCTTTATGATCATCGCCAACCCGCCGGTCACGGCCGACCTGGTGGCGCGGGGCGGGTTCTGGTCCGTCTTTGGCCCTTGGCTCGATTTTGCCACGGCCAATAAGCTCACGCTGCTCATCCCGTTCAACATGACGATGGGCATACTGTCGGTGATCGTGACGTTCGCAATCGCCTATAACCTGGCGGGCACCTACAAGATGCCCAAGCTTAACGCCGGTATGACCTCGCTGGTGATGTTCCTGATCGCCGCGGCGCCGTCGTCCTACTACCAGCTTGCTGATGAGTCCGTGCTCCAGGCGGTCCCCTGCACCTATCTGGGTGCGCAGGGCCTGTTTACCGCCATCATCGTTGCCCTGGTCTCCGTCGAGGTCACGCGCTTCTGCCAGACCAAGGGCATCACCATCAAGATGCCCGATGGCGTGCCGCCGTTTTTGTCCGAAACCTTTGGCGCCATCGTGCCTATGCTCGCCAACATCCTCATCTTCTTTGGTGGCAACCTGCTGATCCAGATGATCGATCCCACGCTGTCCATCCCCTCGGTTATCGAGAAGCTGCTCGCTGCCCCGCTTTCCGTCGCAGTTGACTCTGTGCCCGGCGCACTGCTTATCTGCTTCATGACGCTGCTGTTTTGGTGCTTTGGCGTCCACGGCAACATGATCATGATGCCCATCACCGCCCCGGTCACGCTTGCCGCCTTTGCTGCCAACGCCTCGCTCTACGCTGCTGGGCAGCCGCTTGAGTTCCACCCGGTATTCATGTCGATGGTCATCAACCTCATCGGCGGCACGGGCAATACGTTCTCTTTTGTGGCGCTCTGCGCGTTTAGGGCAAAGTCGCAGCAGCTCAAGGCATTTGGCAAGGCATCGATCGTGCCGAGCTTCTTCCGTATCTCCGAGCCCGCGATCTTCGGCGCGCCCATCATCTTCAACCCGATCCTCATGATTCCGTTTGTGCTAGGCGGCATGATCTCGGCCCTGCTGTATTGGGGTGCGGTCTCACTGGGTCTTGTCTCTAACTTCTACATCTTGGTGAGCGGCACGTTCCCCATCTTCGTTCAGGGCTTTATCCAGTGCCTCGACCCGCGCATCTGGGTGTTTACGATCGTTTTGATCGTGGTTATGGCTGTGGTCTGGTACCCGTTCTTTAAGGTGTACGACAACCTGCTCCTGGCTCAGGAGCAGGAGAACGTCGCGGCAGCTTCTGCCGAGGATACTGAGTAGCATGAGTTACTTTGACAGAACGTCTGCCGCCGGTATGCCCGAGGGCTTTTTGTGGGGTGGTGCCCTCGCCGCCAACCAGGCCGAAGGGGGCTGGAACGAGGGCGGCCGCGGCATGTCGCACTCCGACCTGATCCCACAGGGTTCCGACCGCTGGGATGTAATGTTTGGCAGGCAAAAGCCCGTGGACGATCCGGACAGGCTGTATCCATGCCGCTGGGGCAACGACTTCTTCCATCATTGGCGCGAGGACGTCGAGCTCTTTGCCGAGATGGGCTTTAAGTGCCTGCGTCTTTCAATTTGTTGGAGCCGTATTTTTCCCACAGGGATGGAGGCCGAGCCCAACGGTGAGGGCTTGGAGTTTTACCGTCAGGTATTCGAGGCGCTGCGCGAGCACGGAATCGAGCCGCTCGTGACGCTGTCGCACTACGACTATCCGTTGGCTCTGGTCGAGCGTTATGGTGGATGGCAAAGCCGAGAGATGATCGAGCGGTATGCGCACTACGTCGAGACCGTCGGACGTGCGTACCAGGGCCTCGTGCGTTATTGGCTCACCTTCAACGAGATCAACAGCGTGGCGCTGTCCTATCTCAACGCGGGCGTCACGCTCGAGGATGAGCGTGACCGTGCAGCCGTGACCGCGGCGTTCTCGCACCATATGTTTATGGCGAGCGCTCGCGCTGTCGAGATCCTGCACAAGATCGATCCCGCAAACAAGGTGGGTTGCATGATCGCTGCCGGTGCGACCTATCCGTACCGTTGTGCGCCCGAGGACGTATGGCTTGCGTATGAGGAGGACCGCGGCCGCTACTTCTACACTGACGTGATGGCTGCGGGCGCCTATCCTACTTGGAAGCTGCGTGCGCTCGAGAAAGAGGGTGTTCACGTGCCCTTTGAGCCGGGCGATACGGAGTATCTGGCAGAGCATACGGTCGACTTCATCTCGTTCTCGTACTATTGCTCGCGCTTGGTGTGCGCCGATGATCAGGTGATCGCCGAGAAGGCGGAGGGCAACGTGTTCCCGACGCTGCGCAATCCGTACCTCAAGGATAAAGAGACTGCCTGGAAGTGGCAGATCGATGCGCTGGGTTTGCGCGTGACGCTTGCCGGCTACCACGATCGTTACCATCTTCCGCTCTTTATCGCCGAGAACGGTGTGGGCGGACTCGATGCGCTGGAAGACGGCAAAGTCCACGATGCGTATCATATTGATTACCTGCGCAGGCATATTCTTGCGCTGCGCGATGCAATTGTCGAGGACGGTGTTGACCTGATGGGATACACGCCGTGGGGCTGTATCGATTTGGTGTCGGCCTCGACGGGGCAGATGAAGAAGCGCTATGGCTTTGTTTATGTCGATGCCGATGATACGGGCAAAGGCACGTTCGATCGCTACCGAAAGGACAGCTTCTGCTGGTACCAAAAGGTCATTGCATCAAATGGCGAGGACTTGAGTTAACTCTTGCAGGTCTGTTGCCCCCGCGGTCCGCTTCGGCTGCGGGGGCTTTTGCTATTGAGGCGGCTGTTCATGAGGAGCATTGCAGACTGCGGAAACCCGGCACTTGGGGACGTTCCTTTCCTGCCGGCAGCTTGGGACAGTCCTTAAAGGCCGCATCGATCAACTGCGGAAAGCACATCCCAGAATGAGCGTCCAACATGGGGTGCGGTTTCCTTGAGGCCCTCAATCGGAAAATGCATCCCGGATTTTTGTCGAAAAGCGGTCCCTAGTTTCCCAAACGGGCCGCTAACGGAAAGTGCATCCCGCTATTGGGCCCCAAAGCAGGATGCGCTTTCCGTGCTGGCAGTTCCAAGCAGTTCGGGATGGCCCTTTTCGTCTGCTCTCGGCCGGCGTCCGTAAGACTGTCCCCAACGACCACTCATTTAAGTCTGTCCCCAATGAGTGCCCAATGACTAGTAGTAGGCCCACATGGCTTCGACTTCGTTGAGGACCTCTACGACGCCCCAGCGACGGGCGCTGCGGCTGGCCGAGTTGGGGTCGTAGACGCCAATCTGGTTGGCATCGTCGATGCCGTAGAGCACGATGTAGTGGCCTACGTTGGTAAACGTACCGGGGCGCACTGCGGCGATAACGGGCGCACCCGAGTGAAGTGCTTGGGTAATCGATTCACGATCGTTATAGAGCTGTGTTCCGTTGAGTCCCAGCTGCCACGCACCGCCTGTCATAAACGACCACTCGGTGGCACCAGTGGGGGCGTAGTTGCCGGCTTCGGCCAGCGCGCATATATCGACCGGCGTCTTATCGGTGTGGCCGGTCTTAAAGATATAGACCATGGTGAGGCAAGTGGGACCGCAAGCGTTTTCGCGGATAGTGCCACCGGCATAGGACAGCTCCGACCATGCGGGGTCAATTTGGTAGATGTGGGGCATGGTGCCGGCCTGCCATTGCGAGCGTGGGGTCGAGAACGCAAAGGAGTAACCGGGCGCGACGGGAGCTTTAAGCAGCTTGTCCTCGGCAGTGGGCTCAAGACCGGCTGATCCGTGGGAGATACAGGATCCCAAAAACACAAAGACGAGACAGGCGGCAATGGAGCAAAGAGCAAGGCGTAGGCGGCGGGCCGGAAGTACGTGGCTTGTGGTATGCGACGCGGGGTGAGGGGCGGAATTGCCGCGATCGCGTTGAGGTCGCGAAAAGGAGCGTTTAACGTAGTAGTCGGTCTTACGGCGATCGTAGCGGCGCGGCTGTGATGTGTCGGTCTGGCGTTGGCGTGTGCTCGTACTCACGCGGTCTGACTGCTGCACGGTACGGCTTTGTTGCCGAGAAGAAGCCCCGGGCTGCTCTTGGGGGCGCTGCTGGTTGCCGTTGTCGGAGGTGCTTCTGGGCGTTGGCGTGGTGCGGCCGGCAAGGCGCACGCTTTGTGGCCGTTGGTCGCCGTCATTGTATCCGTATGCCATTCGAATCACCTTGCCTCGTGTGTAACTTGTCTATCCTACATAAAAAGATGCACGACACATGGGTGTGTGCGCCAAAAGCCTGACAAATGGTATGAACGTTGCCGCGCCGCGCGCCAAGCGTCACGGCAACAGGTATCCAAAAGCAGACAAGATGAAAGCGTCCAGGACGAATGACGTCTCCCGCCGTTCGTCCCAAAAACGGCGCCGCTCGTTTTGCAGTTCTGCCTTCGGTCGAGCCATAAGCGGCAGCGTGGCGCCGAGGCCGTATCTTAAAGCCACGAAATAAAAGCGCGCGGTCGAACAGGCCGCGCAAGGGGTGACGCCAGGGGGCGTCAAAAAGGAAAGGAGGGGAACAATGGCGGACAAGAACGCAGAAGTTGCAGTCGAGGACAACGGCGGCATGAAGAAAACGCTTTCGCTCTGGAACTTCTTCACCATCGGTTTCGGTGCCATCATCGGTACCGGTTGGGTTCTGCAGGTCGGCGACTGGATGGTCGTGGGCGGCGGTCCCGTTCCCGCTATGATTGCATTCCTCTTGGGCGCAATCTTCCTCGTGCCCGTCGGAGCTGTTTTTGGTGAGCTCACGGCTGCTATCCCAATTTCGGGCGGCATCGTCGAGTATGTCGATCGTAGCTTTGGCCGTACGATGAGCTACATCACCGGCTGGCTCCTGGCCCTGGGCAACGGCATCCTGTGCCCGTGGGAGGCCATCGCCATCTCGACCCTCGTGTCCGAGATGTTCGGCAGCCTGCCCGGCCTTGAGTGGCTGCGCGCCGTCAAGCTCTACACCATCCTGGGCGCCGACGTTTACCTGTTCCCGACGCTAATCGCGCTCGGCTTTGCAACCTACGTCATCTTCCTCAACTTCCGCGGTGCCAGCTCGGCCGCCAAGCTGCAGGCCTTCCTGACCAAGGCTCTGCTCTGCGGCATGCTGCTCGCCATGGGCGTCTCGCTGTTCACCGGCTCGCCGGACAACGCCATGCCCGTGTTCTCCCAGGTCACCGGTGCTGGCGGCGGCAAGCCCGCTACCGAGGGCACCAGCCTGTTCGCAGGCATCGTTTCGGTCCTGGTTCTGACCCCGTTCTTCTACGCCGGCTTCGACACCATTCCTCAGCAGGCTGAGGAAGCAGCCGAGGGCCTCAACTGGAACAAGTTCGGTAAGATCATCTCCTTGGCTCTGCTGGCCGCCGGCGGCTTCTACATGGTCTGCATCTACTCGTTCGGCACCATCCTCGACTGGCATGAGTTTGTTAAGAGCCCGGTTCCCGCGCTTGCCTGCCTCAAGGGCATCAACATGCTCCTGTACCTGGCCATGCTCGTCATCGCCACGCTTGGACCCATGGGCCCGATGAACTCCTTCTACGGCGCCACGAGCCGCATCATGCTCGCCATGGGCCGCAAGGGTCAGCTGCCCGAGAAGTTCGCCGAGGTCGATCCCAAGTCCGGCGCTCCCAAGCTCGCCTGCGTCGTTCTGGGCGTCATCACCGTCGTCGGTCCGTTCCTGGGCAAGAACATGCTCATCCCTCTGACCAACGTGTCGGCCCTCGCCTTCATCTTCTCCTGCGGCATGGTCGCCCTCGCTTGCCTGCGTATGCGCTTCACCGAGCCCGACCTGCCTCGTCCCTACGAGGTGCCCGGCGGCAAGTTTGGCATCAGCCTCGCTATCGTTGCCTGCGGCACCATCATTGGCCTGCTCGTGATCCCGTTCTCTCCCGCCTCCCTCAACATGGTGGAGTGGAGCATCGTGATCGGCTGGCTGGCTGTTGGCCTGGCCCTCATGGCCTTCACCAATTCCCGCAAAAAATAACGCCTAGCCGGGGCGGATCGGGTGCGCGGGGCCCTCTCTCCCGCGCACCGAACCCGGCACCACTTGGGTAGTTTTGTGAGGCCTTAACCCAACGCGGCCTCGCCCACTATATGGATCCATAAGGAGGAACCATGTCCACTAAGTACGCAATCGTTGGCGGCAAGCTCATCGACGGTACCGGTGCCGAGCCGGTCGAGAACTCCCTCGTTCTCGTCGACGACAACGGCAAGATCGAGTATGCCGGTACTATGCAGGACCTTCCCGAGGGCGTTGAGGTTATCGACGCCGCCGGCAAGACCGTCCTTCCCGGCCTGATCGACACCCACCTGCACTTCTCGGGCAACCTGACCGACGATGACACCGACTGGGTCATGCAGCCGCTCCTCGAGAAGCAGGCCGTCGCCGTCAAGCAGGCCTACGACTGCCTCACCCACGGCCTCACCACCGTCTGCGAGATCGGCCGCTTTGGTATCCAGATCCGTGACTGCATCGACAAGGGCGTCTTTAAGGGCCCGCGCGTTCTGGCCACCGGACTCGGCTTCTGCCGTGTTGCCGGTCACGGTGACTCCCACCACTGCAGCCAGGAGCTCAACAAGGAATCGCACCCCTGGGGCGATCAGGTCGACGGTCCTTGGGATCTGCGCAAGGCCGTCCGTCGTCGCCTGCGCGAGAACCCCGATGCCATCAAGATCTGGGCCACCGGTGGCGGCATCTGGCGCTGGGACTCCGGTCGCGACCAGCACTACTGCTCCGAGGAGATCCAGGCCGTGATCGAAGAGGCCAAGTTGGTCGGCATCCCCGTGTGGAGCCACTGCTACAACAACCACGCCGCTGCCTACGATTCCGTCCGCTTTGGCTGCGAGCAGCTGATTCACGGCTTCGATATCGATGAGCGCACCATGGACCTCATGGCCGAGCAGGGCACCTTCTTCACCCCGACGATCGCCTTCCTGCCCACCTGGTACGCCACCTATCCGCCCGTCTACGTCCCCGAGCTGCACGACAAGTACGAGGGCACCCTGGTCGAGAAGGAGCTGCAGCGCAACTACGACTGCCTGCGCGAGGCCAAGAAGCGCGGCGTCGTCATGACGATCGGCTCCGACTCCTTCTCCTTCGTCACCCCGTACGGCACCTGCTCCATCGAGGAGATGTACGAGTTTGTCGACAAGATCGGCTTCACCCCGGTCGAGACCATCACCTGCGCCACCCTCAACGGTGCCAAGATGTGCCACATCGAGGACGAGACCGGTTCCATCGAGGCCGGCAAGTGCGCCGACCTGCTGGTCGTCAACGGTGACGTCGCCGCCGACATCCATGTGCTCAACACCGACAACATGGACGTCATCATGAAGGACGGTTGGATCGTCGAGGCTGGCACCTTTGGCGAGGCCAACAAATACAGCGCCTAAGATACCGTTTGTCGATGACTGGGTGTAAAACACAGTTTTTGATTGCATAATGCAATGGAGAGGGTCGCTTGCGGCCCTCTTTATTGCTATGGGTGCGGTAGACAAAAGGGGATGACGGTGGATTTAAACAGGTTGATTCTGGGCAAGAGCTACAACTCTACCAAGGTCTTTCGCACGGCCCAGCATGTGGTCCAGGCCATCCTGCTCGGTGTTGTCGTTCCGGCGCTTATCCTGCTGCTTATCTGGGATTTAACCGATAATCCCAATCCCGTTCCGGGCGTTGTCGTTATTGCCGGCTTGGTCATGCTGTGCTTCTTTTTCTCATATGTCTTTGTGGTCCCCGACGACCTCACATCGAGCGCAACCGACCGTACGCTCGCCATCGCATCAAAAATATTCGCCTACACGTCGCGCGGCCTTACGCCCGAAGCGGCCCTGGGTGCCTCTAAAATTATCCTATCCGAGACCATCGCCTCCGCCATCTGCTTTACCGATGGCAAACAGGTGTTGGCAAGTTGGGGCGAGGACTCGGCAAAGTGCCCTGCCGGCACCCCGGTAGCGCTCAAGACCACACTCAACGTGATTGAGACGGGTGAGCAGAGCGTGTTTTCGCGTGACACCTCCAATGAGACGGGTGGCTATTTTCCCCGCCTGCGCGCCGGCATTGTCGCGCCGCTTACCGTGCGCGGGCATTGTGTGGGCACGCTCGAGCTGTATTACCCCCGCCTGAGCAGCATCGATATGCGCCAGACGGCCCTTGCTTCGGGTTTTGCCGATCTCATTTCCACGCAGCTCGCCAGCTTTGAGCTCGAGCGCCAGGACGAGCTCACAGCTCGCGTTGAGCTACGCGCCCTGCAGTCGCAGGTCGACCCGCATTTTCTGTTCAATACCATCAGCACTATCGTATCGCTCGTGCGAACCGAGCCCGACAAGGCGCGATCGCTGCTGATCGACTTTTTCAATTACTATCGTCAGACGCTTTCTGATTCCGATACGCTCACCACGCTCGAGCACGAGGTGGAACAGGGCACCCGTTATATCAATCTTATGCAGGCCCGGTATGGCGACGGCCGTCTGCGCGTTTCGGTCGACATCGACTTCGAGGTGCGCGACAGCCTGGTGCCGCCGTTTATCTTGCAGCCGCTGCTCGAAAACTGCATCAAGCATGCGCAGCGCGAGACCGAGCCGCTTTCTATTCGTGTTAGGGCTTTTGAGACCGATGACGGCTTGGAGATCATCGTCGAAGATGACGGCATCGGTATGAACGAAGAAGTCTGCGCGCATCTGTTTGAGCAGCATCGCCGAGAGGAGCCCGAGAGCATTACCGCCGACGGCTCCATCAAGCGAGGTTGCGGTCTGGCGCTCTTCAATGTGCTTCAGCGCATCCATTTCTTTTACGGAGAAGATTCTGGCATGCGCGTGAAGTCCCAGGAGGGCGTGGGGACACAGGTCATCGTTGAGTTGAACGGCGAGCCGCATGAGCCGGCGCCGCTAACGGTGTAGCACGCGGTTGGATTGAGAGAAAAAGAGGGGAAGCGCATATGTCCGAAGGCTGGAACATCTTGGTGGTTGATGACGAGCCTCCCATTAGGGCTGAGCTACGCTATCTGTTGGAAAAGGATACGCGTGTGGGACAGATTGCCGAAGCGGGCAATGTCACCGAAGCCGTGGAGTCGATTCTGTCGAACAAGCCCGACGTGCTGTTTTTAGACATTACCATGCCCGGTCGCTCGGGAATTGAGCTTGCCGAGACGCTGCAGAACCTAAAGACGCCGCCAGTCGTGGTGTTTGTGACGGCATTCGCCGAGTATGCGGCCGATGCCTATAACCTCGATGCTGTCGATTACATCGTCAAGCCGGTCGAGGATGCCCGCTTGTCAAAGGCGCTCGACAAGATCGAGACTGCCCTGGGCGCTCGCCGTGTCGTCCATGCTCCGCGCCAGCCTTTGCGCCTGACGGTGGATCGCGGGGGCAAAAAGGTGTTCATTCCCGTGGCGGATGTCTGCTACTTTGAGGCGCGCGCCGCTTTTTGCAACGCCGTCTGCGCCGAGGGAACATACCTGATCAATGAGTCGATTTCCTCGCTCGAGCGGCGCCTGGCCTCCGAGGGCTTTATTCGCGTTCATCGCAGTTATCTGGTCAATTTGGAAGACGTGCATAATGTCGAGATCGGTTCCACGGGTCTTATGGAGCTCAGGCTCGATCGCGTAACCTCGACGGTGCCTGTGTCCCGTCGTCGCGCAGCCGAGGTCAAGGCGCACTTGGGGCTTGCGTAGGCAGTCTGCATATCATCGTTTACCGCCGCAGGTTTGGCATGACCGTGCGGTGGGCATAATGGGTGGCATCGAATGAAATCGAAAGGATCATTATGCCCGCGCTTATCACCCATCATCTGTTTGGCGAGGAAAGCATCGACCGTCTTCCGCAGGGCGTCATCACGTCCGATGAAGAGCGCATTGCCTTTATCTTGGGCAACCAAGGCCCCGACCCGTTTTTCTTTCACATTCTGACACCGCGTGTTTCCGACTGCACGCTGCTGGCGCAGGTCATGCATCGGTCGCGCATGTCTCGCCAGTTCGCGTGCCTGCGCGACGGCGTGTCGCATCTGCTGCCGCGCGATGCCAGCTTGGGTCGTGCCTTTGCGCTGGGCCTGCTGTCTCATTACGTGCTCGACCGCAACGCTCACCCCTTTGTCTATGAGCAGCAGTTTGGCATCGTGGAGTCCGATTCAGAGCTTGAGGATTCGAGCAGTCAGGTCCATGCCGTGATCGAGAGCGACCTGGATGTACTGATGCTGCAGCTTAAACGCGATGGCGCTACGGTCGACGATTACCCGCCGGCGGGCGAGATCGTCACCACCGATCGCATCAATCGCGTGGCCGGCGTGCTGATGAGCTATGTTGCCGGACGCGTGTACGGCATCGACATCCCGGCGGGGGAGTACGCTGGCGCCGTCTCGGACATGCAGATGCTCTATCGCACCATTGAGCCTGCCGGCTCGGTAAAGACGCGCGCGATTGCCCTGGTTGAGGGCTTGGTGCACGACTACTCGCTGCTCGACGGCCTTGCCCATCGTGTGACGACGGAGCTGCCCGAGCGCACCGGCAACCTGGGCCACCTGACATGGAAGAACCCCTTTACCGATGAGGTCTCGACCGAGAGTTTCCCCGAGGTCTTTGAGCGCGCGCTGGCCGATTACGAACTCACCGTCGCCCGCTTTATCGAGACTGGTGACATGGATGCCGTGACCGGCCATATCAACTACAGCGGCCGCGTACTCGACGCCGACGAGGAGTTCGACCGCGAGGAATAACAAGCCGACTCATAAGTTGCGGTGGAATAGTTCCTGAATGAAGCCCCGGAGGGCTAAACAGGAACTATTTCACCGCAACCGCCTTGATGGGATGGTGTTTCGCCCTGCGTGTCCGTATGACCGCTCCTGCCCCTTTGCCGAATCCTTACCAGCGCTTCTGTGCAATTGGGGTACGATGAACTAACTGCATATCGGGCGAATACGAAGGGGCCCTGTCCATGAAATACACCAAGCTCGAGCGTAACTGGGTTATGTACGATGTGGGCAATTCGGCCCTCGTGTTGCTCAATACCTCGGTGGTGCCCATCTACTTTAACGCCATCAATACTGGTGCTTCCTCGGCAGATCTGGTGGTCGCTTGGGGCAACGCTCAGACGATCGCCTCGCTGGTCATTGCCATGCTCATGCCCATTCTGGGCGCGCTTGCCGATTACGCCGGCAACAAAATCAAGTTCTTCTTGGGCTTCTTCCTCACGGGCCTGGTTCTTTGCCTGGCGCAGGCTATCCCAATGTCCGCCATGGCATTTTTGACCGTGTACGTGCTGTGCACCATCGGCCTTAACTCTTCTATGACGTTCTACGACGCCATGCTGCCCGACATTACCACCGACGAGCGCATGGACGCCGTGTCCAGCTCGGGCTATGCCTGGGGCTACATCGGTTCCACCGTGCCGTTCATCATCTGCCTGGCGCTCATCATGGGTGGCCCCGCTCTTGGCGTCCCCACCATGCTGGCAACGCGTCTGTCGTTTATCATCACTGGTGCCTGGTGGCTCATCTTTACCCTGCCGCTCATTCGCACCTATAAGCAAAAGTACGGTCGCGAGCGCGGTCCCGAGGACACCATCGGCCACATCGTGGGCGGTGTGTTCTCCGAGGTCGGACACACCATGCGCGAGATCGCCCACAACAAGACCGTGCTGGTCTACATGATCGCGTTCTTCTTCTATATCGATGGCGTCCACACGGTCATTTCCATGGCTACCAGCTACGGCTCGGCTTTAGGCATCGACTCGACCCAGCTGGTGCTGGCGCTGCTCGTTACGCAGTTCGTGGCCTTTCCGTCCGCCATCATCTACGGCAAGCTCGCCGGACGCGTGGGCACGCTCAATATGATCCTGGTGGCGGTCGCCGCCTACATGGGCATTGTGCTGTTCGCCGCATTCTTCCTAAAGACCGCCTTTGAGTTCTGGGTGCTTGCCATTATGGTCGGTCTGTTCCAGGGCGGCGTGCAGGCGCTCAGCCGTAGCTACTTTGGCCGCATTATCCCTAAGGAAAAATCCAACGAGTACTACGGCTTCTTTGACATCTTTGGTCGTTATGCAAGCGTCATGGGCACCTTCCTAGTGTCGGTCGTCACCTCACTGACCGGCAACCCGTCGCTAGGCGTCCTTTCCATTGGCGTGCTGCTGGTCGTTGGCTTTGTGCTGCTGGTCCGCCTGTCTCGCATGACTCAGGCGGCAGAGCGGGCCGCATAGAAGCGAGCGGCTATTGTGCCTGTCCGCGGTACTCTTTTGGGGTTATCCGCAATAAACATTGCGACTTGCGAGCAATGATTTGCCCAAGTGGGTATGATGGAATCAGCTAGGTCGCGGGGCGTCGCCTGTGTTTGGCGGCGCCCCGTTTTTGTGTTGCAGGGAGGGAAGGCATGAACGCCACGGTTGTGATTCCAACATACTGGGCGGGCGATGATGCCCGTGCAAACGCTCCCGGCGTCTATGACCACTCGACGAAGCTCAACGCCACCAATCCCGAGCTCGACCGCTGCCTGGCCTCGCTCGAGCAGGTGCGCGACATTCCGAGGATTATCCTTTTGGTGGTCTGTCCCATCTCGGCCACGGCTGATGTGTCGAAGCGTGTCCACGAAATCGTCGACGCGCACCCTACGCTCAAGGTCACCGTGGTTACCAACACCCAGGCATCGCGTATCGCCGACCGTGTGGCGCAGATTGCTCCCAAGGGCTCGGGCGAGTGCGTGAGTCTGCGCGGATACGGCGCCATTCGCAATATGGGGCTTGCCTGCGCTGCGGTGCTCGGCCACGATGCCGTTGTCTTTTTGGATGACGACGAGACCGTTATCGATGCCGACTTTATGAAGCGCGCGACCTATGCACTGGGCCAGCAGACGCGTCAAGGCCTGCCGATTTTGGTTAAGAGCGGTTACTTTTACGATCGAGACGGATCGCCGTTGGCGCCCACAGACAAGGTGGGCATTTGCCATCGTTGGTGGACCAAACGCATCGAGTTTAATCGCTGGATGAAAAAGGCGCTCTCGGGCACCCGTATCTCTCGTTCAAACTACGTGTGCGGCGGCCTTGTGGCGCTTCATGCCCGCGCCTTTACCCGTGTGGCGTTTGACCCGTTTATCACCCGAGGCGAGGACCTAGATTACCTCTTTAACATGCGCATGTTTGGCTACGACGTGTGGTTTGACAACGAGTGGGTCGTTCGTCACCTGCCGCCCGAGTCCGAGAAGCGCTCGCCGCGCTTTATGCAGGACGTGTACCGTTGGTACTACGAGCGTGCCAAGCTGACATTTGCCGCGCACCAGCAGGAGCTCGTTCCCGTCACGGCCGCGTCACTCATGCCCTATCCGGGCCCGTGGATTTCGCGCGAGCTCGACGACCGCGTGCGCAAGACCGCCATGGTCCGCAGCATGTTTACCCGCGAGCACGAGGGATACCTGCGCATTTGGCGTCACGGTATTGACGAAGCCAAGACCTACGCGCGCCAAAACGCCGCAAGCTACCTGCGTTTCCAGAGCTTCTGGCCCAAGATCATGGACGGGCTCTGGCGCGACGCACAACTGACCAGCATCCTGGAGGGGACTGAATGATCGACCGCCGCGCCCAGCGCGATAATTCAATATCAATCTTTCGCGTGATCGCCGTTGTCTGCGCCATTTGCGTGCTGGTGTACTTTATTTTTGCCCTGGCGACTGGAATCGAGCCGATCGCGACCGTGGTCGCCTGCGCACTGCTGTGCATCTTTCTGTGCATTTTTATCTATTTGACGCTCAATCCCGATTCGGTGCGTTCGCAGCACACCGAAGAGACGCTTTCGGTGGCCTCTGCCATGCTCGAGGACATCAAAGGCGGTCTGACGCAGGAGTCGGCGCGTCTGGTGTGCCAGCGCATTTTGCCCGAGACGCGTGCCATGACGGTTGCCATCACCGACGAGAGCAACGTGCTGGCCTGCGCGGGCGAGTTTGAGGAAAAGCTGCTGCCCGATTCGCCCATCCACACACTTGCCACGCGCTACGTCATCGAGCACGGTATCGTCCAGTCGTTCAACCGTGTGGTGGACGTGGTGGGTTCGGATGGCTCGCACAACCATGTTCCCGCCGGTATCATCGCTCCTATCAAGGTGGGTGACCGCACCGTCGGCACGCTCAAGTTCTACTACAAGACCCCGCGTGCCGTCGACCGCACTCAGTACGCGCTTGCCTCGGGTTTTGCCGAGATCCTGTCCACGCAGCTCGCCATCCACGAGCTCGAGGTGCAAAAGGAGCTCACGGCCCGTGCCGAGGTGCGTGCCCTGCAGGCGCAGATCAACCCGCACTTCCTGTTCAACACGCTCAACACCATCGCGTCGTTTACGCGTACCGATCCGCTGCGCGCCCGCGAGCTGCTGCGCGAGTTCTCCTCGTTCTATCGCGCCACGCTCGACAATTCGGGCTCGCTCATTCCCGTGTCGCGCGAGGTCGCGCAGACCAAGCGCTACCTGACGTTTGAGAAGGCGCGCTTTGGCGAGGATCGCGTGCTGGCGACCTTCGACGTGTCCGAGGACGTCGAGGACACGCTGGTGCCGGCATTTGTAATCCAGCCAATCGTCGAGAATGCCGTGCGCCATGGTATGGGCGACGACGATGCACTGAGGATCGACGTGTCGGTCCACAGGGATGGCGAAGATGCGATTTTGATTGTGGTCGCCGATAACGGCGTGGGCATGGACGAAGGCACCGCTGCCAGACTGTTTGACGAACGCTCCGCCCGTCCCGACGCCAGCTCCCCGCAGGGCGGCGGCGCCGGTGTGGCCATGCACAATATTTCGGAGCGCATCCATCGCTTTTATGGACCGCACTCTTATACACGCGTCGAATCGGCCCCGGGCAAGGGCGCTAAAGTGCTCCTGCATCTCGATTTGTCGGAGAGCATCTTCGACATTCAAGAGTAGAATGATAGGTTACGGGTTTAACGCTAGTTGGCGGATGCCCGACGTAGTTAGTTGACGAAAGGTTTTATCCCTATGCTGCGTGCGATGATTGTGGATGATGAGGCCCCGGCCCGTTCGGAACTTCGCTTCTTGCTCGAGCAGACGGGCAAGATCGGCACGATCACAGAAGCGTCGAGCGTTCGCTCCGCCATCGAGATGCTCATGGAGAGTCGCGTCGATGTCGTGTTCCTCGACATTTCGATGCCTGGTGCCTCGGGTCTGCAACTTGCCGAGGCACTGCATAAGCTCAAGAATCCGCCGGCGATCGTATTCGTAACCGCGTACAGCGATCATGCGGTCGAGGCGTTTGATGTGGATGCCGTCGACTATCTGATGAAGCCGGTCGAGGAGGCTCGCCTGGATCGAGCGATCGATAAGGTTATGCAACGCGCCAAGCCTGTCACGGACAGCAAGGTGACCATCGAGCGCATCCCGGTGGAAAAGGGCGGCCGCAAGGTCCTCATCCCCGTGGACGACATTCGCTTTATTATGGCCAAGGACGATTACTCCTGTATTTATACGGTCGATGACCGCTTTTTGTCCACGACCTCGCTGGCACAGTTCGAGGCCAAGCTCTGCGACTTTGGCTTCTTCCGCGTTCACCGCCGCTATATCGTCAACTTGGCGTGTGTCACCGACGTCGAGACGGTTCCCTCGGGCGCTATCCAGCTGGGCATTACGGGCGTCGACGAACGCGTACCGGTTTCGCGCCGTCGCGTCGTGCCACTCAAAAAGGCCCTGAGCCTCTAGTACACTGGCCCCGCAGCCCTGTAGACCAAAATCGTCTGCGGAGCCGTGGGGCTTTTTGCATGAATGCACCAAATCGTTTTGCGGAAGGGATCCCATGAACAGTGCAAGCGCCAAGCGTATCGACATTATCTCGGACACCCACGGCTATCTTTCGCCTGCGCTCTTGGACGAGCTTAAGGGTGCGGATCTGATTATCCACGCCGGTGACCTTACGTCGGAGATGGACTACGAGCACCTGCGCACCATCGCCCCCGTGCGAGCGGTGCTGGGTAATAACGACTACTACCGCGACTACGGCCCCGATGTGGACCGCTTGGCGCTCTTTACCTACGAAGGCCTCAAATTTGCCGTAGCCCACTACCGCGAAGACCTTCCGGTGGGATCCGTAGACGTAGCCATCAACGGCCACACCCACGTAACCAAAGAAGCCCAGGTGGGCCGCTGCCTAGTCCTCAACCCGGGCAGCGCCAGCTACCCCAGAGGCACCCGAGGCCCCACCATGGCCAGAATGCTCGTTAAAGACGGCAAGATCCTAAGCACCAAGTTTATTGACTTGGAGTAACCGCAACAAAAACGGGGGATGCAGATGCGTCCCCCGTTTCCATTTGAGCCAAAGGCAGAGCTTCAGCAAGATCCTTAGACAAACCCCGCCGCGGAGAACGGGGCCGCCGAGCCGCGAAGCGGCGAGCAACAAGAACTGGTTGAAGAAAGTGACGGCAGGGAGGGTCTCCGGGGCTGGGGGCGGGGGTTAAGTTTGTCGCGAGTTCCGCACGCAAAGGAAAGCACTTAATGTGCTTTCCGTCTTGCGCAGGACTGTAGAGCAGCAAACTTAACCCCCGCCCCCAGCCCCGGAGACCCTCCCGGAGGGACCGAAAAATTTTTTCAAAAAAGTTGTTGCGCGCCGGACAGACTTCTGTGTATACTAATCCCCGCAGCGCACGCGAGCGGAAACAAACGCGAACGCCTGCTTGGGGAGTTAGCTCAGTTTGGTTAGAGCGCCGGCCTGTCACGTCGGAGGTCGCGGGTTCGAGCCCCGTACTTCCCGCCAACGCAATTAAAGCCACGTCTTCGGACGTGGCTTTTTGCGTTTGATGCACTTTGTTTCGATAGAACGATCGCCCTGGCGCATCTTCGCCCAGAATCCCCGCCCCTTCGGGAACGCAAGTAAAATCTAATAAGCATATCTGTCTAAACAACAGCTTTGTTGCGCAACACCTGTTCAACGAAGCAGGGGGTTAGGTTATACTAAATTGCACTGTGGGCCGCATCTGATGCATTTCGCTCCAAGCGCGGCATTCAGTGGATATCCGATTTACCATTTGGATGTCCTGCGGTCATTTAGCGTCTCGACACAAGCTCGGCCCCGGAGCTCGTTCGAGCTGTTCGTATTCCTTGAAAGGGGAAAAATGGACATATCGAGGAAGACTGATTACGCCCTTCGTATGTTGGCGATGCTTGCCGAGGATCCGGAGCGTTTGCTTTCTGTTCGCACCGCTGCCGAAGAGGTCAATGTCCCGTATTCGTTTGCCCGCTCGATTCAGCACGGTTTGGTCCAGGCCGGTATTGTGGAGAGCCTGCGTGGCGTCCACGGTGGCATGCGTCTCAAGGTCAGTCCGGACGACGTTACCATTCGTCAGGTCGTCGAGGCCGTTCAGGGCCCTATGGTTATGAACGATTGCACCGCGCCCGATGGCGACTGTGCGCGCATGGGCACGTGCTGCTATCATCCCCTGTGGGCCGGAGCCCAGGCGCTGATGCGCGACTATCTCGATTCCGTTTCGCTCGGCGATATCGTCGCCCATCGCCAGTTTCCGGCTGTCGATCCCAAGTTCGCCGACCGCGATGCGTTTCCCGAGTACGCCGCTTGCGCGTATGCTTGCCGGGAGGAATAGCGCCGCATAAGGAGCATTGTCATGATTCAGGACCCCTTTCGTTCGATGATTCGTTCGGAAGGGGTCCTGCGTTATCGCGACCTTCCGTGGCGCCGCACGCGCGACCCGTATATCATCTGGCTTTCCGAGGTCATGCTGCAGCAGACGCAGGTGCCGCGCGTGGAGGCGCGCATGCCGGCGTGGCTCGATCGCTTTCCGACTGTCCGGGCGCTTGCTCAGGCCGCCCCTTCCGATGTCTTGGATGCGTGGCAGGGGATGGGCTACAATCGCCGCGCCCTGGCGCTTCACAGGGCTGCACAGTGCGTTGTGGAGGACTGGGATGGGGAGTTTCCGCGTGAGATGCACGATCTGGTCGCGTTGCCCGGCATTGGCCCGGCAACGGCGCAGGGCATCCGTTCGTTTGCATTCGATCTTCCGGGCGTGTATCTGGAGACCAACGTGCGCACGGTCTTTTTGCATCATTTCTTTCCCGATGTGCCGGCCGTTCCCGATCGCGAGCTGGTGCCGCTGATTCAAGCTGCCTGTCCGGCGGCCCCCGGTGCGGTGGCGGATGAGATTGCGCCCTTTGCCGTGCCTCAAGACGATGCCGACACGCCGCGCGCGTGGTATTACGCGTTGCTGGATTACGGCGCGTATCTTAAAAAGACGCTGCCCAATCCGTCCAGGCGCTCGGCGAGCTATAGCCGTCAATCCAAGTTTGAGGGCTCGCGCCGTCAAAAGCGCGCCCATATTGTGCGCATGCTGCTGGCTGCGCGCGATGGACGGCCGGCGGGCATCACACTCGCCGAGGCCGTGGCGGGTGTCAACGAAATGGAGGCGGCAGCAGGCCGCGAGCCGGTCGAGCGCGATCTTGTCGCAGGCATTTTGACCGACTTGGAGCGTGAGGGCTTTTGCCGCGTGGAGGGTGACCGCTGGCTAAGCGTGTAGCCCACCCGAATCTGAAAAACAGGATTGTAAGGTTTAGATTCTCGGCATGAGGGCATCCTAAAGACAAGGCCGCTCAAAGCCTATGGGCGGCATGTGTTGAAGGGAAGTACACCTATGGATTTTGAGAACTCTCAGACCAAGAAGAACCTCGAGACTGCTTTTGCCGGTGAGTCCCAGGCACACACCAAGTATCGCTACTATGCATCCAAGGCCAAAAAGGACGGCTACGTTCAGATCTCGAATATCTTTGCCGAGACGGCGGGCAACGAGTCCGAGCATGCCAAGCTGTGGTTTAAGTATCTGCACGATGGCGCCGTTCCGGGCACTCTGGACAACCTGCGCGACGCCGCCGCGGGCGAGAACTACGAGTGGACCACGATGTATGACGAGTTTGCCAAGACCGCCGAGGAGGAGGGCTTTGCCGAGATCGCCGAGAAGTTCCGTGGTGTCGCCGCTGTCGAGAAGGCCCACGAGGAGCGCTACAACAAGCTCGTCGAGCGCATTGAATCGGGCGAGGTGTTTGAGCGCGAGGGCGTAAAGGTGTGGAAGTGTCTGAACTGCGGGCACCTGCATGTTGGTGCCGAGGCGCCCGAGGTGTGCCCGGTGTGCAACCACCCGAAGGCGTACTTTGAGGAGCAGGTGGTGAACTACTAGCGCGTGGTGCTAGCGTGAGCTGGGCCGGGAGGGCCGGACTACCTTCCCTCCTCGCTCACGGCTTCGCAGGGTCGCGTTGAGGGAAGGTAGTCCGGCCCTCCCGGCCCGCTTCGGGTCGTCGCGTGCTCGTTACTGAAAAGCTGATTAGAAGTTTGTGTGCCGCCCCTTTTGGGGCGGCACTTTTTGTGTGGGGTCCCGGTCTTCACAATTTCCGTCAAGCTTTTGGTTAGGTTTTGGTCGGTTGGCGTAAGGGCGGAAGGGCAAAAGATCATTCGATAAAAAAGCTCAGAGAAAGTGCTGGTAGGGGAGTTGTTGAGGTTTTCGACAGCTTTCTGACTATAGAATCTTTACGGCTATTGCCGCGGATTTCGTTGCCGCGGCCGCGATGGTGCGGGATGCTGGGCACAAGTGTCGAATGCTCCGATTGAGGAGGCCAACATGGACCTGTTTCTTGAGACCCCGCAGCAACAAGCCGAGCGCATGTTGCGCCAACAGCAACGGCTTATGGAGATGCAAATGCAAGGGGCAGCCGTCCAGCCTCCTGCGCAAAACGCCGTGCCCGCGGTATCGTCTGCGGGTGAGGTGGACCCAGGAGCCTATTCCGTACAGCAGGATTCATATGCCCAGGAGCTTGCGTTCGATAAACGTCGTGCGCGTCGCCGTCGCTGGGCCCAGCGCCTGCGTACGCTGGCGATGATCGCGCTGATCCCGTTGGGACTCGCGGCAATCTTCTTGGCCTCATATGCCCTCACGTGCATTCTCAACGGCGCCTCGCCCAGCGAGGTGCTTGAACACTTGGCAGCTCTCGGCCAGCGCCTAAGCGATGTCGTAGCAACCATCCGCGCCGGCTGGGAGAGTTAGCGTTTTAGTACCTGTGGCCCAAAATCCATTTGTCCGATTGCCATGTGACGCCCGGTGCGTGTGGCGGGGTAAGATTGATCGCGGTTTTGATTGATGATCGATTGAGTTTGTTGGGCGGAGTCTATGTCTGCTATTGATATCGTGCTTGTTGTGACCGCCTTGGTGGCGGTGGGGGTTGCTGTGGCTTGTGCCCTGCAGCTCAAGGGCCTTCGCGTCGAGCTGCAGGAGCGCGGCGATAGCGGGGCAGAGATGCTGGCTGCGCTCGAGCAGGCCAACAATGCGCTCGACACCCTGAACGTCGCGTTGGCGGAAACCCGCCGCACGGCAAATGCCATCGCGCAGCAGCAGACGACTGATGCGGCCGTAGAGCAGCAGCGCTACCTGACCATCGCGCGTGAGTTCTCGCAGGCTGGCGACCGTATGGATGACCTGCGCCGCGAGACGGCCCAACAGCTTGGTGCCAACCGCGAGGGTATCGAGCACCGCCTGGACAAGGTGCGCGAGACGGTCAATGCCCAGCTGGGCGCCATCCGCAAGGACAACAACGTGCAGCTCGATCAGATGCGCGCGACGGTGGACGAGAAACTCTCCCGTACGCTCAACGATCGCCTGTCTGCATCGTTTAAGCAGGTGAGCGACCAGCTCGAGGCTGTGTACAAGGGTTTGGGCGATATGCAGTCCATTGCCACCGGCGTAGGCGACCTCAAGCGCGTGCTGGGCAATGTAAAAGCGCGCGGCATTTTGGGCGAGGTACAGCTGGGTGCGATCCTGGCGGACATCCTTACGCCCGACCAGTATCTGGAAAACGTCGCCACCAAGCCCGGCGCCTCGGAGCGCGTTGAGTTTGCCGTCAAGCTGCCGGTGGACGAGGGCGATCCCGTACTGCTGCCGATTGACTCCAAATTCCCGGGCGACGCGTACGAGCACCTGCTCGACGCCCAGGAGTCGGGTGACGCTGAGGCCGTCGCCGCAGCGCGCAAGACGCTCGACGCCATGGTGAAGCGCGAGGCCAAGGACATCTGCGAAAAGTACCTGAGCGTGCCCGCGACCACCAACTTTGGCATTATGTTCGTGCCTTTTGAGGGCCTGTACGCCGAGGTCGTCAGTCGCCCCGGGCTTATCGAGACCCTGGGCCGCGACTATCACGTCAACGTTGCCGGCCCCAGCACCATGGCGGCCATCCTCAACAGCCTGCAGATGAGCTACCAGACGTTTAAATTGCAAAAACGCACCGATGACGTGCTGCGCGTGCTTTCCGCCGTCAAGGCCGAGTTGCCGCGCTATCAGGCGGCGCTGCGCCGCGCCCAGCAGCAGATCGAGACCGCGGGTAAAACGGTCGAGGGCATCATCACCACACGCACCAACGTTATGGAGCGCAAGCTCAAGGATATCGATGCGCTGGAAGATGCCGGGGAGGCCGACGCGATCTTGGGGCTCACGTCCGCGAGCCTGCTCGCAGACCAAAAAGACGAGGACTAGCTGCATCTGGCGGCGGGGCACCTGTGCAAGCACGGCGCGGGCGCTTTTCGCATCGTGCTTGCCTGAAGTGCGCTTCAATGTGCAACAATGGCGTTTCGCCCTATCAGACGCGAAAGGAAGCCCATGTCTCAGAGAAGCACCAGTCCGCTCAAACGCTCCACCGTGCGTCGCACTCTAAAGCGTTTTTGGGATGTCACGCGCACGCAGCCGCTGATCGTCTTTCTCTCGGTGTTCTCGTCGGCGGGCTACATCTTTTTGCTCACGTTTGCCAACACCTATGTGATGGCCCTTATCGTCGACCGCGTTCAGGCCGGCCCCGTGGCGGGTGGCCAGGTGTTTGAGGCCTTTGGCCCTTACATTCTGGCTCTGGTGCTCGTTAACCTAGTGGGCCAAATCCTCTCCAAGCTGCAGGACTACACCGTCTACAAGCTCGAGATTGCGGGCAACTATCACCTGGCGCGCCTGTGCTTCGACACGCTCTCCAATCAATCCATGACATTTCACACCAGCCGCTTTGGCGGATCGCTCGTGAGCCAGACGAGTCGTTTTATGAGCGGCTATACGGGGCTGGTAGACGTGACGGTGTATTCGCTCATTCCCACCATCACCTCGGTAGTCTGCACGGTGGCGGCGCTCGCTCCGGTGGTGCCGACGTTTACCGTGATCCTGGTGGGCATTATGGTCGTCTACATCGCGTTTGTCTGGCTTATGTACAAGCGCATCATGCCGCTTTCGGCCGCGACGTCTGCCGCGCAGAACAAATTGTCGGGCGTGCTGTCCGACGCGGTCACGAATATCCTGGCCGTCAAGACCTGTGGGCGCGAGGACTTTGAGCGCGACCTGTTCGATGCTGCCGACCGCGCCGCGCGCGACGCCGAGACGGTCTCGATGCACGCCATGATGCAGCGCAACTTTACGACCTCGGGCCTTATCGTCATCACCATGGCCGTGGTGAGCGTGTTCGTCGCGGGCGGCAACGCGTGGTTTGGCATCTCTGCCGGCGCGCTCGTCATGATCTTTACCTATACGTACAACCTCACCATGCGTCTGAACTACGTAAGCTCCATGATGCAGCGCATTAACCGCGCGCTGGGCGATGCGGCCGAGATGACGCGCGTGCTGGACGAGCCGCGTCTGGTGGCGGACGACGAGAACGCTCCCGAGCTTAAAGTGAGCGAGGGCGCGATTGATTTTGAGCACTTGAGCTTTGCATACCGTGATGCCGCGGCGGGCGAGAACGTGTTCGACGACCTGACGCTTCACGTGGCGGCGGGCCAGCGCGTGGGCCTGGTGGGTAAATCGGGCTCGGGCAAGACGACGCTCACTAAGCTGTTGCTGCGCCTGGATGACGTACAGGGCGGCCGCGTGCTCGTGGACGGCCAAGACGTCTCGCGCTGCACGCAGCAGAGCCTGCGCCGCCAGGTTGCCTACGTGCCGCAGGAGGCGCTGCTGTTCCATCGCTCCATTCGCGAGAATATTGCCTACGGACGCCCCGACGCCACTGACGAGCAGATTCGCGAGGCGGCTCGCTTGGCTAATGCGACCGAGTTTATCGACCGCCTGCCCCGTGACTTTGACACCATGGTGGGCGAGCGCGGCGTTAAGCTTTCGGGCGGTCAACGCCAGCGCGTGGCCATTGCCCGCGCTATCCTGACCGACGCGCCGATTCTGGTGCTCGACGAGGCGACGTCTGCCTTGGACAGCGAGTCCGAGGCGCTGGTGCAGGAGGCGCTCGAGAACCTGATGCGCGGCCGCACCTCCATTGTGGTGGCACATCGCCTGTCCACCGTGGCGGCGCTCGACCGCATCGTGGTACTGGCGGACGGCGAGATTGTCGAGGACGGTACGCATGCGCAGCTTGTCGAGGCGGGCGGCGAGTACGCAAGCCTGTGGGGCCGCCAGACCGGCGCATTTTTGGAGGCGTAAAGACCCCATACGTGGGACAATCGTGCCCATAAGTTTGTTATGCCGCTGAAGCGAGGAGTCGTTATGCCACGCGAGACCAATGCCGCCAAACGCGAGCGCGCCGTTGAGGTGTGCGAGCGCCTCAACCGTCGCTATGGCCCGGTCGAGTGCTTTTTGGACCACGAGAATCCCTTTAGGCTGCTCATCGCGGTGCTGCTCTCGGCGCAGACGACCGACGCACAGGTCAACAAGGTGACGCCGAAGCTGTTTGCCCAGTGGCCCACGCCCGAGGCCATGGCGGGGGCGAGCGTGGCCGATGTGGCCGATACTATTAAGTCGCTCGGCTTTTATAAGAGCAAGGCCAAGCACGCCGTGGAGGCCGCGCAGATGATCGTTGCCGATTACGGCGGCGAGGTACCTGCCGACATGAAGGAACTCGTCAAACTGCCGGGCGTGGGGCGCAAAACGGCGAACATCGTGCTCAACGTGGGGTTTGGCATTGTCGAGGGCATCGCGGTCGATACGCACGTCAACCGCATCGCGCACCGCCTGATGCTGAGCCCCAAGACGCATGCCAAGGAGCCGCTCAAGACCGAGCAAGATCTGCTCAAGATTTTGCCGCACGAGTATTGGGAGTCGGTCAACCACCAGTGGATCACCTTTGGCCGTGAGATCTGCGACGCCCGCAAACCCAAGTGCGACGAGTGCCCGCTGGCGGATTTGTGTCCCAGCGTGCGCGTTTTGGGGTAGCTGTTTGGCGCGCACTGGCGTGTCCACCTCATGCGCTACCATGACAATCAAGACTTTTGACGTACGACCCGCCGAGCTTGCCCCGGCGGGCTTTTGGCGTTGCAATGCCGGAGGAACAGCATGCTCATTCACCGTATAGCCGCGCAGCTCTACACTGCCGAGGCCTTGCAGACCGTCGAGGCCGGACTCGATGCCGGCGAGGACGTGACGCTGGCCGTGTCGCAGTCGGGCCGCACGCTTATGGCGGCCGCCCAGTTTGCGCGCCGTCCGCGCCCGACGGTCTACATTGTGAGCGGCGAGGACGCGGCCGATCGCGCCGCGCGCAGCCTTGCCGCCTACGTGGGTCTGGCGCATGTGTGCCGTTTTCCCGAGCGCAAGGACTATCCGTGGCGCGAACAGGCGCCCGACGACGCCGTGGTGGCGCAGCGCTGCGAGGCTCTGGGGCGCATCGTGCGTGGGGACAACTGCATCATGGTTGCCTCGGCCCGTGCGCTGCTGCGCTGCGTGCCGCCGGTCGAGAGTCGCTATTGGGAGTCCACCACTTTTGCGGTGGGCGAGGAGATTCCTTTTGACGAGGTGCCGCAGCGCCTGGTGGGCATGGGCTACACCAATGCCGGCGCCGCCGACGCGCCCGGTCTGTTCCGCGTGCACGGAGACACCGTCGAGGTGTTCCCCGCACAGGAAAAGGTGCCCGTGCGCATCGAGTTCTTTGGCGACGAGATCGATCGCATCCGCCGCATGGTGAGCTCAACGGGGCAGACCATCGGCAACGAGGACAGTATCGAGATCTTCCCGTGCCGTGAGCTGGCACTTACCGACGAGGCGGTCCACAACATGCATGTGGCGCTCTATCGCGCCAGCCAGGACGACAGCAAGCTGGCGGCGCTGCTCGAGATGGTGGATGCGCGCATCGTCACGCCCGAGCTCGACCGCTTTTTGCCGGTGATGTACGGCCAGACCGTGAGCCCGTTGGCGCACGTGGGCGGCAAGGCGCTCGTGGTTCTGTCCGAGCCGCGCTCGCTGTTCGACGATTGCCTGCGCGCCTACGAGGATATCGAGGCGCGTGCCGGCGAGGCGGGGATTGACCGTCTAGACGGCTTGTACGTGCGCGCCCAGCAGCTCGACTTTGGTGCCCAGCAGCGTTTGAACTACGTGAGCCTCATCCGTGCCGGCGGTGCGGTGACGGCTGAGCTCAAGATTGAGCAGCCTGCCATCGCAGGCTCGGACAACCGTTTTATGACGCGCATCCAGGAGGTCGTGGGCAAACGCTATGCCTGCGTGTTCGCCATCCCCGACCGCGGTGCGCGCGAGTCGATGGAGCTCACCTTTGGCGACGAGGGCATTACCTTTGAGGAGTCGCTGACGGCCGCACCTGAAAATGCCGGCGCTATCGGCGACCGCGTGCGCGTGGCAGCGGCGGATTCCGCCGACCGTGCCGCACGGCAGGAGGCCCATGCTTCCATTCGCGAGCGCCGCGCCGATGCACTCAACGCCCGTTCGCTCGAGGCGGGCGCGGTCCAGGCTGCCGCCGGTGCCGCCGTGCCCACCATCTCGCGCGGACGCGTGACCTTTGTCGATGCCGCCCTGCCGCAGGGCGTGGTGGTGCCCGATGCCAACCTGGCCGTGTTCTCGATCGCCGACCTCAACGCCCGCATGGACGCCAACCGCGCGCGCAGCCGCCGCAAGGTGGACATTACGCAGATCACGTTCCCGTTTAAGCCGGGCGACTACGTGGTGCACGCCACTCACGGCATCGCGCTCTTTAGCGAGATCGCGCGCCAAGAAGTGGGCGGCAAGGAGCGCGACTACTTCTTGCTGGAATATGCCGACGGCGACAAGCTCTACGTGCCGCTCGAGCAGGTCGACCGTATCACGCGATACGTCGGTCCCGACGGCGACAAGCCGCGCCTGACCAGGCTCAACACCGCCGACTGGACGCGCGCCACCAACAAGGCGCGCAAAAACGCCAAAAAGCTGGCGTTCGACCTGGTCGATCTGTATACGCGCCGCTCGTCGATTACCGGTATCGCCTGCCCGCCCGACACGCCCGAGCAGATCGAGATGGAGCAGAGCTTTCCTTACGACGAGACGCGCGACCAGCTGGAGGCCATCGCCGACATCAAGGCCGACATGGAGGCGCCCAAGCCCATGGACCGCCTGCTGTGCGGCGACGTGGGCTTTGGCAAGACCGAGGTCGCCCTGCGCGCGGCGTTTAAGTGTGTGGACTCCGGCCGTCAGGTCATGGTGCTCTGCCCCACGACCATTCTTGCCCAGCAGCACTACGAGACGTTCTTTGAGCGCTTTGCCCCGTTTGGCCTCGAGGTCGAGGTGCTCAGCCGTTTTCGCACGCCGGCGCAGCAAAAGCGCGCGCTCAAGGCGTTTGCCGAGGGCACGATCGACGTGCTCATCGGCACGCACCGTCTGCTTTCGGCCGATGTGAACCCCAAGAACCTGGGCCTGGTGATCATCGACGAGGAACAGCGCTTTGGCGTGCAGCACAAGGAGCAGCTCAAGAACCTGCGCGAGCAGATTGACGTGCTCACGCTTTCGGCAACGCCGATTCCGCGAACCATGCAGATGGCCACGAGCGGCGTGCGCGACATGAGCCTGATTACCACGCCGCCCACCGGGCGCCGTCCCGTGATCGTGCACGTGGGGGAGTACGACCCCGATGTAGTGAGCGCGGCGATTCGCCTGGAGGTGGGCCGCGGCGGCCAGGTGTACTACGTGTCCAACCGCGTCAAGACCATCGATGATGCCGTGGCGCGCGTGCACGAGGCCGCGCCCGAGGCGCGCGTGGGCGTGGCGCACGGCAAGATGAGCCCGCGCGAGGTCGAGGACGTGATGATCGAGTTCGCGACCAAAAAGATCGACGTGCTCATCGCCACGACCATTGTGGAGAGCGGCATCGACAACGCGACCGCCAACACGCTCATCATCGAGGATTCGCAGCGTCTGGGCCTGGCGCAGCTCTATCAGCTCAAGGGCCGCGTGGGCCGCTCTGCCACGCAGGCCTACGCGTACTTTATGTTCCCGGGCGAGCTGCCACTCACCGAGGAGGCCACGGCGCGCCTGACCGCACTTTCCGAGTTCCAGGACCTGGGCAGCGGCATGCGCATCGCCATGCGCGACCTGGAGATTCGCGGTGCCGGCTCGCTTATGGGCGCCGAGCAGCACGGCAACCTGTCGAGCGTGGGCTTTGACCTGTTTACGCAGATGTTGGGCCAGGCCGTGGCCGAGGCGCGCGGCGATGACGACGCCGGCGTGGAGGCGGCGAGCGTGGGTATTAACCTGCCGGCCGACTACTTCTTGTCCGAGGAGTACCTGCCGGCGGTGGATCAGCGCGTGCTCGTGTACCGCAGGCTCGCGGCGGCCGAGGACCTGGAGAGCATCGACGAGGTGCAGGAAGAGACCGAGGCCGCGCATGGCGAGCTGCCGTTGGCGGGACTCAATCTGTTCAACCGCGCGCGTATCCGTATCCGCGGCGAGCGCTTGGGGCTCGAGAGCGTCACGCTCAGCGGCGGACGCATCACGTTTTTGGGCGTCGACGTGCCCAAGAAGGTGGCCTTTGAGCTTAAGACCCGCTATGGCGCGGTGAACTTCCCCAAGAGCCGCAAGCTGTCGGTGCCCTACAAGGCGGGTGCCGGCGCGGGCAGCGGCCTGGGTCGCGGCCTCGACGCCAACGACGGCACCGGCCCCGTGGCCGCGGCGCTCATGCTGCTGCAACAGCTGGGTGCGAGCGACGACGACTAGCGGGTCGACGCTGCAAACGCCCCATTTGGGCAATCTGGTTCCATCGAAAGGAAAGCATGTTCGGGTACATCTACAAGAAAGACGTCGCTGCTATCGCGGTTATCCTTGCCCTTTGCCTGGGCGTGGGCAGCTTCTTCGATTATCAGATCTCGAGTGCGCTGTTCAGCGTCGGCAGCATGTACGGCCGCTTTATCGAGGCCGCCGGCGAGCTGCCGTTTGAGCTGACGGCGAGCGTCGCGGGCGTTATGCTCGTGCGCGCGGTGCGTCCCGACTCCGGGGGGAGCAAATGGCTCGCCGTGCTCGGCATCCTCGTCAACGTTGGCCTAGCCGGCTACGAGATCGTTTCGTCCCTGCGGGTTGGCGGTAAACTCATTGCCGTTCAGCTGGTGCTGACGTTTGCGTTGGTCATCGCAGCCAACTTCATCGCCTACCGCCTTACGCACGACACCGCGCCTGACGAGCTCACACGCTGGGCGTTGATGGTACTTGCCGTGTGGGTCGCTCAGGCCATTATCCTCAACGTGATTGTTAAGCCGCTGTGGTCGCGCCCGCGCATGCGCGTGATCGAGGTCACGCCAGGGCTCAATTTTCAGCCGTGGTGGGTGATCGGCAACCCCGACAAGTGGGCCTATATTGCCGCTGGCGTGATCAAGGACGGCTTCAAGTCGTTTGCGAGCGGACACACGGCGCACGCGGCGATCGGCCTTATGCTCGCCGGGCTTCCCGCGGCGGCCTTTAAGGAAAAGCCGTCGCGCCGCCGCGTGGTCTTTTGGACGGCGGCTGTGGTCGCGGCGCTCGTCGCCTTTGGCCGCATCGTGATCGGGGCGCACTTTTTGAGTGACGTGAGCTGCGGCTTTGCCCTGGTGCTGGCGCTTGAGTGCCTTGCCGCGCGTATTGCCTATCCCAACGGCGTACAATAGCTCCGTTTGAATCATCTGGCCGATACCCGGTAAGAGAGGATTGCCATGCTCGCGTTTAACAACGATTATTCCCACGGCGCACATCCGGCGGTGCTGCAGGCGCTCGTCGACACCAATATGGAGCCGCAGCCCGGCTACGGTACCGATGCACATACCGAGCGTGCCAAGCAACTTATTCGCGAGGCCTGCCAGGCCCCCGATGCCGACGTGTTTTTTCTGGTGGGCGGCACGCAGGCCAACGCGACGGTGATCGACATGCTGCTCGCGCCGTACGAGGGCGTCGTTGCTGCCGAGACCGGCCACGTCGCCTGCCACGAGGCGGGCGCCATCGAGTTTGGCGGCCACAAGGTGCTCACCATCCCCGGCTACGAGGGCAAGATGTACGCCGAGGACCTCGAGAACTATATCCAGGTGTTCTACGAAAACGAGAGCTACGAGCATACGGTGTTCCCAGGCGCCGTGTACGTGAGCCTATCGACCGAGTACGGCACGCTGTACTCCAAGGCCGAGCTCGCGGCGATCCATGCGGTGTGCCAGAAGCGCCAGATTCCGCTGTTTGTGGACGGTGCCCGCCTGGCCTATGCGCTGGCGGCCGATGAGTGCGACATTACCCTGCCCGAGCTGGCGCAGCTGTGCGACGTGTTCTACATCGGCGGCACCAAGTGCGGCGCTCTGTGCGGTGAGGCCGTGGTGTTTTGCGGCATGCACGCTCCGGCGCACCCCATTCCGCGCATTAAGCAGCACGGCGCGTTGCTGGCCAAGGGCCGCCTGACGGGCGTGCAGTTTGAGGCTCTTTTTACCGACGGCCTGTATTTTGAGATTGGGCGCCAGGCGATTGAGACCGCTCAGGCGCTGCGTCGCGTGCTGCGCGAGCGCGGTTACCAGTTCTTCTTGGAGACGCCGACCAACCAGCAGTTCGTGATTCTGCCCAACGAGGTTATGGCCCGCATTCGCGAGCATGCGGCGATCGAGTACTGGGAAAAGTACGACGAGACCCACACGGTGGTGCGTTTTTGCACCAGCTGGGCCACGACGCAGGAGGATATCGACGCGTTGGCGGCTGTCCTGTAGCCTGATGTAATGACAAGGGGCCGCCCTGCGCCTGAGCTTGGCGCAGGGCGGCCTTTGCTTTTGGGGAGAAGGGTTGTATGACCGAGATGTCCGAGCCGACGATTCGCCTGGCGACGCCCGATGATGCGCCGGCGTTGCTTGCCATCTATGAGCCGTATGTGCGCGAGACGGCGATTACCTGCGAATACGAGGTGCCGAGCGTTGAGGAGTTCGCCGGGCGTATCGAGCGTACGCTCAAGCGCTATCCGTATTTGGTGATGGAGCTGGACGGGCATCCGGTAGGCTATGCCTATGTGAGTCCGCTTAACAGCCGCGAGGCCTATGACTGGTCGGTCGAGACATCGATCTACCTGGCGCGCGACGTGCGCCACGGCGGGCTGGGCCGCAAGCTGCACGACGCGCTCAAGCAATGCCTGGTCGCGATGGGCATCACCAACATGTGCGCGCTCATTGCCGTGCCGCACGACAAGGACGATGAGTACCTGACGCACAACAGCCAGGATTTCCATGCTCATATGGGATATCGCCTGGTGGGTGCTTTTGACCGCTGCGCCCAAAAGTTCGGCCGCTGGTACGACATGTGCTGGATGGAGCTGGTCCTAGCCGAGCGCACACCCAATCAACCCAAGCCAACCTGGTTCCCCGATCTCCCCAAACCTACCATTTAGGGACAGGTTTATTTTGGCAGGTTAGCCGATGGGTTCGGTGTATTTGGCACGGTCGGTGCGTTGGATGCGCTTGGAGACATGGAGCGGGCGGCCGTCGGTGTCGTAGACGTAGTCGGTGATCAGGATTAGTGCCTGCCCGCGCTCGACGTTGAGCAAAAACGCCTCGTTTTGCGAGGCGTAGCACACCTCAAAGGTCTTATGCCCCTGTGCCGGCGCGCGATGGAATTCTTGGCGCAGCGTCGCGTAGAGCGAACCGTTGATATCGCGATCGATGAGCGTCTCGAAGCTTGGCGGCAGGTAGGTGGTCTCCAGGCACAGCGGCACGTCGTCCAGGTAGCGCAGACGGACAAGTTTGACGAGCTTGCTGCCCACGGCGGCGTCAAAGAACTTAGCCATGCTGCCGGCCGCCTTGGCAAAGCCCGAGTCCACGGTGCGCGTGGTGGGCTTCATGCCCTGACCTTCGACCTGCTTGGTATAGCTCGAAAACACTAGGTTGTTCTCGTGGAGCGCGGGCGTGTCGGCCACAAAGGCGCCACGCCCGCGCTCGGTGCGCACCAGGCCCTCATCAACGAGAACCTTAAGGGCGTGGCGCACGGTGCTGCGCGACAGCCCCGATTCGTCCATGAGTTCCATCTCGGACGGCAGCTTGTCTCCGCGTGCGTAGATGCCGGCGGCGATGCGGTCACGCAACATGCCCGCCAAGCGCTCGTATTGGTTCAGTTTCTTTTTAGACGAAGCGTTCATGTGATCAACCTGTATCTAACTTGTATGCCTATCTAAGCAAGCGTGTATTCAATACAACAACAAAACCGCTGGTAGCCAGTTGTCGAAAACCGCATCAGCAAAATATCTAAGACAAATATAGCATACAACTAGTCGACATAACCAAAACATGTATGTAACTTGTATGCCATCGAGAGCATCAAACGAGAAGAAAGGCTGATGCACGATGACTACTCAGGAACAGGTTAAGGATGTCGTCTCCCAGGTTTTGGCTGACAAGGCAGACAAGGGCGGCATCAAGCGCGTCGTGTGGATTGGCGCTGGCGGATCCAACGGCGGCAACTATCCTGCCCAGTACTTTATGGAGCACGAGGCCACGCAGGGCGTGAGCTCCAGCTACACCAGCAACGAGTTCGTGCACGCCACCCCGGCCTACGTCAACGAGAACACCCTGGCCGTCGTCGTGTCCATGCGCGGCACCAAGGAGACCATCGTTGCCGCCCAGGTCGCCAAGGACCACGGCGCCAGCACCATCGCCATCTATGTTGACGAGTCCGGCCTCACCGAGGTCTGCGACTACAAGATCCAGTACGACAGCCTGGCCGTCGACGAGTCCTGCATGGGTCGCACCAACTCCGCCGTCGTGACCATGATCGCCATGGAGCTCACGCAGCAGACCGAGGGCTATGCCGAGTACGAGACCGCTATGGCCGCGTTTGACTTGGTCGACCCCATCTATCGCAAGGCCGTCGAGTACACCCGTCCGCTCGCTGCCAAGTGGGCCGAGCAGAACGCCGACAAGCCCTGCATCAACGTCATGGCCCAGGGCCCGCTCTTTGGTGCCGCCTACGTCTTTAGCATCTGCAACGTGCAGGAGATGCTGCAGATCGACTCTTGCACCATCAACACCTGCGATTTCTTCCATGGCCCCTTCGAGATCCTGGACAAGCGCACCTCGCTGTTCCAGCTCATCAGCGTCGGCCGCAGCCGCTGCAACGACGAGCGCGGCATCCGCTTCGTCAACCAGTACGGTGGCGAGCGCGTCTATCAGCTCGACGCCAAGGAGCTCGGCCTTAACGACATCAAGGACAGCGTGAGCGAGTACTTCAACCACCTGATCTTTGCCCCGATCCTCAACAACGTGTACATGCGCGCGCTCTCTGCCGTCACCCACAAGGACTATATGACGCGCCGCTACATGTGGAAGCTTGAGTATTAGTTACGCGGTTTTACCAAACCGCGTAACGGCTCGACGCTGCGCGGTCCGCATTTGGGCAATCTGACGTTCAACTTCAAGGGCGCGACCAGAAGGTCAGCGCCCTTTCGTTTCACGTCACCTTGCCTCAAATGCGGCCCGCTCGCTGACTTATGCTCAACCAGCGGCGCCTTAGACGTTGGGAACGTTCCTTTTCTGCCGGCAGTTGGGGACAGTCCTAGTCGTTGGGGACGTTCTTAAATGACTAGTCATCCAAGAACGTCCCCAACGACTACTCATTTAAGTACGTCCCCAATGAGTACCCAATGAGTATGTGGGGAGCGGATTTTTCCGCTCGCCGATTTGTGTCTTGAAAAATGTATATAACGACTATAACGTAGTGTGAAACATATTGGAAACAATACCGAGGAGGCTGCGTTGAAGAAAAGCAATCTGGGCTATGTGCTGGTGCTGATCGCCGCGCTTATGTGGGGCAGCATCGGAATCTTTGTAAACGGCATCTCGGCCATGGGCGTTACGTCCCAGAGTATGGCTGCCTTTCGCTTGTTGTCGGGTGCCGTCTTAATGGCTCCGGTCTTGGCATTCATGGGTTGCCAGGGAGGTGCTCGTGAGGGAAAGGCATCGGGTCCCCTGGCACTGTTCAAGGCAAGTCCTAAAGAGCTTGTTCCTTGTGCGCTTCTTGGCATTATCGGCCTCGCCACCGCTAACACGCTTTATTACGAGTGCATGGGCGAGGTGGGCATGTCCACGGCCTCGGTGCTGCTCTACACCTCGCCGGTGTTTGGCGTCATGCTCGGCCGCGTGCTTTATCGCGAGGATGTGACTCCCAACAAGCTCGTTGCCATCGCTTTTAACATCGGTGGCTGTGTACTTGCAGTGACCGATGGCGACCTTTCCGGTTTTCATTTTTCGGTTTGGGGCGTCACGTCGGGCGTGATTGCGGGCTTTTGTGGCGCGTCGCTCGCGGTGTTTAGCCGGATAGCAACCAAGACGGTCCACCCGCTGGCTGTCACGTTTTGGGGCCTTGTTTTTGGCGGTGCGGTTATGGCGGCTATCGCGGCTCCGTGGCCGGATGTCGCCGCGGCAATGTCGCCACAGCTGCTGCTGCTGTTCCTTGGCTTTGGACTCATCCCCACAGCCGTGGCCTATGTCTTATATATGCAGGGTCTGTCCATGGGGCTCGAGACGTCGAAAGTTCCCGTCGTAATGTCATTCGAGACGGTCGTCACCGTGCTGCTGGGCATTGGTGTCTACGCCGAGCCCGCCGGTGCGATCAAGGTTCTGGGCATCGTTTTGGTGCTCGCGTCCATCGTGATCATGAACACCGACTTTTCCAAGATGCGCAACAGTGTGTTTGTCGGCCATGTCATTGAGAGCATGACCTTTAAGCCCAACGCGTGGTGGACGGAGAAATCGCAGGACATGGATCTGTTCCGCGAGCGCACGGGCATTACGCTGGAGCCCACCGTGCAGGAAAGCCCCTGGTACTTCGTGCGATAGAGGATTGCACGCAGGGTCCGACTTGGGGTTATCCCGCCAGTGCCGGCCTGTCCAGCCCCAACGTTTCAAGTACGTTAAACCCGCCAACGGTCGTTTTTCACCCGCGAACGGTTTATATACTAATTATCAATATAAGCAACGTATAAGACGTTATAATGACCATAACGAAAAGGAGGAGGCAAGATGAATCAGATCATTCTCGCATCTCATGGCGGCCTGGCCGCAGGCGCCAAAGACACGCTCGAGATGGTTCTCGGCGACGTGTCGAACGTCCACGTCGTGTCGCTTGCTCGTGACGACAAGGAGCCCATCACCAATAAGGTTGAGGCTATGATCGCCACGTTCAACGCGGACGACACCGTGTATGTGCTAACCGATATGCTCGGTAGCTCGGTCAACAACAACATGGTCGAGCTTTCCAAGAACGGCACGAAGTTCACGGTTGTCAGCGGTTTCAACATCCCGCTGGCGCTCACGCTTGCTATGAGCCCCGCCCCCGTCAAGGGCACCGAGCTCGCGGCCCTCATCAACGAGGCCCGCACCGGTCTGACCAACCCCAACGCACCGGTCGAGGTCGCCGCGGCTCCCGCCAAGAAGGCCAAGGCGTCCCGTCACAGCTCCGGTCCCGCCAAGATCGTCCTCGCACGTCTTGACTACCGTCTGCTGCACGGCCAGGTCGTCTTTACCTGGACCACCAAGGTTCAGGCCGAGCGCATCATCGTCGTCGACAACGCTGCCGCCAACGATGACATCAAGAAGGGCGCTCTTAAGCTGGCCAAGCCCCAGGGCGTGCGCCTGAACGTCTTCACCGTCGAGCGTGCCCTCGCCAAGATGGACAAGCTCAACACCCTCGGCGAGCGCGTCATGTTCGTCTTTGGCAACACGGCCGAGATGCTGCAGTTCTGCCAGGGCTACAAGCTCGACGCCATCAACCTGGGCGCCACCGCCAACCACGACGGTGCCGATCAGGTCGGCGGCAAGGACAGCTCCGTCTTCCTCGACGCCACCCAGAAGGCCGACGTCAACCAGCTGCTCGACATGGGCATCAAGCTCTACGTCCAGCAGACCCCTACGTATCAGAGCGTCGACATCGACGCCAAGCTGTAATCAACCAGGCTTTTGCCTGACTGAAAGGAGAAGGGTATGAATACGTTCATCAGTGCGGTGCTCGTCGGCCTCGTCGGCGTGTTCTGCATGTGGGACTCCCGCCTGCTCGGTCGTCTTAACTTCGAGCAGCCCCTCGTTGGCGCTACGCTCGTCGGTCTGCTGCTGGGCGATGTGCCCACCGGCCTTGCCGTCGGTGCCGCCGTCGAGCTCGTGTCCATGGGCCTGGTGCAGGTCGGCGCCGCCGTTCCGCCCGATATGGTCCTGGGCGGCATCGTGGCCGCTGCCTTTGCGTGCCTGACCGATGCTTCCGCCGAGACCGCCATGACAATCGCCATCCCGGTCGCCGTCTTGGGTCAGCTCCTCGGCATCGTGTTCCGTTCCATCATCGCCGCCCTCACCCATGTGGCAGATAACGCGATTGATAACGGCAAGTTCAAGACCGCCTACCGCATGCACATCTGCGCCGGCTCCGGTCTGTACGCCATCATGTACTTCCTGCCGATCTTCCTGGCCGTCTTTGTCGGTACCGACCTGGTCCAAGCCATCGTCAACATGGTTCCCGAGTGGCTGTCCGTTGGTCTGAACGTCTCGACCAAGATCATGACCGCCTACGGTCTGGCCCTGCTGCTCACCATGATGATCAAGAAGGGTATGACTCCGTTCCTGTTCATCGGTTTCCTGCTCGCCGCTTACCTCAACCTGTCCGTCATCGCGGTCGCTCTGATCGGTGTGTGCCTGGCTGTCGTCTTCATGGGCTTCAAGTTCAACGGTTCCCATGCAGCCGCCGGTGTCGATTCCGACTACGATCCGCTCGAAGACGACGAAGACTAAGGAGGAACACACTATGGCAACCGCAACCAAGGACGTGTCCCTGAACAAGAAGGTCAGCCAGTTCTTCTGGCGCTCCTGGGCCATCCAAGCCTCTTGGAACTACGAGCGTCAGATGAACATGGGCTTCCTCTACGGCATGGTTCCCACGCTCGATCGCCTCTATCCGGACGAGTCCGACCCCAAGCAGCTCGCTGCTAAGAAAGAGGCTTACCACCGTCACATGGCGTTCTACAACTGCACCCCGCAGACGAGCGCTTTCATCCTGGGCCTCTCCGCCTCCATGGAGGAGGAGTACGCCAAGGATCCCGAGAACTTCGATCCCGATTCGATCAACGCGGTCAAGACCTCCCTCATGGGTCCGCTTTCCGGCATCGGTGACTCCCTCTTCCAGGGCACCATCCGCGTTATCGCCTTTGGTCTGGGCGTTCAGCTGGCTCAGCAGGGCTCCATCATGGGCCCGATCCTGGCCATGCTCATCTCCATTGTGCCCTCCGTGCTGATCACTTGGTTCGCAGCCAAGATGGGCTATCAGGGCGGCCACGAGTACCTGAGCAAGCTTCAGGGCGGCGACCTCATGGAGAAGCTCATGTATGTCTGCGGCATCGTGGGTCTTATGTCTGTGGGCGGCATGATCGCTACGCTGATCGGCGCCACCACCCCGCTGCAGTTCGCTGACGGCACCGTCGTGATCCAGGACATCTTGGACGGCATGATGCCCCAGATGATCTCCCTTGGCCTTACCGGCCTTATGTACTGGCTCATCAAGAAGAACGTCAACACCGGTTGGCTTCTCGTGATCGCCATCGTGGGCGGCATCGCCCTCTCCGCGGCCGGCATCCTGGCCTAGTCGCGACCAAGCGTCTAACCGCTTCCCCCGGGGGCCTGCCTGGCATCCCATACCCCAGGCAGGCTTCCATCCCTAAATGTGTCAAAGGGCAGTCCCTTTGACACATCCTCAACGGACCGGCGACTCGGTCCAAATCACGGTAACCCTGCGAGCGCCCGGCAATGTGGCGCCGCAAAAATTGAAAGGAATGTGTCAGATGTACGAGATCGACCTTAACCTCCCTAAGCAGATCGTCGCTGACGTCCTGTCCAACCACGAGATCCACAGCGTCGCCTTCGTCGGCTGCGGTGCCTCCATGTCCGACCTTTACCCCGCCAAGTACTTCCTGGCCAACAACACGGACAAGCTGAACGTTCAGATCTTCACCGCTAACGAGTTCAACTACGACACGCCTTCCTGGGTCAACGAGCACACCTTCGTGATCACCTGCTCCCTCGGTGGCTCCACGCCCGAGACCGTCGAGGCCAACAAGACCGCCAAGAAGCACAACTGCCCGGTCGTCTCCCTCACCAACAAGGCTGGCTCCGCTCTGACCGTCGACGCTGACTACGTCATCGTTCACGGCTTCCACGCCAACTTCGCTGCCAAGTGCGAGAAGCCCGGCTACGCCATCGCTCTTGCTGTCGAGATCCTTCAGCAGACCGAGGGCTATGACCACTACGAGGACATGATCACCGGCCTCACCAACGTCTTTGAGCTCTGCGAGAACGCTGCTCAGTCCTGCAAGAAGCTCGCCAAGAAGTTCGCCGAGGACTTCAAGGACGACAAGATGATCTACTTCATGGCTTCCGGTGCCTCCGAGAAGATGGCTTATTCTCACGCCGCCTTCCTGTTCACCGAGATGCAGTGGATCGACGCCGCCGCCTACAACACCGGTGAGTACTTCCACGGCCCGTTCGAGGTTTCCACCGAGGGTAAGCCCTACGTCTTCTTCATGTCCGATGGCGCTACCCGTCCGATGGACGCCCGCGCCCTCACCTTCCTTAAGCGCATGGGCGCCAAGGTCGCTCTGATCGACTCCAAGGACTACGGCCTGGCTGACGCCGTGCCCGCGAGCGTCGTCACCTACTTCAACCCGCTGCTGCACCTCGCCGTTATGCGCGAGTACGGCAACCAGATCGCCGAGGCCCGTCAGCACCCGCTGACCATGCGTCGCTACATGTGGAAGCTTTCCTACTAATCACAAGTAAGTAGACCTTACGGGTTGATTGAGAGGGGATGGGGTTTGCGCCCTGTCCCCTTTTTTGCTCTGGGGAGGGCGTGTCTGCCGCGTCATAAAACCCCAGATAAAACCTACCAAAATAAACCTGTCCCTTTTTGGCAGGTGGGAGGAGATGCGTATGATCAAGGCAGTGCTGTTTGATATGGACGGCGTGCTGGTCGATACCGAGTGGTTCTACAACCGTCGTCGCGTGGCGTTTATGGAAGAGAAGGGGTTCCACTTTGACGAGATTCCCGATCTTTCGGGGTCTAACGAGCCTGCCATTTGGGAGGCGCTGGTGCCCGACGATATTGAGCTGCGTGAGCGTCTGCGCGTGGAGTACAAGCAGGTCTACAGCCCGGACCATCCCGTTCCGTATACCGAGCTGCTCAACGAGCAGACGGGGCCGGTGATGCGTGAGCTGCACGAGCGCGGCGTGAAGTGCGCCATCGCGAGCTCGTCCTATCGCGAGCTCATTGACGAGCTGGTGGAAATTGCCGGTATCGCCGACGTGCTGGACTACACCATCAGCGGCCACGAGTGCAGTGCGTTTAAGCCCGACCCCGAGATCTACCTGCGTGCCATGGAGGCGCTGGGGGTGGAGCCTGCCGAGTGCCTGGTTATCGAGGACTCGCCTTTGGGCATCGAGGCCGGCAAGCGCTCCGGCGCCCGAGTCCTGGCGCTGCGTCCGCACGAGGGCGTCAACCTGGACCAGTCCGCCGCCGACACCATCATCGACAACCTGACCGACATCCTACCTGCCATTTAGGGACAGGTTTATTTTGGCAGGTTTTATCTGGGCAAACGCCGAATTCGCCGTGAAGGGACCGCTCTCTTCACGGCGTTTTTCTTTTGAGCGGCCTCACGGTCCTTCTGATGGTTGTCGAGAGAGGGTGAATTGAAGCGCCCCCGCACGCTCCATGCTACAATCGCGGGCACGCCTCACAACTATATCTGCCTTCGAAAGGAGCCTCCGTGGCGAACGCCATCGATCAGCTCACGGACCGCGTGCTCGTGCTCGGCCGCCTCACCATCGTTCGCCGTGCCATTACTGCCGTGGCGGTCACCATTTCCGCCGTTCTCCAGACATTTCTGATCCAGGCGTTCATTCAACCCGCCGACCTGCTTCCGAGTGGTCTTACCGGCGTCGCGGTCCTGCTCGATCGCGTTACCTCGCTCGGCGGCGTTCGAATCGACATCTCGCTCGGCATGCTCGCGCTCAACATCCCCGTGGCGCTCCTATGCTGGAGCGGCATTAGCAAACGCTTCGTCATCTTCTCGATGATGCAGGTCGTGCTCTCGTCGCTGTTCCTCAACATCTTTCACTTTTCCCCGTTTTTGGGCGACAAGATTATGCTCATCATTTTTGGCGGCGTGGTCTCGGGTCTGGGCGCTGCCATCGCGCTTAAGTCCGGCGCATCTACCGGTGGCACCGACTTTATCGCGCTGTGGGTTTCCAACCACACGGGCAAGACCATCTGGGGCGTCATTTTTGGTTTCAACTGCTTTATCCTGGCGATCTTTGGTTTCATGTTTGGCTGGGACAATGCGGCATACTCCATCGTGTTCCAGTTTATTTCGACCAAGACTATCGACAGCTTCTATCATCGCTACGACCGCGTGACGCTGCAGATCACGACGCGCAAGGCAGACGAGGTCATGACCGCCTATGTTGACCATTTTCAGCACGGCATTAGCTGCGCCGAGGTCATCGGCGGATACAGCCGCGAAAAGATGTACCTGCTGCACGCCGTTGTCTCGACCTACGAGAGCCAGGACATCATCAAGCTGGTGTGCGACATTGATCCCGGCGCCGTGATCAACGTGTTCCACACGCTCGACTTTGTGGGCGGCTGGTGGGGCGGTCATGTCGACGAGCCCATGCCCGCGGCCGTACCCGATCCCGACAAGCCCGCGCGCATGGCCAGCAGGCAGGCGCGCCTCAGCGAGCAGGACAGCCTGCAGCAGGACGACGGCAAGTAGGGTATTGGCATTTTGCCGGCCCGGCGCAACCCTTCCGCATGAGCCCCTCGAAAGCCCCGTTGCTTTCGAGGGACTTTCGTTTGCCCAGATAAAACCTACCAAATTAAACCTGTCCCTTTTTGGTAGGTGGGGTGTATCGTTTTATCAATATGAGGTAACATGAAACTAGACGTTATATACGTATTACTTATTTCGATATTTTGATAAGAGTGATCAGATATGCCTACGCCCAAAAATGCACCACTTTACCAGCAGATTTACGACGAAATCAAGGACGCGATCGAGAAAGGTGTTTATGCACCCAAGGAGCGTATTCCGTCCGAGCTTGAGCTTGCCGAGCAGTACGAGGTGAGCCGAATTACGGTGCGCCGCGCCGTCGAGGAGCTGTGCTCCGATGGCTACCTGGTTAAGCAGCAGGGCCGTGGCACCTTTGTTTCCACGCCGCACATCAATCGTCAGTTCCATGCCTCGACGCTGCAGACGTTTACCGCGCTGTGTGCCGACAACGGCATGAAGGCCGGTGCACACGTGGTCGATCGCCAGATCGTTCCGGCGCGCCAAAACGAGATGGAGTTCTTTGGCCTGCAGAAGGACGCGCTGCTGCTGCATATCAAGCGCGTGCGTACGGCCGACGGCGAGCCCATATTTGAGGAGAACATCTTTGTGCCGTTTGACGCCTACCGTGAGCTGTTGACGGCCGATCTTGAGGACAAGTCGATTTTTGCCGAGGTCGAGCGTGTCGGCGGAACGCCGATTGTCTCGGTTGACTACCGCACGGTCGAGGCCGTTCGTGCCAATACCGAGCAGGCGGCCGAGCTGGGCATTGCTCCGCACGATCCGCTGCTCAATCTGCGTGCCGGCTTTACCGGCCCCAATGGCGAGCCGGTCCTGATGGGTAAGCAGTACTACGTGGGATCGCGCTACGTCATGGTTATGTAGGGTTGGTTCCGCCGTTCTAACGAACGACGGACCGGTCGACGCTGCAAACGCCCCTAAGCGGCAATCTGACGTTCAATCGTCGGTCGCGTACCGAAGTACGCTTCCCTCCTCTTTCACGTCACCTTGCTCGCTTAGGGGCGTTTTCGCCGACTTATGTTCAACCTGCGGGGTTTCCAAGGTAGTCATTGGGGACGCTCTTAAATGACTAGTCAAACAAGAACGTCTCCAATGACTACCTGCAGAATGAGCGTGGGTAGTCTCCCGTTTTTGGCTCGGTGACGGCCTCAAAGTGGGAGATTATCCACGCTTGTTCGGCAAGTGTCCGAAAATTCACGTTCGTCCGCCTTGGATTGTATTGCCCGTGGTCGGCAGCCGGGCGGCGCCGGTCCGCGTGGCGGCGTATAATCGGCGGCAGATGACTTGGACGTTAGGAAACCATGACCGATAGCATGCAGCAGATGGCGCTCGACACGCTCGGCGCCTATTTTGGCTACACCTCGTTTCGCCCGGGACAGGACCGCATGGTCGATGCAATCCTTGCCGGTCGCGATGCGTTGGGTGTTATGCCCACGGGCGCCGGCAAGTCCATTTGCTACCAGGTGCCCGCGCTCATGCTGCCCGGCATCACCTTTGTGGTGAGTCCGCTGCTGTCGCTTATGGAGGACCAGACCCGTGCGTTGCTCGCGGCGGGTGCGCGACCCAGCTATCTCAACTCCAGCCTTACCCCGGCCCAGCAAAACACCGTGCTCAAGCGGGCGCGCGAGGGCCGCTATCAGCTTATGTACGTGGCGCCCGAGCGCTTGCTTGAGCCGCGTTTTTTGGCCTTTGCGCAGGAAGCTGCGGCCGAAGGCGGCATCGGCGTGCCGCTCGTGGCCATTGACGAGGCCCACTGCGTGAGCCAATGGGGCCAGGATTTCCGCCCCGCCTACCTGCAGATTCGCGAGTTCATCGATTCCCTGCCGCAGCGCCCTATCGTGGCAGCCTTTACCGCTACGGCGACCGAGCGTGTGCGCGCGGACATTCAGCAGATGCTCGGCCTGCAAAACCCCGCGACGGTGGTGACGGGCTTCGATCGCAAGAACCTCTACTTTGGTTGCGAGGAGATGGGCGACAAGGCCAAGACCGCCTGGGTGCGCGACTATGTGATTGCGCATTCGGGCGAGAGCGGCATCGTGTATTGCTCGACCCGCAAGACGGTCGATGCGCTGGCAGGCGAGCTTGCCGAGGCGCTGGGCCCCAGCGGCATTCGCGTGGGTCGCTACCATGCCGGCATGGGCAACGACGCCCGCCGCCAGAGCCAGCGTGCCTTTATCGACGACGACATTCAGGTGATGGTTGCCACCAACGCCTTTGGCATGGGCATCGACAAGCCCAACGTGCGCTACGTGATCCACAACAACGTGCCCGAGAGCATCGAGGCATACTACCAAGAGGCGGGCCGCGCCGGCCGTGATGGCGACCCGGCAAGCTGCCACTTGCTGTGGAACGGTAACGATTTTCGCATGCGCCGCTTTTTAATCGACCGCGGCGATGCCGCCGATGAGGCACTCGACGACGAGCAGCGCGCGTGGGCGCTCCAGAACCGCTACCGTCTGCTCAGCCAGATGGAGGGCTACTGCAATACCACCGGCTGCCTGCGCGAATATATGTTGCGCTACTTTGGCGACGAGGCCGCGGCCGAGCATGCTGCCGCGGCTGGTGCGGGCGCCACCGCCACGGACGAGGCCGAGGGCTGCGGCAACTGCAGCAACTGCCTCACGCAGTTCGAGGTCGAGGACGTCACCGATATGGCCCGCGCCGCTGTGCGCTATGTGGCCACGCGACCCATGCGCTTTGGCAAGTCGCTCATCGCCGACGTGCTCCACGGCGGCAACACCGAGCGCATTCGCCAGATGCATCTGGACGAGGACCGCGGCTATGGTGAGCTGTCGAGCGAATCGGTCGGGCGCATCAAGGACATCATCGGCCAGCTGTGCGGCCGCGGTTACTTGGCCGCCTCGCAGGGGCAGTACCCGGTCGTGGGGCTGGGCCCGCGTGCCGCCGAGGTCGAGGATGAGGCGTTTGCCTTTACCGTTAAGCGTCGTGCGTCCAAGCACAAGGCCTCGGCCCGTGCCCGCCGCGCGGTGGATCTGCTGCGTGAGGAGGCCGAGCTAGATCAGCGCCCGCGCGTGGGTGACGATGCCGAGCTGTTCGAGCGCCTGCGTGCCCTGCGCAAGGAGATTTCGACCGAGCTGGAGATGGCGCCGTACATGGTCTTCTCTGACAAGGCCCTGCGCGGCCTGTGCCGCCTACGACCTCAGACACGCGACGAGCTTATCCAGGTCAACGGTATTGGCGAGAAAAAGGCCGATGCCTTTGGCGAGCAGTTTATGGCGGCGATTGAAGAGTTTGAGTCCGAGCATGCACGGGATGGAGCGTAATGATGGCATCCGACGATAAAACCGAGCGCACTGAGGTGTCCGCCGTGCCGCTGTACCAGCAGGTTATGGACGACCTAAAGGGCGAGATCGCGCGCGGCGTGTACGCATCCGGCTCGCGCATTCCTTCCGAGATGGAGCTCGCGAAGTACTACGGCGTGGGACGCATCACCGTGCGCCGCGCCGTCGAGGAGCTGTCGCGCGCGGGGTATCTCAACCGCCAGCAGGGGAGGGGCACGTTTGTGTGTGCGCCCAAGCTCAAACGCAAGATTGTCCAGAAGGGTGACGTTCAGAGCTTTTCCGAGGGTTGCGCCGCCAACGACATGGTGGCCGGAGCACGCCTGGTGTCGCGCACGGTGGTTGCGGCGACGCGCGAGGACGCGGCGTTTTTTGGTGTGGAACCCGGCTGCGAGCTCATCGTTGTCGAGCGCGTGCGCACGGCAGACGGCGTGCCCGTCATGCTCGAGAACAACGCCTTTGTGCTGGCCGACCATCCCTATCTGCAGACGCTTGCCGACAAGGACCTCACGGACAATTCCATCTTTGCGCTCGTTGCCGAGCATTCGGGCCGCGCGCCGCTCAAGTCCGACCCCTGTACGGTGGAGATTGCGCTTGCCGATGCTCAGGCGGCCTCGCTGCTGGAGGTGCCGGTCGGCGAGCCGCTCTTCTATATGGAGGCGTACTTTACCGATGCGGACGAGCGGCCCTTGCTGCTCGGACGCCAAAAGATCGTGGGCTCGCGCTACGTGTTCGACATCTAACGTCCACAGATAGAACAACATAGAACAAGTTTGGTGAAATGACTTCACGTGCATCGTCGTGCGTGCTATAAATAGGACAACATAGAACGACAGCAGGTACGAGCTGCCGTCGTCCAAAGCCGCCACACAAGGAGGAACATCACCGTGAACGCACACGATCTGGTTCAGGAAATTATCGAGCGCAAGGGCAAGATTGAGAACGTCTTTTGGATCGCCTGCGGCGGTTCGATGATCGACCTGATGCCGGCCAACGAGCTACTCAAGCGCGAGGCCACCACGTTTACCTCGACGGTCTACACGGCACGCGAGTTTTGCCTGATGGCTCCCAAGAGTCTTGGCGAGAAGTCACTCGTCATCGCCTGCAGCCACAGCGGCAACACGCAGGAGGTCGTCGACGGCTGCGAGATGGCGCTGGCCGCCGGCGCCGAGGTTGTCGCCCTCACCGACTGCGAGGGCTCCAAGATCGATAACGGCAAGTGGACCACCTGGGTCTATCCGTGGGGCGAAGGCGTGCCGCAGGCCGAGGTGCCGCAGGGCATCGGCGCCCTGATGGCTGCCGAGCTGCTCGACCAGCAAGAGGGTTACGAGGCGCTTGCCGACATGTACGCCGGCCTTAAGCAGATGGATGCGCTGCTGCCCGCTGCCCGCGAGAAGGTCAACGCCGAGCTAGGCGCCCGTTTTGCCGAGCTCTGCCAGCAGCACAAGTTCTTCTATATCCTGGGTTCCGGCCCCAACTTTAGCCAGACCTACGCCATGGCCATCTGCTCGCTCATGGAGATGCAGTGGCAGCACTGCTGTTACATCCACTCCGGCGAGTATTTCCACGGCCCGTTCGAGGCCACCGAGCCCGGCGTGTTCTATTTCGTGCAGCTCGGATCGGGCGAGTGCCGCCCCATGGAGGAGCGCGCGCTTGCATTCCTCAACACGCACACCGATACGGTCATGGTGCTCGATGCGCTCGAGTACGGCGTGGGCGAGGTGCCCGCCAGCGTGCGTTCGTTCCTGGAGCCGATCTTCTTCTATGCGATGAGCTGCGAGTTGCGCGCCGCCCGCGGCAAGGTGTTCGACCACAGCCCCGAGGTCCGTCGCTACATGGGTATCGAGCAGTACTAATCGAGCGGTATTAAGTTACCGGGATAACAACTTCTCACGTCGGGGCCTACGCTAAGCGCAGGCCCCGTTTGCGTTGCGATGACCGGTTTTGTTTGTCGAAAAACGAAGTCAAATACTTTCCCCAGAAGTGAACGACCTATTTTGGACCCCTGAAGCATCCGCACTTTTTGGCGCCAAAACCGCAGGAAAATCTCGATGAAACCGCAGGAAATAGCAGCTGAAAAGTGTCGATGCTTCGGGGGTCCGATTTTGCTCGCTCACTTTGCGGGAAAAGTATTAGACCTAAATGTGCGAGCGTGTCGCGTGAGCCAAAAAAGCGGGCCGTGCCGGGGATTTCCGGCACGGCCCGCCCTGCATTGCGTCCGTTATGAGCGAGTTGCCGCGTCAACCGGCGAACTACTTTGCGTCGTAGGCCTCGGCATCCCACCAGTCGAGCTGGGCGATGTTGTCGCGAATGTGCTGGCAGCTCTTGTGGAAGCCCTCGAGCTCGTGCTCGGAAAGGTCGAGCGTGTAGACCTCCTCGACGCCCTCGGCGCCGATCACGCACGGCAGGGAGGTGAAGATGCCCTCCTCGCCATACTGGCCGGTCATGAGCGTGGAGGCCGAAAGCACGGCATGCTCGTTGTGCAGCACGGCGGCGCAGACACGCGCAGCGGAGTTGGCGACGGCGTACTCGGTGCACTGCTTGCCCTGGTAGGTCACATAGCCGCCCTTGCGCGCGAGCTCCTCGACCTCCATGTGGTCAAAGGCGTACTTGTCGGGGTTTTCGGCCTGAAGCTCGTTGAGGCTCTTGCCGGCGATGGTTGCGGCCTTAAAGGCGGCCAGCTGGCTAAAGCCATGCTCGCCGATCATGTAGGCGTCGATGGACTTGGGGCTCACACCGACCTTCTTGGAGATCTCGGTGCGCAGGCGGGCGGAGTCCAGACCGCAGCCCGAGCCGATGATCTTCTTGGGATCGTAGCCGGTCAGGTGCCACAGCTCGGTGCACACGACGTCGCAGGGGTTGGAGATGCTCACGAAGATGCCGTCAAAGCCGGCGTCGACGATGCGCTTGGCAAAGGTGCGGGCGGCGTCGGTGGTAAAGAACAGCTCGCCGTCGCGGCTGCCGGCGGCCAGCGCAACCTTGCCGGCGGCGTTGACGATGACGTCGCAGCAGGCCAGCTCCTCGTAGTGGTCGTAGCAGTTGACGATCTTGGTGTTATACGGGACAAACGAAAGGGAGTCGCGCAGGTCCTGGACCTCAGACGTCACCTTGGCCTCGTTGATATCGCACAGGTACAGCTCGTCGGCAATGCCCTGCATAAGCAGGCTGTTGGCGACATGTGCTCCTACGTGGCCCTGGCCGACCACACCGATCTTACGCGTCTGGTACATATATGTATCCTTTCGGCCGAGTTTTTCGCGTCGAACCATTGTAGCGTCCTGCGCCCACTTTGCTAGGCTAAAGCGCCGTAGATTCTTGGGGCATGCCGTAATCTCTACTTTTGGAGTGATTTGGGCCGCTGACGGCATCGCGGGGCGATGTGCTCGCGCGGATGGGGCCGCTCGTTGTACCATAGCTGCAACTGACTCGTAAGGAGCATCCATGCCCATTCGTATTCCCGACGCCCTTCCTGCTGCTGCGCAACTCGAGAGCGAGAACATCTTTGTCATGACCGAGTACCGCGCACTGCATCAGGACATCCGTCCGCTGCGCGTGCTCATCCTCAACCTCATGCCCACCAAGATCGCCACCGAGACGCAGATCATGCGCAAGCTCTCCAACACGCCGCTGCAGGTGGAGGTGGACCTGCTACGCACCAAGACGCACGAGGCCACGCACGTGAGTGCCGGCCACCTGGAGACGTTCTACCGTACGTTCGACGACATCCGCGACATCCACTACGACGGCCTGATCATCACGGGCGCGCCGGTGGAACAGATGCCGTTCGAGGAGGTCGACTACTGGCCCGAGCTCTGCCAGATCATGGACTGGTCTACCACGCACGTGCACTCTACGCTGCACATTTGTTGGGGCGCGCAGGCGGGGCTCTACCATCATTACGGTATCCAGAAGCACGACCTGCCGGCCAAGGCGAGCGGCGTGTTCGAGCATCATCTGGTGAAGCCGCAAAGCCCGCTGGTGCGCGGCTTCGACGACCGCTTCTATGCCGTGCACTCGCGCAACACCGATGTGCGCCGCGAGGATGTGGAGGCCGAGCCGCAGCTCGAGGTCGTGGCCGTATCCGACGAGGTGGGCCTGTACATCGTCAAGTCGACCGACAGCCGTCGCTTTTTTGTCTTTGGCCATCCGGAGTACGACACCGACACGCTACGCCTGGAGTACGAGCGTGACGTGAAGCGCGGACTCAACCCGGAGGTGCCGGCGCATTACTTCCCGAACGACGACCCCACCGCCGAGCCGCGCAACGTCTGGCGCAGTCAGGCTCAGCTGTTCTACACCAACTGGCTCAACTACTACGTCTACCAGACCACGCCCTACGACCTGGCCCGCGCCGGCGAGGAGCACTAGGCTGCGGCCGTGGCTGCGACTGTGACTGTGCTCACGGCATGACGAGCGTGGATTTTCGGACGTTTACAAATCGAGCGTGGATAATCTCCCACTTTTGGCTTGAAACTAGGCTCAAAACGGGAGATTATCCACGCTCATTTTTTAGGCATGTAGATGCCGATGGCTCGGCTAAGAGACGGTGCGTGTAGAAATAAAGTCGCATTTGGCGTGGTCTTGAATCTCGACGGGTTTTTCTTTCTGATAATCCGATGGACCAAGGCATCAAATTGTGGAGACAGGGACCTCTCGACAACCGCCCTACCTGCAGATATAAGCCATCAGCCTAAAACGTCCAAAACCGTCAAGCATTTGGTCAGTGCCTAGACGGTATTTGGTCAGACTTCGCATGAAACCGTCTGGTACGTTTGCGCCGTTCCAAGATATGGGAGGCGACATGGGAAACATGACGGCGAATCAAAGGCTTACAAGTCACATTAAAGCATGCGAACAGCAGATGAGCTGCGTGTACGCACGCACGACGGCGGAGGCAAAGCAGATTGAGCGGCGGGTGGCGGCGGGAAGTCTAGAGGCGGTCATGCCGGGGCTGTATGCGCGTCCGGATTATTGGTCCGAGCTCAAGTTTCGGCAGCGTTATCTGCATCGGGTGCGGGCCCTTGCGCAAAAGCATCCCGACTGGACGTTTTGCTCCTATACGGCGGCTGTTATCTATGGCCTTTCGGTTTCGCATGCCAATTTGGCGCACATCCATATCGCCGTGGCGCCGGCGCAATCGACGACGCCCGGCTCTCAGGTGATTCGCCATCGTTATGCTCGTCAAACACGGGCAATCCAGATGGATATTGCCGTGACCGATATCGATCAAACGATTACGGATTGCCTGGTCGATGCATCGTTTGTCGAGGGACTGATCATTGCGGACTCGGCGCTTCATGAGCAGCTGTTGTCGAAGGAGCATCTCGTTGAGGCAATCAACAAGCTTGGCTTAAATCGTCGCGGTGTTGTGACGGCGCGAAGTGTTGCGCGGTGTGCCGATGGCCTATCGGAAAGCGGTGGCGAGTCCAAGGCGCGTGCTCTGATGATTGAGCGCGGCTGGCAGACGCCGGAGCTGCAAGTTGAGCTGTTCGACCCGGTTGAGCCGGGGCGGCCGTATCGAGTTGACTACTTGTGGCGTGTGGGCGACCAGCTGATTATCGGTGAGTTCGACGGATTCGTTAAAAGTGAGAAGGCGGCGGAGGAGGGCAAGCTCGCAAAGGCGCAATTTGATGAGCGCCAGCGCGAGTCGAGGCTTTCGCTGCTTGATAACTGCAAGATCGTGCGCTTGTGCTGGGATGATTTGAGGGACCCGTCAAAGCTCGATCGCAAACTCAAAGTTGCCGGCGTGCCGCGTGCGTGTTGAGGCGGTTGCAGGACGTTGAGCCGCACGAGCGTGGAAATCCGGACGGACGAGCGTGGAAATCTGGACGCGTATTGGTTGAGCGTGGATTTTCGGACACACGAGCGTGGATTTTCGGACGCTTGTTGAATGAGCGTGGATAATCTCCCACTTTTGGCTCGTAAGGGGGCTCAAAGTGGGAGATTTTCCACGCTCATCTTGCGGGTGCGATACAGCGGCGATCAGGCGCTGATGATGTGGGGCAGCGGCAGGTCGTGGGCGTCGGTGGGAATGTGGTCGACACGCTGCTCGTCAAAGGCGATGCCGATGATTTGACATGCGGGCGAGAGCGTGGGCAGGTAGCGATCATAGCAGCCGCCGCCGTAGCCCAGGCGCGCGCCGGCGCGGTCGAAGGCTACGAGCGGCACGACGACCATGTCGAGAGCTTCGGCAGGCACGATAGGGAAGCGGTCACTGTCGATGTCCACGGCCGCGAAGGTCCGCGTGGGGTGGGCGATAAACGGAGCCGAGGACGCATCGCCGGCGGCAACTGCCCGCATGCACATGCGCTGGCCACAAGCCATGGCGTCTGTTGCCGAGAGCATGCACGGATAGGCCACGCGCCAGCCACGCGCGACGGCCGCGGCGGCAAACGCGGCTGGGTCGACCTCGGAACCCATGGCGGCATAGACGGCAACGGTGCGTTGGCCCGCAGTGTCGCTGGACTCCATCAGCTCAACAAGCCGCGCGCATACAACAGCGGACTTTGCCGCCCGCACATCCAAATCAATAGCATTGCGCCGGGCAATCACCGTCCGCCGCAACTCAGCTTTATCCATCCCAGCCTCATCTCCCAAGCCTGCCAAAAAGGGACAGGTTTATTTTGGCAGCTTTTATCTGGGCAAACGCGATATGGGCAGTAAAGTCACCGCAAATATGCCTGTGAACTGCGCCCTTCGTGGTTGTTTGGGCCTGTGCGTTAATGCTATAACGCTGCAGCGATCGCCTCAGTCACAAACTTATTGAGTGACTCGCCCTTCTTTGCCGCTGCCAGCGCCGCTTGCTTGTGGAGCTCAGAGCCCGTTCTTACGTTGAACGAGCCCTTAAAAGCCCGCTCGGGCTCCTTGCCTTTCTCGGCGCAAAACTCAAGGTAATCGTCGACGGCGTCGTGGAAGCATTGCTCCACCTCTTCAGCTGTGGAGCCTTCAAATACGATTGCGTCCCTAATGCCGGTGACCATACCTGTTAGCACATGCTGTTCGGCATCGAACTCGACTGGGGCGAAATAACCCTTGTATGCCAAAACGTTACTCATGACTACCTCCGACATCTTGCAGAAATCGAACGATGTTTCGAATGGTCCCCGCCGTCAATTCGTCAGATGGATGCGGCGCGTGCATTACGAACATCCTGCCATCTGATGGCCTGTAGAAGCGAACGCGCGATCCGGATGCCTTGCCTTTGTTGTCCATTTCAAAGCCATATGAAGTCATGACTTTTAAAAAATCGGTATACCGATACGTCGAAGGGCAGCTAAGCAGTTGGGCGATGAGTTTATCGGTCCGAGTCATCCCGCCTCACATTCTGCAACTATATCCTAGTTGCAATTTAAGTCCGATGCAAGCACCCCTACTATAGAACATGTGTACGTATAGAATAAGTGTTCGTACCAACACAAAGGCACCTGCCACTTCGTGGTGGTTTTTGCTGGTGGGACGGGTGTCTGCGGCGGTTTGTCTCGATCTGTAACAGTAACTCGGCAAAATTGGACCTAGTTGTTACAGATTGAGACAAAGGGCCGGCGTCATCCGGAAACGTCTCGATTTGTAACATCTGGAGCCAATATTGCCGCCTAGATGTTACAGATCGAGACAAACTGGTGGGACGGGGTGAGCTGCCCCGCCCAAGCAGCGGCAAAAGAAAAGGTAGATTTTCAGGCATGTCCCAAAAATCTACCTTTGCCGTGCGTTAGCCCATCAGGTCGACGACGTTAAAGTCGGCGTTGCTCTTGGCGATGACGTCACGGCCGCCAAAGACGCAGGTCGGTGACTCGGTCGCGATACGCGTCACGTCGGCGCCGAGCGAGCGCAGCTCACCGGGCGTGGCGGCGAGCATCTGGGCGCGGCGCTCCTCGCGTGCGTGCGGATCGAGCCCCGCAAGGTAGGTCGTATTGCGGCGCTTGGTGAGCGCGTACGGCTTCACCGGCGCGTCCATGCCGCTTACGCAGCTCACAATAAAGCCCTCAAAGGCGGCCTCGTCGGGCTCAAAGCTGCCAAGCCATGCACCCGCGCGCTCCACGCGCTCAATCGAAGGATCGATCGCCGGGTCGCGATAGGTGTAGAACGCCGTCTGGCGCTCGCCGGCTGCGCGGAATCCGCAGCCGTACGCACCGCCCTTCACGCGGATCTCGTTCCACAGGTAGTCGTAGGAGAGCGCGTTGGCAGCCACGGCCCAAGCGCCTGTCACGTCAATGCCCAAGCGACGCGGATCGCACGCACGCGCGGCAAAGCAGATGTCGCTGGGGATGACGAAAGCCTCGTGGCGGTCGCGCGCCTCCGGCACCACGAGCGTGCCGCTGGCAGCGCCGTCGCCCGCGCCAAGCCCCAGGTCGCCCGCGGCAGCCCAGTACGCGTCAAAGTCCTCATCGCTGCCGGTAAAGCTCGCCATGCAGCCGTCGGCCACAAAGATGCGGCCTGCCAGCTCGGCAAGCTTGGCACGCAGGCCGTCCAGGCGCTCGCCAAAGTGGTCGAGAAGATCGCGCAGGAACAGGTAGAAATCCACGCCCGAAAGCTGCTCGCGCACCGCGGCCGAAGGCGAACTGTAGCTCATAGCGCGGCCGAGTGCCGCCGAGTGTCCGTTGTTGATAAAGCCTTGCTCAAGCCCAATGCGAATCTGCGTGAGCACGTCGCGCACGCGGTCGGCGTCAGCATCGAGCAACAGCGTGCTCGACCACACCTCGCGCGGCAGGCTCGCCAGCGCGTCGATCTTTTCGGACAGGGCGCCGGCGCTCACCAGCAGGTAGGGGCGCACGCCGTCCACGTCGGGCTGGGTCATGACTTCGGTCGTAAAGCTCAAAAAGCCCAGCTTGCCAGCGAGCAAGTTGTCGAGTTCCTCGGCCGAGTGCTCGCGCGTGGGCAGCTGCTTAAGCAGGCGGCAGAGCAGCGTCACATAGGGCAGGTCCTCAAACGCGACGCAGCTCAGGTCGAAATACTGCATGGCGTAGGCCAGGCGGTTGGTAGGGATGTCGTGGCGCAGACAGGGGATGGGCGCGGTCGTGTCCACGACCAGCGACGGTTCGGGGCGCGCCTCGCCAATGTCGGACACGCGCAGGTGCGGCAGCGTGGCCTTGGCCTCGGGCGTGTCCTCGGCCTCCTGCGCGGCACGCAGCGCAGCCGTGCGCTCGACCACGTCGGCCAGCTCGGCATCGGTCATGGCGTCGCGCTTGGCTGCCAGCTCGGCGGCTTCGGCACTCTCCGAACCCTCGGCGGCGTCCACCGGCACCAGCTCGACCAGCGCCATGTGGTCGTTTTCCAGCACCAGCTCGCGCAGCAGGTCCTCAAAATAGCTGCCGTCCAGCTCACCTCGCAGCTCCTCGTACACCGGGCCGTACTTGAGTGCCAGCGTCACGGCGTCGTCATCGTAGAGCCAGGTGCTCAGCGCGTCGCACGCAATGGCCACGCCGTCGGCGATACCGTAGTCGCGCTGGCGCAGGTCGTATTCGTTGCTGCTGATGATAGCTTCCAGGCGCTCGCGCGGAACGCCGTGCTCGCACAGGTCGCGGCAGGCGTCCTGGAACACGCGGCGCAGCTCACGCGCCACGCCGGGCTGCGCGTTTTGCAGCATGATGAGCTCGTAGGGCTGCAGGCTCTCGGCCGCGGTGTAGCTCACCACGTTGCCGCCCAGGCCGGCGGCCAGAATGGCCTTCTTAACCGGCGCTTCGTTGGAACCCAGCAACGCCTCGAACAGGATATCCGCTGCGATCGTGCGCTTGCGGTCGAGTGCGCTGCCCAGCACAAGGCCTAGGCCTACCAGGGCGTTCTCGGGCGTGGTAGCCATCTCGACGCGCTTATACTCGCAGGTCACAGGCGCCTGCACGTCCAGCGGATTGGGCGCCAGCGTGGACGGGTCCTCGCCGGCGGCGACGGCAGCGTCCATGCGGCGGCTCGCGGCACTCGGCTGCGACAGGTAGCGCTCGTCCAAAAATGCCAGCGCGCGGTTCACATCCAGGTCGCCATAGAGCGTTATATAAGAGTTGGAAGGATTGTAGTGGCGCGCGTGCGTGTCCAGGAACTGCTCGTAGGTGAGCGCGGGAATCGCGCGCGGGTCGCCGCCGCTCTCGTGCGCATAGGCGGTGTCGGGATAGAGCGCGGCGTTGACGGCGTCGTCCAGCACGCTCATGGGGTCGGACAGCGCACCCTTCATCTCGTTGAACACCACGCCGTTATAGCGCAGCGTGCCCTCGCGCAGGCTCGCGGCGCTGCCCTCGCCCTCGGCGCCCTCCGGCAGGTCCAGCTCGTAGTGCCAGCCCTCCTGCTCAAAAATGGTGGGCTTGGTATAGATGGCCGGGTTGAACACCGCGTCCAGGTACACGTCCATCAGGTTGTACAGATCCTGTTCGTTGGTGGTGGCAACGGGGTAGATGGTCTTATCGGGGTAGGTCATGGCGTTGAGGAACGTCTGCATGGAGCTCTTGATCAGGTCGACAAACGGCTCCTTGACGGGAAACTTGGCCGATCCGCAAAGCACCGAATGCTCAAGAATATGGAACACGCCGGTGGAATCGGCCGGCGGCGTCTTAAAGCCAATGGCAAAGGCCTTGTTTTCGTCGTCGCATGCCAGGTACAGCAGGCGAGCGCCCGAGGCGGCGTGGCGCAGCACGTAGGCGTCCGAGTCGAGCTCGGGCACGGTCTCGCGGCGCTCGACGGCAAAGCCGTGGCAGGTAGTGCCGGGCACCAGCAGCGCGGCGGCAACGGCGCGCGGGTCGGTTGAGGTAGTGGACATATGCAGTCTCCTTTGACGCCCCAGCGGGGGCGAATCGAGTCGAATCCTCGAGAGTATACCCATATGGGGCCTTCGACCAATCTGCCGCACGAGCGTGGATTTTCGGACACACGAGCGTGGAAATTCGGACGCCCGCCAAATAGCAGTGGATTTTCGGACGAAATCGGCCGCCAAAAGCCTAGAAACCGTCCAAATAACCACGCTCGTGCGTCAACTACGTATCTCTCACCTCGCATTCATCTCTACGACGAGGGATGAATGTGAGACAGGTAGAAGATAAAAATCAATCGGCTTATCGGATGCATATACCGCCATCAGATTGAAGTTGTATGCGGAAATGGATGGACTCTACACCGCTTACGCAAAATAACCCCTCGTTTGCTAAAACATTATAGGAAATGGCGTGGAGTGCTAAAAAGTTCTAATACAATATAGACATTTATCTATAAGCTGCTGATTCCTTGTAAAGGTATGGTTGATATGGTTGAAGCAAATAGCGTTATTCCCCTGTACAAACAGATTGTTCGTGCGCTTTCTGATTCGATCGCCAACGGCACGTACCGCCCGGGAGATAAGCTCCCGACCGAGGCGGAGCTTATCGAGCAATTTGGCGTGAGCCGAATAACGGTTCGCTCCGCAATTAAAGAAATGGAAGATGCTGGGCTTGTTGAGAGGGCCCGCGGCAAGGGCACGTTTGTTTCGTCGGACACGCAGATGTATGCCGCGGACGACCGTGAGAGCTTTACCCATTCGTGCCAGCTTGCGGGCAAACAGGCGTCTACCAGGGTTCTCGAAATGGGCTGGGACTTCCCAAGCCTGCGAGACGCGAAGTTCCTGGGCGTAGACGATACCCAAAAGGTATTGCGTAGTCGTCGTCTGCGCCTTGTGGATGGCAAGCCCACGATGCTGGAAACCAATAGCTATTCCGCTGCGCTTTCTTTTTTGGAGCATGAGTCCCTCGATGATTCGCTGATGGCGGTACTCGATCGCCAGGGGATCAAGATGGGCCCCAACACGCGTACGCTCGAGGTCTGCTATGCGAGCGAGCTCGAGGCGGCATACCTTAACGTGGAGCTGGACTCTTCGCTGCTTCTGTTTGTCGATAGGCGCTATGCCCCAAGCGGCGAGCCGCTCTTCATCTCCCGTCAGGTGTACTGCACCGAGCGACTGAAGTTCTACTTGTAAATTAGAGATAGATTGGTCGATTTACCGACTAATTGTTACCGTTCGCGGATTTGGAAAATAGACACGCCGCGTAGGGTAGATTGCTAATATACTTTGTTATGACAATATAGTACGTCCTATTGGTATTGGAGAACTATGAATAAGATATTGCTAGCGAGTCATGGTTATCTCGCCCAAGGCATGAAAAGCTCTCTGGAGATTCTGATGGGCACCAACGACCGAATCGAGTGCCTGTGCGCCTATGTCGATGACGATTCAAGGGACGTCGCGGCGTTGATTGATGCATGGATGGAGACGAGGGACCCTGCCGACTCTTGGTTTGTCGTGACTGACATCTTTGGCGGCTCTGTAAACAACGAATTCATTCAGAGGCAGACCGACGGATCGTTTACGTTAATCGCTGGAATGAACTTGCCGCTGCTGGTGGAAATGGTTACACAGCTGGACTCCCTGGATGCGGACAAGGCCAAAGCCGCGGTCGAGGGATCGCGTTCGTTTATTCAGCTTTGCGAGGCGGCGGACATGCTTGTCGGCGCCGAGGAAGAAGAGTTCTAGTTAGTTCTGGTTCGAGCCCTAGCTAGGGGCACATACCTGTCATTACCTTTATCACGTGCGGAGATGATAACGATGATTAAGCTTACGAGAGTTGATTACCGACTGATTCACGGCCAAGTTGCCATGTCCTGGACTCACGCTTTGGATGTAGATTGCATCTTGCTTGCCAGCGATGCTGTGGCAAAAGACGACATGAGGAAGGCGGCCTTGAGGCTCGCCCGCCCCAACGGCGTTAAACTCGTCATCAAGGATGTTGACGCTGCTATCGAGGCGCTCAACAGCGGCGTTACCGACAAGTATTCGCTGTTTATCATCACTGAGACGATTGAAGATGTCTATCGTCTCGCTAAGGGTTGCAAAGACATCAAAGAGATCAATCTGGGCGGAACCCGAAAGACCCCTGAGACCACGCTTCATCCGACCCCTGCGATCTTTGCGACCGAGAAAGATGCCGAGCATATCCAAGAGCTCCTGGGCGATGGCGTGGCCATCGAAATCCGTCAGGTCCCCAATGACGCTAAGGTGTTTGCCAAGGACGTTTTGTAGCCGGAAACACGTTGATGCTCGGCATTTATTGAACCAATGCTCTATGCCTATGCCCGTCGATCATTTGATCGGCGGGCTTTTTATTAAAGAAAAATCAAAAAAATCTGAAATAGTTCTTGCATAGTTAGTTATATAAAGTATTATAACGTCATGGGATGAATGAAGGGTTCATCCAAGTGAGTTAGGAGTAAGGGATGTTCAATTTCGATGAGCCTCGTTACGAGAAGGTTGTGAGCGATGCCCTCGCTCTCCGTCCTCAGATTGAGGCTGCCGTGGACGAGGTCTGCGAGCAGGGTTATTCCAACATCTTCTTCATCGGCTGCGGCGGCACCTGGGCCCACACGCTCCCGATGAAGTATTGGGTCGAGACCACCACGGCCGACGTCGATGTCCACTGCGAGATCGCCGCAGAGTTCCTCGCCTGCCCGCCCAAGACCTTCAACAAGGATTCTGTCTGCGTCTTCTCCACCCGTACCGGCACCACCCCCGAGATCATTGAGGCTGCCAAGTTCTGCCAGGAGCAGGGCGCCCGCACGCTGATGTATGTCTCCAACGACAACACCCCGGCCACCGAGTACGCCGATTACAAGTTCTTCAGCTTCGCCGAGGACGACGTTCTGTGCGAGGCCATCTACACCTACCAGATCACGCTGGTCGCCCGCTTCCTCAAGAACGCCGGCGCCTTCCCCAAGTACGACACCTTCATGGAGGAGTTCGGCAACATCGCTCCGTACCTCATCAAGGCCAAGGACGCCCAGGACGAGCGCTGCGCCGCCATGGCCGAGGACTTCAAGGACACCGACTACCACATGGTGATCGGATCCGGCATGCTCTGGGGCGAGGCCTACGACTACGCCATGTGCATCCTCGAGGAGATGCAGTGGATCAAGACCAAGTCTATCCACGCCGCCGAGTTCTTCCACGGCACCATCGAGCTGTGCGAGGAGGGCACGAGCCTCATTATGCTCTACGGCGAGGACGACACCCGTAAGCTCATGGACCGCGTGGACAACTTTACCCACATGCTCGCCGACGAGAAGGGCGTCAACGTCCGCGTGAACAAGTTTGACACCGCCGAGGTCGAGCTGCCGTTCAGCGACCCCGAGTTCCGCAAGATTGTCTCCCCGATGGTCACCTACACCATCACCGAGCGTCTGAGCTGCCATCTCGAGCACGTCCGTAACCACCCGCTCACCACGCGTCGTTACTATCACCAGATGAACTACTAATCCTCTCAAATTGCTGCGGTTGTCTGCAGGCGAGCTGCGCAGAACGCCTCGCCTGCAGACCTATTTCTGGGGTTGATCGAAATGGTTGTCCAGTATCTTCTAGTTGCACTGGTCGCATTTATTGCGTCCATGGACGAGCAATTATTTGGCATTACGATGCTTGGTCGTCCGCTGTTTACGAGCCTGTTTGTCGGCTTGATCCTTGGCGATGTCCAGCAGGGCGTTATCGTCGGCGCTGCTTTGGAGTCCATGTTCATGGGCGCCATCATGGTCGGCGCGGCGGTTCCTCCCGAGGTCTATGCCTCCGGTGTGCTTGGCTGCGCGTTTGCCGTCATTACGGGTACGGGCACGGCAACTGCCGTCGCGCTTGCCCTTCCCGTCTCCGTCTTCCTTCAGGTGTGGCGCAACTTCTGCTACGCCGTTCCGGGTGCCTTTGCCTGCAAGAAGATTGAGACCGCTCTGGCAAATCGCGATCTTGCCAAGGCGAATCTGTACCATCTGACCATCGTGCCGCTGTCGATTGGCATTCCGTCTGCACTGCTGGTGTTTGGCTCGCTGTTCTTTGGTGCCGACCTCATCAACAATGCACTCAACGCGATTCCGCAGTTTGTGATGGACGGCCTCAACGTTGCGTCCGGCGTCATGGTCTGCATCGGCTTCGCTCTTCTTATTAGGACCATGGGCGATAATAAGCTTCTTCCCTGGCTGTTCCTGGGATTCATTATGGTCATCTACCTCAAGATGGACGTTATCGGCGTCGCCGCAGCTGCCATTTGCGTCGCGCTGCTCCTGGCCTTCCGCGAGGGCTCGTCCGGTCCGCAGGCGGTTGCTGCAGATGAAGAGGAGGACTTCTAATGGCTACCCAGAACACCGACCTCAAAGAGGCCAAGAAGGACGCGATTATGAGCCCCGATATGTATCGGAGCATGTTCCTTCGCCAGTTTACGAGCCAGTGCTCGCAGTCGTACGACAAGATGATGGCAATGGGCTTCATGTACACCATTCAGAAGCCCCTGCGAAAGATCTATCCCAACGACGACGATTACTATGCGGCGCTCGATCGCCATACCGAGTTCTTTAACATCACGCCTCATGTGCTTCCGTTTGTAGCCGGCCTAACGGTTTCGATGGAAGAGCAGGCGGCTGCCGATAAGAACTTCGACACGTCCTCGATTAACGCCATGAAGGTCGGCCTTATGGGACCGCTTTCCGGCATCGGCGATTCGTTCTACTGGGGTACGTTCCGCGTGGTCGCCGCCGGCATTGGTATTGGCATCGCTTCGACGGGCAACCCGCTCGGCCCCATCGTGTACGCGCTCATCTACTCCGTGATTAACTTTGCAACGCGTATCGTCGCCGCCCATCTGGGTTACGACTTGGGAACCAAGTTTTTGCAGCAGTCCGAAGAGAGCAACCTTATGTCTCGCATGACGCATGCTGCCGGTGTTCTCGGAATGACCGTTATCGGCGCCATGATTGCGGCACAGGTCTCGCTGTCCACGGCTTTGACCTTTGACGTGGGTGGTTCGGAGATTGTCCTGCAGGATCTGTTCGATTCGATCTTCCCCGGTCTGCTGCCCTTGCTGGCAACGTTCGCTTGCGTCGCCCTGTACAAAAAGGGCGTCAAGACCATTTGGATCATCTTGGGCATCTTTGCAATCTGCATCATCGGAACGGGCTTGGGAGTGTTCGCGGCGGCGTAATGTTGACTGCTATGCTCGCGCGCTCGATAACTAACTGACCGTTTGAAAACGGGGCTCGGCGTAAGGCCGGCCCCGTTTTTTGTTCGAGGGATTTTCCGACCGTCCAATAATCCACACTCGTCCATCACTCACGTATCTCTCATCTCTCATTCGTCACTAATACGAGAGATAGCAGAAAGACGAGAGATAAATATGAGAGATAACAATGCTGCAAGGTGGCTGGGGATCGAGTCAAAGTTCCCGTATACATGCGTTTACCTGTGCGAACGTGATTTGATTGAACCGATAACGGCATTTTTGTCTCTCGTCTCTCACTCATCACTAATGTGAGAGAGAAATGAGAGACGAGAGATAATTATGAGAGATAGCTGAGAGATAGACAGGCAGACGGTCTGTCGGGGACATGCATCGCCGTCAGATTGATGCCGCGCGCAAAGCAGCTGCACGTTCACCCGCGCCCTGCATCCCGCCATTTCACGCGCTGCACATCGAAACCTCCAGCAAAGCAGGTACAATAGCCCAATGTGCATCGCGCACGACGATGATATCGGCGCCCGCGACTGGGGGAGACAACATGGCAGAGCAACAGATAACGCCGGGGACCAAGCTTCAGGTGGCATTCGACGTGCCCATGGGCCAAAAAACCGACTTCAACATGCTCGCCACGTACAAAGAGAACCTGGACGACGCGTACTTTCTTATGAGCGCGCCCATGCTCGCCGGCAAGCCGCTGCTCATGGACGAAAACCAAAAGCTGCTGCTGCAATACAAAGTGGGCGAGGAGACGTTCGTGCTCGCCGGCTACCCCGAGTCGGTCGAGAAAAAAGGCATCCGCACCTACTGGAAAATGCGCAAAGTCGCCGAGCAGCGCACCTTTGTCAAGCGCCGCGACGAGCGTTTTAAGGTCGCCATGCGCCTTACCTACCAGCGCGACAACGCGGCCGCCTCCGAGCCCGAGGACGCCATGACCATCGACGTCTCGGCCGGCGGTCTGGCCGTCTACCTCAACGATTATCCCGACGTGGGCGAGGCCCTGGCCGTGCAAATGCCCACGATCCGCCTGCAGGGCGAGCGCCACGAGCTGCCCGAGCAGCTGGGCATCGTGTGCTGGGTACGCCGCGCGCCCAAGGGCAGCCTGTACCGCAACGTCTGCGGCCTGCAGTTTCGCTACGCCGACGACATGGAGCGCGAGCTCGTCAAAGAATACGTCGGCTACATCCGCGCCAAATATAAGCTCTGATCGCCATGGCTCTGTTCAAGCGTAACAACAATAAAGAGCAAGCTGCCGAGGATTTGGCTGAGAATCAGGCTGAGGACACGTCGCCGGACGCGCCCAGCGCCAATGCCGAGGGTGCGCCCGGCGAGGATTCCGCACCCGAGCAGGTCCCCGCCTCCCGCAAGCGCTTCGGCAAGTCCAAACGCAAGCCCAAGCCCAAACGCAAACGCAACCTGCGCGGCGTGGTGCGCATCGAGGAGCTGGAGCAGGCGCTGGCCGACCAGGACCTCGATGACATCGACCCCGATGCGGTCGTGTCCATGTACATGCCCAAGCGCCGTATGGAGCGCATCGGCGCGGCGCTGCTGCGCATGGACAAGCTGCAAAAGGCCCTCGTGGTGCTGGCGCTTGCCTTTGGCGTGCTGTTTGCCTTGTCGTTTATGCAGGAAAACATGGGCAACTTCACCATCAACCTCAACCGCCTGGAGCTGTTCCGCCGCGGCGTGGCCATTGCCGACAACGGCGACTTTAATAACGCCACCGCGCGTCTGGCGGCCGACGCCGTGGACAACGGCACCAATATCGCTACCGACGACCTGCCCGACAACCTGGACGACATCGACGGTAGCCACAACGGCAAAAACTACGTGGCGTATACCTTCTATATCCGCAACGCCGGCAAGACCGATCTAGGCTACAGTGCCAAACTCAAGGTGGTCAGCGCCAGCAAGGGCGTGGAGAAGGCAGCGCGCGTGAGGGTGTATCGCAATGGCGAGCCCACCACCTACGCGGCGACCGCGGCCGACGGCAACCCCGAGCCCAATACCGAGCCGTTTGCGTCCAAGGACGTGGTGACGACCATTAGCCACAAGAACTTTCGCGTGGGCGATGTGGACAAGTACACCGTGGTCATTTGGCTGGACGGCGACGACCCGGAGTGCGTGGACAAGATCATCGGCGGCGCGGTGGAGTTTGGCTTCGATTTTGATTCGTCCGAGACTGACGACACGAGCCTGTTCATTAAGTTCGTGGAGGATATTGCCGACACCCTGACCGGCAACGACCCCATTAGCGCGAGCGGTAACGAGGCGCCCGATTACTACAAGGAGCACAACGTGACATGGAGTAACCGCCGCAACCAAAAGAACTCGCCTGCAGGCGATGGGGACAAGTAGGGCGAACAAGCGCCGGGCCGGAATCAATTTTCCGACCCGGCGCTTTTGGTGACGGCTTATGCCGAGGTTTTGCCGTCGGAGGCGGTGGCGGCTGAGGCGCCGTCCAGCAAGAACAGCCGCAGCGCTAGTTTGATCGCGTAACCTGGTTTGACCTGCACCGCGTCTCCCATGCGTTCGCCCAGGTCACTACAGTAGGCGTAGAGGTCGCGGATGAGGTTCGCGCCCGAGAGCGTGAACATGTAGCCCGCGTCCGAAAGCGCGTTGGGTGCTGTGGGCAGCCTCGCGGCGTGACAAAAGCTCGCAAGGCCGGGGCTCATGACGGCATCGTAGTCAATCGCGCGTCCATTGTCCTGAGCGGCCTGCTCCTGCTCGCGGGCGAACGACAGCGCCGCCGCCAGCACAAAGCTGGGTGTAGGCGCGTTGATGTCGTCGGTGGTGGCGACGAGCTTGCCGGCCGCCTGCGTGACCAGCCAGGCGACTTCGCGCTGGCAGCGAACGGCTTTGCGCGTCACCGGTTTGATCGATCCGGCGGAAACGCTTCCCTTGGGTTGATTGACGGCAGGCATGGGCCCTCCCAACAAATAGCCCGTTGAGCAGGCAAAAATGACACGTTCTACACCAGTATAGCGAGGGGGAAGGACTAGGGCGAAGCATGGCGGGGGGCGTATGCATGCGTTGGCGTGGCGCTGCGGTCGCAAGGCTTAAGAGGGACTTATGGCTGCGCTGGAGAGTGATCAAATAAGGTAAACGATGTTCACATAGCACCACATATAACCCGAGGTAAACCTATGAATCCGTCGGAATGTAGGTTGCCAAAAACTCATAAGGAAATCGTAAGAATTATGGTATTCTCGATTCCATATCTAAAGGATGGGCAAGCAACATCCAACACGAAAGCGCGGGCTCCCCTTCCGGGCTTCTCGAGGGTCATCTGGGATGAATGGGGAAAGAAAGGGGTCCGCATGGATACCAAGGCATTAAAGAAGCAGATGGGCGCCGCCATCGCCATGGTCCTCGTGGCAGCCGTAGCCCTCGGCTCCGCCACCTTCGCATGGTTTGTGAGCAACAACAAGGTCGACGCAACGACCAGTAAGATTTCTGCTCAGTCGAACTCTGCGTTCATGTATATCCGTGATGAGAATGAACAGTCTTAGGATCTTCGCACGGATGATTCTTCTGTTGTGAACACGCCGCTTTATCCGGCTCATTGGGCAAATGGCACCGACACGACTCCGTACGATACGCTGGCTAACTTCTATACGGCATTCGGTACCAGTGCGACTGATGGCTCGAAGGTCGACAATACCGTCAAGCTTGTTCCTGCTCAGGGCGCCGACGCTGCCGGCACGCCTGCCGCCGCGGTTACTGGAAAGTATGCTGTAAAGAACACCTTTTATGTTGGCTCAAAGGGCGCTGAGCTCACCAATCTTGTAGTTGAGTCGGCCAAAATTACGGGTGCTACAGGCGATAATGATAAATTTGATTCTGCGCTCCGCGTGCTGGTCATGAGCGGGACGAACTGGGTGCTTTGCAATAAGGACGGCATTGTCTCCTCTTCTGACACCACGCATAAGCTTGCCGATAAGATTGGCGAGGATGAGACAACCGTTGAAATGTATGTCTTCTACGATGGTGACGATGCTCAGGTCTTTACGAACAATCTTGAGAACCTGAAGACGGCTTCCAAGCGCATTAACGTTGTCTTCACTGCTACCTCTACTCAGACCGATAAGAACTAGCGGGATAAGCGGCTAAGCAAGGCGGGGGAGAGGTGTCCCCCGCCTTTTTCTTTAGAGAGGAGGATTTCCGTTGAGCGTTAAACAGATGAAAAAGCAGCTTGCAATCGCAGCCTTGTCTGTCGTTATGGCGGCGGTTGCACTCGGTTCTGCGACGTACGCTTGGTTCGTCTCCAATACAGAAGTTGATGGCACCACGAGTACCGTTAGCGCCCAGGCAAACGGAATGGTCCTCCAGATTGCGCCCGGTAAAGACGTCATTCATGACGGCAGCGATCATCAGACGACCGCTGCAAGCCGTGGTCATGAAATCAGTCCGTCCTCGACGAACGATGCCAGTTCCTGGTTTGTTCCAAAGTCATGGAACGGTACAGATGTAAGCGGTTATCAGAGGGCGACGATTTCCAAACAGCTTGAGGGCAGCTATGAGCTCGAGGGCGATTCAGAGACTTATTACGCCTATACTATGGCGGAATATACGCTCTACACGATTAACCAGACTGGTGAGGCTGACGTCTATCTGGATAATAGCAGCTCGAATGGGCCCGTTGTTGTAACCGCGTCAAGAGGCGCTTCGGAGGATTGGTTCAACAAAATCAAAGGCAGCCTTCGCGTAGGTCTGCTGATTAACGATGAGCTCAAGGTTGTCTACGCTCCGGTCCTTCCGACTGGTAAGGGAAACGATGTTTCTGCTACCGAAGGTTGGAGTTGCGTGAATTCCGACAGTCTATCGGCGACCATGGCGCCGTCTTATGCCCATGTGTGCGGTGGGAATATGATTGACCAGAACGGTAAAAACTGGGGCGCAACTGGAAGCGGTGACTCGTACGTAAAGCCAACGGGCGATGCTCAGATGCTCGCGCACGTTGGTTACAACGGGACGAACTTCAAGGTTGTCATTTGGATGGAGGGCACCGACAGCGATTGCCAGAACATGTCTGGTCTCGATGTTGGTGAAGGAAGTCCAACCTTCGATGTAACGGTTAGCTTGGTCGGTATCGTGCCTGATTCCAAGTAGTGCTAAGCCATTAGCTTAATATGCCTGATAGGGGCCGCTTCAATCGAAGCGGCCCCTATCTTGTGCGGTGGCTTTGCGCAAAACGGATGCACATGAGCCTACGTAATTCGGCGATAATGTGGGGAACTGTTCTTCCTGGAGGTTCCTTATGGACGGCATTGCTTCTAGTGTTCCGCTGATTGCTCGGCCGAGTTTCAACCGTGCTTGCAACCTTGTGCCGTCTGAATATGTCCAGGCCTGGGAGTGGTTCCTGCGCGAGGGGCAACGCGGAGAGATTTGGGAGAAACTTCCCCATCACACCAACGCTGATAGCCCTCAATATTCCAACCGCTTGATGATCGATTCAAAGCCCTTTCCCGTCTCGCGCGATTCGGGTATCTACTGGCCGGGCCGTGGTCGCATCAAGCATCCGGTAGAAAGGACCTTTGCGCTTTCGGTGCATAGCTCTACAGGCGGAGGCTATTCCGATGTCCCGCCACTCTATCTCGAGGACGGTACATGGGTGTTCAAGTATTCGTCGCAAAGTACTACGGCCGAAGGCGGGCGCAATCAGAATTACAACCAAAAGATGATCAACTGTATGGAGTGCGGCGTTCCCGTTGGTGTGTTCTTTGTAACGGGTGCTGGCTACAAGGTGCTGGGCCTAGCGTTCGTTGAGCGCTATGAGCCGGAGAACAGCTGGTTTGTACTGCATGGTCCTGTCCATAAAGGTGGACCCGATGCGCGTTTCTACCCCGATATGAGCTATATGAAGGACGCCCCAGTCGCGGCAGAGTTTTCCGGCGCTCCGGCGAGCGACGACGAAAAGGTTCGCTATGCGCTGCGTCGCGAGCGAATCGGTCAGCAGCGTTTCCGCACTCAGCTCTTTGAAGCTTATACCGGTCGATGCGCCGTCTCGGGTTGCAATGTCGACGAAGCGCTCGAAGCTGCGCATATCGAGAACTACTCGGGTCCCAAGTCTCAGGCTGCCAGCAACGGTATTCTGCTGCGCCGCGATTTGCATTCGCTGTTCGATGCCCATCTGATTTCGTTTGAGCTGGTACGCGGCGATTATCAACTTTGCGGTTCGTACCTTCTACAGCATACGGATTATGCGACGTTTGCGGGCTCGGTATTGCGCGAGCCGGACGAACATCGCTTTCGCCCCAACGCTCGATTCCTCGAGGCCCATCGCGCCGAGTTCGATTTCTCGGAATCGCGACGTCATGCGGAGGCCGTTGCTCCGTATTAGTTGGGTGCAGCCCATCGTTGTCTAATCATGTCGATTGATCGGATCGCGTTGCGCCGCATCGAGAGCTGCACGATCCTGCCATCCTCTCCTCAACGGTTAAAACGGGAAAGGGGAGACCATGGGATGGCGAAGCGATATCGCGCGAGGCGTGTACGGAAACCTACCGCGAGCGTTAATGGACCGGAGCCTGTTCCCGCTCGTCGAGGTCACCTGCAGCCAAATCTGTCTGCCGTGCCCAAGCTGCGGCGCAGACCTTCCATGCCTAGACATCAGCTTCATCGACGTCCGCGACAAACACGCCGCCGACTCACGCGCTCGAACAGGGCTGCGCCTTCCAGTCTATCCTCAACAATGTCCAACCTGCGAATGCGCCATTACCTATGACGAGTCAGAGCCGTAGCCTCGATGATCAAATTGTCAGTCAAGATAATCAAATGAGTCGAGAAGCACCGCCCTACGCTCGCAGCGCTCCAATGGGGAACACGTAGACGTCGTGCTCGGCATCGTAGCGGCAGAAGGGCGAGGTTGCGGTGATGACGGCGCAGAACTCCGGTTGGGGGTTGCGCGCTGCAGGGTTCAGAGCGACCTTGCGGCGCAGACGCTCGATGTTGCGGATTCCGTCGCTAACCTTGGATTCGCCGAGCTTGATTTCTATCGCTGCCCAGCGGCCATCGTTCAGCTCGATGATGGCATCAACCTCAAGCCCGTCGGAGTCGCCATAGTAGTGGAGCGAGCCCGGATGCGAACCGGGCAGGCACGAGGTGTAGACGCTCAGATCGTGAATGCACAGAGACTCAAAGAGCAGGCCAAAAGTCTGGCCATCCGCAAGGAGCCTTTCGGGGTTCATGCCAAGCGCGGCTGCGGGAATGGAAGGGTCGGCAAAATAGCGCTTTGGTTTGGTGCGCAGGCGGGACTTTGCGCGGACGGGCGCATCCCAACCGGGCAGATTTACGATCGCATACATGCTCTCCAACATGTCGAGGTAAAACGCCACGGTTGAAGTTGCCGGCTGGGCATCGCTGTCGCCCAACGAGGCGTCTGCCGCAATGGTGTTGAGCGTAGCAGAGGTCGCAACGTTGCGGGCGAGCGAGGACACGATGTGTCGCGCCGTAGACCCCACGCCTCCTTTTTGCGGAACGCTGACTTCGTACATGGCATCGAGATACTGGTCAACGACCTCTGCGGCCATCTGGGGGCTCGCCCCGACAAGCGCCGGCCATCCCCCGCAACAAATCGCGTCGGCCAGCATGGGGAGCGAGCCTGTATAGGCGGAAGTTTCGAATGATCCTTCGAATAGGTTTTTCAGCGAAACGGATCCCGTCGAAAGCCCTCGTTCCCAAAGCGTCATGGTGTTCATGTCGAGACGAGCTATGCGACCGGCGCCGCTGTGGGTGACAGAGTCTTTTGCCGGCGTCGACGACCCGGTGAGGATAAAGAGGCCCTTCTCGCCGCCGGATGCATCTACGGCGCGGCGTGTGGCGTCCCATGTTGCTGGGGTCTCTTGCCACTCATCGATGACGTGCGGCTTATTGCCCTGAAGAGCGAGCGAAGGATCGGCTTCGACCAACAACTTTACGTTTGGGTCGTCGAGATGAACGACGCTCTCACCGAATGCGAGCGCGGTCCATGATTTACCGCACCACTTTGTGCCCCGAATCTCGACCGCACCAAAAATCTGGAGCAGGGTTTGCAGCCGTTCGTCCAAAAGGCGAGGACGGTATGATTTGGGCTGTTCCGAACCATAAGAAATCATGATTTGATAAACCTCACTACCTGCGTATACTCGATTTTCGAGGATAATCATACTCGATTTTCGAGGATTTTCGCACTGGATTTCCGAGGATATCTGGGCTCGATTTTCGAGTTTTGCCCTACAGGTAGATCCCCTCGCACAGGGGCTTATGGAACTGGGTGTGGTGGTCGCGTGCCCAGGTGAAGAGCGCCTGGTCATAGTTGCTCTGGCTGGCAGGGATGCCATAGACGCCGGCGACTTCCACGCGCACGAACTCCAGCGCGGGCAGTTTGTTGATGGCCGTGAGCGCAAACGGCGACGCGGGCTCCTCGAACAGGTAATGGCTGCCTTGCAGCGCGCCGCAGGCGGTGCAGGTGCTGGCGAGCGATACGGTCTTGGTGGTGCGCGACGTTACGGGCTTGTAGCCGCAGCGCTCGCGCAGGTAGTCGCGGATCTCGGCCGGCACGCAGCCCAGTGCGGGGACGATGGCTATGGCGTTGGCGCGGGCGGTGTCGATCGCGATGTGGCCCGCGTCATCCATGGCGGGCGCGGCACTGGGCGCAGTCTTGCTGCCCGAGTTCTCGGCCACCCGATACGGAATGCCAAAGGCCGCGACCGTCGTCTGCTCGTGGCACTTCCAGCATTCGCGCTTGCCCAGCACCAGGTAGATGTAGGGCGCGCTGGGGTCGGAGCGATCCACGCCGGGCAGCCACGCGGCAAAGGGCTCGGGGTTGACGCCATCGGGCACGTACCAGATCTTCTTGACCCGGTCCCACTTGGCGCCCAGGGCCTTGGCCTCGTCTTTATGCGAAAAGGGAACATCGAGCTCGGTGCGCATGGCGGCTCCTTTGTGCGGCTTTCGGTGCATGTGCTCTAAGGATACCCCAGCGGCGGGTGCGTGATCGCTAAACGAGCACTTCGACCGCCCGAGAAGTCGTGGAGCATTTTAGCGAGGGCGCGCCGTCAAGCAAATGGGCAAGCAAATGGTCAGCTTTTGGTCAGTTGAGTGGCAACCTTACCAAAAGCTTGACGGATTTGGATTTAGACGTCGACGAATGAACGCTTTGGTTGCGCCGCGGCAAAAAACTGCTGGTCGTTTGCCGAAAACTCGCAAGGGTATCGAGCCGCCGCCGACGCGCGTGCTATCTTCGCGCCATGGGGTACTTTATCGTTTCACATAACGCTGCGCTGGCGCTCTTGGCGCACATCCCGAACCCGCGCTTTGGGGATTCGGAACCAGAGGTCGTGTCGATCGCGGGCGCCTGCGCGCTCTCGGATCAAGAAGCGCAGGAGGTTATCGATCGCTATGACCTGGGGATCGAAACGCTGGATTTGCTGGTGCCGTCGCGCGCCGACCGTCGGCGGAGCAAGCATGTTAAAACGCATCTGTGTACCAACGAGCTCCCGGCAGGTTCGTTTATCTCGCTGGGCCACTGGATGGGCGACCTGGATGCGTATGTGTGCTCTCCCGAGCTGGCGTTTTTGCAGGCCGCGCACGATGGCGATGCGGCGGAGGCCATCTATGCCGGCTATGCCATGACATCGGACTACCGGCTGGATAACCTTGCTCCCGGCGGGGTGACCAGCAGGGATGCGGGCATGCGCGATGGAAAGCTCACGACCAAGGAGCTCATTGCGGCGTACCTTGATCGGGCGTCAAAGGTGAGAGGTGCCGCCAAGGCGAAGGCGTTGCTTCCGTACGTGGAAGAGGGCTCACGGTCTCCAAGGGAGTCGGGGCTTTGCATGTTTATGTCGCTGCCTGCGCATTACGGCGGGCTTGCGCTGGGCAAGGCCGAGCTGAACAAGAAGTACTTTATTCGCGACGGTTACAACGATGGGCACAACCGCAAACTGCGCGTGTTGGAGCGCACGCCCGACATAACGCTTACGGCGAAAGCCGAGGTGGGCCTGGATAAAGTAAGGGCTGGCTTGCTGCCCGAGGTGCTTACCGCGCTGGTCGATTACGACAGCGACGCCATCCATGATGGAAGCGATAAAATCCACAAGGATGCCGAGCGCCGCAATGAACTGCAGATGCTCAATGGGGTCGCGTACTTTACGGTGACGACTGACCAGGCGAGCGACTACGAAAAGCTCGTTCGCCTGTGCGAACGCGTCCGGCGCAAGTTACATCGGAACAAACGTCCCATCTTTAACAAGTCCATGAGCAAGGAGCAGCGACATCTTGCCCTCGCGCACGCCGAAACAAAGCGGTTTAAGCTTTGGCAAACGGTTATCGAGACGCGTCAACATTGGTAGGGGAGGTTGCTGGGGGTGGGGCTTGGGGCCTCATTTTCAGGTCTAATACTTTTCCGCGAAGTGAACGAGTCAAAATGGACCCCCGAAGCATCGACACTTTTGGCGGCTCATTTCCTGCGGTTTTGACATTGGAATCCTGCGGTTTTGGCTTCAAAAAGTGTGCATGCTTTGGGGGTCCAAATAAGCTCGTTCACTTCGCGGAAAAGTATTAGACCTGACTATAGGAAGGTTGTCCGGATGTGGCATCGAGGTCCATTCGGGCCCGATCGGGGCGCTCGCTGGGGTTGTTTGGGCGACTGTGGACTTGGTTGGGTTTGCTGCGGCGGCATCGAGGCGGCTTGGGGCCCGGTTGGAATGGTTGCCAGAGGTGCGGGGGCGGCATCGGCCTCGGCTGGGATGGTTATTGGAGCTGTCGAAGCGGCTTTGGGTGCCGCGGCGCCCTTTTGGCTTGGCGGCGTAAAACAAAACAGCTCAGAGGCGAAGCCTCTGAGCTGCGAACATTTGGTGGGCGTTAGAAGATTTGAACTTCTGACCTCTTCCGTGTCAGGGAAGCGCTCTCCCCCTGAGCTAAACGCCCGATCAAGGGTGCGCGAGTGCGCAGGGAATAATATAACGGAGCTCCCGCCCAGTGGCAAGAACTATTTTTTAAAAAGCGGCGATTTGCGACCCTATCCGCCCCGATGTAGCGCGAACAGCACGCGGAAAGTCGCGTTTGTACCCCCGACGAACAGCACATTCGCGTAGAATAACTCCATTATGGGCAAATGGTGTCCAGGCAGTTTACAACACGGCATCTGGGGGAGGGGCATGTCGGACGCGCGTTCGCTGCAAAAACAGTTCAATCGCATGCTCGCCACGTTGCTGGTGGCCCTTGCTGCTGCCGGAGCCGTAACGTATGCCTGGTACATCTACAATGCCAACCGCCATATCACCGACGTCAAGATGGCCGCGGGCACGGGCGTAACCTTCCTCATCTCCAACGAATACGACGGCGAGTACAAGACCAACGCCGGTCTGAGCTTTGCGGGCCTGCTCGATCCCGTCTCGACCGACAACGTGCTCAACGGCTTTCAAAAGGTAACGGGCTTTACCGGTGGAACCACACAGGACTCGCTGTTTGCCAACATGTTTGGCGCGGCCGGGCATTCCGACTATTACAAGACCTCCCTGTACCTGGCCACCAACTCGGCCGCAACCGACGTGTACCTGTCGGGCATCGACTTTACCGAGCAGGACCCGGCAAACCCCATTTCCACTGCCCTGCGCGTGGGGCTGGTCGCCTATGCTCCAGGGCAGGGCGACACCGTTACGGGTCAGTACGTCTTTGAGGTCTCGGGCGAGCACAACCCCCAGGCGCGCTACAACACGTTCGACGGCAAGGATGCCGGCGAAAGCGAGCAGAACCACCTGGTGCTCGATAGCAGCCGCTCCGATGGCGCCACTGTCCATTTTGACCAGCTGACCAGCGCAAACTTCTGCGACTACAACGAAGACACCGGCATCGTGGGCCTCAAGGAGGCTACGACCAAGATCTGCAGCCTGCCAGCCGCCGCCAAGGGCGCCGACCGTAGCACGCCCGTGCGCGTGGATGTGTACGTGTGGCTGGAAGGCTGCGACCCCGACTGCACCAACAACCTAGCCGCCACCAGCCTGCAATCGCTGGCGCTGCGCTTTGCCGGCAAACGTTCGTAAGGGGGCTAGGGATGAGTGCATCGAACACCAAAGATATCCTAGGTTCGCGCCGTCGCATGGTTGCCGCGGCCGCATGGATGTTGGTGCTGGTAGCTGCCCTGAGCGCCGCCACCTACGCCTGGTTTAGCAACTCGCGCTACACCAACGTGACGCCCGTGGCACACACGGTAAGCGACGAGGGCTCCGATCTGCAGATTGGTCTTTCGGCCAACGGACCCTGGGACACGACGGCCGCGCTTGCCGCGGCCGACAAGACGCTCTATCCCATCTCGACGTCAGACCTTTCCCGCTTTTGGCGCGGCACGTTCCAAAACGCCGCGGGCATCACGACCGACTACGCCGACTGCACCGCGCAGCTGGACGGCTATGCCCTTTCGGGCACGCTGTACCTTAAGGGCGGCGACAGCGCGCTCAGCGTGTACCTGTATCCGGGCCAGATGAGCGTGACGAGCGACCCGCAGCTGCTGGCCGCGCTGCGCCTGGGTCTGGTAATTACGACCCAGTCGGGTACGCAAACGCATATCTTTACCTGCGACGACCTGGGCAGCACCGCGGGTGCCACCAGCAGGCGCACCACCGCGCAAGACGGCGTGGTTGTGGCAGCGGGCGCCTCGGGCTGGACCTACACCGCCGACCCTGCGCGCTCCATAAGCGCCTACAGCATGGACGGCACCGGCGACACGCCCACGGCGCGCGCGGGTGCTACGCCCATCTGCATGCTGGCCGCCAACGAGGTGGCAAGCGTTCGCTACGTTGTGTGCATGGAAGGCTGCGACGCCAATTGCATCGACGAGGCCCAGGCCCGCGATGTGGTGCTGCAGCTTGCCTTTGCCGCGGCCAAGGCATAAGGGGGCGAGCGACATGAAAGATCAGAAGCACATGCCAGCAGATAACCACAAGGCCAAAACCCAGAGTGAGAGCCCCGCGAGCCCCTCCAGCGCAGCTGCCGAGTGTTCACACCTCGAGGGCGTCGTCACCCGCCGCCACGCCCGCCGCGCGCGTGCCTACATCGCGCTCGTTATGGTGGCGCTCGCCGCCACTTTGGGCGCCGCGACCTACGCATGGTTTACCAACAACATGAAGGTCAACACCAACTCGGTGAGCGTGCACAGCGACACGTCCAAGCTGGTGCTGGAGCTGGGTGACGCCGATCGCGGCAGCTGGTCGCAGCAAGGCGATGCATCTCTGGCCTCCACCGCGAACGGCGCCGTGACGCTCTACCCGGTCTCGACCTTCGACCTCAACGGCTTTGCTGCCTGTGCGCAAAACAACTCTGCCGGCGATGCCACAGTGTTTGAGCAGGCAAAAGACAACGGCTCCGCCTTCTACCACGGCTGGATTGACCTGCGTCCCACCATTACCGGAACGGGCGCCAGCAAAGTAAGGGGCAAGGTCAACCTGTATCTGGCCGAATCGCTGGTCCCGCAGGGTGCCGATGCCGAACTGCTGCGCGCAGCCCGCGTGGGCATAAAGATCTCGAGCGGCAACCAGGTGCTTGCCACCAACATCTTTGAGCTCGACAGCTCCGACAGCGGCCATCGCGGCGAGCATCCCACGACCGCCCCGGCTGGCCTTGCCGGCTACGCCGATGGCATGCTGCTGGGCTGGCAAAACGGCCAGCTCGCTTGCGGTACCAACGTGACGCAGGACCCGGCCGCCTTTACGCTGGACACGAGCGAGACAGCCACGCGCCCGCAGAACACACTCGCCACGCTGGCGCTGGGCCAGACCTATCGTCTGGATATCTATTACTACATCGAGGGCACCGACCCCGATAGCGCCGACTATCTCTATCAAGATCCGGGCACCTTGCACCTGGCGCTCTTTGCGACCCTGGATGGTGAGTAGCAATGGCACGCGTTAAATCAGACGACCGCCGCTCGGCTACCGGCGACCGCCGTCCAGTCGCCGCCACCGGCAAGCCCAACGCCGCCGCCCCCGCTGACACCGACCTGCGCCGCAAGCTCACCACCACCGTGGTGCTGGTGCTGTTTGCGCTGGTGGCGATAGCCATGGCAACGTTCGCCTGGTTTTCCATCGCCGATAGCGCCAAGACCCGCATGCTCATGATCGACGCCAACGCCGACGGCTCGCTGCGCTTTGACCTGGACGAGCACGCTACGTTCGACGAATACGTACACAGCCTGGGCTTTGATCAGATCTCGTCGCGCATCGCTAGCGAAAAGGGCGTGGACATCGATGCGTCCAAGCTCAGACCCGTCACCACGAGCGACTGCCAGACCTTCACCTTCGAGGACGGCTCCACCGCCGACCCCGCCACCGGCGCCTACCTGGAGTTCACGCTGCACTTTATGAGCAGCACGGACCTGCGCGTGCGCCTGACCGGCCAGGACGGCCACAACGGCGCATCCGGCACGCGGTTTAGCTCCGACACGCAGGGCATGGCAAGCGCCATGCGCATGAGCTTTACCGCCGACGGCCACACCTGGGTCTACAACCCCAACGGGGGCGGGGGCTCATCTAGCGCGGCCACCGTCTTTGGGCTCGGCTCGGGCGAGGCGACCGCGGCCAGCGACATGTTCGACCTGATAAAAGATACGGATAAGCCGGTAACCGTTCGCATATGGCTCGAGGGAACGGACCCAAATTGCACTAATATGCTAAAGGGAGCTAACTATTCGGTTTCGATGCGCTTTGAGGGCATCGAGGAACAGTAGATATGCACGGCGGCCGCCCGGCCGCGCACAACCTAGTCAGACACGGTAGTAAGGGACATCATGCAATCTGTTAAAAAAGTCGCATCCATCGCGCTTAGCGTCGTCATGTGGATCATCATCCTGGTGGCGGCCCTGTATGCGTTTACCACGCTCGCCACGCGCGAGGACGGCAGCGTCTCTGACATCGCCGGCTTCACCCCGCTCGCCGTGCAGTCCGACTCCATGGCGCCCACGTTTAACAAGGGCGACCTTATCTTCATCAAAAAGTGCGACACCTCCAAGCTCGAGGTGGGCGACATCGTGACATTCCATACCATCATCGACAACGAGTACGCGCTCAACACGCACCGCATCGCCGCGATCGACGAGGTCAACGGCATGCGCAGCTTTACCACCAAGGGCGACAACAACGACGTGGCCGATACGCACATCATCAGTGACGGCGACATCGTGGGCAAGTACCTGTTCGCGTTGCCGCAGATGGGCAAGGTCATGGACTTCCTGTCCAGCTCCATGGGCTTCCTCATTGTGATTGTGCTGCCCATGCTGCTGTTCTTTATCTACCAGGTGTATCACCTCATCGTGGTGGGCATGAACCTCAAGCGCGCTATGGCCGAGGAGGACCGCCTTGCCGCCGCGGCTGCCATCGTGGACGCCGAGGGCAAGGGCGACACTGCCGTCACGGCCGATAACGCCGCCGAGCAGCTCGCCCAGGCCGAGGCCAAGCTCGAGGAAGCCCGTCGTCTGAAGGCCGAGGCCGAGGCGGCGATGAACGCGACCAAGCAGGAGGATACCGACGGTGAGTGAGTTTCTGGGATTTGCCTGGGAGCTGCTGGCAAAGGTCGTCTACAACGTCGTTGCCGTCGTGAGCTCCATCCTTAACCTGTTGGTGTTTGGCTGGGTTGAGTACTTCAACATCTTTATGACCTACTTCACTACGTTTGACCTGGTGGGCAAGATCGGCGCGGTCATTCTGTTTGCCATGCTCATCGCGGTCCCCGTGCTGATCGTGGCCATCCTGGTCCACCGCTACCGCATCAACCGCCGCCTGCATCGCGACGACACGTCCAACAAGGCGCTCTATCGCGAGATCGGCCGCCTGAACAAGCAGGTGCTCGACCTCATGGACGAGAAGAACAAGCTGCTGGCGCTCAAGGTCAATGCCATGGGCGGCACCAAGCAGATTCCGTACGTGGGCGCCTCGGCCCTGGCCGACGACCATCTGCCCACGGTGGGCAACGTGGTGGGCGCCGCTGCGGGCGCCGGTGCGCCTGCGGGCGAGGGCGCCACGGCCGCCGTGGTGTCGGGCAACGCGTCGCTCGCGCTCGATGGCGATGGCGTCAAGGATGCCGCGGCCGCCATGGCCAAGGCCACCGTCGAGGCCAAGACCCTTGCCGAGGAAAAGGAAATCGCCCAGGCCAACCGCTTCCCCAAGCTGTCCCTTGTGGACCTTAAGTACCGTGACTGGGAATCGCCGGCCTACGACGATGCCATCTCGCTGGAGGACTTTGTCGACAGCTTCCGCGCGTTCGCCTGCAGCCAGATGAAGCTCTACTACACGCCCGAGGTCATCCGCCGCTTTGTGGCCGGCATGGCCGCCTCCAAGCTGCTGATTCTGGAGGGCATTTCGGGTACCGGTAAGACGTCGCTGCCCTACAGCTTTAGCCGCTATCTGGACAACCCCGCAACCATCGTGTCGGTGCAGCCGAGTTTTCGCGATCGCACCGAGGTGCTGGGCTACTTCAACGAGTTTTCCAAGCGCTTTAACGAGACTGAGTTTCTCCGCGCCGTGTACGAGGCCGGCCTTCGCCAGGACCCGTCCATGATCGTGCTCGACGAGATGAACCTCGCCCGCGTGGAGTACTACTTTGCCGAGATCCTGTCGGTGCTCGAGATGCCCAGCCACGACGAATGGGTGCTCGATCTGGTCCCCACCCAGTGGGCGGCCGACCCCAAGGGTCTGCACGACGGCAAGCTCACCATTCCCGACAGCCTGTGGTTTATCGGCACGGCCAACAACGACGACTCCACCTTTACCATCACGGACAAGGTGTACGACCGCGCGATTCCCATCGAGCTCAACGAGCGCGCCGACGCGTTTGAGTGCGAGCCGCACGAGCGCGTGCATGTGACGGCCGACCACCTGCAGTATCTGTTCCAGAAGGCCAAGGTCGAGTACGTGATCGATGACGAGCTGCTCCAGAAGATGCACAAGCTGGACCAGTACCTGCAGACCCGCTTTAAGCTGGCCTTTGGCAACCGTATCATCAAGCAGATGTACGACTTTATCCCCGTGTACGTGGCGTGCGGCGGCACCGAGTTGGGCGGCATGGACTACATCATCGCCCGCAAGGTGCTCAAGAAGTTTGAGTCCATGAACGTGAGCTTTGTGCGCGACGAGATGAAGGGCCTGATCGAGTACATCGAGAAGACCTTTGGCGAGGGCGGCCTGCCCGATTCCGTCATGTACCTGCAGCGGATCCAGAACTTCTACTAATGCCGTAAGCGCGGGGCGTGGGACAAGACAATCAGTAGCGTTTGTCCTGTGTGACGTCGCCACGCCCCTTACCGATCGATCCAACCTATGGAGTAACCCATGTCCGAGACCATTCAGGACCTCTATACCAGCTTCTCCGAGCAGATGGAGCCTATCCAGGAGGACAGCCGCTACTTCCGCTATCTGTTTGAGATGGCGCAGGCCTCGGGCACCACGATCGAGCAGCAGCGCGAGGAGCTCGTCAAGGTGGTGGACGAGGAGTGGATCAGCATGATCGAGGACTCGCTCGACGCCATTAACACCATCATCGAAAATCCGCGCCGCTTCATCACCACCGAGGAAGAGGTGGTGCCGGTCTCGCTCGCCAAAAAGATCAGCGCCGATAGCGTTCGCCATCTGAGCCAGAATACGCAGTTCTTGGCGCCGAGCGACGATGGTGACGTCCACCCCACGCGCATCCTCAACGTCAGCACCGTCGAGACGTACGACCTGTACGAGAACCGCTTTATCTACCATCTGATTCAGCGCCTGCTGACGTTTGTGGACAAGCGTACCGACGTGATCTTCTGGTCGACGGGCAACGAGATCCGCAACCGCTTTAAGATGCACAGCACCATCGATGATGCGTACGAGCAGATCGAGTACAGCGTGGAGATGACGGTCAAAAACCGTCAGAGTTTTGCCGAGAACGACGCCGACAACATGGACGTCTTTATGCGCATTGACCGCGTGCGCCGCCTGGTCATGGCGCTGCGTGGTGCGTCGTTCTGCCAGATCATGAACGGGTGCAGCGCGGTCCGCAGTCCCATCCAGCGCACCAACCTCATCATGAAAGACCCCAACTACCGCAAGTGCTACCAACTGTGGCAGTTTATGGAGCGCTACGACAAGGTGGGCTATAACATCGACGTGCAGCAGCAGGCGCTGGCGTTCGACGACGAGTACATGGTGCAGATGTACACCAACCTCATCAACAACTACACCGTCTTTAAGAGCTTGACCGACGACGAGCGCAACCTGCAGGAGCTCGAGAGCGTGCAACACGCGCCGGTGGCACCCAAGTTTATTAAAGAGATTAAAGAGGTACAGGTCGATAGCCCCGACCTGCCCGACGTCGAGGTCCGGCGCGTGTTTGTGGAGGAGGTCACGCAGGCCCAGCTCGATGCCGAGCAGGCGCTGGCCGAGGCGCGCGAGCAGATCGAGGAGCTGCGGGGGCAGCTTACGTCCTGGAAGGTGAAGGCGCACGCGCTGACTGACGAGCGCGACGATCTGGCCGACGAGCTGGATGAGGCCAAGACGCGTGAGCAGGCGTTGACGCAGCGCGCGCAGATTGCCGAGGCCGATGTCGAGGAGCTGCGCGGCTCGCTGGAGGATGTCGAGACCGGCAAGAAGGCTGCCGAGGAAGCTGCCGCCGAGGCGCGCTCGACCGCGGCAGCCCAGCTTGAGCAGATGCGTGCCGAGGCCGATGCCGAGGTGGCTGCCGCCCGTGCCGACGCGGACGCCAAGGTTGCTGCCGCCGAGCAGGCTGCTTCCGAGCAGGTTGCGCAGGTCAAGAGCGAGTCCGCTGCGGCCTTGGCTGCCAAGACGGAAGCCGATGCCGCCGAGCTGCAGGCTACCAAGGACGCTGCTGCGGCCGAGCTTGCCGACGTGCGTGAGGCCTCTGCCAAGGAGGTTGCCGAGCTGCATGCCAAGCTGGACGCTGCTCAGCTGCAGATTGAGGAAGTGCAGCTGACGGCCGAGCGCGATGCCCGCGCCGCGGCCGAGGCGGCCGACGCCGCCGCAGCCGCAGCGGACCAGAAGCTCGCCGACACCGTTGCCGCGGCTGAGGCGAAGGTCTCCGCCGCCCAGCAGGCCGCCGATGCCGCAATCGATGCTGCCCGCGCGGCCGCCGATTCTGCCGTCGAGCAGGCTGCGGTGGACGCCAGCGAAAAGGTCGCCGCAGCTGCTGCCGAGCGTGATGCCGCCACGCGCGCCGCCGAAGAGGCCCGTGCCGACGCGGACGCGCGTATCGCTACGGCCGAGCTCGAGGCGGGGGAGCGTATTGAGCAGGAACTCGCCGCCGCCAAGGCCGCGCACGAGCGCGAACTCGGGGCCGCTCGCGCCGAGATGCAGCAGCGCTTGGACTCGTTGGCGCATGAGCTGGAGCTGGCCCAGCGCGATCGCGCCCGCGCCGAGCGCCGTGCTGAGGGCAACAGCCTGTCGCGCTATCTGCTGGCTCGTCTGCGCGGTGAGGACGCCGAGCTGGCTGCGGATGCCGATGAGTCTGCCGCGGGTGCCGAGGGCGAGGCTGCGCCTTCTGCAAAGGATGCCGCCGAGGCCATCGACGCCCCCGACCCCGAGACTTCTGCAAAGGACGCCGACAAGTGATGAAGCACGTGCTCCGCGTGATCAACGTGTTGGCGACCGTGGTGATCCTCGTCGCCTTTGTGGTGTTGCTGCGCACGGTGTTCACGCCCGCCGGCGAGATCCCCACCATCATGGGCTATGGCTTTATGCGTACGCTGACCGGCTCGATGGAGCCGGCGATTCCTGTGCATTCGTTTATCGTCGTCGATACCGACAACAGCCAGGTTTACCAGGTGGGCGATATCATCACCTTCCATTCGTCCGATGACGCGCTGGAGGGTTCGCTCAACACGCATCGCATCGTTGCCGTGGAGGCCGCGGCCGACGGCACGCCGGTTTACCGCACCAAGGGCGATGCCAATCCGGTCGAGGACGCCGCGCCCGTACCCGCCGCCGATGTGGTGGGCCGCGTGGTCTTTGTCTCGGCAGGCCTGGGCGTGGTGGTCTCGTTGCTCACCAATCCGCTGCTGTTCTTCCCGCTTATCGTAGTGCCGCTGATCGTGCTGCTGGTGCTCGAGATTCGCCATATGGTCAAAACCACGCAAGAGGTGGCGCGCGCCGAGGATGAGGCCGCCCTGCGCGCAGCCGTGGAGCAGATTCGCGAAAAACGTCGCCGCGAGCAGGAAGTCCAGGACAGCGCCAAGGAGCAGAACGACGGTGGCCATACCGATGAAAGTGCGGAAGCCGACCCCGGCGCCCTAGACGATTCCAACCACTCGGCATAGCGCGTCTGCGCCTTTCGTCCCTGCAATTTGGATGCTCGTAGATGTTCCGAATCGTCTGCTTTTTCATGCCGATATTCGTGCTACAGTTTGAGCGCTTTGTTGCCAATTGATTTCGGGGGAGTGGAATGGAGCAGGAGCGCACAGCTCAGCGTGCACGCGAAAGGGCTTCGGTACCGATGACGGCGGCGTCCGATTTTGTCGTGCCCGAGGGAACTGACGAGCTCAGCCGCAGCACCCGCCGTGCATGGCGCGAGCGCCTCAACGATGCGTCGTCGCGCAAGATGATTACGGGCGTTCTGGCCACGCTGGCGGGCGGTTCGTTTTGGGGTTTTTCGGGCACAAGCGCGAGCTTCCTGTTCGATACTTATCACGTTGATACCCTGTGGCTTATGAGTGTGCGCCAGATTCTCGCCGGCCTGCTCTTTATGACCGTGGTGGTCACGCGCGATCGCGAGCGTCTGGTTAGGCTCTGGACCACGCCCGCCGACCGTAGGCAACTGCTGCTTTTTACCGCTTTTGGCCTGCTGTTCAACCAGTTCTGCTATCTTTCGGCCGTGCGTCTGACCAATGCCGGAACCGCGACGGTGCTCCAGTGCCTGCAGCTGGTCATCATTATGGGCTACACCTGCGTGATCGACCATCGCATGCCTCGCGTGCGTGAGGCCGTTGGCATTGGGTTGGCCCTGGGCGGCACCTTTTTAATCGCTACCGGCGGCGACCCTACCAGTCTGAGCATATCGCCGCTTGGCCTGGTCGCAGGCCTTATGTGTGCGGTTAGCGCCGCCTGTATGGCGGTGATTCCCGCCAAGATTCTGTCCGAATACGGCAGCCCCATCGTCACGGGCTCAGCCATGCTCACGGCTGGTATCATCACCTGCACCATCGTGCAGCCGTGGGCTCATATGCCGGCGCTCGATGCTGCCGGTATCGAGGCGCTCGCGGTGTTTGTGGTCATTGGCTCGTTTTTTGCCTACATGCTGTATATGCAGGGCGTTAAGGACATCGGCTCGGTGCGTGCGAGCCTCATCGGAACCGTGGAGCCGGTCTCGGCGACCATCACCAGCGCCGTTATGCTGGGCACGGTATTTTTGCCGACCGACTTGATTGGCTTTGCCATGATTATCGTGATGATGTTCCTGACGGTATAGCTTACGCCGCTGCCTAGACGGACACGGTGTTGCACCACAATTCCGCGAATTGGTGCCTGCATCTGGAGTTTAACTGACGATGCCAAATATGTCATAAACTAATAGCGTTATTGACTTTTAGTATTGCGAGGACTCCTCTATGGCTGGTAACCACTTTAAGAACGGCGACGGCGAGCGCCCTGCAGTTCCGCCGTGTTCAAATGGGACTGGAAACGCTGACGTACCGAGTGGATCCAGCCAAAACGGTGCTGGCAACCGTACGTCTCCGGGCGAAACGGCGATGTTTGCCGCTCTGTACGAACAGTCTCAAAAGGCAAAACAGGCTGGTCGCGTAGGCAGGCAGGCATTTCCGGGCGGGGCGGGCTCTGCGGCTTCGTCGGCCGGGGTCCGTCCGGCGCCAACGGGCGGTGCAAATGTCGCCGGCTCCACTGGCCCCGCTAACAACGCTCATCGCGCCCACAACGCCGGCCCCGTCAACTCTGCCAATCCCGCCAATAGTGCTTCTTCTGCTGGAGACGCAGGGCTTACGGGTAACCTAGGCACTATCTATACGGGCGCTTCCGAAACCGGCACGTTTGCCCGTCTCAATGACGACGGTGCCGAGTTTAAGGGCTCGGGCTCTAAAGAAGATTATTACGATTTTGGCTTGAACTACGGCGGTGATTCCTCGACGAGCCCGACCTCGAACGGCCTGGTTCGCCATCGCCATCGCAAGGGCGAGCGCAAGAAGCGCCGCGTTGCAGCCGTTGTTGCTGTCATCGTCGCGGTGGTTCTTGTCGCTTTTGGCGTGAGTGGCTTCATGCTGTTTAACTCGGCAAAAACCGTGAAGAGCCAGGCAAAGGAAACAGTCGAGATCGTCGGCGGCCTTAAGGACAAGGTCACGTCGGGCGATTTTTCGACCCTGCCCGACGATGCGAAAAAAATTGACGAGCTCTGCAGCAGCATGAAGAAGGAGACCTCGAGTCCGGTGTGGACGATGGCTTCGTTCATTCCGGTGTACGGCGGCGATATTAACGCCGCCCGCACCATGGTCGACGCTCTGTCCGATGTTTCGAGCGGCGCGCTGGTCCCCATGGCCGATAATCTCGCTCAGGCAACGCCCGGTAAGCTGTTCCAGGACGGGACAATCAACGTGTCCGCGCTGCAGGCGGTCGCCGATTCGCTCTCCGATAGCTCGAAGGCGTTCAAGAGCGCCAACAAAAAGGTGCAGGGTATTGGCGATACGCATATCGCCCAGGTAACCGAGCTGGTCGATAAGGCAAAGGACGGCTTTGCCACCCTGAACGGTGCGGTCGACGCGGCGGAGAAAGTCGCCCCCGTTCTGCCCCAGATGCTCGGCGCCAATGGCCAGACGCGCAACTATCTTTTGTATGCCATGAACAACGTCGAGATTCGTGCTTGCGGCGGTTTTGGTGGTTCGCAAGGTTTGATTTCAGTTACCGATGGTCAGATGTCGATTGGCGAGTTTGTTCCCCGCATTGGACTCAGCGAGGATGAGGCAGTCGAGAGCGTCGACGAAGAGGATGAGGCACTGTTCGGCAACCACAGTAACCTGTACAACTCGGGCAATACCTATTCACCCGATTGGCCCCGCAACTCGCAGCGTGTCGCCGCGCTGTGGAAGTCCCAGTATGGGCAGGACGTTGATGGCGTCGTCGGCATCGATCCTGTGTTCTTGCAGTACCTGCTGGGCCTTGTCGGTAATGTCTCGCTGCCCGATGGTACGGTCGTCGACGGTACCAACGCGGCGAAGGTTCTCATGCACGATGTGTATTGGAACTATCCGGTCGAAGAATCGGACGGCATCTTTGCGTCTGTTGCCAGCGCCGCCTTCGACAAGATTCTCGGTGGCATCGGTGACGTCGACGTTACGAAGCTTGTCGGTGCATTCGAGCGCGGTGCCGAAGAGGGCCGTCTGATTGCTTGGATGAGAAACGATGACGAGCAGAATGCCATCAAGGAGACGGGCATTGACGCTTCGCTGCCCGATCCGGATGATCCGAGTGCCGATCCCGTTGCCGGCGTTTACTTTAACAACCTGAGCTTCTCCAAGCTCGACTGGTATCTGAACGCCGACACGCAGATTGGCCAGGGCGTGAAGAACGGCGACGGCACGTGCTCCTATCGCATCACCGTTACCCTGACGAACATCATGACGCAGGAGGAGGCCGGTAAGCTGCCCGACTACGTCGCGGCGAGCGCGCCCGATGCCGCGCGCGACGACGAGCGTCTGAATGTCTCACTGTTTGCCCCGACGGGCGGCAACATCAGTGACCTTACGGTTGAGGGCACCCAGTTTGGTCTTGGCGCCGCTACGTGGCATGGAATCCCCTTCTATTCGGGCACCGTTGACCTGCATGCTGGCGAGACGACGACGATCGCGTATACGCTGACCACGTCGGCCGAGGCGGGGGACAAGCCGCTTACGCTGCGTCAGACTCCTACATGCCAGGCGGCTCGCGACAGCGCGTCGGCGTAGGGTTTTTCTGGTAGCGCAGATAATCGAGTACCATTTTGGGGCGGACAGACAATCTGTTCGCCCCTATTTTGTAAGGAGAGCGCATGAAGTACTTTGGCACCGACGGCTTTCGCGGTGAGGCCAATGTTGGGCTGACGGTAGAGCACGCTTATAAAATTGGCCGTTTTGTGGGCTGGTATTACGGCGCCAACCACGAGCGCAAGGCACGCGTCATCGTGGGCAAGGACACGCGTCGCTCGAGCTATATGTTCGAGGCGGCGCTAGTGAGCGGCCTGGTCGCGAGCGGTGCGGACGCCTATATGCTGCACGTGATCCCCACGCCGGGCGTAGCGCATCAGACCGTGGAAGGCTGCTTCGATTGCGGCATCATGATCAGCGCGAGCCACAACCCGTTTTGCGATAACGGCATTAAGCTCGTCAACAGCGACGGCTTTAAGATGGACGAGGACGTACTGGAGCTCATCGAGGACTATATCGATGGCAAGAGCGAGGTGCCGCTGGCAACGGGCAATCACATCGGCGCCACGGTGGACTACATGCAGGGCCGCAACCGCTACATTGCTTCGCTCATCGCCAGCGCGAACTTTTCGCTGCAGGGCGTCAAGATCGGTATTGACTGCGCCAACGGCTCGGCTTCCTCGGTGGCCAAGCCGGTGTTCGACGCACTGGGTGCCGACGTGCGCGTGATCAACGCCGCGCCCGATGGCTTTAACATCAACGTCGACTGCGGCTCCACGCATATGGAGCGCCTGCAGCGCCACGTGGTGGAGCAGGGGCTGGACGTGGGTTTTGCCTACGATGGCGATGCCGATCGCTGCTTGGCCGTGGACGAGCGCGGTCGCGTGGTAGACGGCGACCAGATCCTGTACGTGTGCGGCGTGTATCTGAACAAGCACGGTCGCCTTTCGGGCGGTACCGTGGTGCCGACGATCGCCAGCAACTTTGGCCTGGTCAAGTCGCTGGAGCTTGCCGGTCTGAGCGCCGTGACCAGCGGCGTGGGCGACCGTCACGTGTATGCCAAGATGCGCGAGGGCGGCTACAGCCTGGGTGGCGAGCAGACGGGCCATACGATCTTTGGCGATATCGAGCGCACGGGCGACGGCATTATGACCTCGCTGCGCGTGATGGAAGTGATTCGTGCCGAGCGCGAGACACTCTCGCAGCTCACGGCTCCGTGCAAGCTGCTGCCGCAGGCGCAGGTGGCCGTGCACGTGGCGGACAAGGACGCCGCGCTCGAGAACATGGGCGTGCAGAACGCCATCGCCGAGGCCGAGGCCGCGCTGGCAGGCGAGGGCCGCGTACTGGTGCGCAAGAGCGGAACCGAGTCGGTGATCCGCGTTTTGGCCGAAGCCCCCGACCAAGCCGCCGCCGACGCCGTCATGAAGCGCATCGCCAACGCGCTCGAGGCTCTGTAGTTACGCGGTTTTACCAAACCGCGTAACTGCTCGACGCTGCAAACGACCCCAAGCGGCAATCTGACGTTCAATTTCAAGGGCGCGACCAGAAGGTCAGGGCCCTTTCATTTCACGTCACCTTGCTCGCTTAGGGTCGTTTTCGCTGACGTTGCCAAGACATTAGCGTCAACGAACTAGTCATTGGGTACCTAGTTATTGGGTGAAAAAAGGGGACGCTGCGGATTGGTTCCGCGGCGTCCCCTTTGCGTTGGCGTGTCGGTTATGCCTTACAGCTCGTAGAGCGTGGTGAACTTGTCCTGCAGGTAGCTGCAGTAGTAGCGGGCATCGAACGCCATGCCGCATGCGCCCTTGATGAGCTCCGGCGCGTCCTTGGCACGGCCCCACTGCCAAATGTGCTCGCCCAGCCAGGCGCGGACGGGTGCCAGGTTGCCGCTCGCACAGGCGCCGTTGAGGTCGACACCGTCGCGGCACATGGCCGGCACAAACATGGCGTCGTAGGCGCTGCCCAGCGCATACGTGGGGAAGTAGCCAAACGAGCCGCCGCTCCAGTGCGTATCCTGCAGGCAGCCGCGCGTGTCGTCGGGGACGGGAATGCCCAGGTACTCGTCCATAAAACGATTCCAAAGCGCGGGGATGTCCTTGGCCGTGGCCTCGCCGGCAAACAGCATGCGCTCAATCTGGTAGCGCACCATAATATGCAGCGGGTAGGTGAGCTCGTCGGCCTCGGTACGGATCAGCGACGGCTGCGCGATGTTCACGGCGCGGTAGAGCGTGTCCTCGTCCACGTTGCCGTAGACCTCGGGCGCGTGGCGGCGCAGCACCTCGAGCAGCGGTCCCATAAAGGCGCGGCTGCGACCCACGGTGTTCTCAAAGAAGCGGCTCTGGCTCTCGTGGATGCCCATGGAGGTGCCGCCCTCCAGGCAGGTGCGCGCATAGGCGGGGTTCACGCCCAGCTCATACATGGTGTGACCGGCCTCGTGGATGATGCTGTAGACGTTGGAGATGCAGTCGTCCTCATAGATGTGCGTCGCGATGCGCGCGTCACCCACGGCAAAGCCCTCGCTAAACGGGTGTTCGGTAAAGGCAAGCGTGGTGTCGTTCAGGTCCAGGCCGACGAGCTTCATAAGATCGAAGCTCATGGCACGCTGGGCAGCCTCGGGCACGCGGGCGTGCAAAAAGTCGGCAGCGGGCTGCTGGCCGCGCTCGCCGATGGCGTGCACGAGCGGCACGACCGTAGCCTTGACCTCATCGCAAAACGCATCGAAGCTCTTGGCGGAAAGGCCGCGCTCGTACTGGTCAAGCCAAACATCGTATGGGTCGCGCTTGGGGTCCATGAGCTCGGCCTGATGCTTAAGCTGGCCGACGATTCTATCCACATAGGGCTCAAAGCTCGCCCAGTCATTGGCCGTCTTGGCCTTGTGCCACACGGCGTCGGCCTCGCAGGTGAGCCTGGTCCAGGCCTCGGCCTCCTCGGTGGGAATGACGCTCGCTTCGCGCTGGTCGCGGCCGAGTACGCGGATCTCGTCGAGCAGCTGCGGGTCGTCGATCTTGCCGCCGGCGACGGTTTCGCGTGCCAGCGAGCGCACAAGTTCGACAGACTTTTCGCTGGTCAGGAGCTTATGATGCTCGCCGGCAAGGGTGCCCATGGCGTCGGCGCGCGCTGCGGCGCCGTTGGCGGGGGCAATGGTCGCGCCGTCAAACTCGGCAATCTTGAGCAGGTACTCGCGGGTCCACAGCTTGCCCTCGAGCTTGCGGAATTTTTTGACGGCCTTATCGACCTTCATGCCTTTGGGCGTCTTGCCCGCTGCGGGCTCGGCCTTCTTATCGTGCTTCTTTCCCATACCGTATCCTTAATCTCGCAGGTCGCCCGTCGCATGCGGCGACGCGGCCAGTTTGCACAGCTACTTACCTTGTACCCAGCACGAACAAAACGGAACGCGGCGATACGCCCACACAATGTGGTATCCTATAGCCCAATGCGTTGACGGAGAGGGTTTTGCCCGCCGCGTCGCCGGCAAGAGAGGGAAGGTCATGGGCTGCAAGCCTTCCTGCGGTGGCAAGGGCCAAGCGTTCACTCCCGAGCAGCGACCTCAACGGGCGCGCGGCTAGCGGCGGCGAAGCCCCAGTAGGGAAGCCGTGAGCCTCGCGATAAGGGGCGCAGAGTGGGCACGGCGGGCCAGACATCCGCCGGGTCAAACAAGGTGGTACCGCGGAATTCAACCGTCCTTGGGCAATGCACATGCCCGAGGACGGTTTTTTGTTACCGAACCGGGCCGCGTTTTCGCAACGCCGGGCGGCGGCAGTCGTCCCGGCGAGCGGGGAGCGCGAGAGACGAAAGGGAAGACATGAGTCTGATTGATGATCTGGTCAAACTCGAGGAAGAGGCCAAGGAGCTCGTCGCAGGCGCCGACGACGCCGCCAAGCTCGAGGCTGCGCGCGTCGAGCTGCTCGGCCGCAAGGGCCGCATCACCGGCCTGATGCGCATGATGGGCAAGCTTGCCCCCGAGGATCGCCCCGTCATGGGCAAGCGCGCCAACGAGATGCGCCAGCTGATCGAGGGCATGCTCGATGAGCGCACCACCGAGATGAAGGCCGCCGCCCTCAAGCACGCACTCGAGCACGAGGCCGTCGACATCACGCTGCCGGGCATCCGTCCGCAGATTGGTCACCAGCACCTGATCAAGCAGATCATCGAGGAGGCCGAGGACATCTTCTGCGGCATCGGCTACACCGTCGAGTCCGGCCCCATGGTCGACACCTCCTACTACAACTTCACCGCGCTCAACGCCCCCATGGATCACCCGAGCCGCTCGGCCCGCGATACCTTCTACGTGGTCGACAACAACCCCGGCAGCGTCGCGCACCCCGAGGCCCACGCCCATGGCGAGTCCGACGTGCTGCTGCGCACCCAGACCTCGGGCGTGCAGATCCACACCATGGAGTCGCAAAAGCCGCCCATCTACATGATCTGCCCGGGCACCGTTTACCGTCCCGATACAGCCGACGCTTGCCACCTGCCGCAGTTCAACCAGATCGAGGGCCTGGTCGTCGACGAGGGCATCACCTTTGGCGATCTTAAGGGCACGCTCGACTACTTTGTTAAGTGCATGTTTGGCGAGGATCGCAAGACGCGTTACCGCCCGCACTTCTTCCCCTTCACCGAGCCCAGCTGCGAGGTGGACGTGAGCTGCCACGTCTGCGGCGGCAAGGGCTGCAACTTCTGCAAGCACAGCGGCTGGATCGAGATCCTGGGCTGCGGCATGGTCGACCCCAACGTTCTTATCAACTGTGGCATCGACCCCGAGAAGTATACCGGCTTCGCCTTTGGCATTGGCGCCGAGCGCGTCGCGGCCCTGCGCTACGACCTGCCCGACCTCAGAACGCTCATGACGGGCGATATGCGTTTCCTGAATCAGTTCTAGGCTGCGGCCTGCCCAAGCACGGCACCTCGGCGCTCATTCGTCGCTTGCATACCAAAGTACGCGGCGCTCCTCTTTCGGGCCGATCTGCCGCACTTGGACAACCCTCGCTTTGTAAGGAATGTTCACAAAGTTGAAGTTTCCACCTGCATCTCTTCGCAGGCTTTCAGTATGAAAGGAGAGCTAGATGCGTGTTTCTTACGACTGGCTCAAGACCATGATCGATATTCCGGAGGATCCCAAGACTCTTTCGGACGAATATATCCGTACCGGCACCGAGGTCGAGGCGATTGACACCGTGGGAGAATCCTTCGACCACGTGGTGACCTCCAAGGTGCTCACCAAGACCCCGCACCCCGATAGCGACCATATGTATGTGTGCTCGGTCGACGTGGGTGACAAGAACCTCGACGCTGACGGCAATCCCGCTCCGCTGCAGATCGTCTGCGGCGCGCAGAACTTCGAGGCCGGCGACCACATCGTCACGGCCATGATCGGCGCAGTTCTGCCCGGCGACGTCAAGATCAAGAAGAGCAAGCTTCGCGGCGTCGTGTCCATGGGCATGAACTGCTCCGCACGCGAGCTCGGCCTGGGCGGCGACCACTCTGGCATTATGATCCTGCCCGAGGATACGCCCTGCGGCATGCCGTTTGCCGAGTATGTGGGCTCGAGTGATACTGTGCTCGACTGCGAGATCACGCCCAACCGCCCCGACTGCCTGTCCATGATCGGCATGGCCCGCGAGACCGGCGCCATTTTCGATCGCGATTTCCACGTTGAGCTGCCCGCCATCAAGGCGGAGACTGGCCGCGCGACCGACGACGAGCTTTCCGTCGAGATTGCCGACGAGGGCCTGTGCGACCGCTATGTCGCCCGCATCGTGCGCAACGTGAAGGTCGGCCCGTCGCCCGACTGGATGGTCAAGCGCCTTAACGCCCTGGGCGTGCGTCCGCACAACAACATCGTCGACATCACCAACTACGTGATGATGCTCACCGGTCAGCCGCTGCACGCCTTTGACCTGTCTACCTTTGCCGAGCGCGATGGCCACCGTCACGTGGTGGTTCGCGCTGCCCAGCAGGATGAGAAATTCACGACGCTCGATGGCGAAGAGCGCGTGCTCGACGCCGGCATGGGCCTTATCACCGACGGCGAGCGCCCCGTGGCGTTGGCCGGCGTTATGGGCGGCATGGATTCCGAGATCGAGGACGACACCGTCGACGTGATGGTCGAGAGCGCTTGCTTCAACGCCGGTCGCACCTCGCACACCAGCCGCGATCTGTCGCTGATCTCCGACGCCTCCATTCGCTTTGAGCGCCAGGTTGACGAGACTGGCTGCGTGGATGTCGCCAACGTTACCTGCGCGCTCATCGAGGAGATCGCCGGCGGCGAGGTTGCTCCCGGCTATGTCGATGTTTTCCCCGCGCCCAAGACCATCGACAGCATCAAGCTGCGCCTGGCCCGCGTGCATGCCATCTGCGGTGCCGACATCGAGCCCGATTTTATCGAGCGTTCGCTTACCCGTCTGGGCTGCACCGTCGAGCGCGACGGCGAGGACTTTATGGTTACCCCGCCGAGCTTCCGTCCCGACCTGCCGCGCGAGATTGACCTGATCGAGGAGGTCCTGCGCCTATGGGGCATGGGCCGTGTGACGGCGACCATCCCGGCTGCCAAGAACCACATCGGCGGCCTGACCCGCGAGCAGAAGCTCACCCGCAAGGTCGGCGAGATCCTGCGCGCCTGCGGCCTCAACGAGACCACGACCTTTGGCTTTGCCGCCCCGGGCGACCTGGAGAAGATCGGCATGCCCACCGAGGGTCGCGGCTGCCCCGTGGTGCTCATGAACCCGCTGGTGGCCGAGCAGACCGAGATGCGTCGTTCGCTGCTGCCGGGCCTGCTGCAGTCCGTGGCCTACAACGAGGCGCACGGTACGCCCAACGTGCACCTGTACGAGGTCGGCAGCCTGTTCCACGGTCGCGAGAACGCCAGCCTGCCCAAGGAGACCAAGTCCGTCGCGGGTGTGCTCTCGGGCCAGTGGAGCGAGCAGTCTTGGAACATGAAGTACCGTAAACTGCGTTTCTTCTTTGGCAAGGGTATCGTCGAGGAGCTGCTCGCCCAGCTGCGCATCGAGAAGGTTCGCTTCCGTCCCGTCGAGGGCGAGGGCTATGCCTTTTTGCAGCCGGGTCGTGCGGCCGAGGTTCTGTCCGGCGGCACCGTGCTGGGTTGGGTCGGCGAGATCCACCCCGAGGCGCGCGAGGCCTGCGGCATCGACGAGGTTGTCGTTGCCTTTGAGCTTGACCTGGACAAGCTGATCAAGGGCGCCCGCAACCAGGAGAACTACCGCGAGTTCTCGCAGTACCCGGCCGTTGAGCACGACCTTGCCATTGTGGTCGACAATGCCGTGACCTGCGAGGATCTTGAGCGCCGTATTACCAGCGCCGGCGGCAAGCTGCTCGAGGGCGTGCGCCTGTTCGATGTCTACCGCGATCCGGTTCGTATCGGCAAGGGCAAGAAGTCCATGGCCTTTGCGCTCACGTATCGCTCGGACGACCACACGCTTACTAGCGAAGAGGTCGAGAAGGCGCACCAGAAGATCGTCACCAAGGTGTGCAAGGGCGTAAACGGCGAAGTCCGCTCGTAATCTTTGCTGTTCGGAACCCGCCCCCTGCGGGGTTTTCACGGCAACGTCCTCGCCACTTCGCGGCTGCGGGATGTTGCCTTAGAAAACCCCTCTCGGGGGCGGGTTCCTGCGTTAACCTTGTTGCGAGCGGATCGCACCTTCTTCCGGGTGACCGGAAAGTTGGGAGTGCATGGGCCCTTTATTGGGCGGTGCGTGGACCTGGGCTAATAACGTACGTATTGCAAGGGCGTGCTGCGTTGTGGGCGGTGCGCCTTTTTGTTAGTATGCAGAGTCGGTGTTACGGATTGTTGGAAACGTAACACACAACGTTCTGATTGAGAGGGCTCATGCATATTCCCGATAATTATCTGTCCCCGCAGACCGATGCCGTTATGGCGGTGGCGATGGTGCCCGTATGGGTTCACTGCATCAAAAAGGTGCGCGCCACGCTCGATCGCGAGCATATGGCGTTCCTGGGCATCTGCGCCGCATTCTCCTTCTTGCTCATGATGTTCAACGTTCCGCTGCCCGGCGGTACCACTGGTCACGCCGTCGGCGGCGCACTCATCGCGCTGCTGCTGGGCCCCGAGGCCGCGGCTATCGCTGTCTCGGTCGCTCTGGCGCTGCAGGCGCTGCTGTTTGGCGACGGCGGCGTTCTGTCGTTTGGCGCCAACTGCTTTAACATGGCCTTTGTGCTGCCGTTTGTCGCTGCTATCGTGTTCCGTGCGCTCAACAGCCGTCTGCACGACAAGAGCTGGGGCACCTCGGTTTCTGCCATCGTGAGCGGTTGGGTCGGCCTGTGCCTGGCGGCCCTGTGCGCGGCAATCGAGTTTGGTATTCAGCCGATGCTCTTCACCAACGCTTCGGGCGCCCCTCTGTACTGCCCCTTCCCGCTGTCCGTGGCTATTCCGGCCATGTTGATCCCGCATATGCTGGTTGCCGGCGTGATCGAGGGCGTGGCGACGGCCGCCATCTACGGCTTCATTAAGAAGACGGCGCCGAGCATTATCGTCGGCCCCGAAGCCGCCGATGGCCAGCTTGCCGCCGATGGTACCGCCAAGAAGACTTCCCTGATTCCCACGCTCATTCTGGTCGCCGTGCTTGTCGTGGCTACGCCGCTCGGCTTGCTCGCCACCGGTGACGCCTGGGGTGAGTGGGACGCCGAGGGCGCCGCGACCGCCGTTCAGGAGGCTGGCGACGACAGCCTGCAGGCTTCGGTCGGCCTCGACACCCCGACCTTTGCCGACGCCCTGCCCACGGGCGATTATCTGCAGGCCTATTCCGAGGAGCAGGGCCTTGGCTTTGCCGGCCAGGCTGCGATGTATATTCTTTCGGGCGTGATTGGCGTGGCGGTGCTCACCATCACATTCCGCCTGGTCTCGCTGACGGTCAAGGAAAGCGGTGCTCATGGCAATAGCCGAGCTGCCTAGTTGGCTTGCGGCCGAGGAGCGTTACGAGCCCGCGGGGGCTCGGCATCGTGTGATGCAAAAGAATGTCCTGCACCTGGCGAGCCTGCTTGAGCGGGTTCGCCTGGGTGGAGGCGCGCACGAGGGCGGGTCGATGGTCGACCGCGCCCTTTCTTGCGTTTCGGCTCCGGTGCGCCTGGTGGGGATGTTCGTTTGCGTCCTGTGCGTGTGTCTGACGCAGAGCCCGCTGTACCTCATGTTGATGGCGGCCATCGCGCTGGTGCTCGTTGCCGTGCGCCCCGTACGCGGGCTGCGTGCGACCTTTGTACCGGCGCTCGGCGCCACGGGGCTTGCGGTGGTTCTGGCACTGCCCGCCCTGCTGCTGGGCGCTTCTGCCGCGGGCGCCATGCTCAAGATCGCGCTCAAGACGTTCATTAACGTGTCGTTCGTGCTGGGCGTTTCGTGGACGCTCACCTGGAGCCGCATGTCGGCGGCGCTCAAGACGCTACAGCTGCCCGACGAGGTCATCTTTACGTTTGATATGGCGCTCAAGCACATCGAGGTGCTGGGACGCACGGCGCACGATCTGACCGAATCGGTCATGCTGCGCAGTGTGGGTCGTGCGCCTGCGGGTTTTTCGCGTACCGATTCGATCGCGGGTATCATGGGCATGACCTTTATCAAGGCGATGGAATGCAGCCGCGCGATGGACGAGGCTATGCTTTGCCGTGGCTTTGCCGGTGCGTATCCGACTCCCGCGCGGAGCGGCTTTGGCTGGCGCGATGCGGTCTATGCGGTCGTCGTGGTGCTGCTCGCCGTGTTGTGCGCGGTGCTGTAGCGCGGGCGGCCGAGCCGTCGATGTGGATAGGGAAGGGCGACGTTTTGGCAAACGATACGAATGGCGTGATGGGCGCGAGCGGTGCTACTGGCGCCAAGAGCGTGCCGCTCATCGAGTTTCGCGACGTGCTGTTCTCCTATGCGGGGCATACGGTTGTCGATGGTGTGTCGCTGCAGGTCGATCGTGGTGAACTCGTTGCCCTACTCGGTCCCAACGGCTGCGGTAAGACGACGATTATGCGCCTTATCAACGGTCTTGAGCTCGCGGACGCGGGTGCGTACCTGTTTGACGGGCACGTGATCGATGCGGCATATCTCAAGGATTCCGCAGCCGCTCAGCGTTTTCATCAGCGCGTGGGCTTTGTGTTCCAGAATGCCGACGCCCAGCTGTTCTGCGCTACGGTGGGCGAGGAAGTTGCTTTTGGCCCCGCGCAGATGGGGCTGCCGACAGACGAGCTCGAGCGCCGCGTCCGCGATGCCATGGAGCTGTTCCAGGTTGCCGACCTTGCCGATGCCTCTCCCTATCAGCTTTCGGGCGGGCAAAAGAAGCGCGTGGCGCTGGCTGCCGTCGTGTCGATGAACCCGGATATCCTGGTGCTCGACGAGCCTACCAACGGACTTGACGAGGACTCGTGCGACATCGTGGTTAACTTTCTACTGGCCTATGTTGCTGCCGGTAAGACGGTCTTGATGAGCACGCATCATCAGGATTTGGTACGACGCCTGGGTGCCCGCGCCATCTATATCGATCGATATCACCACGTGGTCGAGCCGCCGGTGTCGTCGTATGGAACCGAGAGCGGCGCTGCGGAATAGTTGCTGCGTAGAGCGTGCGTAGCCGCCCGCGCGGCTTTGCCGTGATGGTATAGTTATCCAGGTTTTTATGGGGGTTGCTATGCCAAGCTGGAACATTCATATCGCTCAGACGGAGCGTTTGCTGGAGCGCACCGGTGCGCTTGCCAATAGCGTGCGTGACCGCAATGCCTTTTTGTTTGGCTGCGTGGTTCCGGATATCTTCGTGGGCTATATGGTCCCTGGCATCGCCGACCCCATCCCGTATCGCATCACGCATTTTGCCAAGCCCGAGCCTATCCCTAAGCCGCGCGAGCATGAGTTTTGGGACACCTATGTGGCGCCGCTGCTCAAAGGGGCACCTGTTGGTACGCCGGCTGCCGCGACCTCGATCGCCGAGGAGCGCGAGCGACTCAATCGGGTGCATTATCCCCAACGCTACAAGGACGCCGAGCCGGTTGCCGGTCCCGGCGCTTGTGAGTTCTCGCTTGCGTCCGAAGATGTGGCACAGTCGTTGCTCGATTTGACACTGGGTGTCTGGTCGCATCTGGTGGCCGATACCGTATGGAATACGCGCGTGAATCAGTACCTGGAGGCGCACGGCGGCAAGCCGTGTGAGGAGTTCCGCATTAAAAAGCAAGGCGACTTTGACTGGTTTGGCAAGACGCTCGGCATTGTTTCCATCCCGCGCGCGACCGATCGCCTCTATACTGCGGCGACGCGTTTTGGTCAGTATCCCATCCATAAGGAGTATGTGCTCAAGACCATCGGCGTTATGCACGAGATTGTACGCGAAAACCCCGGCGAGCCCGATCATCCGCCGTATCGCTTGCTAACCGAGGAGTTTTTCGATGCAACGTTTACCGAGGTCGTCGAGCTAACCGAGGCGGGTTTTGCCGCCCGTGTCGAATCGCCCGATGTGTCTGCGCTGCCCCTGATTGCTAGCTGCTAGCTGGCCGGCCCGGCAGTGAATAGCTCAACCCAATCGACAAGTAGCTCTTGCCGCAGGGCATCTTCGGTGGTGCGTTCCTGATCGGTCTTTGGGGTGTAGGGAAGTCCAGCCTTTTTATGGATGAGTTTGGCTAGGTTGCCAAAGCTCCTTTTGTCCTTGATCTGATCATAGGTAATTTGGATGACGTCGTAGCCCATGCTTGTGAGTGCGGTGGCGCGCTCGGCATCGGAGAGGCTCGCGGCTTCGCTGCCGTGGGCGGAGCGGCCTTGGCATTCAAGGATGACGCCCATGCTGTCGGTACCGCTTTCTATGAGGATATCGGCGTAGCAGCAGGTTTTGTCATACAGCGAACGCGCGGCTTCGCTGAGCGGGATGCGCGCGTTATTGGTGATGTCGATGCCCAGACCGCCCTCATCGCGGGGGAGCGAGATGAGCATGGACGTCTGGACTTCGAAGGGCGAGGCGGTCTGTCCTGTCATGCGTTCGGCGGCCCAGCGGAGCTGCTTAACGCCGCGCAGGCCTGCGGCCTGCTTGGCGAACGCGGCGATATCCGCTGCGGTAAGAAGCGGCGTGCGCTTCCACAAGTTGGTGTCATTGCCCTTGGTGTCGTTAACTCGCTCCCAGCCGCAGTTGGGTGGAATGAGCTTAAGCGAAATAGCTTCATCGAGTTGTTGTTGCGTTCGCTCGCAGGGCTTAAACACTGCAAAGGAGCCGCACATCTCGTAGCAAGCCATGAATAACTGGCTGCGTGAGACCTGCGTGGCAAGGCTGAGCAGCGTGAACTCCGGTGAAGTGACATCAAACCCATGCTCAGTCTGCCTAAACGACCCAGGAGGCGGCTCTTGGGTCAGGAGGTGTGACTTGAATAAACTCCGTGATCCGACTTGCTCGCGACTGAACACAAATCGATGAAGCGGCATATGAAGAAGGTCTTCAACAAGCACATGGTTCCCAAGGGCGCAACACCTGCGATCCATGTTGTCTAGACTGACAGCGGGGTAAAGTCCTAATACCTGCGGCGGGATACGGTAATAGTTAAAGGCGGATTGACCGCATAGCGTCAGGTCCATGACGTCCTCCTGGTCGAAATATGCTTTTGGACCGTGCGATGCCAGTGTCAATTCGGAAGTATGCGGCAAAATCTAAACCCTGTGAGCAGACCTGGCTTTTGAGGCTAGTTTATCAGGCATTTTGTTGCGAAAAAACGAGGTGTGCTCGGTGGTCTCAGAATTTGCCGCATACTTCCGAAAACCAGGTCGATCTGGCTCTTGCTAAAACGATTTATCAGCGTCGGTTAAGGTGTGGGTTTGCCACCGGGCGAACACTTTTAGCGCTTGGGACTTTATTTTATGGGCCTCGAAGGGTGGATTTCGCACTTTTGGTAAAGAAATGAGTGCGTGTTTTGCTGTGCGCCGGCATTGGCACAGAAAAAGGGCCCGGAAGGCGAAGCCTTCCGGGCCCTTTGCAATGCAAATGTGCTTGCAAGTGCGTTTTAGCGCACCTGGGCGACGTAAGCGACGTTGGTCGAGGAGACCTTGTCCTCGAGTTGGACGCTCATGCGGGGATCGCCGGCGGTGGCGACGGTCAGGTCGCCGGTCTTGACGTAGCCGAGCTCCTTAGCGGTCTCAATCGCCTTGACGATCGTGCCGTTGACGGTGCCCTGGGTAATCTCGGCCTGATGCGGGATAACGCCCCAGTACATGATCATCTGCTGGACGGCCCACTCGTGGCGGGAGAACGCGCAGATCGGCATGTTGGGACGGAAGTGCGAGATCAGGCGAGCGGTACGACCGGTGGTCGTCGGCACGGTGATGCACTTGGCGCCAACGGTGGTAGCCATGTTCACAGCGGACATACCCACAACGTTGTTGACGACGCGGGTGCCGTGAGCGTCAGCCGGAACCTCGAGCGGAGCGTGAGCCGGGAGGTACTTTTCGGTCTCGAGAGCAATGCTGGCCTGCATCTTAACGGCCTCGACCGGGTACTTACCGGCAGCGGACTCGCCAGAGAGCATAACGGCGTCGGTGCCGTCGTAGATGGCGTTAGCAACGTCGGCAACCTCGGCGCGCGTCGGGCGCGGGTTCTGCTGCATGGAGTCGAGCATCTGCGTAGCGGTGATAACGGGCTTGTAGGCCGCGTTGCACTTGGCGATGATCTCCTTCTGGATGTGGGGAACGAGCTCGGGCTTGATCTCGATGCCCAGGTCGCCACGGGCAACCATGATGCCGTCGGAAGCCTCGAGGATCTCGTCGAAGTTCTCGACGCCCAGGGCGCACTCGATCTTCGGGAAGATCGTCACGTGCTCGCCACCGTTCTCGCGGCAAAGCTTGCGGATGCCGCGGACGGACTCGCCGTCACGGATGAAGGAAGCGGCGATGTAGTCGATGTTCTCGGTCAGGCCAAAGAGGATGTCCTGACGATCGCGCTCGGTGATGGCGGGCAGCGAGATGTTGACGTTGGGCATGTTGACGCCCTTGCGCTCGCCGATCAGGCCGTCGTTCTTGACGACGCAGGTCATGTCCTGGCCGTCGACGGACTCGACCTCGAGGGCAACCAGGCCGTCATCGATCAGGATGAGGGAGCCCTTCTCGACCTCGGAGGGCAGAGCCAGGTAGTCGAGGGAGATGTGCTCAGAGGTGCCGTGGAAATCCTCGGACGTGGGCTGAGCGGTGACGACGATCTTGTCGCCGGTCTTGACGGCAACCTTCTTGCCATCGACCAGAAGGCCGGTGCGGACCTCGGGGCCCTTGGTGTCGAGCAGGATGCCGACGGGCATACCGAGCTCCTTGGAAATACGACGGACGCGCTCGATGCGACCGTGGTGCTCGTCGTAGGAGCCGTGCGAGAAGTTAAAACGGGCGACGTTCATGCCCGCCTTGATCATCTCGCGGATGGTCTCGTCGCTATCGCAGGCGGGACCCATGGTGCATACAATCTTAGTGCGCTTGTACATTCAGACCTCCATCTGACATCGTCTTGCGCTGATAGATAAACCATAAGAAATAAAACTGAGTTGATTATAACGAAATGGCGACCGAATACCCCAAAAAATCGACCGTATGCCGAATTAGAAGTTCATTTTTTGCGGAAAAACGGTATATGCAAAAACTTTACCAACCGTTCTAACCGCTGCTATCTGGGCGATATTTCAATTTGATGATGCGCCGAAGAAAAAACGTTTTATCAATGTTGAGCATCACACGGCCTGCACCGTTGCTTATGGACCATATTTCCAAATGGATTGTTTTGGCTAGACGCGTTGCTTTGGGGTACCATAGCTCCACTATCAACTGCCGCTCAGCACGGCAGCCTTGATGAGCCCTTGCCCTTCTCCTGGGAATTATGATCGGGCATCAATCTGCTGAGTGGCCCGAATCCCAGGAGGGGACTCTATATGCAAAAGGAATACCTGTCCGCCGCGGCGGAGGTGCTCAGCGACCAAGGCGTCGATGAGAACCTCGGCCTGAGCACCGGTGAGGCGTCGTCGCGCCTCGCCAAGACAGGCCCTAACAAGCTCGAGGAAGCCGAGAAGACGCCGCTGTGGAAGCGTTTCTTTGAGCAGATGGCCGACCCCATGGTCATCATGCTGATCGTTGCCGCCGTCATCAGCGCGCTCACGGGCATGGTCAAGGGCGAGCCCGACTTTGCCGATGTCGTCATCATCATGTTCGTCGTTATCGTCAACTCGGTACTGGGCGTGGTCCAGGAAGCCAAGAGCGAGGAGGCCCTCGAGGCCCTGCAGGAGATGAGCGCGGCGCAGTCCAAGGTGCTGCGCGACGGCAAGCTCGTGCATCTGCCGAGCGCCGAGCTCGTGCCCGGTGACGTGATCATGCTCGAGGCGGGCGACTCCGTTCCGGCCGACTGCCGCGTCCTCGAGAGCGCCACGATGAAGATCGAAGAGGCCGCACTCACCGGCGAGTCCGTGCCCGTAGAGAAGCACGCCAACGTGATCGAGCTTGCCGCGGGCACCGATGACGTGCCGCTCGGCGACCGCAAGAACATGTGCTACATGGGTTCCACCGTTGTGTACGGCCGTGGCCGCGCCGTCGTAGTCGGCACCGGTATGGATACCGAGATGGGCAAGATTGCCGGCGCCCTGGCCGAGGCCAAGGAAGAGCTCACGCCGCTGCAAGTGAAGCTCGCCGAGCTCAGCCGCATCCTCACCATCATGGTGATTATCATCTGCGTCGTGATCTTTGGCGTTGACATCCTCCGCCACGGCGTGGGCAACGTCCTTACCGACCCGACCGCCCTGCTCGACACCTTTATGGTCGCTGTCTCGCTCGCCGTCGCTGCCATCCCCGAGGGCCTGGTCGCCGTCGTGACCATCGTGCTGTCGCTCGGCGTGACCAAGATGGCCAAGCGCCAGGCGATTATCCGCAAGCTTTCTGCCGTCGAGACCCTCGGCTGCACGCAGACCATCTGCTCCGACAAGACCGGCACCCTTACCCAGAACAAGATGACCGTCGTCAAGCACGAGCTCGCTGCGCCCAAGGAGAAGTTCCTGGCCGGTATGGCACTGTGCTCCGATGCCCAGTGGGACGAGGAACTGGGCGAGGCCGTGGGCGAGCCGACCGAGTGTGCACTCGTCAACGATGCCGGCAAGGCTGGTCTTACTGGCCTGACTGCCGAGCACCCGCGCGTGGGCGAGGCCCCGTTCGACTCGGGCCGTAAGATGATGTCTGTGGTCGTCGAGACCCTGGACGGCGAGTACGAGCAGTACACCAAGGGCGCGCCCGACGTGGTGATTGGTCTGTGCACCCATATCTACGAGGGCGATAAGGTCGTTCCGCTGACTGGGGAGCGCCGCGCCGAGCTCGTGGCAGCCAACAAGGCCATGGCCGACGAGGCCCTGCGCGTGCTGGCGCTGGCGAGCCGCACCTACACCGAGGTTCCCGCCGACTGCAGTCCCGCTGCGCTCGAGCACGACCTGGTCTTCTGCGGCCTGTCCGGCATGATTGATCCTGTCCGCCCCGAGGTCGCCGATGCCATCCGCGAGGCCCATGACGCCGGTATCCGCACCGTCATGATCACGGGCGACCACATCGACACCGCCGTGGCCATCGCCAAGCAGCTGGGCATCGTCACCGATCGCAGCCATGCCATCACCGGTGCCGACCTCGATCGCATGAGCGACGAGGAGCTCGACGCGCACATCGAGGACTACGGCGTGTACGCCCGCGTCCAGCCCGAGCACAAGACCCGCATCGTCGAGGCCTGGAAGTCGCGCGACCAGATCGTGGCCATGACGGGTGACGGCGTCAACGACGCCCCGTCCATCAAGCGCGCCGACATCGGCGTGGGCATGGGCATCACCGGTACCGACGTTACCAAGAACGTCGCCGACATGGTGCTCGCCGACGACAACTTCGCCACCATCATCGGTGCTTGCGAAGAGGGCCGTCGCATCTACGACAACATCCGCAAGGTCATCCAGTTCCTGCTTTCGGCTAACCTTGCCGAGGTGTTCTCGGTGTTTATCGCCACGCTCATTGGCTTTACCATCTTCCAGCCGGTGCAGCTGCTGTGGGTGAACCTGGTCACCGACTGCTTCCCCGCGCTCGCGCTGGGCATGGAGGATGCCGAGGGCGACATCATGAAGCGCAAGCCGCGCAACGCCAAGGACGGTGTCTTTGCCGGCAATATGGGCCTGGACTGTGTGGTCCAGGGCTTGATCATCACCGTGCTGGTGCTGGCGAGCTTCTTTGTGGGCGTGTACTTTGACATGGGCTACATCCACATCGCCGATATGATCGCCGGCAACGCCGACGAGGAAGGCGTGATGATGGCCTTCATCACGCTCAACATGGTCGAGATCTTCCACTGCTTCAATATGCGCAGCCGTCGTGCGTCGCTGTTTAGTATGAAGAAGCAGAACAAGTGGCTGTGGGCTTCGGCCGCGCTGGCACTGGTGCTGACGGTGATCGTGACCGTGCAGCCGACGCTTGCCGAGATGTTCTTTGGTCCCGTGACGCTTGAGCTCAAGGGCGTTATCGCCGCCCTGGGTCTTGCCTTCCTGATCATTCCGCTGATGGAGATCTACAAGGCGATCATGCGCGCTGTGGAAAAAGAGTAACGCTCTCGTCCGGGCCCGCCCCACGCCCTTTCTCCCTCACTGGTCCTCGCGCTTTGCGCTGCGGGATCGTTCGGGAGAAAGGGCTTCCGGGGCGGGCCCTGCGGTATCCTTGCTGGCTTTTCTCCCGCGCGGATGATAAAGGGCTGAGGGAAAGTTTGTGAGCTGGTCGGGCTTTGCCCGGCCAGCTCTTTTTGATTTAAAATACCTGCTCAGTTGTGATTTGTGGTGCTGGGAGGCGCTTGTGGGCAAGGCTAAGGCTAAGGCGAAGAAAAAGACGACGGGGGCGCGGGCTAAGCGCGATCGTCGTCGGAAGCTCGCGACCGAAGCTCCCGCGTCTGCCGAGGAGCTGCTGGCAAGCGTGCCGGGACTCGATGCGCTGCAGGATGTTCCGACGTTCGACGATCTGCCGGTCGATGATGCTCAGCGGGCTGCCTTCGATGATTTTTGTGCTCGGGCTGAGGAGCCCGAGCAGATGCAGCTTGGTGCCGTGGTGCGCCTGGATCGTGGGTTTCCGCTGGTGGCGACTGCCGATGACACCTTTCGTGCCGAGCATGCCGTGGGGTTTGCCAAGTCGCGTGGCGAGGATGAGGTTCTGCTGCCCGCCGTGGGCGACCGCGTTGCGGTGCGCCGTGCACCGGGGCATGACATGGGCGTGATCGAGTGCGTGCTGCCACGCCGCACGAGTTTTGAGCGTTGGCGTGGCCGTGCCCGCGGTGAGCGTCAGGTGCTTTGCTCCAACGTGGATAGCGTACTGATCGTGCAGGCGCTCGGCGCCGGCGAGGTGCTGCTCGACCGTGTGGCGCGGTCACTGGTGTTGGCGCTCGACTGCGATGCCGAGCCGGTGGTGGTACTCACCAAGGCCGACCGCTGCGACGCCGATGAGCTCGAACGCGATCTGGACCGCGTGCACCGCTTGGTGGGTCCGGACGTGCGTGTAATCGTGACATCCTCTGCCGAGGGCCGTGGCCTGGACGAGGTTCGCGCCTGCGTTCCCGCTGGGAGCTGCGCCATGATCCTGGGTGAATCGGGTGCCGGCAAGTCGACGTTGCTCAACGCGCTGCTGGGCCACGATACGTTGGCGACCGGCGGCGTGCGCGAGCGCGATGACCAGGGCCGCCATACCACCGTCGCGCGCGTGATGGTGGCGCTTCCGGGTGATGCCGGTGTTATTGCCGACGCCCCGGGCCTGCGCAGCCTGCCGCTCGTGGGGCATGAGCGGGGCTTGGCACGCGCGTTTCCCGAGATCGTCGAGGCGTCGCGTGCGTGCCGGTTTGGCGACTGCACGCATACCCACGAACCGGGCTGCGCCGTTCGCGAGGCCGAGGATACCGGGCAGATCGACAGCCTGCGCCTGGAGACGTTCCAAAATCTGGCGTCATCCATGCGCGTGAGTGCACAGATGCTCGATCCCGATGTCCATCTGTAATCGAATCTACCTATGACAGCCGTCTCCCAATGGTACGGGAGGCGGCTTTTTTATTGCCGATGCGCCCCTAAACGTGCGTTTTGCCGACGTGCTGACCAAAACCTTGCCACGAGCTTGACGGGCCGGTCAGCTTTTGGTCGGCAATTGGTTTGACGCTCAAAACCAAGATCGCGATCGCGTCGTTTTGCTGCTTGCCCGCTCGGACAATGGTGGTACGGGCATCCGCCCGGTGCTACCTTGAGAGGAGCGGCCGTGAACAAGAGCAAGCGCATCGCCATCAGTCTGATCGCGGGCGTGCTCGCCGCGTTGCTCTGCATAGTCTACGCATCGTCGATCCGCTCGCGGGCTGAGCAGGCCCAGGCCGAGACGCTGGCCAAGTATGGCGGCGATCGCGTCGAGGTGTGCGTCGCGGCACGCGATATCGATGCGGGCGAGACGCTCGACGAGACCAATGTCATAACCCAGGAATGGCTGGCGAGTCTGTTGCCGCGCGATGCGGCGACCGAGTTGCGCCAGGTGCGCGGCGACGTGACGACCTCACGCATCCCTAAAAATGCCGTGATTTGCGATGCCTACACCAAGGCCGAAAGCCACAAGCTCGAGGTGCCCAAAGGCAAGGTCGCCGTTTCGGTGGCGGTCGATGCCGAGCACTCGGTCGGCGGCGCCACGGGCGTGGGCAGCTATGTGGACGTGTACGTGCAAAAAGATGGCGTGACCGATCGGCTGTGCGGCGCGCGCGTGATCGATACCAGCGAAGTGGCCGGCGCCACGCGCGAAGGCAAGATCGAATGGGTGACGCTGGCGGCCGACCCCGAAGACGTTAAGGAATTGCTGGGGGCCTCGGGCAAGGGGACGGTCAGTTTGACGATTCCCGCCACGGTGCGCGGCAAAAAGAGCGGAGGCGACGAGTGATGAAGGCGATCTGGCTTGCATGCTGCGCGTGTGGTGATTACGGATTGCTGCAGCGGGAAGTCGAGGGTCGCGATGCGGGCGCGCAGGTGCTTCGCGTGGGCGACCTGGATGGGCTGGTGTCCATGGCGCGGGCGTTTCCGTCGCGTCGCGGGGCGGCGATTATCGCGGCAGCCCTGTTCGATGCCGAAGACGTGCGAAAGACTGTTGCACGCCTGACGGCCGAGGGCCGTGTGAGCCGCGTGGTCGTACTGATAGAGACGCTCGATCCTTCGGATATCGAGGGGCTGTTTCGCGCGGGGGCGACCGAGGTTATCGCTGCGCGCAGCATATGCGGCAACGGGCGCGCGGGCGAGGGAACGGTTGATTACGACCGGTGTCTGACGATTGAGCCCGATGCTTTTGTTGATAGGGAACCCGGGGCGCCTCGCGCTACAAGAGGCCCGCGTGTTGATGATTGTGGAAAAGCGGAAGCCGAGCATGGTCGGTGCCCCCGGGATCCCCTTGCATACGATGATGCCGGAGAGCCGGTGCCGTATGGCGAGGAGCTTCTGGCTGTAGATATGGGATACGTGCATGGCGTGAGCCTGGTCGATGAGCTCGACGAGGTTGAGGGGCTTGCTGGGAACGACAATATTCGTGCCGATGCGGCCGTGAAGTCTCCAGACTCGGCCCCGCGGGCCGAGCAACCTGCCATGCCGGCTTGGGCGCAGCATATGAGCGCTGCCGGGGAGACGGGAACGTTGCCGCCCGTGTCGGCGCCGCCTGCCCCCACGCCGCCGGCAGACGCCGCCGCACCGCCGCATCGAGCTCCGGTCATCTGCGCCATTTCGGGTTCGGGCGGTTGCGGCAAGTCGACGATTGTTGCCACCATGGCACACACATCGTCGCTGTTGGGCTTGCGTGCCGCCGTGCTCGACCTGGACCTGATGTTTGGAAACCTTTACGACTTGTTAGGCGTCGATGCTCCGCGCGATATGGCGGCACTTATCGAGCCGTCGGCGGCGGGCGTGCTCGCCGAGCCGGATATCGTAGCCGCTTCGATGCGCGTGGCGCCGGGCGTTACGCTCTGGGGTCCCGTCGCGGCGCCCGAGCAAGCCGAGCTCATGGCACGTCCGGTGGAGCTACTGCTTGATGTCCTGCGTCGCGAATCCGACGTGGTCTTTATCGATACCTCGGTCTTTTGGGGCGACGCCGTGGCGGCTGCGGTGGCAGCGAGCGACCGTTGCCTGGTCGTTGGCGATGCGGCGGTGTCGTCCGCGACATCGGCGTCGCGCGTCATTGAACTGGCAAGTCGAGTAGGTGTGCCGCGCACGCGCATGAGCGCCGTGTTCAACCGGTTCGGTGCGCGCGGGGCAGACGAGGACGTCGCCATGCGCTTTGAGATTGCCTGTGCGTTGAGCTCCAAGATTCGTATCGCCGATGGCGGGCAGGATCTCGCCGCGCTCATGGCGTTTGGGCGCGCTGACGAGGCAGTGGGGCAGACCAGCGCTTTTGCGACCAGCGTGCGCGAGGCCACGCGCGAGATGCTCGTGGAACTGGGGTGCGCCGTCGGTCCTTGGAGCGATATGGTCGCCGACCGTGCAACACGCACCGAACGCCCGCGTATTCGCCTTCCCTGGTCGCGCGAGGGTGATCAGCGATGAGCCTGCAAACGAGGATTAAGGCTGCCGGCGCTGCAGCGACGGCAGCGCCTGTAGATGCGGGGCGTCGCCGCGCGGTGAAACGACGCACCAAGCGCGCCGTAATGGACCGCATGGGTTACGACGAAGTGGCGCGTATCAGCGCCTATATCGACCCGGCACTTGCCCGCTCGGAATTGCGTCCCGCGGTGGAGGCGGCGCTCAATGTTGAGGAGCCGACCGATCTCGCGACGCCCGAGCGCGAGACCATCATCGACGAGATTTTGGATGATGTGGTGGGCTTGGGGCCGTTGCAGCCGCTCATCGAGGACGACACCGTTACCGAGATCATGATCAACGGCTGCCGCTCGGCTTTCTTTGAACGCGGCGGCGTTTTGTATCCCATCGAGCACGCGTTTGAGGACGACGAGCAGATCCGTGTGCTCATCGACCGCATCATCTCGCCGCTCGGCCGTCGTATCGACGAGCGTAGCCCCATCGTCAACGCCCGCCTCAAGACGGGTTATCGCGTCAACGCGGTGATTCCGCCTGTGGCGATTGACGGACCGATTCTCACCATCCGAAAGTTCTCGGACCGCATCTGCTCGCTGGACGAGCTCGTGGGGCTGGGGTCGCTGCCGCTTTGGTATGCGCAGCTGCTGTCGTGCGCGGTGTCGCTGCGACAGGACCTGGCGGTTGCGGGAGGCACGGGATCTGGTAAGACCACCCTGCTCAACGCGTTGTCATGCGAGATTTCCACCGGCGAGCGCATCGTGACGATCGAGGACTCTGCCGAGCTCAAGTTTGCACATCATCCGCACGTGGTGCGACTAGAGGCGCGCGAGGCTTCAATTGAGGGTGAGGGCGCGGTGACGATCCGCGACCTGGTAACTAATGCCCTGCGCATGCGCCCCGACCGCATCGTGGTGGGCGAGGTGCGCGGTGCCGAGTGCTGCGACATGTTGCAGGCCATGAACACGGGCCACGATGGGTCGCTCACCACACTTCATGCGGGTTCAGAACAGGAGACCGTGGTGCGTCTGACGTTGCTTGCACGTTATGGCATCGATCTGCCGAGTGAGCTCATCGAGGAGCAGATCGCCATGGCGCTCGACGGCATCGTGATGTCCGAGCGCCACGCCGATGGCAGGCGCTTTGTGGCCTCATATTCGGGGGTTCACCGCGGCGTGTCGGGCGGTGTTGAGCTCGAACGCTATGTGACTTTCGATGCTGCCGAGCGCATCTGGACGCTCGACCGCGAGCCGCCGTTTATCGCAGAAGGCCTGCGGTCGGGGACGCTCACACAAGAGGAGGTGGACGAATGGAGATCACTGTGCCCCTCGTCGTAGGGGGCTTGGCAGGGCTTTCTGTCGCGACGGCGTGCGGGGCGGAACCTCGTGTGCCGCAGGTACCGCCGGCGGAGTTGGCACGTCAGGCGCTCGAGACGGTGGCAGAGAAGCTGCCGCGTGAGCTGGTGGAAAACGATCTGCTGAAAAAGATCGCCCGTTCGTGGGCATCGCTGGCTCCGGCGCATCGCCTTGGCCTCGTGATCGAAGATGCTTCGGGACGTTTGGCGTTTCTGCTGCTGTCGAGCGGTGTCTGCTGCGTTTTACTAACGATGGTGTCGTTATCGCCCCTCGGATTTGCCTTGGGACTTGTTGCTCCGTTTACCGTTGGTGCCGCTCGGGATGGCTTTGAGAGCCGGCGCGAGCAACACGATGCAGAAGAGGCAATGCCCGAGGCGTTTACCGCACTTTCCATGTCGCTTGCCTCGGGACATTCGCTGGCCCAGGGCATGCGCTTTGTGGGCGCTCATGCGCAAGAGCCAGTGCATACCGAGTTTTTGCGGGTGGCGGCGGCGATCGATTGCGGCATCTCGGCGACCGACGCGCTCGATGACTTGCTCGTGCGTATCGACGCCCCCGGTCTTTCGCTTGTGACCTTGGCGCTTAAGGTGTCTCAGCGCACCGGCGCTCCGCTTGCCGACTTACTGTCCGAGGCGTCGAGCATGGTGGGGGAGCGCATTGAGCTCAAGCGCCGCCTGGATGTTAAGACGTCGCAGGCTCGCATGTCTGCGCATATGGTCGCGGCGATGCCGGCGGGCATGTGCGCGGTGTTGGCGCTGCTTTCGGCAGATTTTCGTCGCGGTCTTGCGACGCCCGCCGGCGCGGGCGCTGTGGTGCTGGGTCTTGCCCTCAACGCCGTTGCCCTGGTGGTTATCCGGCGCATTATGCGGGTGGAGCTATGAGCGCCCCGGTTGCAGTTGCGGCTTGCCTGTGCGCCCTGAGTGTATTTGTCGCGACGGGTTTGGATCGGGCGGATGCACGCAAGATCGCAGGGGCCTGCAAGCGCGAGGCGGTGCTGGTCGCTGCCGCAGGTCGCTCGGTGGTCGATGCTCTGACCGCGCGAGTGAAGGGCGCGGTTGGAGCGGGCGGCCCGGCGCGAGTGTCGCTCGGCGAAGTTTCCGAGATGATCGATGTTGTGCGCTTGGGTCTTTCGGCCGGTCTTTCGTTTGATGCGGCGCTTGAGATTTTCTGCGCCAACCGCCGGTCAGTGCTGGCTCTTCGCCTTGAGCGCGCCTGCATGGCGTGGCAGGTGGGCGTGGGCACGCGTGAGGACGAGCTGTTGGCCGCCGCGCGCGACCTGGACGTGCGAGCGCTCGAGACCTTTGCCATCACGGTGGGGCAGGCGCTCGTCCTGGGTGCCCCACTTGCCGAGACGCTGGCCGCTCAAAGTCGCGAGATCCGTGCGGCTCATCGCGCCGCGGTCGAGCGCGAGATCGAGCGTGCGCCCGTCAAGCTGCTGATTCCCACCGGCACGCTCATCTTGCCGGCGTTGCTTCTGTCCATATTGGGCCCGCTGCTGGGAGCAGGCGGGATGATGTAGGGAGGAATATATGAACACGATGACCAACATTGCGGGCAAGGCTTGGAGCTGGGCTTTTTGCCGGACAATCCGCGCTCGCCAGCGTGCCAAGGCGCTGTTGCGGGAGGAGAGCGCGCAGGGCACTACCGAATACGCCATCTTGGTCGGTGTACTCGTAGTGATTGCGATTATCGCCATCGTCGCGTTTAAGAGCAAAGTCGAAGAACTATGGAACGCGATCAAAGACGGCATCAACAGCCTGTAGGAGGCAGGCGTCCTGTTGGTTCGCCGCTGGTGCTCGTCTGTTTGCTCGTGGCAATAGCGGTGACGCTTTGGGGGCTGGGTGCTGCGCGGCAGCAGCGTCCAGGCGCTACTGCCGATTTGGGATCGGGCTCGGCGGCGATGTCACAAGCGGAAGGCGCGGGGGCGATGGGCGGTCAGAATGCCGCCGTCACGGCTCAGACCTTTTTGCAGGCACTCGACGAGCGGGCCGCCAGCGCGACGGAGCCGTCTGTAGACAACGCGATCGCGGTTCGGCTCGCATGGTCCGAGGACCGGCCGATGACCGAGGCAGCGGCAGACCTGCTGCGCGCCTACCGCGAAGTGCCCACGGCCCAGCTCGCCCTGAGCGGCTATCTCGATATTAAGGGCAACGTATGGGGCGCCATCGTGCGCGATGGGCGAGGCTGGGTCGACATGGTGACGGTTGCTGCTGATGCCGGCGATGCCTCGTGCCGCCTGCGTGCCGTGCGTCTGGTTCCGCAAACAATGGAGTCAAAGGAGGGGTCGTGAAATGCATGGTGTCCTGCGTGAGGAATCTGCTCAGTCGACCGTCGAATACGCCATCGTCACCGTGGCGCTGTTGTCGATTGTGCTGGCGATTGCGGGGCTTTGGCGCGCTGGCACCGATGGACGCTTGGCGGCACTGGTTGAGCGGGCAGCGTCCCATGGCGTCGCCCCATCGTCGGTTATCGATGCCGCGACGGGCGCCAAGGACATTGCTCTGTATTGATATCGCGTGCGAGGATCGGGCGCAGTCTACGGTTGAGGCCGCCTTTTTGCTGCCGACGTTTTTGACGCTCATCCTGCTGGCGCTGCAGCCGGTATGCCTGCTCTATACACGCGCGGTCATGGAGTCTGCCGCCGCCGAGACCGCGCGGCTTATGACCACGACAACGGTGGGGGACGACGAAGACCTCAAGGAGTTCACTCGCCGCAGACTTGCCGCGGTGCCCAACGTCTCGATTTTTCATGCCGGCGGGCCGCTGTCGTGGAATATCGAGTTGGGGCGGGCCGGTGCCGGCGGCGTTTCGTCCGTGTCTGTTTCCGGCGAGGTCAAGCCGTTGCCTGTGATCGGTGCGTTTGCGCAGGCTATGGGTGGTACCGCCGAGGGCGGCTACGTTGAGCTCAAGGTCGATGTCTCGTATCAATCGCGTCCCGAATGGCTGGAGGGAGATTATGATTCGTGGATTGCTGCATGGGATTAAGCGTTTCTGGTCTAGACGCGTTTTGACGCACCGTCCGAGCTGCCATCGCAAGCGAGGCGGCTTTATGGGTCGAGCCGGTGTCGATCTGTTTATCGAAGATGGCGCCTATACCACGCTTTCTTCTGCCGTGGTCATCCTAGTGGTGCTCACATTGTTGTTTTCGTCGACCGCGGCGATATGGAGCATGTCGCGTGCCGGGGATACTCAGGTGGCGGCTGATAGTGGCGCGCTGGCGGGTGCCAACGTAGTGTCGTCCTATCACACGGCTGCCACGGTGGTTGATGCGAGCATCTTGAGTCTGGGGCTGGCGGGGTTTGCCACGATCGGGACGGGCCTGGTCGCCATCCTCATCCCGGGTGCCGAGCCGGTTGCCGGCAATATGGTCGACACCGGGATTGAGATCATTAAAACGCGCAACAAGTTTGCCAAAAGCGCATCGGAAGGCTTACAGAAAATCGAGACGGCTCTGCCGTATCTGATCGCCGCGCGTGCCACGCAGACGGTGTCGGCGCAGGATACCGATAGTGTGACCTATACCGGTACGGCGCTTGCCGTGCCCAGGACATCCGAGTCTGACTTCGCTGCGCTCAAAGGATCAGAGATCTCGACCGATACCATTAAAGACACATCAGATGATTTTGAGGGTGCGGCCGAGGAGCTGCGGAAGGCTTCTGAGGACACGGCGAAGGCTAAAGAGCGTGCTTGGCTGGCGGATTGTGGTGGGTCTGACAAGGGCTCGGTCGGCAGCTGTTCTTGCATGTGGGAGCGTGCGAAAAGCCTAACGGATCTCTCCGGTGTTCAAAATCCGCATTACTCATCGAGCGTTACGTGGGAGCCCCAAGTTGCCCTTGATCGCGCGAAGGACTACTACCATTGGCGTCTGACAAATGAGAAGCCCCACGGCTCGAGTGTCGAGATGAAGGCAGAGTCTGCGGCGCGTAAGGCGTTTTATACCTATGCGAGCGCGGAGGTCGATCGGGCGCATATAACCGAGAACGGAGACAGGGTTTCCTCCTATATTCCGCTGCTGCCGCGCAACTCTGATGAGGTTCGGGCGACGGAACTCTATACCGATGCGGTGTGGCCGACTAGCGTGAACGATGACAAGGCGTATCTGCATTACGGGACGACCTGCCCTAACTATAAGAAAGGGACGCCGAGCGGATTTGCTTCGGTTGCCGATTACGATGGACAGGATAAATGCAGCAAATGCCATTTTGGCGTTTTGTCGCTTGGTGCTGTTGCGGCGCCTTCAACCTCTATCGAAAACGGCTTCGAATATCACTTCGACGAGTTCAAAAAGGCCTTGGAGGAATACGTCAAATGTCGGAACAAAGAGCTTGAGCTCATGCGTCAGACCGAGGATGAGGCCGACCGTGCGAGCAATGCGTTTGACCAGGCCATTAAAGCGCTTTCGGGCGAGCGTCCGCGTATCGCTCCGCCCGGTCGCAACGGCGTGGTTGCCTTTGCGGTTTCGGGTGCCATCTCGAGCCCCGATGAGCTCAACTCTTCGTTTAACACGGCAGTCAGGCTTGGCGATCGCGGTGCCATCTCTGCCGCGGTGCTGGCGCCCGATGAGGCGACGGCGCAAAACAACGTGCTTTCGCGATTTTTCTCGACATTGAAGGAACGCTCGGGTGGCGTTGCCGGCGTACTCGATGGCGTCATGGATGTCTGGGGACGGCTGCTTGTGGGATACGGAGACATCCAAGGTTCGGCCGACGAACTTATGGACGAGATGATTAAAGGCCTAGGAGGGGGCAGCGGCGCGTTGGGCTCCATCGCATCGTGGCTCGGCGATACCGTTTCGGCGTCCGTGGCGGCGCTGGGTTTGGAACCGTGCGACTTGCGCCTGCGAAAGCCGGTGCTGACTGATTCCGCCAACGTCATTAAGAGCCCGGGGTCTGACATTGCTGGTCTCTCTCAAGCGCAAGACAAACTGCGAAGTATTCCGTTGGGCGTGACCGATCCCAAGGCGCTTTGCGAGGCGTTGGAATATCAAGTCGAACGCACCATCAGCGGTACGGTGTTCACGCTTGCGGAGATTCCTCTGCCCGGCGGCGGCTCCATCCCGCTCACCGTCGATGTCGCCACGCTGGTTGGCGCTCTGGGCGGTGGGTCGTAATGAGTATCCGCATGCGTCTGCGCGAGGAGCGCGCCCAAGCGACGGTGGAGATAGCAGTGGTTACGCCCGTTTTGCTGGTGCTGGCACTCATCGTATACAACGTCATGATCTATGCCAGCGCTGTCGCGCGCTTCGACCGCGTGGTGCCCGACATCGTGTTGGCGCACGCCGTGGCGCCGAGCGGGGAGGGCGACGAAAGCTCTGTCGATGCCTCGGCGACGGTCCGGACTCAAATTCTGAATGCCATGGAAGGCTATGACTTGCAGATCGAAGTGTCGAGCGAGCAAGGCGCGGAGGCATCGGATGGTGGCCTGCTCTCCCTATCCGGTACGTTTAGGACCTACACCTGCACCATGCACTATGAGCCGTGGCCGACTTCTCTCAGCATCGCTGGCGTTCCGCTGGGGGCGCCGACAACGTTGTCGCACGAGCGCGCGGTGACGGTCGATCCATGGCGTCCGGGGGTGGTCATGTGACCGCGGTCTCGTCCTACATCGCCTACGCGCGGGCACTCAATAGGCTGGGCTGGACGCCGGCCGAGTTTGCGGTGGCGGAGTCGTTTGCCGTGCGCCTGCGCGGCATGCTGGGACGGTGTCCGGTTGCCGCCAACGGTCTGCCGCTCGTCATGGCATTTCCACGCTGCTCTTCGGTCCATACGTGTTTTATGGCCTATCCCATCGATATCGCCTTTATCGATGCACGTGGCTATGTCCTCGTATGCTACGAAAACGTACGTCCCTGGCGTATGTGCTCCTGCCCCGGCGCCTGGGCCGTACTAGAGCGTCCTTCAATCATTGTTTCGACCCCTGCTCTCCAACGCGTGCCGGCTTAAGAATTGGCGACAGCGGACTTTCGTCATACGAAATTGGGTAAGATGGAGGAGAAGATGCATGGATGTTGAGATCCATCCCAACGCTAAAAAGCACCTGACAGAACAGCAGGTGCTTAGCGCTTGGCTTGCGGTTACTGAGTGCATTCGTCGCGAGTCGAAGGACGAGCCGCCGAGATGGCTTGCGATTGGATGGCTCCCAGACGGACGAAGCGTGGAGCTTGTCGCGGTCGAGCTTCTCCGTGGGTGGCTTATCATTCATGCCTTGTCTCCAGTCCAGAAGAAATTTTGGCAGGAGATTGAACGGGCTCGGCAAAGGGGTCGATGATGGGCAAGACGTATACGGCCGCTAATGGTCAGGTTGTAACGGATGAAATGATTGACGCGTGGTGCGAGTCGTACGAGCGCGAAGAGTTTCCGGATGGCGAACACACCGTTGGTGGGATCGTGCATGGACGGCCCCCACTCTCAGGTGAGGGGACGGCAACGCTGTCAGTCAAGATTCCTCTGGGAATGAAGGAGGCCATTCGTCGACGGGCGGCTGCCGAGGGGATGACGCCAAGTGAGTTTGCCCGTGCGGCTCTGAGCGAAAAACTTCTTGCTGCCGGCTGATGCCTCTGACGTGCCGATTTAAAGAACCGAGGCTGTGCTCAAAAACTTTTTTAAAATTCTCGGTTGACCGGAACGCGTCCTTGGTTATACTAATCAAGCCTTGAAACAAGGCACACCTCAAATGGCTGGGTAGCTCAGTTGGTAGAGCAGAGGACTGAAAATCCTCGTGTCAGGGGTTCGATTCCCTTCCCCGCCACCTTGAATTGACTAGGACCTCTGCAAAGGGGTCCTTTTCTTTTATATGGACCCTGCACGGAATCGAACCCCGTGAGGGCGCGGAGCTGAGGAAACGCGCAAGCGTTTGCCAGCGTAGCTCGCAAGGCGCGTAAGCGCCGCAGCGGTCCGTCCGCGCAGCGCGCGGACGCGATTCCCTTCCCCGCCACCTTGAATTGACTAGGACCTCTGCAAAGGGGTCCTTTTCTTTTATGTAGGGTTCTGCGGAAACTGCGTCCCAGAATAAGGGCTCAGAACGGGACACACTTTCCGGTGCCTGCCTTTGGCGCGCGTACACACCTCGTCGCACCATTCCGAGCCCGCCCGCCCCAGACATTCCTCCCACTTTCGCGTCACTTTGCAGACCGTTCGGTCGCCTGTCCGCACACGCGGGTATACTCAAAACGATACTTATCCTATGCAATACGATGCGGGTTCGACCTGCATGATCCGAAGGGGGCAGTGATGGAGAGGATACTCGGCGTTAATCTCTCTGGCTGGTTTATTCCCGAGCCTTGGGTGACCCCGTCGCTGTACGCGGCGACCGGCGCATCCAACGCAGCCGAGCTGCAGGAGGCCATGGGTACCGCCGCTTACAACGAGCGCATGCGTCGTCATTACGAGACGTTTGTGAGCGAGGACGATTTTCGCCGCATGGCGCAGATCGGTCTCAATGCCGTGCGTCTGCCGGTGCCCTGGTATGCCTTTGGCTCACAGGAGTCCGATGCCTCCTACATATCGGTTGTCGATTACATCGACCGCGCGATTGAGTGGGCTGCCAAGTACGATATCCGCGTGCTGCTCGATCTGGCAACCGTGCCCGGTGGCCAGGGCGATTCCAACGATTCGCCCACCACGCCGGAGGCTGTCGCCGAGTGGCATTCGTCCACCAACGGCCGTCATGTCGCACTCGACGTGCTCGAGCGCTTGGCCGATCGCTATGGCGAGGCCGAGAGCCTGCTGGGCATTGAGCTGCTGGACACGCCGCAGATGAGCGTTCGCAAGAGCCTCTTCACCATGACGGATGGCATTCCTGCTCACTACCTGCGCAATTTCTATCGCGATGCCTACGAGCTCGTCCGTTCGTATATGCCCGAGGATAAAATCGTCGTCTTCTCGTCGTCGGGGCATCCCAGCGAGTGGAAGCATTTTATGCGCGGCGCCAAGTACAAGAACGTCTACATGGACCTTCACCTGTACCATTACCGCGACGAGTATGCGCTCGACATCACGAGCCCTCGCGGGCTGACGACGGCGATTTCGCGTAACAAGCGCGAGCTTAAAGAAGCGATTTCGACTGGGTTCCCCGTGCTGGTGGGCGAATGGTCGGGCGCGGCGATCTTTGCCAACTCGTCGGTTACGCCCGAGGGCCGCAATGCCTACGAGCGCGTGTTTATCGCCAACCAGCTGGCTTCGTTTGCGCCGGCTGCCGGTTGGTTCTTTCAAACGTGGAAGACCGAGAAGCGCATTGCAGCATGGGACGCCCGCGCGGCGCTCGGTACGCTCGAGCGCGGCATGATTGAATAGGTTGATATGACGCAAAACAGCGCCCATACGGGCAAACTCTATGTGGTCGGCACGCCCATCGGCAACCTGGGTGACCTGTCCCCGCGCGTTGGCGAGGCCTTTGCCGCTGCCGATGTCATCTGCTGCGAAGACACGCGTGTGACGTCAAAGCTGCTGATGCACCTGGGCATTTCCAAGCCGCTTGTCCGTTGCGACGAGAATGTGATCGCTAGCCGCGCTGCCGGCCTGGTCGACCGTCTGCTGGCGGGGGAGACCCTCGCCTTTGCCTCGGACGCCGGCATGCCGAGCGTGTCCGATCCCGGCCAGGCGCTGATCGAGGCGGCGCGTGAGGCCGATGTGCCCGTCGAAGTTATTCCTGGGCCCTCTGCTTGCGTCACGGCGCTTGTTTCGTCCGGCATTCCCTGCGAGCATTTTTTCTTCGAGGGCTTTTTGGGCCGAAAGCACGGCGACCGTGTGCGCCGTTTGCAGCGCCTTGCCGTGGTGCCCGGCGCACTCATCTTCTACGAGTCTCCACATCGCATCGTGGCGACGCTCGAGGCCGTGGCGGAGGTCTTTCCCCAGCGTGAGGTTGCCGTCTGCCGCGAGCTCACCAAGCTGCACGAGGAGGTCTTGCGCGGGCCCGCTGACCAGCTTGCCGAGGAGCTGCGTGCTCGCGGCGAGGTAAGGGGCGAGATTGCGCTGGTCATCGCGCCGCCGAGCGAGGATGAGGAGGCCGGTATCGTGCCGGTTGGCGCCGCGGCAGCGGATCCCGACGAGGCCCTGCGCGAGGATATCCGCGCCGCGCTCGAGGAGGGGGAGCCCGCGTCTGCGGTGGCCAAGCGCCTGTCTCAGAAGTATTCGCGCCGCAAGCGCGATGTCTATGCCATAGTGCTCGATATGCAATAGATGGAGGATATCCAGCCCTTGCGCTAGAATCATCCTCTGTATGCAACGTTTTTCTGGAGGACAAACCCCATGGATCAAAGCAAGCCTTCGTTCTTTATCACGACGCCCATCTACTACGTCAACGCCGATCCGCACCTGGGCACGGCTTATTCCACCATCATCGCCGACGTTCAGGCTCGCTATCGCCGTTCCGCCGGCTATAACGTCAAGTTCCTGACCGGCATGGACGAGCACGGCGAGAAGGTCGCCGAGGCCGCAGCCAAGCATGGCATGACGCCGCAGGAGTGGACCGACAGCCAGGCTCCGCACTTCAAGGAGCTTTGGAGCAAGCTCGAGATCTCCAACGACGACTTCATCCGCACCACCGAGCCGCGCCAGCATCATGCCGTGCAGTACCTGTGGGAGCGCATGAAGGAGTCCGGCTATCTGTATAAGGGCAGCTACGACGGTTGGTATTGCGTGCCTGACGAGACCTACTTCACCGATACGCAGGTCCAGAAGGGCGACGAGGAGTACGGCAGCGTTGGCCAGCACCTGTGCCCCGACTGCCACCGTCCGCTTGAGCGCGTGCAGGAGGAGTCCTACTTCTTTAAGCTTTCCGCCTTCCAGGACAAGCTTCTCAAGCTCTATGACGAGCACCCCGACTTTGTCGAGCCTGCGTTCCGTATGAACGAGGTACGCAGCTTTGTCGAGGGCGGCCTTAACGACCTTTCCGTGAGCCGTACGAGCTTTGACTGGGGCATTCAGGTCCCGTTTGACGAGGGTCACGTGACCTACGTGTGGTTCGATGCGTTGCTCAACTATATGACGGCCGTCGGCTACGGTGTCGACACCAACGAGGCCCGTGCCGAGCTGGCCTATCGCTGGCCCGCGCAGTTCCACATCGTGGGTAAGGACATCATCCGCTTCCACTGCGTCATTTGGCCCGCGATGCTCATGGCCATCGGCGAGGCCCTGCCCGAGCACGTCTTTGCCCACGGCTTCCTGACCGTGCGCAATGCCGAGACCGGTAAGGCCGAGAAGATGTCCAAGAGCCGCGGCAACGCCATCGCTCCGCAGGATGTTATCGACATGCTGGGCGTCGAGGGCTACCGCTATTACTTTATGACCGACGTGGTCCCCGGCACCGACGGCGCCATCAGCTTCGATCGTATGGAGCAGGTCTACAACGCCGATCTGGCCAACAGCTGGGGCAACCTCATTTCGCGCTCGCTCAACATGAGCGCAAAGTACTTTGACGGCTGCGCCCCGGCTAAACCGGCGTCTGCCGACGCGTTCGATAACCCGCTGGCAAAGATCGCCGATGGTCTGGTCGAGCGCTACATGGCCAAGATGGACGTGCTCGATTACGGCGGAGCCAAGGACGAGGTCATGGAGCTCATTCACGCCGCCAACCACTACATCGAGGACTCCGAGCCTTGGGCACTTGCCAAGGACGAGGCCAAGGCTGACGAGCTGGCGTTTGTGATCTACAACCTGCTCGAGGCCATCCGCATTGCTGCTCACCTGCTGATGCCGCTCATGCCTCAGACCTCTGCCGAGGCCCTGCGCCGCCTGTCCTGTGAGGGCGAGGCCGCGAGCGACGACCTCAAGGGCAATTGCACTTGGGGCCTGCTTGCCGGCGGTCAGCCCGTCGAGAAGGGCGATCCGCTGTTCCCGCGTCTGGCGTAGAGACCGCGCGAGCGCCATATCGGCAATTTGCTGTTTAGCTGTAAGGGCATGGCCGCCACGGTCCATGCCCTTTTGTTTCAAGACGCCGCCATCATGCTAAGGAGGCAACCATGACAACTTCGCCTTTGGCAAACCCCACGGCCACCAGGGAGCTGCTGGAGGAGTTTGGCCTTGCGACCAAGCATCGCCTGGGCCAGAACTTTCTAATCGACAATCATGTGATCGAACGTATCTGCGAGCTTACCGAGCTTGCAGGTGACGAGCGCGTACTCGAGGTGGGTCCAGGTTGCGGTACGTTGACACTTGCGTTGCTGCAGGAAGCGGCGTGCGTTACGTCCATTGAGGCCGATCCCGAGCTTGAGCCGGTGCTCGATGCCCACGCCGCCGACTATGCCAACTTCCGCTTTATCATGGGCGACGCGCTCAAGGTGACGCCGGAGCAGATTGAGCAGGCTGCGGGCGGTGAGCCGACGGTATTTGTCGCGAACTTGCCCTATAACGTGGCGGCGACGATCATTTTGCAATTTTTCCAGACGATGCCGGCGCTAAAGCGCGCCGTCGTCATGGTGCAAAAGGAGGTTGCCGATCGCATTGCCGCAGTGCCGGGCAACAAGACCTATGGCGGCTATACGGCAAAGCTTGGCCTGTATGCGCAGGTAACGGGTCGCTTTGAGGTGCCGCCGCGTTGCTTTATGCCGGCGCCACACGTGGACTCGGCCGTCGTGCGTATCGACCGTGTTGACGGTGTGGTGCCCGAAGGACTCGATCGCGAATTTGTGGCCCGCGTGATTGACGCTGCATTTGCTCAGCGTCGCAAGACCATCCGCAATTCCATGAGCGCCAACGGCTTTGCCAAGGACGTGCTCGATGCCGCCTTTGAGGCTTGCGGTATCGCACCCACCACGCGCGCCGAGACGCTCGGCGTCGCCGACTTTGTGTGTCTGGCTCGGGAGCTTTCCCATGACGCTTAATGCCGAACGCGTGACGTTTACCAAGAAAAAGAAGACGGTTGCTTGTCCCGTGCCCTTGGCACCGCTTGCCGACACACATGCGCATCTGCTTTCGTTCTGGGGCAAGGATGTGCCCGAGACACTCGTGCGTGCCAAGGCGGCAGGCATCGACCTGTTGGTGACGGTCTTCGACCCCATCGCCGACAAGCGCAGCGTGACGGACTATAGCGACTGGCTCGTGCGCGAAATTCTGCCGATGCAGGATATCCCGCAGATCAAGTATCTTGCCGGCGTGCATCCGTATGGCGCGCCGGACTATACCGACGACATTCACGCGCAGGTTGTTGCTGCGCTTGATGACCCTTTGTGCGCCGGTATTGGCGAAATCGGTCTGGACTACCACATGGACTATGACGACGATATCGCGCCGGCACCCCATAACGTGCAGATTGACTGCATGGCGCGCCAGCTCGAGCTTGCCGTGCGTCGTAACGTGCCGGTGGAGCTGCATCTGCGTCACGAGGACATGGACCAGGAGCGTACCTCGCACGTGGACGCCTACAACGTGCTTCGTGGGGTGGGCGTGCCCCAGACCGGTTGTGTGCTGCACTGTTTTGGCGAGGACCGCGCCACGATGGAGCGCTTTGTGGAGCTGGGCTGCTATATCGCCTATGGTGGTGCGGCCACCTTTAAGCGCAACGACGACGTGCGCGAGGCATTTGCGGCAACCCCACTCGATCGAATTTTGTTCGAGACGGATTGCCCGTATATGGCTCCGGAGCCCATCCGCGGTCTTGAATGCGAGCCCGCAATGATCTCCATTACGGCAAACGCGCTGGTTAACGACCGTATCGATCGCACTGGTGAGGACGCCGAAACAATCGCGCATGCCGCTTGGGAAAATGCCTGCAAACTTTTTCAAAAATAGTTCTTGCGTTCGCGGTGGCGCTCCGTTATTCTAATTCCTGCACGCGGGCGTGGCGGAATTGGCAGACGCGTACGGTTCAGGTCCGTATGGGGGCAACCCCATGAAGGTTCAAGTCCTTTCGCCCGCACCATTGATTGAAAGAGCTCCCAGCAATGGGGGCTTTTTTGTTATGTGCCCATCGCGGGGACTTGAACCTGTGAAGGAGCGAGCGTCAAGAAAACGCGGAGCGTTTTTAGCGAGCTGGCGAGTCCGCCGGCAGGCGGGCGAAGCCGGTGCGGATCCGCGAAGCGGATACGCGGACGTCCTTTCGCCCGCACCATTAAATGAAAGAGCTCCCAGCAATGGGGGCTTTTTTGTTATGCACGATCTCCTTGGACGGGTATCCTAATGGCAACGTGTGCCTATCAGAGGAGAGACCATGCTGTTTTCCGGTATCATCGCTGCCCTTACGAGCCTTTTGATTCCCATCATCATCCTGCTGCTGTTGCTTCCCAACGCCTGCTACGTCGTTGAGCAGCAGCACGCTGTGATCATCGAGCGCTTGGGTAAGTTCAATCGTATCGTCAACGCGGGCTTCCACGTGAAGGTGCCCGTGATCGACCGCAAGGCCGCCACGGTGAGCCTGCGCACCATGAAAAACGGTTTTGGCATCGACGTTAAGACCCAGGACAACGTGACCATCGGTCTTGAGGTCTCCGCTCAGTACCACGTGAGCTACGACATGGGCGCCGGCCCGGCAGATTCGGGCATCTACAAGAGCTACTACATGCTGCAGGAGCCCGTCGACCAGATGCGTGACTTCATCACCGACGCCCTGCGCTCTTCGATTCCTGTCTACACACTCGATGAGGTCTTTGCCAAGAAGGATGACATCGCCAAGGATGTCAACGCTACCGTTTCCGAGCAGATGGCCGCCTACGGCTTCACCCTCGTGTCGACGCTCATCACCAAAATCGCACTGCCGACCGAGGTTGAGAACTCCATGAACGACATCAACGCCGCCCAGCGCAAGCGCGCTGCGGCACAGGAGCTCGCCGAGGCAGACCGCATCAAGCGCGTCACCGAGGCGACCGCCGAGGCCGAGGCAATGGAAAAGGCGGGCGAGGGCATCGCCAACCAGCGCAAGGCCATCGCACTGGGTATCAAAGATTCGCTCGAGATCATCCAGGAGACGGGTGTCGGCAATGACGAGGCCAACCAACTGTTCATGTTTACGCAGTGGTCCGAGATGATGACGGAGTTCGCTCGCACGGGTAAAACCTCGACGGTCGTGCTGCCGAGCGACTTTTCGCAGTCGGCCTCGATGTTCGAGCAGATGCTGGCCGCCGGCAAAGTTCAAAACGATTCGAAGGAGTAGACGCGCGTGAAATACACCGTCGTTTGCGTCGGTAAGCTCAAGGAGCGCTTTTGGAAGGACGCGTGCGCTGAGTACACCAAGCGCCTAGGTGCCTATGCCAAGGTGGATATCCGCGAGGTGGCCGATATCGACCCGGCTAAGGCGGGCGGCGTGGATGCCGCGCGCGACAAGGAGGGGGCGGCGATTCTTGCCGCCTTGCCATCTCGAGCGCATTTGATCCTGCTGGCTATCGAGGGCAAGGAGCGCTCGAGCGAGGAGTTTTCGGCGAGGCTCGACGATCTTATGCTGCGAGGCAGCAGCGACATTGCCTTTGTAATCGGCGGTTCGGACGGCGTGAGTGATGAGGTGCGCGCCCGCGCCGACGAGATGCTCAGCTTTGGACGCATTACCTTGCCGCATAACCTGGCGCGTGTGGTGCTGCTAGAGCAGATTTACCGTGCCTGCAAGATCAGTCGTGGCGAGCCGTATCACAAATAGGTCGGCAATACGAAACAACGGCGTGGGACAATACCTTTCGTTTTGAGGAATGTGTCTGAAAGGACTATGAGATATGAAGATTGGATTTGTCGGTTTTGGCAATATGGCGAGCGCTATGGCCGATGGCTGGATCGCTGCCGGTGTAGCTGCGAGCGACATGTGCGCCTGCGCGGGTCGCTACGACGCGCTGGTTGAGCGCTGCGAGGCGCGCGGCATGGTCGCCTGCCACGATGCCGCCGAGGTTGTCGCCGCATCCGATATCGTGGTCGCTGCGGTCAAACCGTACATGATCGAGAAGGTATTCGCCCCGATCAAGGATGCTCTTGCCAAAAAGGTCGTTCTGTCGGTTGCCTGGACCTGGGACAGTGCCAAGTGGGAGCAGGTCCTGCCGGGCGTCGCGCATATCTCGACGGTGCCCAACACGCCGGTTTCGGTAGGCGAGGGCGTCATCGCCTGCGAGAAGGCTTCGACGCTTAACGACGAGCAGCGTGCTGTGGTGCTCGACCTGCTCGGTAAGCTTGGCGCTGTCGTCGAGCTCGACACAAGCCTGCTGTTTGTGGGCGGCACGGTGGGTGGTTGCGCTCCGGCGTTTGTCGCCATGGCAATCGAGGCCCTGGGCGATGCGGCGGTCAAGCACGGTATCCCGCGTGCGGATGCTTATCGCATTGTGAGCCAGATGGTGCTGGGTACGGCAAAGCTGCAGCTTGCAACTGGCCAGCATCCTGCGGCGATGAAGGATGCCGTATGCTCGCCCGGCGGTGCCACCATCAAGGGCGTCGTTGCACTCGAGGACGCCGGCATGCGCAGCGCCCTGGTCAAGGCAATCGACGCAACCCTCCAGTAAAACCGACCAAAAAAGGGACAGTTTATTTTGGCAGGTTTTTCCTGCGGTTTTGTCCTTTTAGCGAAAAGTGCCCCGCAACTGGCTCAATTCCAGTTGCGGGGCACTTGCGTTTGCCCAGATAAAACCGACCAAAATAAACCTGTCCCTTTTTGACAGGTTAGTCCCAGAAGCTGTCTTCTTCGTCCTCGGACTTGGGGCCGCGGTCGACATACATCTTATGGGTGCGCTTCTCCATTACAAAGGCAATAATCGCAAACAGCAGGATGCCGCCGGCGAAAAGGATGGCAAAACCGGTGCGGGTGCCAAACAAAAAGGAAAAAACTGCGTCCATTGGGTGCCTTCTTGCGTAGTTGAGTTGGGTCGTAAACGCTCATAAGTATATACTTGCCCATACATGTACAAGGTTGCAACCTAAATGGAATGTATATCGCCGGAGGATCTAATGCTTGATATCAAGTTTGTTCGCGAGAACCCCGATGCCATCGATGTCGCCATGGCTAACCGCCAGACGTCTTGGGATCGCGAGAAGTTCTTTGAGCTCGACGACGAGCGTCGTGCCGTCATCACCGAGGTTGAGGAACTTCAAGCCACGCGCAATGCCGAGTCCAAGAAGATCGGCGCCCTGATGAAGGAGGGCAAGAAGGACGAGGCCGAGGCCGCCAAGGAGGCCGTGCGCGCCGTCAACGAGAAGATTGACGGTCTGGCCGAGCGCCGCACCGCCCTCGAGCAGGAGCAGTACGACTTCATGGCTCACCTGCCCAACATTCCTTGCGAGGCCACGCCGTACGGCAAGGACGAGGACGAGAACATCGAGCGCCGTCGTTGGGGCACCCCGCGCGAGTTCGACTTCGACTTTAAGCCGCACTGGGATCTGGGCACCGACCTCGACATCCTTGACTTCGAGCGCGGCAACAAGCTCTCCGGCAGCCGCTTCACCGTTCTCGGTGGCGCCGGCGCCCGTCTTGAGCGCGCCCTCATCAACTTCTTCCTCGATACGCACACCAGCCGTGGTTTTAAGGAGTGGTGGCCGCCCATCGTCGTCAAGCGTCAGACCATGTTCGGCACGGGCCAGCTGCCCAAGTTCGAGGACGACGCCTATCACGTCTCGGGCGACAACTTCCTGATCCCCACCGCCGAGGTCGTGCTCACCAACCTGCACGCCGGTGAGGTCCTCGACGCCGACACCCTGCCGCGCCGCTACACCGCCTTCACCCCCTGCTTCCGCGAGGAGGCCGGTTCCGCCGGTCGCGATACCCGTGGCATCATCCGTCAGCACGAGTTCGACAAGGTCGAGATGGTCAAGTTCGCTAAGCCGGAGGAGTCCGACGAGGAGCTCGAGAGCATGACCGCCGAGGCCGAGTACCTGCTGCAGCAGCTGGGCCTTCCGTATCGCGTGATTAGCCTGTGCACCGGCGACTTGGGCTTCTCTGCCCGTCAGACCTACGACATCGAGGTCTGGCTGCCGAGCTACAACGCCTACAAGGAGATCAGCTCCTGCTCCAACTGCGGTGACTTCCAGGCTCGCCGCGCCAACATCAAGTATCGCGACCCCGAGAACTTCAAGGGTTCGCGCTACCTGCACACCCTCAACGGTTCCGGCCTGCCGGCTGGCCGTACCATGGCTGCCATTCTGGAGAACTACCAGAACGCCGACGGCACCATCACGATCCCCGAGGTCCTGCGTCCCTACATGGGCGGCCTCGAGAAGATCGAGCCGGTCGCGTAACTTGGCTGCATAGGCGATATGCAAGGGCGCTCCTTCGGGGGCGCCCTATTTCGTGCGCAGGTCCATACCATGCTGTGCGGACAGCTCAATAGAAAACACACGAACAACTGTTCTGTATGCAGCCATCTACCTGCTATGCTTTTGCTAAATAAGAGCGAGAGAAAGGGGACGCGATGGAGCTGTTTGATGATCGGGTGGTTTTGTTTGAGAGCGACGAGGGCGGGGAGTACCTGCTTGTGACGTGTGAGCCGTCTGGCATGGGTGGCCTGGTGGTTCGACAGACGAGCGAGGGGCCGTTGACGCAATGGTGCTACGAGGAGTCGCCTCATGTGGTTGAGACGTTTGTGGCGCACGAGGGGCTTGTGGCCCTAGAGCATTTCTATGGGGTCCAGACATCTAATCAGGTTGCTCGCATGTTGAGCATCTCGTTTGCCGATTATGATTGTGCCCAGCGGGTGAGATCGCTCCTGAGGGAACTTGATGCTAAGTTTGACGTGATCGAAAAGCCAATCGATCGTACGGGGAATGGCGGTATATGCGGAGCAGCATGACAAGACTGCGTTCCACAAAAAAGTTTGAAATTGTGCTTGACTCCAATAAGCTAAAGTGGTTTTATATGTCTTGCGCTGCGGCGTTACCTCAGCTGGATAGAGGGTCTGACTACGAATCAGAACGTCATAGGTTCGAATCCTATACGCCGCACCAATTGAACTTGAAGCCTCCGGCAACGGGGGCTTTTCTTTTTTGGAGACCAGACAGGGATTCGAACCTCGGTCGAGGCGCGAGCGTGAAGCGGACGCGGAGCGTCCGTAGCGAGCGGGCGAGCACGCCGGCAGGCGGGCGAAGCCGGCGCGGATCCGCGGAGCGGATGCGCGGAATCCTATACGCCGCACCAATTGAACTTGAATCCTCCGGCAACGGGGACTTTTCTTTTTTGGAAACCATGCATGGATTCGAACCTCGGTCGGGGTGTGAACAGCCTAATCACCACTCCGTAAAATTTTTTCAAATTGTCGCTTGACCCATCGGGGGCTCGCGTGCATAATAATCCGTGCGTTGCGGCGTTACCTCAGCTGGATAGAGGGTCTGACTACGAATCAGAACGTCATAGGTTCGAATCCTATACGCCGCACCAATTGA
>ENA-OQHZ01000023-OQHZ01000023.1-human-gut-metagenome-genome-assembly--contig:-NODE-23-length-127010-cov-13.279455_pt1 | contig 127010 bp, 93 predicted proteins | sample MGYA00242642_ERZ504734 | MGnify/ENA primary metagenome ERZ504734 (study PRJEB26092, sample SAMD00036210) | human gut metagenome | host: Homo sapiens | study: EMG produced TPA metagenomics assembly of...
TTTCAATGTACCAGGGTGTTCATTCCTTCCACGATCCTGCCGCAGGAGAAGACGCACCTGATGCTGATGTCCTTGTCTATGATGAGAATGTCCGCATCCTTGCCCTTCTGGAGAGTGCCCTTCGACGAGTCGATGCCGATTAGCTTCGCCGGAGTTCTAATTTAATGTTGAAAGTCATACTTCCTTAGAAAATGAACATTTAGGGGAATTTTATGTTTCTGATATTATATAGATAAAGATAATTAAATAATTTTTTCTACTTTTGGGCAATATATAATACATTTATTATGGATACAATTATTCCTTATGCACTTTTGTGCTTTACTTCATTTTTTACGTTGACAAATCCTTTGGGAACTATGCCTGTATTTCTGACTATGACAAATGGACTGGGTGAGCAGGAACGTCGTCATATCGTAAAAAGGGCTACGATTATTTCATTCATTATTTTAATTGCCTTTACTTTCTGCGGACAATTCCTATTTAAGTTTTTTGGAATATCGACCAATGGTTTTCGTATTGCTGCAGGTATCATTATTCTGAAAATAGGTTATGACATGCTTCAGGCTCGTTATACGAATACAAAATTGAAAGATGAAGAGATAAAAACTTATGCAGATGATATATCAATTACTCCGCTTTCTATTCCGATGTTGTGTGGTCCCGGAGCTATTGCTAATGGTATTATTTTGATGGATGACGCGAATACATGGGAATTGAAAACAACATTGGTAGTCGTTATTGCTGTAGTCTATGTTTTAACCTATATTATACTGCGTTTATCAACTCGTTTAGTTAATGTAATAGGAGAGACTGGAAATAATGTTATGATGCGTTTAATGGGCCTTATTTTGATGGTTATTGCTGTGGAGTGTTTTGTAGGAGGAATGAAGCCTATACTGATAGATATTATTCAGTTCGATCATTAAATGTAAAGTAGTTTGTTCGACATTGTCCAAAATTTTGTGTAAATGAAACAGGATCCAGTTGTGAGTTTTTCTTAAATCTAGATCCTGTTTTCAGGCATAAACATAAACTGGTTCATAATCAAGTCTCAGTTTGAATAGGTACTGTCTATTTCTTTTTAATTTTCATTTATAAAAGATACATGTTTTTTTAACGTCATCATTCGAAGAAAGTGAAAGTTTTGATTTCGTATATTTCCTGATTTTTCTATTCAGATTTTCAATGATATTTGTGGTATAGATTATTCCTCTGATTTTTAGTGGTACTGGAGGAATAACTTTGCTCATCTCAGTTGTTTCTACATGAAAGTATGATATAGAGATACCTTTTTCCTCATTTCTTTTTTTAGATTGTCAAGTTCTGCGGTAGTAACTTTCTTATTAGATGTATTATAGATATAGTCTTGAAATCTTTCTTAATTCTTATAGATGATATGGTTATAGGAGTTTCTAATCAGATTTGCCGTACAGATTTGGGTAGAAGACTGTTAGAAATACAATGCAGACGATATTTAGATTGTAGGTATAATTGGTATATCTTGCACTCCACGTGCTTTTAAATTGGCCAGAATACCCATCTAGAAAGAAGAACTTTCTGATTTACCTATTTATACGTCAAGAATCTCTTTCAGATTGTTTTGTATCAGATCAACATAAAGATAAAAACAGTCTGGTTTATTATTTATATTCTGTATTTTAAAAGCAATATCTTTCATTCTGACAATCAGTTTAACAGGGGCAGAGAACGTTTCTGCTATTTTTGAACAGATAAGTTTATCTTATTTGCAATGATGGAAATTGAGATATAAAGAATTCTATTTCATAAATTTCTTGCGTTTCCTCTTCTATATCGTAAAAGCTCATCCCTTTTGCCTATAGAAGATTACAAGTTTTTCGATGAAATGTCCACGACTTGTATGTTTGAAAACTGCTATTGGTTCAAACCATAACTCCAATGGGGATCATTTCGCTTTTAAGCATTTTTCTAACATTGGGGGTAACATTAAAGATTTGCTTACATCGACTTTTGCTTTAAATAGGCTGAGAAACTCCTTCTTTAATGCCTTATGAGGCACTGCTTGGTAAGGGTAATATGTACTGATTTTATTCTGTTAAAAAAGTGTATATATTTTTTTACCGGATAGTTGCTTAATTAGACTCAATAGTCCTCTTTGAAGCCTAGATAGTACAAAATAGAAAATTTTCAGGTTTCGTTATATGTTTAATTTTTTTTAAATTTGAAGCAAAATTATAAATTCCGTGTAGTCAGGAATGGCTGCATTTAGATGTCTATGTTATAGGACAAGGAGTTTAGAAGGCTTAAGGCCATGGACACATTGTCTAATGTGAACAAAAAACGAAAGTATGAAGTAACTTCTCACGACGTTGGATTTACCTCCAAAGTTCCCCTCAAGAGCCGTAATATGTCGGCTGAGGTGTCGGTAAAGTATGTTCCAGATGTGAATAAGAAATGGTTTGTGCTGAGAGTTACATACGGTCGGGAACGTAAAGCATACGATTTTATTATGAACGACCATACGGAGGCATACCTTCCGATGTGTTATGTACAGAAGATATACAATGGGAAGAAGAAACGTATTTTAACGTCTCTTCTTCCCAATTTTCTTTTTGTCTATGCGACTTCTGAAAAAGTGGAGAAATATGTAAAGCAGACTCCTGAACTTCATTATCTGACGTATTATTACAATCATTTTAAAGTCGGAGAATTTGGTAAAAATCCTCCTTTGACTGTCGGGTATAATGAAATGATGAATTTTATCCGTGTTACAAGTCTGAATAATGAACATGTTCGTTTGGTTGAATCTCAACATTGTCATTATAAGAGTGGGGATAGAGTAAGGATTGTTGATGGTGACTTTGCTGGTGTTGAGGGGAAAGTAGCAAGAGTAGCTGGTCAGCAGCGGGTAGTGATAGAACTTCCTGGTGTCTGTCTGGTAGCTACGGCGTATATACCGACGGCTTTCATTAAGCCTATTCCGTTGGAAAGCGAAAAAATAGACTCGTTTAGCAAGTAGAAAGATACAAGAGTATTATATGGTAATCCTTAAAAATGTTATAATATTATGAGATGCAAGAATTGTGGCTGGCCTAATAAGCCAAATGAAAGAGTTTGTGTGAAATGTCATGCTCCATTAAATGCAGATGATGATTCTATAGAAAGAGAAGTGGGTGGTAGTGAAGGAGATGCTTCTTTAAGCAAGACGGTATGTGAGGAGGATGTTTTCGGTCAAAGTATGAATGAACCATATCCTTCTGGCAATAATCAGGCTGAGACATCCGAGGAAAAGACTAAACCATGTCCGAAGTGTGGCTATCCTGTACGTATAGGAACGGAGAAATGTCCGAATTGCAAGTTCCCTGTTTCACAAGGTGGAGGAATCAGTCAGAGACAGCCTACTGTAAAGGTAGACAACCCGAAATCGGAGGAATCTCATTTTCGTCCTACCAGAATGAATCCGGAAGAAAACAGAACCACCGGATTCCGTGGGACCATTAATCCATATATGATGAATATGGAGATGGAACCTACATTTGTATTGAAACCTGTCAGACGGATGAATGAGCGACACGAGCTGGACGAGCAGGAATACGAAGGGAAGGAAGTTTCTTTAAACCGTGCAAATACGGAACCCAATAATTCGTCTATTACGTCGCGTCAGCAGGCTATCGTAACTCGTATAGACGGACGCTGGTATATAGAAGACAAGAGTGAACAGAAAACCACGTTCGTACAGGCTGCCAAGCGTATCGAGTTACATGACGGGGATATTATTTTGTTGGGAAACCGGTTGTTTGAATTTCATGAATAAATCTGTATAGCGATGTCTGTTGTTCAGCGATGTGATTTCTTTATAGGTGACAGGATTGACCATCATTTTCAGGTGCAGAAGATACTGGGGGAAGGTTCTTTCGGAAAGGTATATGCCGTGACAGACCCTAACGGCGAGCTGCAGGCACTGAAACTCCTGAAATTGTGGGAAGTCCCTTCCGAAATCCGAGCTTCATTGATGGCACGTTTTGACATGGAGTTCGAGACGGGACGTATAGACAGCAAATATCTGGTCCATTCTATTGCGCATGGTACTGTAAACGGAAATCCATATATTGTAATGGAGTATTGTCCTAATGGTGACTTGTTGAGTATCGTAGCCCAGCAATATGTGGATTTGACTAAAGTAGCTACCCATGTATTGTATGGTCTGAAAGCGTTGCATAGTTGTGGAAAAGTACATCGGGATCTGAAGCCGGAGAATGTTCTGGTGAAGAAGAACGGCGATTATGCACTGACGGACTTCGGCATATCTGGCGATAGAAACAAGCGAATGACCGAGCGGAATATTTTGGGAAAACCTAAACAGATATTCGGGACATATGCTTATATGCCACCCGAACAGCTGAATCCGCGTAAAGATGCTACGGTACTTCCTACTACCGATATTTTTTCCTTTGGAGTAATGATGTATCAGCTCATTACCAACCGCCTTCCTTTTGGTCAACTGGCTTTGGAACGAGACTTGGTAAGTTATCTGCGCCGAGGTAAAAATGGTGACTGGGACAAGGACTATCTGATGAGCCTTCCTTCTGGTAAAGACTGGTATCAGTTAATTGACGGATGTCTTATTCCTAATTTTCAAGATCGTCTTCAGACGGTAGAGAAGGTACTGGAGCTTGTTCCGCAAGTTCAGCGTGTACAGCAAACGATTGTGGAAGAAGGAAAAGATTTTCAGACGAGGATTGTCAATGGAGTTTTGCTGCGTATCATGCAGGGAGAGGAATTCGGCAGGGTATATAAGCTGGATGACATGCTCCGCGGAGAGTCTTCCATCTTACGTATGGGACGTATGGATGAAGGCGTATACAATGATATCGCTATCCGGGAAGAGAACAGCAGTTATATTTCCCGGAAGCATTGTACACTGGAATTGGACTACGATATTGGTTCGTGGGTCATCAGGGATGGACAATGGGACAGATGTGAGACCGGTGGATGGAGGAAGTCGACGAACGGTACTTATGTGAATTCCAGAGAGGTCTCGATCAACGGATTGCCTTTCAGCCCGGGTGATATCATATCAATTGGAGATACCAAACTACGTGCAGAAGCATATTAAAATGAAGTATAACGAATAAAATAATCAGATTATGGTTGGTCATACCACTAAACCTTATAAAAATACTTTATCCGGTTCAGTAGGAGCCGGAATGGGGTCAATCTTTGCTCCGGGTGGAAAGAAATATTATATACTGGAGCATAAAATAAGTAGTAAATATCATCGGGCAGGAGAATGTCAGGAAATTATTGTAGATAACATTACACTGGGACGTGATTCACATTGTCAGGTACGTTTCGATGAAAGTTTCAAGACTGTATCGCGCCGTCATGCAGCTATCGTAAAAGATGGGGACATGTGGAAACTGGTACAGATTTCCCAGACGAATTCCACTTTCCTGAACGGGCGCCCCATCAAGACGGAATGGTATCTGCAGAACGGCGATGAAATCCAACTCTCTGTAAACGGACCTAAACTGGGATTCATTATCCCGACTGGGAAAAAATCGACAGTAGGTTCCATTGGTCTGACCCGTAGACTCAGTCTGTTCAGACAGCAGGCTTTGAGACCTTACAAAACGGCAATCACTGTATTGTCGTGCATACTTGTGCTGGCTGTAGGTGGATTGGCTACATGGGGATTTACACTGAATGATAGGCTTAAAATGCAAAGTCAGTCTTTAGCTGATCAGATAATTCTTGCAAAAGGTAATCAGGCACTGATTGATTCACTGAATAAAGAACTCGTCGTAGCCAATCAAAAAATAACAGATAGTGAAAAGAAACTGACTGAAATCAAAACTAATTTAGGAAATATCAAGGAGGTAGTTGTTCAGCAGCAAAAGGTACAAACGGAGAATAAGATAGATATCACTCCCTATTTTAAGGATATCTTTGTTTTATCTTGTGAGATGTATTATGAAGGGAATCTTGTAACTGGATGGCATGGAACAGGTTTCTTGTTGAATAACGGATATTTGGTTACAGCACAACATATGATTCATTATGACGCTTTCGCTTTAAAGAAGATAAAAGACCCTCAAGATCCGACAAAAGAAATTGTGATTTTTGATCCGGATGATAACTCAAATTATATAAATGCATATTATTATGCTGGTCTTATAAAAGTGGTAATGGAAGGTATTTCTACAGAAGGTAAGATAAAGATAGAATATTCATACAATGATATGCCGTTTAAGTTGGGAGAAACAGAAATGGCAGAAGATAAATTTGTGGATGAATCCGGACGTAGCTGGGTTGTTAGAGCCCATAATTACAGGGGAGGTGATTGGGCATACATGAAGATTGACAAAACGGGATCTATTGAGTATGATGCAGACTACTCCATGAATCTGCCTGTCCAGACTCCGTTGTCAATTGTTGGTTTCCCTGCCAATCAGGGTGAAACAGTAAATGGACAGATCTCTCCTATCGTATCTCAGGCTATTACTTCCAGACAAGGACTGGAAGATGATGGAACCATTAAAACATCAAATGATAATTCTGACCATGGAAATTCAGGTGGTCCTGTCTTTGCGGTCAAGGATGGGAAATACATTGTTGTAGGTATTTTGTCAGGAGCTGATCAAGGAGCTGACTCAATGAAAGGTAGAGTCGTTCCGATAGGTGCTATATTTAAATGATTGTCATATGAGAAAGATTATTTTTATCGTTAATTTTTTATTGCTCTCTGTCTCAAGTTTTGCTCAGTTTTCATTAGGACAGAGTGTTGGGCAACAATATGTTGAGAACGCTGTACGAACTGGTCTTTTTCTTACAAAGCATAGCTTTAGAATTTGTGACGAGAAATCGGGTGATTTGTTTGGCCTTGATGGAAAAGATGAATTTGGATCACAGTATGCTTTTGGAGTAAAAGTACCGGGTGGAATTTTATTGACCAATAGGAGTGTCTGTCCGTGGTTATATGATGTCAATTTTGAAAAATATAAAGACGATTATAGTCCGGTGCTTTTTCAGGCCTTGTATTCGGGGCTGGAGGAAACTCCAAAATATGACTTGCTTGATTATGAATATGACAAAAAAGAAGTAGTGGTAGATACAGCCGTATATAGATTCATGTCCAGTACTTTTGACGGTAAAGGTTTTACGTTAGACAATACGACTGGGAAAAAAGACGGATGGATTATATGGGTTGTTGCTCATGAGAATTCTAATTCAGAAAGTAATGTCCAGTTAGATTTTTTTGTTTATCGGAAAGAAATTACGGTTAACAAAAACGGACAGTGGATTGAAGTGGACAAACCGGATGGAAAACAGAAAATCTTGGGGGGAATCTATGTAGTTCCTACTTTTAAGGAGGTTGGTATTATTGAATTCCAATTATGTGGAGTCCTTGTTCAGGCAAATACTTCCTGGAGAATATATTGTCCTTTTATCGGAAAATCGGAAAGTAAAATAGAGCAAATAGATAACCAACAGAGCTCTGATGCCGAGTTAACTCCAATAGGTAAAAGTAAGAAAGACAAAGCGAAAAACAAGAAAAGTCGGAAATGAATACAATGAAAATCAGACTGGCGGCAAAAACCGATATGGGGATTGTCCGCACAAACAATGAAGATAATTTCCAGGTAGCAGCCGACCTTACTTCAGATAAAATGCAGTGGATAAACAATGAGGTCTACTCATTAGGAGAAAAGGGAACGCTGCTGGTCGTAGCCGATGGAATGGGAGGTATGAATGCCGGTGAAGTGGCTTCTGAGCTGGCCATTGAAACGGTACGTGAGTATTTCTCTTCGGATAGATTGACAGACGAAGTACTCAAAAACCGCTATTCCATCGAGAAATACATGAATGAAGTGATTGTTGAGGCTGATGTGCGGATTAAACAGGAAGCCAAACGACGTCCGGAAACTCGTGGCATGGGGACAACAATCGTGATCGGATGGATACTGGATGGTAAACTGTATGTTTCCTGGTGTGGAGACAGCCGGGCATATGTCTATAATCCGGTGGCCGGACTGCATCAGATTTCAAAAGACCATTCGTATGTGCAAGGACTAGTAGATAAGGGGGCTATTTCTAAGGAAGATGCTTTCGAATATCCTGACAGTAATATCATTACCCGTTCGCTGAGTGACGGAACTGCCAAAGCGAAACCAGAATCGCTGCTGAAGCCTTATGACTTGTGTGATGGGGATATCGTCCTTTTATGTACTGACGGATTGAACGGAATGCTTAGAGACAGTGAGATAGAGGATGTCATTCGGAATAATGAAGCGGACATGGACTGTCTGGCTGACGAATTGATCAAGGCTGCCTGTGAAGCGGCCGGTTCGGATAATATCACAATCTGTCTCTGTCAGATTCTGGAAGGAGGAGGCGTCTGTATGCCGGATACTTTCGAGAGTTTCGATAACCGTCTGGCCGGGAAGCAGCGACTGGATACGAGAGTTCCCCAGCATGATAGAGAAGAAACGGTCAAATGGTATCGAAAGAAAACCTTTATAGGCTTGATGATTGCATTTGTTTTGGTCCTGATTGGTGGAGGATGCTGGTTTTGGATGCAAAATAAGGGCGAGAGTCAGGTGGAAATGAAGGCCGAAGGAGATAAGAAAGATACAGAAAAGGATGGAAAAGCTCAGTCCGCAACAGATACAACTGAGATGAGAACGGAAACTCCTTCACGTGCCGAAAAAACAAATCCAAGTAAGAGCACTAAGGAACAGAATGAAACGGGTGCCCCTCTGTCTGTTTCTACTGAAATAGAGAATAGTCTGGAACAAATTAGCGGTGTAAGTAAGCCGGAGAAAGCTGGAGAGAAAAAAAAGGAGGAACCTAGGCTGACACTGATACATGATAATGAACCTGAACATGCGGGAGAGAAAAAGGAACAGAATACGAGAGGTCAAGAACCTGAAAAGCAAAAGAAGAGTGGTGAGGATACTCAAGGGGCTGTCCATCCGGATTCAACCCATACCCAACAGTATCAGGTAAAAGAAGGAGAAACTTATTTCTCTATAGCAAAAAAGTTCAGTATATCAGCTGAAGAACTGATGTCAATGAACAATACAAAAAACACCAGGCTGAATGCGGGTGATATAATATTGGTCCCCAAAAAAAGAAGACTATGAACAACAAGAAAATTACAATTGGAAGAGCTCCTGGTAGTGATATCCGTATCGAGGAACGGTGGGATACAGTGAGCAATGAACATGCAGAGATTGAAGCTATAGGCAATAGTCTGTTATTTTATGACCATAGTTCAAACGGGACAATTATCAACGGGCAGAAGATTCATAATACAAATGTACCAATTTATCCGGGTGATGAAATCCTGTTGGCAGGTGTCTATAGATTGGATTGGAAGATACTTGAGCGTTTTTTCCCCATTTCCCGTAGACCGACTGTAACCAAGAATATCCACGGAGAGGTAGGTAGAAGTACTGTACGTAAAGATGTCTATGTGGAGAGGGACTATGATAATCGCCAGAGTGGACGTAAGACAGAGCCCTTTAACTATAACAAGATAGGTGGTGGAAACGATTCTGGCTATCAGATTCATCAGGAAAGGGAAAATAACTACGGTCAGGCAAATGCTTATTCGCAGGCAGAGATAGACAAGGAACTTGAAAAATGGAACTGGGGAGCCTTTTTCTGTACCTGGTTATGGGGTATATTCCATCGGATGTATTGGCCATTGCTGATTTTGGTGGTGGCGGCCATTCCTTACCTCGGACAGGTATGCAGCATAGGTCTCTGCGTGTATATGGGACTGAAAGGTTCTAGAATTGCCTGGGACAGCGGTAAATACAAAGATTTTGAAAGCTACAAGAATGCCCAGCGTAATTGGGCGATTGCTGGATTGATCTGGTTTATCATATCTGTATCTGCTTCAGCATTTCTGGTTTATACTACTTTATCTATGATATAAATTCGGGCATTATGGAACTCAGAAAAGGATATTTATTTCATGATAGATACTTATTGGTAGCATCTCTTGGAAGTGGTGCTTCCGCAGAAGTATGGAAAGCAAAGGATATGAAGGCGAATAATCTGACGGTCGCTTTGAAGATTTTCTCTGAACATTCAGAATTCGACACCTATGGCTTACAGAATTTCAAACGTGAGTTTACTACGGTGTACAACATGAAACAGTCGAATCTGTTACCGCCTACCGGATATGATGTCTGCGCAGGAAGGCCTTACCTGATTATGCAGTATTGTGAAAACGGATCATGCAGTAGTATGGTCGGAAGGATGGAAGAGGAGGATATCATCAAGTTTCTGCACGATGTGGCTGCAGGACTGGAATACCTACATGACCATAACATCATTCATCTGGATATCAAGCCGGACAATATCCTGCTGGACGACAACTGTAATTTTCTGGTGACAGATTTCGGTATCAGTGTCAGTGGAAATAGTGACATCAGTGATTCGAACGGTATGTCGGGGGGAACCCGTGCTTACATGGCTCCTGAACGGTTTGAAGGAAATACGGCGAATGCCAGTGATATCTGGTCGCTGGGAGCAACGGCTGTGGAACTGCTTACCGGTACTCCTCCTTATGGAGAACACGGTGGACTACTTCAAGCTGAGGGTGAACCACTTCCTGAACTTCCTAAATTACAGCCGGAAGTGAAGGGGGTGATCATGAGATGTCTGGAACTTGACCCGAGCAAGCGAATTCGGGCCAATGAAATCCGACAGAAGATAGAACTTTTTTGGGAAACCGGATCTTGGGTCAAACATTCACGTAAGCAGGCTATCGCCATATTGCTTACTGTAGCTGCGTCTGTACTGATGTGTGCAGGTATCTTCCTATGGGATTATACCCGTACGAAAGTCTATTATTACAAGGATTATTGTGAACATTGGGGAGTGCCCGAAGGTATCGGCAGATTGAGTCGCAATGAGGTACAGCACCGTGAGAGGTCTTATCGGTTTGAGTACCAGAAGGGTCAGGTGAGACGTTTGACGTTGGTAAATTCTAAAGGAAAGGTAGCCAATCATACAGATACAGAGCTGATAGCCAGTCGTTTCTCGGATGTTTGCTACTCCTATACCGAGGATGGAAATCTGGATAACATGTTCATTTACGACTCGAATGGAAAGATGCTGTTTAAACTGGATTTTGATGAAAACTTACAAACCGCTACTTTCCGGCAGAATGACAAAAACGGTACGGAGATGAACCTGAATGCCAACATAAATGACCTGTATAAGCAGAATTCCGGAGTGTGGGAGGAGAAAAGCCATATCTCACGCTATCTGCTGACGTATGATAAGGATGGTCTGTTGGTAGAACGACGTTATGCTGCTTTCCAGAATGTACCGGCCTGTGACCGTGACAGAATTTATGGACAGAGGTATAAGTATGATGAGAAAGGTAGAAAGATAGAAGAAACATTTGTAGGGGCAGACGGCAGTGTGACAAGTAATAAGAATGGACTGGCTATCAAGGTCTATACCTATGATGAGAATGACGACTGGACCTCTGTTACCTATCTGGATGCTGAAAGGAACGCCTCACACGATGGCAATAATTGCCCGTTGGTGAAGTTGGAATATGACGAGTATGGAAACCGAATCAAAGAATCTTATTATACACTGGATGGTGTTCCTTCGATACGTACGGATGTAAATGTATCTGGTTTCATTTATGGATACAACCAGCAGGGTTTCCGTGTTAAACAATCTTGTTTCGGAGTAGATGGCAAGGCGGCCTACTGTACCGATGGATACGTAACGGTGGAAAACTCCTGTAATAAGGAAGGGTATCTGGTAAAGGAAATATATTTGGATGAAAATGGTGATCCGACCTTATACAATGATGGAACAGACAGCTACTGTTCCGTTTCGTCGAAACCTAATGAAACGGGGCTCCCTCTGGAAATAAGTTATGCAGATGAGAACGGAAGCCCGACAGAACTTTCAATGGGAGCTGCCCGAATTACTTGTACGTACGATGAGGCTGGAAATATGACGTCCCAATGTTTTTATAATAAGGGAAATCAACCAGCAGCTGTAGACGGTTTCTATTTCGAGAAACGAATGGAATACGATGAGTTTAACCGGCAAACCAGAGAATATTACCTGAATGCGGAAGGTAAGCTGACTACTTCGGATGGAGTGGTAGCAGATTATCGTATGGAATATAACCTGCAGGGGGCTTTGACAAAAATGTCTTTCCTGGATGAATATGGGCATCTGGTGAATGGAAATGACTTCTTTGCAGGATATGTTATTGAATATGATGAACGTGGAAACCAGAAAAAAATGAGCTACTTCAATAGCGATGGGAAAGCTTGTATGACCCGTAGCGGCTATTCCAGCATACTGTACCGTTATGATGACAAGACTAACTTCCTGATAGGATTCGAATACTGCGATTTGAATGGAAATGTTTTGAACAGCTATCACTATGCGTACGATGTAAAAGGAAATATCGTAAAGGAGTATGGAGTAGAAGATGAAAGGCTTCAATCTGGAATGACTGTAATCAACCGTTCATTTGATTCAAACAATCGGATTGTTTCTGAATGGAGTACCAATCTGGAGGGGAAAAGAACCAACTTTGTAAAACAGACGTATTCGCAGATTAAGTATGCATACGATGAACGGGGAAATACGAAAGAAACGAGCTATTGGGGAATAGATGGCAGCCCTGCTGTAGATGAAATGAAAACGCACAGAAGAGACCGTGAGTTCGACGTATTGAACCGTGTCATAGTTGAAAAGAATTATGGAGCAGACGGGAAACCTATTTCAGGTGCTAATGTGTATCCGGAAGGACGGGTGAAATATGACCAATGGGGAAATATGGTAGAAATTTCCTGTTACGACGGATATGGGAATCCTCAGGTGGGTGCAGATGGATTTTTCATCATGAAATCTGAATACAATAAAAGAAGAAATCTGCTGCATCAGGAGTATCTTGATGTAGACGGCAAGCTGGTCATGCATAAAAGTAATGGTTTTGCTAAAGTGGATTTTGCATACGACAATCACGGGAATAAACTGGAAGAGAAGTATTACGATACTTCCAAATGTATCCGGATAGAATCTTGGAAGTATAACGAAAAGAATAAGTTTACTGAACGGCTGATATGCGATGGTAATGGTAAATTTTCGGACGCATTTTATGGAGTATCTAAGGTAACTGTCAAATACGACGATTCTGGTATTAACCCTATCACGATGAATTACTATAACCAGAACGGAAAACTGATTGCTACCAAGAAATGGAATGTAGAAAACGGTCAGTGGGGGGATATGAATTTTACGGAAAATTCATCAGTTTCCTATTCTGACTGGCAGCAGAGTGTACAGCAGGCGGCGAGAGAATGTCCTTACAAACTAGCCGACGGAGTGTATGCTCAGTCTGTTACTTATACCGCTTCTGCTGTAACGCTGACAATGAAATTGACCGAGGTGTCGAAATATAATATGGCAGAACTCAGTGAAGATAAGGTGAAAGAGGTAGGAAAATCCATGAAGATGGAATTGCGGAAGAATCTAAGTCTGCCTGATGGTGTGGCTGTGAAGATTATTGTCATCGATAAGGCTGATAGAACAATTCTTGTACTTTAAAAACAGACCGATATGAAGCAAATGATTTATAAGCTGTGGCTGTTTGTAGGTTTCTGTCTATGGGGCCTACAAGGAATATGGGCAGATGGACTGACACCGGAACAGAAGAAATTCCAGTCAAACCTGTATCAGTTTTTGAAGGAAGAAGGTTTTTCTCCTGAAATTGATCCGGAGGATAATAGCGTAACCTTCAGGGAAGATGATGAACTTTTTGGGCTTTTGGTGAGTGATTCGAATCCCTATTATATAGAATTTCATAAATCTGGGTTCAAATGTACTGATGCTGATTTGAATGTTGTCAGGAGGGCTGTGAATGAAGGCAACCTGAAGGTACGTTGTGCCAAAGCGATGTTTTCTGGTGAAACCGTTTCATTGGCTGTAGAGATGTATTGTCATTCACCGGAGGAGTTCCGTTATGTTTTCTACAAGAGCAAGGAAGAATTGTTGAAACTGGAAAAGACAGTCCTGAATTATTATAATGAAAATGAAGGATCAAATCATCTGACACATGTATCAAGCGGAACGGCAATAAACAAATTCTTTCCGGTTTATGGTTTTACTGTGGGCCAATCGACGGTAAAACAAATGAAAGCACAGGACTATATTGTCAAGGAAACGGATTCCGGTGCAAAACATTGTGATGTCAAAGGATTGACTTTCTGGGATTTTGATAAAGATAAAGTTTTTGAGTCGATTTATATGACCGACTCTTCTTATATGCCCGACAAATGGGTGAGTTTGGGATTGACTTGGGAGTCAAGTTATAACCAGATATTGAAACTTTTTAAGGGAATGGGATTCTCGATCAATATCGAGGAGAAGCCGGAAACGAAGAAATTCAGTGGACGTAAAACGCTTTCGGCAAAGGTTATAGCTGTATCGGCCGACGGTGCCCTGCAATTCAAGTTTGAGTTTGATTATGGAAATGAAAATGGAGAAGGCTATTCATTGAATTCTCTAGGTTCCTTATATAGTATAGATATTGAAGCTTTGAAGTAAAAACAATGGAACAGAACAATTTATTTCATGATAGGTATTTCCTGGAACGCTTGTTAGGCCGGGGAAATTTCTCAGAAGTGTGGCTTGCCAAAGATACTAAGACCGACATAAAGGTAGCGTTGAAGGTGTATGCACCAGCTACCGGACTTGATGATGCAGGTCTGAATGTTTTTGCACGAGAATTTTCATTGGTTGTGAATGCTAACCACAAGAATCTGTTGAAACCCTTATATTATGATTCCTGCGACCGAAAACCTTATCTGGTACTTCCGTACTGTGAAAAAGGAAGCATCATGAAACTGGTAGGAAAATTTTCGGAACAGGATGCCTGGAGGCTTTTGCGGGATGTAGCCAGCGGATTGGCATGGCTTCATGCTATGAATCCGCCTGTCATTCATCAGGACATCAAGCCAGACAACATCATGGTTGCAGATAATGGTGATTTTATGATTACGGATTTTGGTGTCAGTACACACCTGAGGTCAACACTACGTAAAAGTCTTAGCTCCGCATTCAGTTCGGCGGGAACAGTAGCTTATATGGCACCGGAACGTTTCGGAAAGGATAATACACCCATTATGGCAAATGATATCTATTCGGTTGGAGCTACCGTATTCGAAATGTTGAGCGGGGATACTCCTTTCGGAGATGATGGAGGACTGGTACAGAAAAAGGGTGCTGAGATTCCTGAGTTGAAAGGAGATTATTCTCCTCAGTTAAAAAAATTGATTTATAAATGCTTGTCGACAGATCCGTGGAAACGTCCGACTGCGGAACAACTGGAGCAGTATGCCATAACGGGTTTGTCTGGTAATACCATAAAGTATGCAGACGAAAAGACCGCATGGCAGAAGCATAAGTTACTTTTTTCGGTAGTGGGAGGTGTACTTGTTGTTGCCATTATTGGTGGAGGAATGCTGATAAAGCATCAAGTCAATGTAAAGAGGGAGACTCGTGAAAAGATGGCAATCATGGCTCATAATGATTCGGTACAGGCCGAAGTTTCTCAATTGGTTTTCTCGGCTGATAGTCTGGTACAGGTAGGCGATTTGCATGATGAAGGTTATGAAAGAGCCTACTTGAAGGCCTATGACAATTATGAATCTGCTGAGGAACTGGCCCAAACGTTGCAGGATAGCGCGAATGTTGACAGATATAAAAACCTGGATGACAAGAAAAGTCTGTTGGAACGCAAGCTGTATGATGCTTATGTCTCTTTCCAGGAAAAGTCACAACTATTTAAAGATGATGTGGAAATTTCCACTGAATTCAAGGAACGTGCCGGTAATATCAGTTTTGTTATAAATGTTGCAGAATTTGAGAATAAACAGGAAAAGGCTGTTCCAGAAGAGTAACTGTATATGATTTTATCAACGAATTTTATTGTTATATTTAAATGCGTATGAAATATTTTATTGGATGCTTTCTGTGGAGTATGATGTGCATGTCTGCGCTTGTTGCTAATGCACAGAGTGCTTGTGACAAACTTTTTGCAAATGGAGTAAAATGTCAGCAGACGATGACTATCTCTTCCCAAAAAAATGCAATCGGTTATTTTGAGAAGGCTAAAATCTGTTATGATTCTCAGGCTAAGAAAGATTTGTGTGACCAGCAGATCAAGTCATGTAGGAACATTATTACCCAATTGACACGTACGGAAGAAGCTAAGAAAAAGGAATCCCAGACTAGGGAACCTGAAGAAAATGATCGAAATAAGGCAAAAAATGACTTGAAACCGGTCAGGAAAAATGGCGAAATAAAGCTGAGTCTGGATCGTACCTATATAAAGTTCAAGGGAAAAGGTAATGAGTTCCAGAAGGTGAAAGTAACTTGCAATTATCCGGATTGGGAGATAACGAAGATGCCGGAATGGGTAAATTGTTCTAAAAATGAGAATAATGAAATAGTTATTGAGGTAGAGAAGAATCCTAATGATGTGGAACGATCTGCTCAACTTGAAGTAACTTGTGATGATGAGGTCACTACCTTAACCATCATACAGGAAAAATTCAAGAAATATATCTTGTTCTGATAGCTCTTGTTCGTGTCGATTTCAGACATATTATCTGAACATGTTTGTAATGTTCATACTGGGTGTACTGACTTACGGACTGTAAATCGACTATATTACTGATTGTGAAACAAGACGTCGTGAAAGTCTCTGCAGGTTGGACAACCCTAAGGGTACCTGTGTGGATGTGTTCTTCATGTAAATATTGATTTATCGATTATTTCTCTGTCGATAAAATCGTCGGAGTACGGAAAATGATTAAACTAAAAATATAAGATGATGAAAAAAATCAGGTTATTTTTTATCTTACTTGTACTTGTATTGTTAGGTACGGTACATGTAAAGGCTCAGCATACTGGTAGTTATCAGTGCACCAAAATTGTTGAAGCGAACGGGATTATGAAAAAGGGAGATGCTCCGCATATTTGGTACTTTACGTTTAATCAAAAGGTGGTGTATGAATCAGATCAGTGTGGGAACGCTACTCAAGGAGGACAAATGTACGCCTATTTTTTCGTAGGCAGACAGGGAGATATGATGATATTCGAGCAGCGGTCATTACTAGATCATAGTAATCCTTTTATCGTTAATATGGAAAATGTGCTAAGTAATTATACAGGTATAAATAGTACTAAAATGTTAGTTTCCAACGATTACAAGACCTTGAATATTTGTCATTATGATGCCAACAATAAGCTGGTCCGAACGAGGGTCTATAACTATGTGGATCCTCAAAAACCTGGAGCAGTAGAAATTCCTGATTTAATCAGATGAAAAAGCTATTCACATTCGGTATATGGATTGTTTTGTTGTTTGTTGTGGTATCCTCAACAGCACAACGTCGTTATTTTTACAGTCTGAAATATGTAAAGATAGGGCAGAACGAGGTAAAACCTCCCTACTCGGCAGGCATGTATGTAACCTTTCCTGCCAGTAAGGATGGTAAGTATATATGTTATGACTCTGATCGTAACGGTTATGCCGTAAATGCTTCTTTCAAACTGGATTATATAGGAAGTAATCAAAAAGCTTATTCATATTATGGATGGACTTATTGGGGACAGGCGTACTACAATTTCTCGAGGGATTATTCACTTTTGAATGTTGTCGACGAGATTGGAAATACTTATGTCTTTTATCGTACGAACGGAACGCAGCCGAACTCTACTTACTATAGTGTAACAGATTCTCATACCGATAATAGTGGGGGTACAGGAAGTACAGTGATTGTTTCTGGTAGCCCTAATTCGTCGGGAACATCTTCCTCTGGAGGAAAAACAAAAAGAACGGTACGGGTAAAATGCCAATTCTGTAATGGAACGGGTATTTCTTGGTCGGAGAAAGTATATTTACCCAATTATACAGGTTCAGACGAAAGACAGTGGTGTAGCCGGTGTAATGCCTGGGGAATCCCCCATAAGCATATAGATCATCGTTGTACAGTTTGTCGTAATGGCTACATAGAAAAAAAGGAATAGGGGCTCATTTATATGCGAATATTCCTCTTTTGATGTCTATCTAAAAAAGATATCCTATAATGTATGATACTCCAATCTGGGAAAGATTAAAAGTTTCTTGTTATTTGAAAGGATATAAATTAGGGTATTCAATAAATGCCATTATCTAGAATTTTGTGAATAGTGTAAAATAAGTTGTGTCATGCATTATTTCTCTGTATTCATGGAGCATAGTATAGCAACATATTAATGAATGTGCTGAGGGTAATTGGGGACAGTGTCATTATAATAGTAAAAGAATTAAAAACTGCTTAAATGAAAAGAGTTCGGTACAATACCGAACTCTTTCTATTAAGGGATAATATTTAACCTGTCCAATTTTGGGGCACTTCAATTTGAGACATTTACATTTGCAGTATTAAATACACAATAAAAGGATAAGTGTATAATTGAAAAGAAGAGTTGCAGTGAACTAACTTTGAGACTAGTCTTAAATGACTATAGGCTGAAGCAGACTGCAACTCTCTTACTTGGAGAACTTAGCCAGTTAGAATTGTAGGCTTACGACCTAATAAATGTATTAGCTGTTTCTCCTTCATGTTTAATACTGTAAATGCAAATTTATGAATTATTCTCATTTTGTAGGTCTTGATGTAGGAAAAAACACTTTCGATGCATCATTGATGTCCTTTCATTAGTGTCCACTAAAAAATCATAGAAGTTCTTTGAAATAATTGAAATTCAATTTGTTATAGGTGCTTGGGGAGTCAACGGATTTGAATTTACTTTTGCGGTATTAATCAGACCGTTATGCATAAAGACAAGTTTGTTTTTGCTCAATTAACCTAATTTCTTGATCGTAATCACTTTAGCTATCTCATAAAGAAGTATGAAGGCGACAAATATATCAAGAGCTATACTTGTTGGAATCAACTACTTACAATGATGTTCGGTCAGCTATCCAATCGAGGGAGTCTCCGAGATTTGGTTGTGGCAATGGAAGCTCATGCTGGAAAACTTTACCATCTCGGAATCGGGAAGTCTGTAACATGGAGCAATCTTAGTAAAGCTAATGAGCAAAGTAACCATCGCATCTTCGAAGAGTATGCAACATTCATGATTGCCGAGGCCCGCAAGCGTAGAATCAATAAAATATTCGAACTTGATGATCATGTTTATGCATTTGACTCTACAACGATTGATCGGTGCCTGTCAGTGTTTGAGTGGGCTAAATTTCGCAAACAAAAAGGCGGAATAAAGTTGCATACGCTCTATGATGTTGAAGCGGAAGTGCCTGCATTTTTGCATATTACACCTACCAACATTCACGATTCAAAGGCTATGCCTGAGATTCCATATGAATCAGGAGCGCATAACATATTCGACCGAGGGTATAACGATTTCAGCAACTTTAATACAATAAATCGTATAGGTGCTTTCTTCGTTGTAAAAGCCAAAACAAATTATGGATCAAGCCTAAAACCTGGAAACGAAGATTGCCAGAAGGTGTAGTATCGGATGTAATCGGATGCTTTACGGTTTATAAGAGTTTTAAGGATTATCCTGAGGAATGAACTTAGAAAACTCATCATTGAAAATCCTGAAGACGGTACATGATACATCTTCCTGACAAATAATCTTGACGCATCTGCGGAGTTAATATCATCGCTTTATCGAAACAAATGGAGTGTTGAACTGTTTTTCAAATGGATAAAACAACACCTCAGGATTAAGAAGTTCTGGGGAATATTGGAAAACGCTGTTCGCATACAAAGCTATTGTGCGATAATCCCTTACTGCTTAGTAGCAATAGTCCAACACGATATGAAATTAGAACGCAGCATCTATGAAGTTCTCCAAATACTCAGAATTTCTCTGACTGATAAAACATATTTCAGTGACTTGTCCTACAAATCGAATTTCAAAAATGTCAAAGACCGATATGATTCAAGTAAACCGAATTTATTTAATTTTTAACCTTGTCCATTTTTAGTGGATAGTAGTGATGTCCTCTGATGAAAAAGAGTTGTCTCACAATTCTTTTGACAACACTCCGGAGGGAATCCAGTCCTTGCTGGTCTGGATAGCTGATCATTAATTCTCTTTATCCGAAATCCTTTTTTGTGTCGAAACCATGGGCAATTACGTCACGGAATTGTCTGTATCCAGTGTATCCATGGGATTTTCCTTGGCTTTAGTTTGCCCGTTAACCATAAAGAAATCAATAGGTCTTCAACGAGAAAAAATTTATGCGGTATTGCACTATCGAAAACTGAAACTATACAAATTGCCAGACAAGGACTTAGTGAAATTTAGAGGCTGGATTATTGTACGTGATAATTAGGTCAAGCAAAAGGTATCAAGTCTAAAACTATTGGAAACATTTTCCCAAATGTCCAGGTTAGCTGATGTGGCAGAGTCCATTTTTTTCTTGGAAGAACAGCTCGATTCAATAAAAGAAAAAATCCTGAAGGTGGAAGAAGCTATGGAGAAATTAATAGCTGCTAATAGTTCTCTTTACACCAATTATATATTATTAAGAAGCATAAAAGGAATAGGTGTAATCAATGCCATTGTATTGCTGTGTGTTACCACAATTTTCAAAGATTTGATAACCCAAGGAAATTTGCCTGCTATTGTGGGGTTACCCTATTTGATGAACATACTTCAGGTATTTTCATACGAGGAAAAACACAGACATCTCCATTAGCTAACAAAGAAGTGAAAGTGTTCCTTACCCGAGCGGCGATTACTGCCATCGCTTGGGTTCCACAGATGAAGGCATATTATAAAAGAAAAGTAGCCGAGGGAAAACATAAAGCATCTGTAATAAATGCCGTAAGAGTCCAAATAATAGCAAGGACTTTTGCCGTGATACGAAGGCAGACTCCATTTGTAACATTGGTTGCATAGGGGGATAACCTCGAAAATATCTTAGATTCAGGAAGCCGTCAGGATTTCTGATGAATTGTTATGTGCATATACAAACTTACCCAAGAATACGTTAATGTTCGTAAACTTGGGCAAGATTTTAAAGATTTTGTTTGGAGGGGACTTAGAATTCAGCCTCCTAATTTTATGCTATTATCCCCTTGCTAAAGGTCAGAATGATTATTTTTTCCAGAACTGTAAACTTCCTGCTTTAATCAAATCATTGTGATTGATGCGATAGCCACATTCTTTATCACCTAACTTGATTGTTTTGATATAATCAGATTCACTATCCGGATTCATTGTTTCGATAACTAACTGATCTTTTCCATAATATTTAGGATCGAGCTTGATAGTTATCTTGTCGAATGTAGGAGTTGTAAGAGTATATTCAGGTACTCCAGGACAGTCAGGATAGAATCCCATCATACTGAATATAGCCCATGTTGACATTGTTCCTGCATCATCATTACCCGGGATGCCATTAGGCTGAGTTGTGAAATATTTAGCAAGTAATTCTTTTATCAGTTTCTGCGTACGCCATTCTTCACCTTTGAAATAGCTGAACAGATAAGGATATGCGATATCAGGTTCGTTTGCCGGATCGTAGTAACCTTTGTCGAAAATCATTTGCAGTTTGTCTACAAAAGGCTTTTTGCCTCCCATCAATTTGGCAAGTCCCTTGATATCGTGAGGAACGTAGTATGTGTAGTTCCACGCATTACCTTCATGGAATCCTGGACTTGGTTCGAAGTTCTCACCTTGTTTAGGGTCGAATGGAGAATAGAATTTTCCATCAGGAAGGATAGGACGAAGGGTACCATACTCCTTGCAATAATAGTTTTTGTATCCCATTGATCGCTTATAGAATAATTTGGCATCTTCTTTTTTGTCTAGAGCCTTAGCCAATGTGTAGAGAGAATAATCGGCAATATAGTATTCCAGTGCATGAGAAACAGAGTTGTCATATTGTTCTCTTAAAGGAACATAGCCGAGCTTTGTATAATCGTCATTATCCGGACGCATCAGATTCTCTTTACCCGGAAGTGTAGCCGACTTATACATGGCTTCGTAAGCAAGGTTGATATCGAAATCGCGTAACCCTTTCATCCATGTATCTACAATAACCGGAAGACTTGGATCTCCTTCCATTGTCAGAGTTTCCCGTCCATAAAGCTCCCATTTAGGAAGCCAGCCGTGTTCACGATACATATCCAGCATGGTATTAATCATATCCATTTGTCTTTCTGGATAGACTAAAGTCATTAACTGATGCAGATTTCTATAAGTATCCCATAATGAAAAGACTGTATAGCGGTTGCCTTTTGTTGTGAGGATTTTATCACCTTCCATTTGAGGGTACTCTCCATTGATGTCCTGTAAGATATTAGGATGGATTAATGCATGATAAAGTCCGGTATAGAAAACTGTTTTCTGATCCTTTGTTCCACCTTCTACTTTGATTCTTCCCAAATCATCGTTCCAACGTTGACGAGCTTCCTGATGGATAGCTGCAAAGTGGCGTCCGCTTTGTTCCTTGTCAAGATTTTCTCTTGCATTTTCTATACTGACGAAAGAAACTCCCATAGCGACTTCTATCTGCTCACCTTCTTCTGTATCGAAAGAGAACCATGCACCGATATCGTCGCCTGCAATATCTTTATTATATTGTGTGTACAGCTTGTATTTGCCTTGGTCTTTATCCCATTCTGCTTCTACACCTTGCATGGGACGTTGTTTCTTCCAGTATCCTGTAGCTTTAGGAGCTTTGTTGATGCGCATCACAAAATAGATAGGGAATACAGCCTGCGGGTTGTAACAGAAAGTCCCGAGCACTTTCATGCCCTCTACTTCACAATCGCTGACTCTACGCATGAAAGCACCTGTTTCGTTTGTTAATCCCTCACCCAAATTTAAAAGGATGTTACTTTCACCTTTGGGGAAGGTAAAGCGTGATAGACCTGTACGAGGAGTAGCTGTTGCTTCTGCCAGAATATTGTATTTAGTAAGTGAAATAGTATAATATCCGGGAGTCGCATTTTCTTTTTCATATTTACTACCATAGTTACGATAGTCAACATCTAGCTTTCCTGTAGTTGGCATTAATAGTAAAGAGCCAAGTTCCGGACATCCCACTCCACTTAAGTTGACATGAGCAAAACCGGTAAAGAAGCTATTGGTATAGTCATAAGGGGTAGACCACCAGCGTGCATCCTTATCGTATTTATTGTCTTCCGATCCCATAACATTGAATGGTACTACAGACATCATACCATTCGGACAGACTGCTCCTGGGTTGCAGGTTCCGAAATTAGTAGTTCCGATGAATGGATTGACGTAATCGGCCGGTTCTTGTGCATGTAATGTACCTAATGCCAAAAAGCTAGCCAAGCATACTAATAAATGTTTCATAAAAATAATATTAGATGAAAAAACTGAAAAAGGCTGTACCAATAACCGCAGCAGATTATTCGATACAGCCCCAAAAGGTTACTTTATGTATGAATACCTATGAAAAAATTTCAAGGGCATTAGATGATCGAAGTGCGTTTTACAAAATCGATAATTTCAGAAACGTATCCGAAAGCCATACCTACCACTGTATCAGCAGCGCCGTAGTATACAGCTACACGTTCTCCATCTTGTAATGCAGCACAAGGGAATACTACATTAGGTACATCTCCCTGCAATTCATATGGAGCTGCCGGACCTAAGATATAATCGCGTGTACGGTACAGTACTTTTTCCGGATTGTCTTTGTCCAGAATAGCCGCACCCATAGAGTAACGGAATCCGTTGCAAGTAGTGATAACTCCATGATAGAACATCAGCCATCCAGCTTCAGTCAGGAAAGGCACTGAACCTGCACCGATTTTTGTGCATTGCCATGCGCTTTCTGGGAATGGAGTCACTTTCATTACACAACGATGTTCACCCCAGTATTTCATATCAGGACTGTAGCTGATATAAATGTCACCGAAAGGAGTGTGTCCGTTATCACTCGGACGGCTCAGCATTGCATATTTACCATTGATTTTCTGCGGGAACAAAACTCCGTTTCGGTTGAATGGCAAGAATGCATTTTCGCATTGATAAAATTCTTTGAAGTCGAATGTATATCCGATTCCGATAGTTGGTCCATGATAACCATTACACCATGTAATCCAGTAACGGTCTTCAATCCAGGTAACGCGAGGATCGTATTTATATTCCGATTCGATCATATCAGTATTACCAGCCTTGAACTGAATAGGTTCATGGTTTATTTCCCAATTTATACCATCCTTGCTGAATCCTGCAAAAATGTTCATCTGTACAGCTTTGTTGTCGCAACGGAAAACTCCTGCAAATCCGTCTTTATACGGAACAACTGCGCTGTTGAATATACTGTTTGACGAAGGAATTTGATAACGTCCAATAACGGGGTTCTTTGAATAACGCCACATTACATCTGTACATCCAGCCGGGCGATCTTCCCACGGCATATTAAATTTCTCTACCATATTTGTTGATATTTAGTTGTTAACTATTCTCTTTCTCCTTCAATGAGTGTACCATCCTGATTATATTTGAACGGTACAAAATAAGTAATCAGGAATGCCGGTATAGTAGCTATCAGCACGAATATGAAGAAGGGTTCATATCCTCCCGGTTTGTTAAACCATTCGCCTAGAATTTCACATACCCATCCACTTAACATTCCCGGAATCATGACTCCCAAGTTCATGATACCTGATGCAAAGGCATAGTGAGCCATTTGATGTTTGCCTGGAGCAACTTGCTGCATCATAAACAGTGTCAGTCCTACGAAGCCAAAGCCGTATCCGAAGTATTCCAATACGATACCGCTGCAAATCAACAAACCATTTTCCGGCTGGAATGTAGCAAATAATGCATATACCATAAATGGCAAGTTAAATATGCAGCATAGTGAAAACAATGTCTTTTTAAGTCCTCGTGCTGATATATAATATCCAGCTAGCAAAGATCCCAAAACGAATGCTGCCGCACCATATGTACCATAATAAAGTCCGATCTCTTTTTCGCTTAATCCCAAGCCTCCGGTTTCCCTGCTGGCTTTTAAGAACAGAGGAACAATTTTCATTACAAATCCTTCTGCAAATCGGTACAGAATGATGAAAAAGAGATAATAGACAATGTGACGTTTACGGAAAAAGTCGAGTAATACATTGGCCAGTTCTGTCATTACCTGTCCGGCTGTACGCTGTTCACCCTGTTTTTTAGCTCCACCTGAGGGAAGCATAAATAAATGATAAATACCCAGGATTACCATTATGACACAGAGTATTGTCATAATAATCATCCATGCCTTCTGATTGGCCGCAAACATAACTGTACTATCAGCACCTTCTGTTCCGCCATATTGTTCTATCAGGTAGCCGGCTAAATATACCAGTCCACCGGTTGCTATGATTTTAGCTATATTATAGAAAGCACCTTGCCAGCCAATATACTTCGCTTGATCATCGTTGGATAATTCGCTCATGTATACTCCGTCGCATGCGATATCGTGTGTAGCTCCACTAAATGCAATAATTGCCAGTAAAGCGATGGAAATACTGAAAAAGTGAGGTAAGTTTAACGAAAACGCAACTAGTCCGAATGTTACTCCAGTGATTAGCTGGGTTGTTATAACGAAGAATTTTTTTGTCTTGAATAACTCCAGAAACGGACTCCATAAAGGTTTTAAAGTCCATGGAAGTAAAATAAGTGAAGTCCAGAAAGTAATGAGCTTATCCTCTACTCCCAGTCCTTTGAACATAAGAACTGTTACCATATTTAGGACTACAAAAGGCAATCCCATGGCAAAGTATGCTGTCGGAACCCATGTTATCGGACTTTTTGTTTTTTTCGGGTGATTAGTTTGTTTCATAGTATTGTTTGTCAGTTAATTCATCATTATAACAGCTAAAACTCAAAGCATACGTAATTTATTATTTGAGTTTTAATATATTTTAGAGTTTGGATATTCTTTAATTGTTTGGGAAATCGTGTATTGGTTCGGCATAATTGATTTTCCTGATATCTTAAATTTTATATGAAATAAGCTTTCTGTTTTTAAAGAATATTTTTATTCTCTTCCAACTAAGTGCAAATATACAATTTTCTATCAAATAGAAGCTTGAAATATCCCAACTAAGTTGCTTATATATCTAAAAAAAGTGATAATAAAAGCAGGTTACTCCAACTTTGTTTGATATTTGTGGGAAGTAACCTGCTTCGAACTGGATTTATCTGGTAAATCCTTTTATGTGTGTATTATTTTTTCAGCTCTTTACTGAATGAATAAGGAGCATCTTCAGGTGCGATACCTCTGTTCTTGTTCGGTTTGTCACCCATTACATAGTCAATCGTACCGCCGTTTTGCAGAGTAGAATGAGTAATGTAATTCTTGGTATATTCCTGACCGTTTACCTTCATGTCCTGAATGTAATAGTTGGTCTCACTATTCTGAGGAGCATTGATTACAATGTTCTTGCCATTTTCAAAATGGATTGTTGCTTTCTGGAACAGCGGAGCACCAAGTACATACTGGTCGGTTCCCGGACATACCGGATAGAATCCCAGTGCTGAGAACACATACCATGCAGAAGTCTGTCCGTTATCCTCGTCACCGCAATAACCGTCGGGAGTCGGAGTATACATGCGGTCCATTACCTGACGAAGCCAGTACTGAGCCTTCCATGGCTGCTTGGCATAGTTGTACAGGTAAATCATGTGCTGGATAGGCTGGTTGCCGTGTGCATAGTTACCCATGTTCATCACCGTCATCTCACGGATTTCGTGAATCGGGAAACCGTAATAGCTATCGTCGAATACAGGAGGTACAGAGAATACAGAATCCATCATTGTTACAAACATGTCATCACCGCCCATCAGGTCAATCAGTCCCTGAGGATCGTGGAATACAGACCATGAATAATGCCAGCTATTACCTTCGGTGAATGCATCACCCCATTTCAGCGGTGAGAACGGAGCCATGAACTTGCCATCCTTATTCTTGCCACGCATCAGCAGGGTTTCCTTGTCGAACAGGTTTCTGTAATTCATGGCACGTTTGGCAAACAGGTTCACTTCCTTCTTCGGACGCTTCAGGTCCTTTGCCAGTTTATAGATACACCAGTCGTTATAAGCATATTCCAGTGTACGGGCAGCATTCTCGTTGATCTTCACATCGTAAGGTACATAGCCCAGCTTGTTGTAATATTCATATCCCAGACGTCCGGTTGAAGAAACTTCCGGATGTACGTTTTCCGTTCCGTGAATCAGACCTTTATAAAGAGTTTCCAGATCGTCCACCTTCACACCCTTGAAGTAAGCATCCACCAGGATGGAAGCTGAGTTGTTTCCGATCATGCAGCCACGGTGTCCCGGGCTTGCCCATTCGGGGAAGAAACCGCTTTCCTTATATGTATTGATAAGACCCTCCTGAATTTCCTTGTTGACAGACGGATAAATCAGGTTCAACAACGGGAACAGGCAGCGGAATGTATCCCAGAAGCCTGTATCGGTATACATATATCCCGGAACTACCTCACCGTTGTAAGGACTGTAGTGTACGATCTGTCCCTGTGCATCCACTTCGTAGAACTTGCGTGGGAAGAGCAGTGAGCGGTACAGACAAGAGTAGAAAGTACGGTACTGGTCGAGATTGCCGCCTTCCACTTCAATCTTGCTTAATACATCGTTCCATGCAGCCTTGCCCTTTTCTACCAGCGTATTGAAATCATCGTTACCCAGTTCCTTCAGGTTCAGCAAAGCCTGTTCAGGACTGATGAATGAAGAAGCCACGCGTGCATGTACGGTTTCTCCCTTTTTCGTAGCAAATCCGATGATAGCTCCTGCATGGTCTGCCTGCTGTTCTGTACCGTTCTCCTTTACGATGTTGTCGGCAACGGTAGCCTGATAAGTGAACGGCTTGTCGAATTCGATAACGAAATAATTCTTGAAGTTAGCCGGAACACCGCCGCTGTTTTTGGTAGAATAGCCGATGATACGGTTGTTTGCCGCATCAATCTTTACATACGAACCTTTGTCAAAAGCATCTACCACTACATACGAGTGTTCATTTTCGGGGAAAGTAAAGCGGAACATGGCAGCACGTTCTGTCGGAGTCAGCTCGGTTACAATGTCGTATTCTGCCAGATACACTTTATAATAATATGCCTTTGCAGTTTCGCTCTTGTGAGCAAACCAGCTGGCACGTTTGTCTTCATTGAATTCCGGTTTGTTTACCATCGGCATGATGGAGAACTGTCCGTAGTCGTTTATCCACGGACTGGGCTGGTGAGTCTGCTTGAATCCGCGGATCTTCGTAGCTGTGTACTGATACATCCAGCCGTCGCCCATCTTACCTGTCTGCGGGCTCCAGAAGTTCATACCCCACGGACGCGCGATGGCCGGATACGTGTTACCCGTTGACAGCTCGAATGTAGACTGAGTGCCGACCAGCGGGTTTACATAATCTGCATAATTGGTTGCTTTGGCAAAGCTCAAAAAGCCTGCCAGAAAAATAAGTAATGACAGTTTTTTCATGGCTTATTTATGATTTTATTGTTGTACTCCCCATTTAGTAGGTTGATTGGTTAAGGTTATTTCAAGTGTTCCACCGGCAGCTATATCCTTATGTTCAAGGAATGGGATATTCAATTCCTGACCATTCAGCATAGCTGATTCGATATATTTATTGTCTTTCGAATTATTCTTTGTAATAATTGTAAACGTTTTTGCTTCCGGCAGATTAATTGTAACCTTATCGAATAAAGGACGGCCGATTGAATACACTGGTTTACCCGGGCAAACCTGGTAGAATCCCATTGCATTCAGAATATACCATGCCGACATTTGTCCACAGTCTTCATTGCCTGAAAGTCCGTCGGGAGCATTGCGGTACTGCTCTTTCAACACACGGTCAATCAGTTCCTGTGTCTTCCATGGCTGGTTTACATAGTTATACATATGTATAATATGATGGCTCGGTTCATTACCGTGAGCATATTGTCCGATCAGTCCGCTTATGTCAGCCGAAACAGCATCACCTTCCAAACTAGAATCTGCAGTGAACAGCGAATCCAGTTTTCCGACAAATGCCTGCTCACCTCCCATTAATTCTACCAATCCTTCTATATCATGTGGAGTAAACCAAGTCCATTGCCATGCATTTCCTTCACAATAATCATCACTTCGGTGGTTGGAAGCTCTCGGGCTGAACGGACTGCGCCATTCTCCCTTTGAGTCAAGTCCGCGCATGAAGCGTGTAGACGGATCAAAGTATAGTTCGTAAGCTTTAGCAAAGCGTGTATATTTTTCCTGATTCTTATAATCTCCTACTGCTTCGGCAAGTACCGAGATGCAATAGTCATCGTAAGCATATTCCAGTGCCTTGGCAACTGATTCGTTTTCACGGTCACATGGGATGTATCCCAGTGTGTTTTTGTAATATTTAGCCATCGGCATCAGATGCGGCAGCACTAAGGCCGGACATTTTATACCGGTTGTATCATATTCGGCAGCACGCAGACAGGCATTGTATGCTTCTTGCAAGTCGAAATCAGCATAACCTTTTGTATACGCGTCGGCAATCAAAGATGCAGCATGATAGCCAATCATAGTTCCTGTATAGTTTGATGCCAGATCCCACATCGGGAATATACCACCTTCCTGATGTTTCTGCAGAAGTGAACGGATAAAGTCGTTGTTCAGTTGCGGGTCGATGATAGATAATAACGGATGCAGCGCACGGAAAGTATCCCATAAAGAGAATACCGTATAAATCGGTTTGTCGGCATTACCCTGATGTACCTTCAGATCCATTCCCCAGTAGCGTCCGTCTACGTCTGTAAAGAGGTTCGGGCTGATTGCAGTATGATACATTGCTGTATAAAAAATACTACGGTCTGTTTCATCCTGTGTGGTAATATCTATTTTAGACAGATAATCATTCCATGCCTGACGTGCATTACTGCGTACCTGTTCGAATTCCCATGAAGGGATTTCAGCTTCCAGATTCTTTTTAGCTCCTTCTGTATCGACGGCAGAAATACCCATTTTGACCATGACCTGCTCGTCCTTCTGGGTTTTGAAGCTCAACAAGACTTTGCAGCGGGGCTGTAGTCTTCCGTTCTGATCGGTCAATGTATCTCTTACTATCTGATAGGTAAACGGTTTGGAGAATTTTGCATAAAAGCTGATTTGCTGGTCGAAAGCCCAGTATTCTGTCAGTTTATATCCTTTGATTTCAGTATCACTGACAATGTCTACCTGCATATCCATATTTTTCTGATGCTGGATCGAGTAGTCCATATCAAGAATAAAGCCGGCTTCATTACTTGCAGGGAACGTATACCGGTGCAATGCGGCACGTTTGGTAGCAGTCAGTTCGGCCTTTACCTTATATCTGTCAAGAAAGACAGAATAGTATCCGGGTTCTGCAGTTTCATTCTTATGAGAGAATTCCGATGCATAAGGCAAAGTCTGACTGGAATAATCCTGAGGATCATAGGTCTGTTTTCCCACAGTCGGCATCAATAAGATGTCACCATAATCTGCACAGCCTGTTCCACTGACATGCGTATGCGAGAAACCGTTTATTGTCGAATCTTCGTAATAATATCCGGAAGAAGCATCCCAACCGTCGATACGAGTATCAGGACTAGGCTGAATCATACCGTTAGGAACTACGGGGCCGGGGAATGTATGACCATGTCCTCCCGTTCCGATAAACGGATTGACGTATGCGGCATAGTCTTTTTCCATGTTCTTCGTGGTACATGAAGTGATAGTCACTGCCATTCCCATGAAACATGCTATCGCACAGATCTTGATTTTCATAATATTAAATGATAAGAGTTAGTGATGATTTTTATTTTGAAGCTGATGATATAAATATGGTTTCCTGATGAATCTTATATTGCAGATGGATTGTATTTTGCAATATTCTTAAAACATCCTCTATGGAATCCTTTCTTTTTAGCACTCCTGAATATGTAGTCGATGGACTGATGTCAGGCGACAAGATAATCTTAACTCCATAAACTTTCTCCAATACTTCAGCGATATCGAAAATATCCGCATTTTTGAAAGGTATCAGATTATTGTGCCATATAGCATCCAGAGCAGCATTGGTTTCCGAAACTTTCATCTGTTTGGTAACCGTGTTCAGTTCTACCTTCTGACCGGGTGACAACGTTATTGCTCCCTCATTGTTATTTCCACTGACTTTAATTTCTCCTTCTATAAGGGAAGTTTCTACAATGCGACCGTTACTGGGGGTTTTAAAATTAAATTTTGTACCCAACACCTGTACGTTCATGGCAGAACTTTGTACAGTAAACGGTTTATGCTTGTTTTTGGTTACTTCGAAATAAGCTTCTCCTGTGAGATGCAGTTCACGTTTCTCCTTGGTGAAGTGTTCGGGATATTTCAATATAGAATTTTCATTCAGCCATACCTTACTGTTATCCGGCAGCGTTATTTCCAATGTTTCTCCGTTAGTTGTCGAAGCAGTAATCCATTTTTCCTGTGAGTCGGCAACAAAATACCATAAAGTGAGTCCGGATATAGCCAGAATACTGGTGATTACCGCTGCATATTTCACCCAACGGTTGATTGTAGAGAAGAACCACTGATGGCTCTTCTCTATTTCAATCCGTTCGTATAGTTTTTTCTCAGCTTTTCTGATTGCTAAGTCATTTTCCTTTTCAGAGTTGTTTCCCAAGTGATACAATTCTTCCCATCTGAAGAATTGTTCGGCATGTTCCTGCGACTCATTCACCCACTTTATGATGAGTAAGCGTTCTTCTTCCGAGCACTCGTTTTTAAAGAAGCGTATTATTGTATTATAGTTTACTTTGTTCATCTCTTTACCTTACTTCCTGTTCAAAGATATAACAATTAGCGAAATAAAAACACTTACTCTTGTCGTAAAAAACATTTTGATGTTTAAAAATATTATTTGTACCAGATATATCCCGGTTTGTTGCCCATTTTTATTTCTAAAGTGGCTCCTTCCATGATTTGCTGGTGAGTGATATAACTCTTGTCATAAGCCACTCCATTCAACTTTATCGATTGGATATAGCAGTTTTCACGACTGGCATTTTCTGCGATGACTGTAAAAGTCTTTCCGTTATTCAGGTGCAACTGTACTTTCGGGAATGCCGGGCTTCCTATTTCATACATGCCTGATACCGGATTAACCGGATAGAATCCCATTGCGCTGAATACATACCATGCCGACATTTGTCCGCAGTCCTCGTTACCGCAGAGTCCTGCCGGTGTATTGGTGTACAGTTCGTGAGTTATCTGGCTGATGTATTGCTGTCCCTTCCACGGTTGTCCGGCTGCATTATATAGATAAGCAACATGGTGACTCGGCTCGTTGCCGTGTGCATACTGTCCTATCATTCCTGTACTGAAAATCGGAAGTTCGTCCTTGTCGGTAGGATGGAACGTAAACATGCTGTCCAGTTTCTGGGCAAAACGATCTTTTCCTCCGGTCAGTTCAATCAGACCGTTCACATCATGCTGTACCGACCAGAAATACTGCCATCCGTTACTTTCACAGATATGCGGCGTATATTCGTCAGCCTTGAAGTTCTCGATGAAGTTACCTTTCATGTCGCGCGGCTGCATAAATGAAGTAGCCGGATTATATACATTCTTATAGTTCGCTGCACGAGCATAAAACTGCTTGGCGATATCTTCCTTACCCATCTTCTTTGCCATTTCGGCTATACAATAGTCGTCGAAAGCATATTCAAGTGTTTTAGAAAGCGACCAGTTCTCATTATTATACTGATCGTGCAGGTCGTAAGGAATATAGCCTTTTTCCTTGTACACTCCTATGCCACGATATTCATCGATGTTAGCCGTTGCCACACAGGCAGCCAGTGCTTTTTCAGCGTCAAAGTCGCCGATACCTTTCAGGTAAGCATCCACGATAACCGGTACGGCATGGTAACCAATCATCATGTCTGTTTCACTTCCATAGAAATTCCATACCGGCAAGCGTCCGTTCTGTTCGTAAAATGCCAGGAACGATTTAACCATATCGTTGGTGCGCTCAGGCTGCGTATAAGTAAACAACGGATGCGATGCACGGTAAGTATCCCATAACGAGAATGTACTATAGTTTGTCCATCCGTCGGCATGATGCACCTGTTTGTCTGGGCCATAATAAGAGCCGTCTACATCACTATATATAGTAGGAGCCAGCATACTGTGATACAAAGCCGTGTAGAAAACAGTCTTTTCATCCTTGTCGGGAGTATCTATCTGTATCTTGGCAAGTTCCTTGTTCCACATATCTTTAGCCTTTTCCAGATATGTATCGAAGTTATTGTCGGGTGCTTCAGCCTGCAAATTCTTGGCTGCTCCTTCCATGCTTACTCCTGAGATAGCAGTTGCCAGTGTGATCTGCTCATTTTCTTCAGTTGTGTAATCGAAGCGGGCGATAGCTCCAGTTCCGATGCGCTTGCCGTCTTTCTCGATAGCCGTAGAGTCAATTGTCATTGCATTGAACGGACGTGAGAAACGGGTACAGAAATAAATCTTCTGTCCGCGTGCCCAGCCGTCTGAATAGCGATATCCCCTGATAGTAACCGAGTCGACAGCTTCAATATGAGAATCTTGTGTCGCATCCCAGTTCATAGCCTTTGACAGGTTCAGGAAGATAGCTGCTTCGGCTTTCGGGAATGTATAACGCTGGATGCCGCAACGCTCTGTAGCAGTCAGTTCTACATTGATATTATAATCGTCTAACTTTACCTGATAATATCCGGCATAAGCACTTTCGTTGGCATGTGAAAATTTAGAATGAATACCCAGCGGAGCTTCAGCTTCTTTATAAGGAAGCGTAACCGGCATGAACGAAACGTCGTAAAGATCGCCCGCGCCTGTACCCGAGAGATGCGTATGGCTGAATCCGGCAATCGTACTGTCCGGATAGAAATATCCGGAAATTCTGTCCCATCCAGGCAATCCATTGTCAGGACTGAGCTGCACCATTCCAAAGGGAACCTGAGCACCCGGATAAGTATTTCCTGTAAAGTCAGTTCCGATAAACGGATTGACGTATTGAGTGTAATCTTCTGTCATGTTCGAAGATTGGTTCGGTGATGTACATGCGGCAAATGCCAGAACTGCGTAAAGTGGAATTGTCTTCAATCTCATAATATTAGTATTTGATTTGTAAATATAACAAGAAATAAGAGAAAAACACTTATTTCGTTGGTTCATTTCTCTCAAATCGTTACATTTGCCCACAGATTAGCCTTGAAATACTAGATGAGAGGAAATTTTGAAGATACATATAAAGCTTTATTTCGACGCTACTATGCCGGACTTCTGTTTTATGCAACTCGCCTTGTAGGAGAGGATGATGCAGAAGATATAGTTCAAGATGTATTTGTCGAAATATGGAGAAGGCAGGATTCTGTAGAATTTGGCGAGCAGATTCAGGCCTTTCTTTACAGGTCTATCTATACCAAGGCAATCAATCTGTTGAAACATAAGGCCGTAGCCGAAAACTACAGTGCTGCCGAAATAGAGTTCTATCAGAAAAGAACTGAATACTATCAGCCCGATCATTCGGAAGTTATCAAGCGGATAGAGAACCGCGAACTGCGTTCGGAAATCAGGCAGGCAATAGACGAACTTCCTGATAAGTGTAAAGAAGTATTTAAGCTCAGCTACCTGCACGACATGAAGAATAAGGATATAGCCGATGTGATGGGTATTTCCTTGCGTACGGTAGAAGCACACATGTATAAGGCATTGAAAATTTTACGCGAGAAATTGAGTTATCTGCGCATGATTCTTTTGTTTTGGTTGTAAAAAGGCTTGCAAGAATATTGTGGATAGCCACTCTAATTGTTTACAAAGCATTATAAGTATTACGTGCTATCTTTATGGCGCGACGGAGAGATATGTCGTACGCTATATAAGATAGGTGAACTCTCTATAGGTCTTATGTTTGAATTTAATCTATAAAATTGACATTGCAATAACTCTATATAAGTTAGAACTTGCTTGGAAATCAGATGATAAAAGCGTTATACTCTTCACTGAACGAATGCGAGCCGTTTTCGTGTGTGAAGTCGGTTCCGAGAAAATGATCGGATAACGTACAGAGAGCGTGTTTGCAGTCACTCTGCCGGATGGCTATCGATACGCAATGATTGTCATTCCCGTACGAAATCATCAGGATAGGTATGTCGTGCAGCAATTCGATGATACGGCTGCTTGCATCCGAATCTCCCCAGTTCAGTTTTCCGAGTATGCTGATAGTGGCAATATTGTTTTCCGTGATTAATTCGGCAAATCCTGACAGCTCACGGCGGAGCAGGCTCAGGGTTTCGGTATCTGTTTCTATCGCCATCGAAATGTTGGTGCTGGATGATGTCATCAGATAAATGGATACCTTGTACTTCGCAAAGACAGTAAGTGTTTTCTCCAGAAAGCGGAAGGAAGAAACACTTCCCGATGAATGCAGTCGGATGTAGGTTATGTGCTTCCGGGCTGTGATGGCTTTTACGGTATGCGTTTCTTCTTGTATCTCACTGACGAGGCGGATGATGCGGCCTTGTCCGTTTATCAGCCGGATACTAATCTGATATTGATGGGCAAGCGAGAGGCTGCGGGGTGATACCAGACGAACGCCGGCATTGATGAGGCTCTCGGCTTCTTCGAAGGAGAACATCGTGTCGTTGCTTTCTTCCGGCTTTTGATTGTCGTTCGGGATGTATATTTCTTTTGCCTGTATCCGTTGTACGAGTTCTTGAGCACGGAAAGCGATGGCCAGATACATGGCATAAGCGCAACTGTCACCTTTGGCAATATATTCTACTTCACCGTAAGCATTCTGGCATACAAGCGACTGGGTGACATAGACTGCGGCTTGTGCTGTTTGCGCAAAAGCTTGTGCCTGCTGGCAGATTGTTTCTAAATCAGGTTTTCCGTCAGCATCCAGGTGCATCAGTGTGGCAGCATCTGCTACAGTGGCATCAATGTGTCGGCTTTTTAAATAGGCGGCTACCAGTGCCGAAGAAATGTATTCTCCCGAAATGAGTAATCTGCGTTCGTCGGACTGGCTGAACGTGCTGTTTGCCAGTTGCCGGATATGCTGGAAATTGGATGTGATCTGTGTTTGGGCAAACTCAAAGGCAGAACCATGATCGGGCCGGAATCCGGAAACAGTTTCCATGCAGTGCTTTTCCAGATGCAGGATGGCTTGTGAAGCCTTTTCCTGTTCGGCACGGAACAAATGAATGGAAATTTCTTGGAGACTGCGTTTGATTTGGTCGAAAGCAGGAACGATTATAAGTAAGGGAGCTTCTGTACAGATGTAATCAGACATCTGCATGATGTCTTCAAGATGGGTTACTGTTCCTAAATTACAAACTTTCATTTTTCTCTTTTTGAGTTAAGTGTTTGGTTATTATGCCGTTTTGTTAGCCTTTTTATCTTGCTTTTTAAGAAAGCCTTTTTATAAAGTGTAAAGATACATATTTTTATGAAACCGTATTCTTTTATGAAACTTTTGTGATGAAAGATAATTAAAATAAGAAAAACGGTTTGAAGAAGGCTTAAAAATGTCCTGTCGCAATGAGTTTATCCGATTTTTTAAGCCGGCTTTCGGTTTTTTCTCTATATTTGCAGCCATCTGAATAAAACCATATGCACGAAAACACATTACATAACCAGAGAAAATCGATCCGTTTCCGCCGTTGGAGCCGGAAAAATTATGCAGTGTTCGGAAGTCTGCACCGGCATGTGACGATTGGAAGGGTGTGTAAGGGTATTGCCGATTCATCGTTGGATAAGGCAAGACATATCGTGTCGGTAGAAGGTAACGGGCAGTGTGTATATGCTATGGACGGCATCAGGGAACAGGATGCTTCACCGTACGATATAGGGATTCCGTTGGGATGTGTCATGCTGTTTTTGATGGGACTGCCTGTGGCTGTTGAACCGGCGGGCAGTGAGGTTGTTTGTATTAGAAAAACTCAGAATAATTGTCATTTACCGAAACGGAATGGCGAAAGGATTCGTGTGGCATCTTGTTGTAGGTGTGCACGGGTACTTTCGCCATTCCGCTTTTTTATGCCTATAAATATATATGATAGAAACATTAGAAAAAAAAGTTGACGACGGTCTTGAACTGACGCAGGAAGAGGCGCTTTGGCTGGCGGAGGAGGCTCCTCTGGAGGAATTGTGTGAAGCGGCTCATCGCATTACGCTGAAGTATGCTTCACATAAGTTTGATATGTGTTCCATTATCAATGCCAAGTCGGGACGGTGTTCCGAAGATTGCAAATGGTGTGCTCAGTCGGCACATTATGCAACGGGTGTTGAGGTGTACGGACTGGTTTCGCAGGAGGAATGTCTGCGCCATGCAAAGGCGAACGAAGAACAGGGAGTTGCTCGCTTCTCGCTGGTAACGAGTGGACGGAAACCTTCCAATAAGGAGGTAGAGGCTTTGTGCCGGCATTTTGCATATTTGAAAGAGCACTCAGATATACAGCTTTGCGCTTCGCTGGGGCTGGCTACTGAGGAACAGCTCGCCTTGCTTCATGAAGCAGGAGTAGTCCGCTATCATTGTAACCTGGAAACGGCGCCTTCTCATTTCGCCAATCTCTGTTCTACTCATACACAGGAAGAGAAACTGGCTACCATACAGGCTGCCCGTCGTACGGGGATGGATGTGTGTTGCGGAGGAATTATCGGAATGGGGGAAACCATGCGGCAGCGTGTGGAGTTTGCCTTTACTTTAAAATCGCTGGATATTCAGTCTATTCCGCTCAACTTGTTGCAGCCAATCAAGGGTACTCCGCTTGAAACGGAGCCTGCGCTCTCGGAAGAAGAGGTCTTGCGTACAGTGGCTATGTTCCGTTTTGTCAATCCTTCGGCTTATCTTCGTTTTGCGGGAGGACGTTCGCAACTGAGTGACGAGGCGGTACGTAAAGCGATGTATATCGGTGTGAACTCGGCTATCGTGGGAGATTTGCTGACGACGCTGGGTTCGAAAGTGGCAGAAGATAAAAAACGAATAAAGGAGGTGGGTTATGACTTATGAACAATGTGTTGATAACTTCGACAGGGAGCATTTGTGGCATCCCTATACGTCGACCATTAACCCGTTGCCTACGTACAAGGTGAAACGGGCAAAAGGGTGTATCATTACGCTGGAAGACGGTACGGAACTGGTAGACGGTATGTCGTCGTGGTGGTGTGCCGTACATGGATATAATCATCCGGTATTGAATCGGGCGATTGAAGAGCAGTTGAAAAACATGTCGCATGTGATGTTTGGAGGACTTACGCACGAGCCTGCCATCGCATTGGGAAAATTGCTTTTGAAGATTGTTCCGCCTTCCATGCAGAAGATTTTTTATGCCGACAGTGGTTCGGTGGCTGTAGAAGTTGCATTGAAGATGGCGGTACAGTATCAGTTTGCTGCGGGAAAGCCTGAAAAGAACAATTTTGTGACGATCCGTTCCGGCTATCATGGAGATACATGGAATGCGATGTCGGTATGCGATCCGGTGACGGGCATGCATAGCTTGTTTGGTTCGGCGCTTCCGGTACGTTATTTTGTGCCTGCGCCTCAGTGCCGTTTCGATGCCGAATGGGACGAGAAGGATATTCTTCCACTGAAGGAAACAATCGAAATGCATCATCAGACGCTTGCCGGACTGATACTGGAGCCGATAGTTCAGGGAGCCGGCGGTATGCGTTTTTATCATCCGCAGTATCTGCGTGAGGCGGCCAGGTTGTGCCGTGAATATGGTTTGCTGCTTATCTTCGACGAGATTGCTACGGGCTTCGGACGTACCGGAAAACTGTTTGCCTGGGAACATGCCGGAGTGGAACCCGATATCATGTGTATCGGTAAGGCGCTGACCGGAGGGTATATGACTTTCTCGGCCGTGCTGACTTCCGATAAGGTGGCGGACTGTATTTCTTCACACGAGCCGCATGCTTTTATGCACGGACCTACTTTTATGGGAAATCCGCTTGCCTGTGCGGTAGCTTGCGCTTCTGTCAACCTGCTCTTGTCTAGTGGATGGGAAGAGAAGGTGAAGCGCATAGAGGCACAGTTGCGGGAGGAACTGCTACCGGCTGCCGGATTGCCTCAGGTGGCAGACGTGCGTGTGCTGGGGGCTATCGGAGTCATCGAAATGAAGAATCCGGTGGATATGGCATGGATGCAGCGCCGGTTTGTGGAAGAAGGTATCTGGGTACGTCCGTTCGGACGACTGGTATATATCATGCCTCCGTTTATTATCAGCAAGGAGGAACTGACAAAGCTGACTTCCGGCTTGCTGAAGATTGTAAGAGAAATAACTTGTTAAAGAAAGAAAGGAATGGAAACGATGGTTTCATCGGATAATTTATATAGCCGAACACTCGATGCGCTGGATGAGGCTGGCAATCTGCGTACACTGTCGCAGGCGGAACATCAGGGAAAATGGATCTGGAAGGAGGGCAAGCGTATGCTGAATCTTTCTTCGAATGACTATCTGGGACTGGCTGCCGACACTGCGCTGCGTGACGAGTTTATGCGCACGCTTTCGGAACGTGATTTTCTGTTCTCGTCGTCGTCGTCGCGCCTGCTGACCGGTAACTTTACCGTATACGATGAGTTGGAACGGATGCTTGCCGAGATGTTCGGAGCAAGCGGTGCACTGGTCTTTTCGAGCGGTTATCACATGAATACAGGAATACTTCCCGCCGTGGCTGATGCGCATACGCTGATTCTGGCAGACAAGCTGGTACATGCCAGTCTGATTGACGGAATCCGGCTGTCGGCGGCACGGTGCATCCGTTATCGTCATCAGGATTACGGGCAACTGGAGGCTTTGCTTGCCAAGAGTTATAAAGACTACAAACGGATCATTATCGTGACGGAGAGTATTTTCAGTATGGATGGAGATGTGGCTCCTCTCGACCGGTTGGTGGACTTGAAAAAGCGTTATCCCGGTGTGATGCTGTATGTGGATGAGGCCCATGGTATCGGTGTACGTGGCAAAAACGGATTGGGTGTGGCCGAGGAACAAGGATGTCTGAAGGATATTGACTTTCTGTGCGGTACGTTCGGTAAGGCGTTGGCTTCGGTCGGAGCGTATGTGGTGTGCAGTGAGGTAATGCGCTCGTTTCTGGTTAACCGGATGCGGACATTTATCTTTACGACAGCACTTCCTCCGCTGAATGTGGCATGGACAAAGTTTATCCTGTCGCGTCTGGGAGGCTGGAACGACCGTCGGGAACGACTGGCTGAGGCGGCTCTTCGGGTGCAGGCAGCTGTCCGGGGGGCAGGTCGTGAGTGCCCTTCCTCAAGTCATATTGTCCCTTTTATTGTGGGTGAGAGCAACCAGACCATCCTGAAAGCGGAAGACATGCAGCGGAAAGGATTTTATGTGCTGCCGGTTCGTCCACCTACGGTTCCCGAAGGAACTTCCCGATTGCGTATCTCGCTGACGGCAGCTGTCACAGAAGAGGAAGTGGATAGTTTATGCCGTGAGTTGTAAAGATTATGAACGTTTAAAAAACACTGGTACGAATGCATGAAAAAACTTCAGCATGTTTTAAGAAAAACATCAGCATATTTTTCCGAAAACATCAGCATATTTTTTTAAATATCAGCATGTTTTTTTGCATGTCTGCCGAATGACTGAAAATGAAGCAATTATTTATAAAAAAAGAAAATAGTCCACGCCTGCTTCTCTTCTTTGCTGGATGGGGAAGCGACGAGAATCTGTTCCGCCGTACGATGGCGGAAGGGTACGACTGTCTGCTCTGCTTCGATTACCGTACGCTGGAGTTCGATTATTCTTTGCTGGATGGTTATCGTGAAATCAGACTGCTTGCCTGGTCGATGGGAGTATGGGTAGCCGGACAGATTCTTTCGGGGCGTACTTATCCCTGGGAGATGAAACTGGCTGTCAACGGTACACCTTTTCCGATAGATGACCAGCGGGGAATAGCGGAAGCGGTTTTTCACGGTACACTGGAGAATTTTTCGGATGCTACGCTGGCGCGTTTTCGCCGGAGAATATGTGGCGGTGCGGGACAGGTGAAGGAGTTTCTTTCGCATCAGCCTTACCGTACGACGGAAGAGCTGGGAGCGGAACTGGCTGCTTTGGAGCATGAGGTCGGGAAGGTTCAGCCTGCGGCTTTTGTGTGGGACAAGGCAATCATCGGTTTGTGTGACAAGATTTTTATTCCGGCAAATCAGCGTGCCGCATGGACTGGCACAGAGGTGATGGAGGTGGAAGCAGAACATTATGATACTGTGTTGTTCGACCGCCTGCTGGAAGGAAAGGGGGAAGAATGGACAAGACGTTGATTCGCCGCCGTTTTGCCAAGGCTGTGGGCAGTTATTCCATACGGGCGGATGTACAGCGGCAGATTGCTTATCACATGGCTGATGCGATAGGCAAGTATATCCCATCGGGGGGACGGCGTAACGTGCTGGAGATTGGTTGTGGAACAGGCATGTTTACCCGTGCCTTTCTGCATCGTGCTACTCCCGAACGCTTGCTGCTGAACGACTTGTGTCCCGAAGTGGAACCGTATCTTACCGATTTGCTTGCCAATAAGAGGATTCATTTTGCTGCATCCGATGCAGAGGCGCTGAATTTCCCGTCGGGGCAGAATCTGATTGTGTCGTGCTCTGCCATTCAGTGGTTCGACCAGCCGGAGAAGTTTCTGGCAGGCTGTCGCAAGCTCCTGACGGCCGATGGTTATCTGGCTTTTAGTACGTTTGGCCCTCAGAATGTAAAAGAGGTGGTATCGCTTACTTCGGATACGCTTCCTTACCGTTCGCTGAAGGAGCTGACAGATGTATTGTCGGCTGAATATCAGATTGTATATAGCCGGGAGGAAAAACTGAAGTTGTCGTTCGCTTCGCCGCTGGAGGTACTGAAGCATCTGAAGGAAACGGGAGTGACGGGCATACGTCGCCAGAGCTGGACGAGGGGAGAACTGGATGATTTCTGCCGCCGCTATAAGGAACAGTACACGGCTCCCGACGGAACCGTTCCGCTGACTTATCATCCTATTTATATGATTTGTAAAAAATAAAATGTAATAATATGAAAGACAATGTTTTTTTTGTGAGCGGCATTGATACCAATGTCGGAAAGAGTTATGCAACCGGTTATCTGGCAAAGACATGGAACGAACAAGGTGTGCGTACCATTACGCAGAAGTTTATTCAGACGGGAAATGTCGGTATGTCGGAAGATATCGAACTGCACCGTAAGATTATGGGAACCGGTTTGCTGCCGGAAGATGAAAGCGGACTGACCATGCCCGAGATATTTACTTATCCTTGCTCGCCTCACTTGGCTGCCGAAATAGATCATCGTCCGATTGATTTTGACAAGATAGAAAAGGCTACCCGTCAGTTGAGTGAAACCTATGATGCGGTCTTGCTGGAAGGAGCAGGTGGTCTGATGGTTCCGCTTACCCGCGATCTGTTGACAATCGATTATGTGGCGCAGAAAAACTATCCGTTGATTTTTGTAACTTCGGGAAAATTGGGAAGCATCAACCATACTTTGCTGAGCCTGGAGGCTGTAACCCGTCGGGGTATTCGCCTGCATACCCTGGCTTATAATCTTTTCCCGGAAGAAGATGATGATATTATCCGTCGGGATACAGAAGCTTATATCCGTGACTTGCTGGCAAAGGAATATCCGGAAACTCATTTCGTGATTGTTCCGAAATTATAAGATAAAGGCTTAAAATGAGAAAATCTCCTGTCTTAGCCGCATCGTTGGGATGAAGCAGGACAGGAGATTATTTTATTATATAACTTACAGATATAAGTAAGGCTGTTTCATTTTTCAGTTTGAAACAGCCTTTCTCATATTTCCTGGGTGGACCTGGAGGGAATCGAACCCTCGTCCAAACAAGGAAGCCATATGCTTTCTACATGCTTATCTCTGCCTTCGGTTTTCGTGCATAAGCAAGACCAGAGCCACCCACTTATACCTTAGTTCCTAAAATTTCATTTCAGCCTCGGAACCCGACTGAAACTATTCCCGATTTTGCTGTGCCGCTTAGCCAAACGCTTCGGAACAAGAGCTTTTGAGCGACATCTCGTTTCCATCACTGTGACGGAAATAAAGCTAATCTACTGTACTTCGATTAAGCAGCGAGAGCATAGTTTTCGTTGCCAGATAATTGTTCAGTAACTGAGATTATAGTGCAAATCACTGACGCACTGCATGCTTACATACCACATCTCTCGCTGTCAAATCCAGTCAAGCCCAAGTCTGTGATATTTATCGGTTGCAAAGATATGAAATATTTGTGATTCTGCCAAAATATGACTGATTTTACGTATTTTTGACGTCCTTAATGAATTGATTAAACACAGGAATATGAAGACATTGATAGGTGTATGTATGGCTGCTATGGCTTTAATAGGAAACGGTTGCATGGGAAATGCGAAACACGCGGAGTCAGTTTCCGGAGGAACAACAGACTCGTTGTATCTGCTGGTGGGTAGTTACGCCCGGGCGCAGGAGGAAGGTATCCGTGTGTATGTATTCAATCAGGAAACAGGAAAAGGGACGTTCAGGAGTGGGTTGTCCGGCATTTCGAATCCTTCTTTTCTTACTCCGTCGGCCGACGGTAGCCGGGTGTATGCGGTAGGAGAGGATGAAGGGATTTCTTCTACGGCCAATGCGCTGAGCTTTGACCGTGAGAAAGGGATGCTTTCTTTCATTAACTCTCAACCAACTCATGGGGGAGCTCCTTGTAATATTACGTTGAGTCCGAAGGAGGATTATGTGTTGACTGCCAACTATATGGGTGGAAATGTTACTGTATTTCCTTTAGGAAGTCGCGGGGAACTGCTGGAAGGTGATACGCTCGTCTTTACGGGAAGCGGACCGGATAAGGAACGGCAGAGTCAGCCGCATCTGCATTGTGTGCTTTTTACACCGGATGGTCGTTTGCTGCTTGCCAATGATCTGGGCACTGACCGTATTCATGCATTTCCGGTCAGCGAAAAGAAAGGTGAGGGACTGTTGGATCGTGCGGCATCTTATGATGTACAACTGGCTCCGGGTGCCGGACCACGACATACATGCTTTGCGCCGGACGGGAAACATGCTTACCTCATTACGGAGCTTTCGGGTGATGTTATCGTGCTTTCGTACGATGAAATGAAGCTGGATACCATTCAGACTATCAAGGCTGATACGCTCGATGCGCGTGGCAGTGCGGATATTCATATTTCGCCGGACGGTAACTTTGTTTATGCTTCCAATCGTTTGAAAGGGGATGGCATTGCTATTTTCTCAGTCAACTCGGAGGATGGTACGCTGGAAAAGGCAGGCTATCAGCCTACGGGAATTCATCCGCGCAACTTTGCCATTACGCCTAATGGGAAATATTTGCTGGTGGCTTGCCGGGATACGAATGAAATTCAGATATTTGCGCGTGATGCGGAAACCGGATTATTGCAGGATACCGGTGAGAAAATAGAAATGTCGAAGCCGGTTTGTCTGAAGTTTGTTCCGATGGACTGAGAGTAATCTAAAATTTGTTTTTTACGACATAAAAGAGGCTTGTCATTTCTCCGAAACGGAGTTTGACAAGCCTCTCTTTTATCATATCGGGTTTTACATCCCGTTGCTTATTTACTTCTTGTCTGTCATCTGGTAAACCAGTGTACCACCTTTCACGATGTCAGCGTGCGAAATGAAGTTCTTGGTGTACGGTTCACCGTTCAGGGTAATGCTCTTTACATACTTATTGGCTTCAGAAAGTCCTTCTGCTTTAATGGTAAAGGTCTTTCCGTCTGCCAGGTGAAGTACGAATTCCGGCAACTGAGGTGCGCCAAACACATATTCGCCGCTTACCGGATTGACAGGATAGAATCCCATGGCGGAGAACATATACCAGGCTGACATTTGTCCGCAGTCGTCGTTTCCGCATAATCCGTTTGGTTTGGGTGAATATTGGGTATCGAAGATTTCACGTATCAGTTCCTGTGTACGTTCAGGACGTCCGGCAAGGGCATACAGATAAGTCACATGATGGCTTGGTTCATTTCCGTGTGCGTATTGTCCGATCAGTCCGGTTACATCAGCCTGAGTAGTTTCCAGTTTCAGTGTGAACAGTGAATCCAGTTTGTTGAGGAAAGGTTCTTCTCCACCGAACAAGGCTATTAATCCCGGAACATCGTGCTGTACATGCCAGGTGTATTGCCATGCATTTCCTTCCGTATAGTCACCGCCTACGCTTTCGGCATGTCCGATTTGGCTAGGGTTGAATGGACTTTTCCATGTGCCGTCCGATTTTTTAGGACGCATGAACTGTGTGCTGCTGTCGAACAGGTTCTTGTAGAAGTCGGCACGTCGTGCGAAGTATGCGGCATCTTCTGTCTTTCCCATGCGTTTAGCCATGTCGGCAGCTGCATAGTCGTCGTACACACTTTCCAGTGTAGATGAAACAGATTCAGCTTCGGTCAGGTCGGTCGGGAAATAACCATATTTCATGTAGTTCTCCCAGTTAGACTTTAACGGGTGTGATACGGTCTGAGTCTGTTTGATGGCGTTGAACGCACGTTCTGCATCGAATCCGCGGAACCCTTTGGCATAGGCTTCTGCAACGACAGAAACTCCATGATTGGCTACCATACAGAAGTTCTCCTTGCCCCACAGTCCCCATATCGGAAGATAACCTTGTACTTCGGCCTGGTCTACCAGTGAGTTGATAAATCCGTCTACACGCTCAGGAACCATCAGGGTATAGAACGGATGAGCGGCGCGGTAAGTGTCCCACAAGGAGAAGGTAGAATAGAATTTACCTCCTGTAGCGTTTACTACAGAGTCGGCAGCATTACGATAGCGTCCGTCAACGTCTGATATTTCGTTGGGCTGGATCAGCGCATGATAGAAGCTGGTGTAGAAGTTTGTCTTTTCTTCGTCTGTACCTTCTACTTCGATGCGGCTCAAGTAGCTGTTCCAGTCGGCTTTGGCGGCAGTCCGTATTCCTTCGAAATCCCATCCCGGAACTTCGGCTGCCATATTGGCCTTAGCTCCTTCTACTCCGGTGGTGGAGAGAGCAACTTTCATCAGTACTTCTTCACCCGGCTGGATATTGAAACTTGCTACAAGGCGTTTGCCTTTTTCTGTTTCTGCCATAGGAAGTTCGAAGTGGTCGATGACCGGACGGCTGAACTGCATGACGAAATAATAATCCTGGTCAACCCATACTTTGTTGTTGACATGTCCGGTAAGCGTGCTATCGTTTTCCCAGTTTACCTCGCAGCTGTTTACCTGCGAATGATATTGTTTTTCGTTCCATGCCGGTCCGTGCTGCAGGTCGATCAGGATAGAAGCAGAGTCGGCCTGTTCGTAAGTGTATCGGTGCAATGCCGCATGGGTAGTGGCTGTCAGTTCTGCTTTTACCTTTGCCTGGTCGAGTGTGACAGTATAATATCCTGGAGTGGCATTTTCGGAGGTCTTACTGAAACTGCTACGGTAAGCATCCCATGTGCGGTGGCGTTCACCAGTGAAAGGCATCACGAGGATATCTCCCAAATCCATACATCCGGTTCCATTCAGATGAGTTTGTGTGAACCCCCAGATAATGGAGTCGGCATACATGTATTCGGAGCAATATCTCCATCCCACAGCTCCTGTTACAGGACTGGTCTGTATCATACCGAAAGGACGGCAGGCTCCAGGAAAGGTATGTCCGTTGTCGGCTGCTCCGATGAAAGGATCAACGTATTGTGTATAATCTGTCTGTGGAGTATCTTGCTTGGCTGTACTGCAACTGTAAAACGCGCTTCCCAGTGCAAGAGTATAGAGAAATACAGAAAGTTTTTTCATGAATCAGGTTAATAAAGTGTGGATAACAGAATGAATTACCATAGAGCTTGCAGCATATGTGGACGAATTCCTTTCTGCAATCCCTATGGTAATCGTTGTTTAATTATAGTGCCGTAAGCGGCATGTTATACGTAAGTTTCGAGGAATTTTACATGTCCTTCCGGAACTACATCCAATGCTTTGGTTGTAGCTGGGAACAATACAGATTCTCCAGCCTGCAAGCTTACTGTATTGCCTTCATCGTCGGTTACGGTACAAGCGCCTTCCATGCATATATAGATAACGAATGAATCCAGCTCTGTATAGTCCATGCTCATTTTTTCAGTCAAGTCGTATACTGAAGTTGTGAAATAAGGACATGAAACCAGTTCTACCGGTTCGTTCTGCTTAGGAGTGTAATGTGTACGGTAATCTTCCGATACAGTATAATCGATTGCATCTTTTGACAGTTCGGTATGCAGTTCGCGGGTATTTCCGTTCTTGTCTTTACGGTTGAAGTCATAGATACGGTACGTGATGTTCGAAGTCTGCTGGATTTCTGCGATGAAACAGCCTGCTCCGATACTGTGAATACGTCCTGCCGGCAAGAAGAATACATCGCCCGGTTGTACGGCATAGTCTGAAAGGGCATCACAGATTGTGTTGTCGGCTATCATTGCCGCATACTGGTCGGGAGTGATTTGCTGGCTCAGACCAGAGCGCAAGTGAGCTTTTCCGCCATCGTTTCCTATCACATACCACATTTCTGTTTTTCCCATTGAATTGTGGCGTTTCATAGCCAGCTCGTCATCAGGATGAACCTGAATAGACAGATCCTGCTGTGCATCAATAAATTTGATTAACAGAGGGAATTTTCCGTTGAAGCGTTTGTAATTGCTTTCACCTACCAGTGCACCTTTGTATTCGCTTACCATTTGTGTAAGGTTCTTATCTGCATCGGCTCCATCGGCAACAACTGATTCGTCGCCCGGTACATCTGATATTTCCCAACTTTCACCTACTTGTGCCTGCTGGCAGTCTAAGTGTTTGAACGGGATAATTTTTTCTCCTCCCCAAATAGTGGATTTTAAGATCGGTTTAAATTTTAAAGGGTACATAAGTGTTATAATTAGGTTTGTTTACAAAAGTAATTATTTTAGCCGAAAAAGTAGGTGAAGCGGGTAAAAAAAGAGGAAATATAGGGAGATAAAACAAAACAGACTGAACATATATTGTCTGTATGTTCAGTCTGTTTTTGTTTTTGATAACCTGATCAGATTTTTTTACCGAAGGTAACGTTGAATCCTACACTGACATTTGTATTCAGTTTGCCTACCGGTATGTATTGTGGAGTTACTTTTGTCATCAGGTGGTCCATTCCGACAAAGAAATTGAAACCACATGGGTGGAAGTTCAAGATCCATCCGAATGAGGAGCCGAAGGATGATATTCCATAATTGACACCTGCGTCAAACCATTTAACCGGAGTTACATTGGCTGAAATGCGTCCTTCACTCCAACTGTATTTACCATTGATGCGTGTAGAAGACAGGAAACCGAAATGCAATTTATCGTATAGCGGGAATACGTAGTCAGCACCTATGTTCAATGTTGCTCCTAAGGCTCTGGTAGAGCTGCTTCCGGTTTCCGTACGATGGAAACTTGCATAGTTTTCGATATCATTGCCCAGATCCTCCAGTTGGTCTTCCAGTGGTTTGTCGCCGTCTGCGTCATCAGAGCCCATTGCTATATTCTGGAACCCGTTGAACTCCCAGGGAGTGTTACTTGTCTTTGCTTTGATGGTATTGCTCCAGGAAATAAATCCCAAATCAAGAATTGCGGCAGACAATGTTAAATCTTCACGAAGCTTATAAGTGGCTCCCAAGTCGACAGCCATACCGAATCCGGAAAGACCGGGACTGTCCAGGTCGATGTTATCCCAGTCAACCAGATCTCTTTCTGATGGATTTTTTATTTCTTTTCCACTTTCTTCTTTGGTCGGAATGGTCAAGCCTTTTACAGAAGTATTCATTTCTCCGTTTGCCTGAACCATCCACTTGTCTTCTGCCATCTGGACTTTCATATCCGTCATCTTGATGTTGACATTTCCCACTCCAAGCAAGAATTTTAATTTACCGCCGACGTTTAGTTTATCATTGATTTGACGAGAGTGTCCCAGGGCTATTTCAGCGTAGTTATTCGATGAAATGCCTAAATCATCCATTTCGTATACAGAATTGCTGCTGTTCATTCCCAGTTTCATGAACTCAAATAATCCGCGCGGTAAGTTGAGGTTGGTGGTAGAACGCATGTTTACATCAATTGTATTGAATCCGCCCCAAGCACGAAATCCGGCAGAAAGCAATGTCATGTTCAGATTTACGTTGATACGGTTATTGTCTTTCAATTTACCCAAAAAATCGTCGTTGCTGATGCTGCTGTTCATGAAGGTTGTGAGCTTATCATTTCCGTATGGATAGATGAAAGTATTTAAACCTACATTCGACTGAGCACCAACGTTGATATTTCCTATACCCGGAACAGCTATGTAATTTCGCTCGGGTGAAAAAGCTGGGTTCATCAGGTGACGGTATGTGTATCCTTCGAGAAAATAGCCAGAACGTAAGGATTGTGCAGAAGAAACTGTACAAAGACATACAAAGGCAATAGTAACAAGAATGTGGTATATGTTATTTCTTTTCATATAATTCAATAATTGTTGGTAAGGGATTGATTAATTCATATCGACAGTAACACCGCCTTTTATTTTTATAGTCATGTTTTCAAGACGCAAGGACTGATTCTTGTTTAATACTTTGCCGCTTGTTTCAGCTGATGGAGTAGCCGAGACTTCGTATTTCAGACCGTCCAGTTCCTTGAATGCATTGGCATCTGTCGATTTCAATGTTATTTGGAGTGCTGTAACTTTTGCATTTTCCATGGTTCCTGCTGCTATCTGGCTGGAAACTTCTGTTGAAATGTTATTCAGTACAGCTCCATTCTTGTCTATTGCCTTTACGTCCATGTTCATAGTCAATGGGATAGTATTCTTTGCGTCCATTGTAACTACCAGTTCTTTTACAAACAGATCTTTCACATCTTTATTCCAATCGTCTATAACGTCGCTGTAAACGATGTTGGTTCCTTCATTGAACTGCAATGGCGCATTAATCTCGTAATCAGCCTTGACATTGTATGTTGTTCCTAAAATAATCGAACATTCACGGTCGGACGCTTTTGCTTCTATGCTTTCCATACGGATTTCGTCTGGAATGGTTTCGATTAAAGCGTTCAGGTTCTCAACAGTAACGCTGGCATCAGCTCCTTCTACTTGACTGTCGAGTCTGTGCAGGCAGATTATATAATCATTTGCATGATTGCCGGGAATGGTAATCAGGTTGGGTGACTGTCCGACAGGAACAGATGCAATAACCTTTCCATCTTTGTATGATTTCAGTGTACCGCTGAAATTAACTTCGATAGGAGAGGTGTTGCTGACTGTCAGATATATTTTAGGATCGGTCATATCTATTCTTACCTGTTCGTCTTGAAGGAAGTCCGGCAAGTTGTTTATCGCAATAGGATCGATAGATACATTGATTTCCGGATTAACCTTGGCAGTAACTTGAGTCAGCTGGATTTCATCGATTCTAAATTCCGTATCCATAATCATCTGGATGGCGCTGCCTCCTTCTGTTGTACTGGTTCCGCTTATCTTTATATCATCTGCGATGACCAGATGCCCGGGAGCAACAAGACCTTTACCATCTCCCATTGCTTCAAAATCAATATGTGTAATATTGATTGGAATATAAAGAGGTGATGTACTAGATACGTTTATGTCTTGTTTAAAAATCAAATTACTTCCTTCTATATCAACTCGCTGGTCTGTTGTACTGATTGTCATGTACTCAGGAAAATCTAGTTGGAATCCTTTCTTAAGTGTCAGCGAATTGTTTCCTTCTATATTCATGCGCAGTGAGGCAGGCATGATGACATCCGAATTGTACAGTGCGGTAACATCGGTTGTTATATTTTTCTTGTCAATGCTGAAAGACGTTTTATCGCTTACTGTGGCTGTCAATGTTCCATCTAAAGATACTTCATAGTTTAATTCTGTCCGGGCAGACTGAAGTGCTATTTCGTTGGAGTTAATTGTAATGTCTTCGATAGTAACCTGAGTGTTGGAGCCTTCACCTGACTGTATAAGGGCATAGTTGCCTGCTGCATCAGTTTTTACTGTGCTCTCTTCATCTAAATCGAAAATCTTGTCTAATGTAATGTCTTTTGTATTGCTGGCTGGAATAGTTAAGTTATCACCTCCCACTGTTATTGTCATGTCGAGATCCTTACTTAAATCGTAATCACTATCTACGCATGATAGCATACAACTGGAAAGTAGTACAAGTGCGCAAGAAAATGTTTTGTTTGTCAGTTGCTTTTTCATGAAATAATTATAAAATTAATAAATAACAAAATAATTGCTTTCCGGTGTAAAAAGTTCAGCAATATACCTGTTTGCAGATTATTACTGATGATGCTTATGTGAAAAGGGCGACCCCTCTTGCTTTATTAAATTTAATGATAGAAACGTAAAAATGCTTACTATTGTTCATTCTTATTGTATCTACTGAAAAAAGTATTTTTTGTTAATGTTATTATTCTGCAAAGATATAAAAAAATGCTATCCGATAATTTTTTGTATTAATAGAGAATCTTTTATTCATAGAATTGATCTGTATGGAAAATCAGATTCGCTGTTTCTTATTAGTGCAATTATCTGAAGTGATAACAATAAAAGCATAATATGTTTATCGGATAGCAAAAGAATTTATCCTTTCTCTTTATTGTTTATAGAGCAGCAACTTCTGTAAAGATTTGGTATACAGAACTGCATACTCCTAATAAAATAATGCCCATGAGGCAGATAAAAAGACAGGCACGAGTGGTCGCACTGCTTTTGAATGTGGCAAGTGGGCTTTCATTAGGAACAATATACATGGCCTTTACAACGAGCAAGTAATAGTATAGCGAAATGATTGTATTTACCAACGCCAGGAATACTACCAGCCAGTGGCCTGCATGGAAAGCAGATGCAAAGACGAAGAATTTTGAGAAAAATCCAGCAAACGGCGGGATACCTGCCAGTGAAAATAAGGCAATGGTCATAACAAAACTCAATTTAGGATTGGTTTTATAAAAACCATTATAGGCATCGCGGTCGACTATTCCTCCATTATGTTGTTCTACTGTTCCTATTACACCGAATACTGCCAGGTTGGCTACAATATAAACTACTACATAATATACTAAAGATGCCATGCCTTGAGCTGAGGCTCCTAATACAGCAAGCATAATATATCCGGCTTGTGAGATACTACTGTATGCCATGAAGCGTTTCAGGTCTTTCTGCAAGATTGCAAAAATATTGGCTATTGTAATAGTCAGTACGATTACAACAGAGAGTAACAGACTCCAGTCGGCAATCATCGGGCCAAATACTTTCAGCAGAATACTCATCAAGGCAAAAGCTGCAGCTCCTTTTGAGATAACAGAAAGATAGGCACTGACTGTTGTTGGAGCTCCCTGATAGGTATCGGGTGTCCACATGTGGAAAGGTACCAGACTCAGTTTGAAGCCTAATCCGGCAAAGAACAATACCATGGCAAGGATTTGAAGCGGGCTTCCAGTTATCATGGTACTGATATCATTGAAATACATTGTTCCACAAGTTCCGTATACTAATGATAAACCGTAAAGCATCAAACCTGACGAGAACATGGCATTCAGGATGAATTTTGCTCCAGCTTCTGCACTGTGGTGACGATATTTGTCGAATGCAATAAGGCAAGCCATCGGGATGCTGGCAAGTTCCAGTCCTACATAGAAGAGCAGGAAGCTACCTGCACTGACCATGTAAAACATACCTAGTAAGGTAGAAAGAGTCAATAAATAAAACTCTCCAGCTTTATGACGTGTGTCTTCGCGTTCCAGCCATGTGTCTGCCTGCATGAATACCAGTATTGTTCCTAATGTGAGGACTGTTTTTACTACAGATGTCATGGGAGTATTGATATACATGCTTCCGAAAGCTTCTCCACTGGCAGAATTGAATACGTTGTTGAGTAGCAGAATAACAAGCAATGCGCATGAAAGCCGTTGCATGTTTTTCGGAGAAGGAACCTTCTGGAATAAATCGGCAAGTAGCACAATTATCAGAATAATTGCCAAACCGATTTCTGCCTGCATGGTATGTAAAGTTGTTATTATATCCATAATGCGTTATAATTGACAAAGTTGTGAAATAATAGGTTCTACACTGCCACTGATAACATGGCTTACCCAATAAGGAGCCAGACCTAATCCGGCAACAGCCACAATAAGGCAGATTACGGCAAAACGCTCATCCCAGGTTGCATCGGTCAGCTTCAGGTGTTCCGGATTAGTACAAGTTCCGTATAGTATTTTACCGACAACGCGTAAGATATATACGGCTGTAATAACGATACTCATCGTTGCAATGATTGTACATATGCGATGGAATGAGTCTGCATACTGGAATGATCCGACAAATACAGTCATTTCGGCAACGAAACCGCTTAAGCCCGGAAGACCGAGGTTGGCAAGTCCGGCGATTACATAACCAACAGAAAGGAAAGGCATGATTTTCATCAGTCCGCTTAACTGACGGATATCACGGGTATGTGTACGTCCGTAAATCATACCAATCAGGGCGAAGAATAATGCTGTCATCAAACCATGGCTCAGCATCTGGAGAATAGCACCTGTAGCACTTACTTTAGTCATCATCAACAAAGCAAACAGTACCAGGCCGCAGTGACTTACAGAAGAATAGGCATTGATGTATTTCAAATCGGTCTGTACCACAGCACTGAAAGCACCGTATACAACTGAAATGGTAGTCAATACCAGGAAGAAATCACCCCAAATGGCAGCTCCGGTAGGCATCAGATACATGGCTACACGGAAACATCCGTAACCTCCCAGTTTCATCAGAACACCTGCATGAAGCATAGATACGGCTGTCGGTGCTGAGGCGTGACCGTCGGGACTCCATGTATGGAATGGGAATAATGCACCCAGCACACCAAATCCGAGAAATATCATCGGGAAGAAGATACGTTGCATTTCGGTTGGTATCTGAAGTTTGACTATTTCCAGAATATTCATGGTTTCACCTCCGGCACCATAGAAGATTCCTAAAATACCGATAAGCAGGAAAGCAGATCCTCCCATCAGCATCAGGGTCAGCTTCATGGCTGCATATTCTTTTTTACCGCTGCCCCATACGCCGATAAGCAGATACATCGGAATCAAGGCAACTTCGTAGAACATAAACATGGTAAACAGGTCGGTAGAGATAAAGAAACCGAAAACTCCGGTACTTAACAGCGTAAACCAAAGGAAATATTCTTTAGTCAGCGGTTTGAGCTTCCACGATGCGAATGTTCCTGTAAATACAATGATGGAACTCAGAAGGAGCATGACAACAGAGATTCCGTCTACTCCTACCGAGTAAGCTATATGTAATGGGGCATACCAGACAATACTGTCTGTATACAGCATTTCGTCTGTAGCTCCTCCGTTTCGCAGTCCTATATAAGATACTGTCAGGTAGGCAGCAAGAATTAACAACAATGTAGAGCCGGCTACCATTACTCCTCTTACCTGATTCACATTGCGGGCAATCCACAATCCCAGCAACATGAGTAAAGGAATTAAAACAAAAAGACTTAATATATTCATAATACTAATAACATGATAGTTAATACTATAACTCCTCCCAAGAACCACATGGTGTAGCTTTGAACTTTACCACTTTGCAGAGGTTGTACGCTTTCGCCTGCTGCATTGGCACTCCAGGCCATGAAGTTCATGAACTGGTCGATAACGTGACGGTCTAACCAGGCAAGTGGGGTAGATATACAGCGGAAGATAATCTTCTTTGTAACAAACAACCAGATTTCGTCCATATAGAAGCGCTTGTAAGCTGCACGGTGCAATGTACTGAAACGTGCTGCCAGCATGTCGGCAACGGGTTGTTTTTCGCGTGCATACATCCAGGTAGCGAGAAGAATAGCTATTACAGCAACGATAATACTTGTTGCGGCTACTTGTGCATTAAGGTGAATATCGTATGCTTCGCCATTGGCAGATACAAAGTGTCCGAAAGGCAATATCCAGCCACATACAATAGTTATGGCTGCAAGAAACATTAACGGGAAAGTCATTGTCAAAGGACTTTCGTGCGGAGTATGTGCTGCATGAAGTTCCTTATTTTCAGTTCCCCAGAAGATACCATAATACAAGCGGAACATGTAGAATGCTGTCATTCCGGCAATAATTGTCATTATCCATCCCATAACCGGACTGAACTGGAAGCAGGCTGTCAGAATTTCGTCTTTTGAGAAGAAACCAGAGAATGGAGGTATACCTGCAATGGCCAGACATGCGATGAGGAATGTAATGTGAGTGATAGGCATATACTTGCGAAGTCCTCCCATTGTCGACATTTCATTGCTGTGTACGGCGTGGATAATACATCCGGCTCCCAAGAACAATAAGGCTTTAAACATGGCATGAGTAAACAGGTGGAACATTCCTGCCATATATCCTAAGCCTCCTTCATGAGGGTTATTGGCTGTACATACACCCAGAGCAACCATCATGAAACCGATTTGTGAAATGGTAGAAAAAGCAAGGACTCGCTTGATGTCACTTTGTGCACAAGCTACAGAGGCAGCGTAAAATGCAGTGAATGCTCCCACGTAGGCAACCATATGCAGTGTGTGTGGAGCAAAACCGATAAACAGCGGGAACATGCGGGCTACCAGATAAACTCCGGCAACGACCATGGTGGCTGCATGAATCAATGCACTGACTGGAGTCGGGCCTTCCATTGCATCGGGTAACCAGATGTGCAGTGGGAACATGGCACTTTTACCTGCTCCACCTACAAACATCAGTCCGAGTGCCCAAGGAAGTACCATGCCAGCTTTCATCAGCTGTTCTTCACCGGGTGTAAAAGTGAATGTCTGCATGTAGTAGCCATAAATCAAAATACCGATGAGGAAACCTAAATCGGCAAATCTTGTCACAATGAATGCCTTCTTGCTGGCTGCAATGGCTTCCGGTTTTGTATAGTAAAAGCCGATGAGCAAATAAGAAGATACACCAACCAGTTCCCAGAATACATACATCTGGAATATGTTGGTAGCAAGTACAAGTCCCAACATAGAGAAAGTAAAGAGTGACAGGAAGGCATAGTAGCGCTGGAATCCTTTTTCACCTTTCATGTATCCGAATGAGTAGATATGTACCATCAGACTGACTGTCGAGATGACAACCAGCATCATAACGGAAATGGGGTCCAGTAAAATACCCATATCAATGTGGAGAGATTCCGTAAAAGGAAGCCACTGGATATTCCATGGAGTCAGTGTCGGGAATACTCCTTCGGCAGTGCGCGGAGCTGTAAAGTAATTGATAGCGGTGAGATAGCTTAATACAGTAACACCTGCCAGTGACAGTGTGCCTATCAAGCCCGCTATGCGATGCTTCATGTACATACCCGTCAGAGCCAGAATAAGAAAACTGAGTATGGGCAATGCGAGTATCAGAATTGTATATTCCATAATCAAAATATTTTTAGTTATCCTTTCATGTCAGTAATATCGTCAGTCAAAACCTGTTTGATATTGCGATATACATTAATAATAATAGCAATAGCAACAGCTGTTTCTGCCGCAGCGATAGCAATTCCGAACAAGCTGAAAAAATGACCTTCCAGATGATCCGGGAAAAGATAACGATTGAATACTGCAAAATTGATGTTTGTTGCGTTCAGCATAAGCTCTACCGAGATGAGCAAGGCAAGCAGGTTCTTGCGGGTAAAGAATCCGTAGATTCCGCAGAACATCATAATGGTACTGATGACCAGATAGTGTATTACGTGTACATCTAATTCCATAGTCGTAATTTTTATTTTTGTTTTCTTGCTATCAGAATGGCACCAATCATACATGCCAGCAATAAGATGCTGACTACTTCAAACGGTAGAACAAACTGATATTTTTCTGTTCCGATTAACGCCAGACCAATTTCACGGGCGGGTAATTCTACCCCTTGTGGAATAATGTTAAGGGCGAAACCGTTTGTAAAGATTAAAAATAATACCAGAGCAGCGCCGATAAGCGTTGTCAGCAGTACACTGATAAGCTTGCCACGCTTTATCGGATATTTCATATTCTTGTCCGACTGAGTCAGCAAGATAGAGAATACATATAATACAACAATACCTCCGGCATATACCATTAACTGTACAGCCCCTAAGAAGGTATATCCCAATACACCGTAAATAGCTCCTGTACCAAAAAGGACGAAAAGCAGGTAGGTAGCGGCGCGTAAAATTTTTCCTGTTGTTACAGCCAGTACGGAAAATACTGCAATTGCTGCTGCAACGACATAGAATACGATTTCTTGAAGTGTTATTTCCATATTCTCTCCTTTTTATTTAGCAAGTGTTGAACCTTCATGGTTTAGTGTGAGCAGGAGCTTTTCTTTTTCGAATACAGCATTTTCGAAATCGTTGCTGAACTTGATGGCTCCATGCGGACATGCGTTTACACATAACTCGCAAAACATGCACGATCCTAGGTTGTATTCATATTTCACTAAAACCTTTTTCTTTTTTCCTTCCTCATCTTCACGCATTTCTGAAATGACTTTAATCGTACCATTTGGGCAGGCCATCTGGCAGAGTCCACAAGCAATGCAGTGATGATGATTCTCATCGTCGTGTGGCATAACAAGCTGAGCACGATGACGTTCGGGAATGTGCAACGTCGTATGACGGTTTTCCGGATATTGCTCAGTTACTTTAGGCTGACAGAATACCTTCATAGAGGTACGCATACCTATCAGCAAGCTTTTTACTCCTGAAGCAAAACCTTTTATATATTCACTAAAACTTTCCATAATATCTTATTGATAGCTATCTACCTTAAAATGTTAATCCAAAAACTTTACACAATGCCATCAGCAGCAATACTACCAGTGAAAGCGGCATCAGGTATTTCCATTCCAGTGTAAGAACCTGGTCTATTCGCAGACGTGGGAATGTCCAGCGAATCCACATTAACAGAAATACGATAAAGAAAGTTTTTCCAACAAACCATATTACTCCAGGAATATAATCCATTACGGCATTGAAACCGTCCAGACCAGCTATATGCAACGGCATCCAGCCACCCAGAAATAGGGTTGTAGCAATACCGGCAGTAATGAACAGGTTCAGATATTCTGCCAGATAGAAGAATCCGAAGTGCATTCCGGAATATTCGGTATGATAACCGGCTGTAAGTTCCTGCTCTGCTTCGGCCAAGTCGAACGGACCACGGTTAGCTTCTGCATTACCGGCAATCAGATAAATAACGAATGCAGCGATTGCCGGAATATGTCCTTTGAAGATATTCCAGCCGTCTGCCTGTCCGCTTACTATCTGCTGGATATCCATTGTACCACTCAGCATAACCATAGTCAATACGGTCAGGCCGATAGACAGTTCGTAGCTGATAATCATAGCTCCGCTTCGCACGGCTCCGATGATAGTATATTTACTGTTACTGCTCCATCCGGCAAGCAGGATACCCAAAACTCCGATAGAGGATGCGGCGAGAACAAAGAATATACCGATGTTCATATGAAGAATCTCTCCACCTTTATTCCATGGCAAACATGAAAATGTCAGAATAGATGCCAGAATAACGAGAAACGGAGCCAGATTATAAAGGAAATGGTCTGAATTCTTCAGGCTGATAATTTCCTTTGTCAATATTTTGATAACATCGGCTGGAACTTGTAGCAAACCTCCTTTACCACCTACGCGGTTCGGACCGATACGGCATTGGAAAGCTGCACAAACCTTACGCTCCATATAAATCAATATGATAGCAAGTACGGCGTAAAGAACCAGAATCACTACGCCTACTACCAGCCCTTCCAGAAAGATTGCCAGCCCCTCAGGCATTACGCTGCATAGTGCAGAATGTATTGCCATGAAAAGCGGTTGAAGATTATAATAATCTAAAAACATATACTTTTTAAATTAAGAATGATAAATAAAGATATTATCTGTCTATATCCGGAATTACATAGTCTAATGTTCCTCCGATAGCAATCAGGTCGGCAATTTTATTGCCTTTGCAAACAGTGTCGAGCGCATGTACCAGCGGCAATCCGGTAGAACGGTAATGCAGACGGTAAGGGCTCTTGTCTCCATGGCTTTCCAGCATTACGCCAAACTCTCCACGGCTGCTTTCTACTGCTGCTGAGTAATTACCTTCCGGCAGTTTGATGATTGCTTTTGTCTTGACGCGATATTCTCCTTCCGGAATATTGTCTATCAGCTGTTCGATGATGTGGCAAGATTCCATGATTTCGTCCATACGTACCATGTAGCGTGCAAATGAATCCCCTTCCGTATAAGTGATTTCTTTGAAGTCAACTTTATCGTACATGGCATACGGATGATGTTTACGCACGTCGTTTGCCCAACCGGACGCACGGCCTGAACCTCCTGTTACTCCTAAAGAAATAGCATCTTCGCGACTCAATACTCCGATGCCTTTCAGACGGGTAGTTGCAATCACATTGCCGGTAAATATATCGTGATAGTCTTTGATGACACTACGCAGATGTTTGATAAATTCCTTAACCTTGCGTTGGAAGTCCGGATGCAGGTCGGCTTGCACACCACCGATCATGTTATAGTTTTGTATTAAACGTCCTCCGGTTGTTTCTTCGAAGATGTCAAGAATCATTTCACGTTCGCGGAAACCGTAAAAGAAAGGAGTTAATCCTCCCATATCCATAACCAGACAAGAGTAGAACAACAAGTGAGAGTCGATACGCTGAAGTTCGTCCATGATGGTACGGATATACTGTGCGCGTTCTGAAATCTCGATGCCTGCGGCTTTTTCAATACACATACACAATGCGTGACGGTTCTGATGTGCGCTCAGGTAATCCAGGCGGTCGGTCAAAGCCAGTGTCTGCGGATATGTCAGGCTTTCGTTCATTTTTTCTATTCCACGGTGTATATAACCACAGATAGGGTCTACCTTACTGATTGTTTCACCGTTCAGTGAAGTACGCAGACGAAGTACACCGTGAGTAGACGGGTGCTGAGGACCAATGTTAACCACAAAATCCTGTTGTCCGAAAACGATATTTTTCTTATCAGCTATTGTTCCGTCTGGATTCAGGTAATATTCATCGGTGATATCTGCATTCTCTTCATTCTCCATATTCAGGGGATTGGAGTTCATGTCGTAGTCCTTACGTAATGGATAACCTTTCCAGTCCTCACGCAAGAATAAACGTCGCATGTCTGGGTTATTCAGGAAGCGGATACCGAAGAAGTCGAATACTTCACGTTCTTTGATTTCTGCAGTTTTCCACAGGTCACATACTGACGGCAGATAAGGATTTTCACGATCGGTCGTTGAAGTCTTAAGAACGATACGATTATAAGTCTTGCTTGATTCCAGATAATAAAGTGCTCCCAGGCCACCTTCCTGCCAGTCCATTCCTACGATATCACGCAGGAAATCCATCGGTTCATCCTGATCATTACGCAGGGTTTCGGCTATTTGATGAAACGATTCAGCCGGAATACTTATCACCTGATCACCCTGCTCGGTAATAGTGATTCCCGGAACTAATCGGGATATTTTTTCAGTTATATTCATAAATTGCTGTTTTCCTGTCGTTAATTATTTTCCATTCTCTTTCTGTGAATCAGGATTCTTTTCCTGTCTGTTCACACCTCCAAGGAATTTTTCTACTTTTATTTTGCGCTGTAGCTGCATCATACCATAATAGAAAGCTTCCGGACGAGGAGGACATCCCGGAATATATACATCGACCGGAATAATTTTGTCGATACCGTTGACTACATGATATGATTTAATGAACGGTCCTCCGGAAATGGTACATCCGCCGACTGCTACGACATATTTGGGTTCTGCCATCTGGTCGTACAGACGTTTCAGTACCGGAGCCATCTTGTAGGTAATAGTTCCTAAAACCATAATCATGTCTGCTTGTCGCGGAGAGTTACGTGTTACCTCAAATCCGAAGCGTGCCATATCGTAACGTGCAGCTCCCAATGCCATAAATTCGATGGCACAACAACTTGTTCCGAATGTCAGTGACCAGAGTGAATTGCTTCTTCCCCATTCGATGAGTTGGTCTACTGTTCCTATGACTACTCCGGCACCGTCACGGTTCAGTTCATCTACCATGCGTTGCAAGTAATCATTGTTTTTGAACTCATCGTATTTCATTGAACGGATTGCTGGTTTTTTTACTTCCATTCCAATGCTCCTTTCCGCCATGCATATGCCAGGCCTAATATTAATACTAATAAGAAAAATGCCACACACACCAAGGCATAAGTACCGACTTCGTTGACTACTACTGCCCACGGAAACAAAAATACTGTTTCGATATCAAACATCAGGAACAGAATGGCAAACAGGTAATATCCTACCTTAAACTGTACCCATGATTGCCCTCGTGTCGGGATTCCACATTCATAAGGCTCTCCCTTCTGTGGATTGAACGACCGCGGTGCGATAAGCTTTGCGATTGTCATTGCGGCTACTACTAAGGCTATGGCCGTCAGAATGACAACAATTAAAAATGTGAAAAACATAAATAGAATTTTATATTTGTAAATCGTATATATATACACTCTCTATATGGTAAAACGCCCTTTACCATATATAAAGAATAAAATCTAGCCTGATCTCTATCGTTATAGAGAGGCTAAATCAATATTTTTTCTAACGTATAAATGTAATAGGAAATTGTCTTGTTTATCGGGGGGTGATTGAAACAGGCAAAACTTCGATATACGGTGATATTATAATATACCGCTAAACATATAACATTACGTAATACCGATTTGAAATCGTAAGTATTGATGTTTTGTATAATAATTGCCTTATTGGGGAGATCTGTATGATTTTGAGAGAATAGGTGTTGGATGGTTTTTTCCATGGGCGACTGAGGTTCCTGTATCTCACTGTAAGTTGTTGTGCAGGATACGGAAGCTGTATTGTCGGTATGTTGTGCGGGCACACAAACGACATTCCCTATAATGATCATTATAAGGAAAGCAAAGAAAAATATTGTTGCCTTTCTCACCTGTTTACCCATCATATACCTATCTGAAAACGGGTGCAAAGATAGTGATTTATTTTTAGTCTTTTTAATAGGATTGTATAAAAAAACAAAATGCAAATAGCTTGTAATTCTGAAAATCCGGTCGTATTATAAGATTTCGAACATGAAGAACATTTAGTGAAAAATAAGTGATTCTTATAGTTCTCTTTTTATTGTTTTTCTAAACAAGTATTGTAGAAGAATTGCTATTATGAAAATTGTCAGATACCATTATAGTTTCTTTTATCCTTATACTTAGGTTTGATGTTGAATGAGCAAATGTTTGATTGTCAGTTGTAAAAAAGCCTTGCTTTATTTTGTTGTGTAAAGCAAGGCTTTCATAGAATGACTATGTAAATACGTTTTGTAAAGAGTAAATAACTGGGCTTAGAATTTAGTTGAAGAATTTTTCCAGCTTCTTGATCATCATTCCCAGACAGAACACTACTACGTGGTCGTTTTCCATGATGGTGGTGTTACCTGTAACCAGGATACCTTCTCCGTTTCTGATAAGTCCTCCGATAGTAGCTCCTTTAGGAAGGCCCACATCTTTTACCTGAGAGCGAGTGATGCGTGAGCCTGCTTTTACTGTAAATTCTGCTACATCGGCGTTGGCAAATGTCAGACACTTGACATTTGATACATCGGCATCCAGCATCATTTGGTAGATATGGCTGGCGGCAATGAATTTTTTATTGATAACAGTACCTATATCCAGACTCTCTGCCATACTGATATAGTCTATGTTTTCGACTTCGGCTACGGTTTTGCTTATACCTAAACGCTTAGCTGCCAGGCAGGCAAGAATATTTGTTTCTGAATTTCCGGTTAAAGCAACAAATGCTTCTGTATTTTTGATTCCTTCTTCCAGAAGCAGTTCCATATCTCGTCCGTCTCCGTTGATAATCATTACCTTATCATCTACCAGTTCGGTAAGTCGGTTGCATCGGTTAAAGTCACTCTCAATGATTTTAGTACGCATGTATTCGGGCATATATTGTACGGTACGTACGGCTATACGACTTCCACCCATAATCATCACGTTGCGGATATCTGCTTCATTCTCTTTTCCAGCAATTTTCCGGATATAAGGAATATATTTTTTTGTTGTTGTAAAATATACGATGTCATTCAAAATAATAGTATCATCACCTCGGGGAATGATTGTTTCGCTGCCACGTTTGATTGCAACAATATGGAAAGGGATATTTCTTCCTCCCAACTCATGCAGAGGTACATTCAGAATTTCTGCTGTTTCTTTCATCTTGGTTCCGAGCAAAACTAATGCTCCTCCAGCGAACTCCCACCATTGACGAATCCAGCTCATCTTTACGGCATCTACAATTTCTTTCGCTGCCAGCATTTCCGGATAAATTAGGGAGTCGACTCCCAGTTTGGCAAAAAACTCTTTATGCTTAGGAAGCAGATACTCGTAGTTATTGATTCGTGCAACTGTCTTTTTGGCTCCCAGGCTAGTAGCCAGCATACATGCGGTCATATTTCTGCTTTCATCCGGAGTTACAGCGATAAACAAGTCTGCACCTGCTACTCCCGCTTCTTTCAATCCTGAAATCGAAGTAGGGGATATGTTGACGGCGAGCAGATCGAAGTTACTGCCTAGTCTTCCCAGTCTTTCTTCGTCATCGTCCATAAGGATAATATCTTGTTTCTCACCTGATAAGAGTTTGGCCAGGTGTGTTCCTACAGCTCCTGCGCCGGCAATGATAATCTTCATGAGTTCAGAATATGAATTAATGTATTATATATACCTGTTTGATCGATACCACAAATGGAATAAAGAGCATTTACAGGACCATGTTGTATAAAATGGTCAGGAATACCCATACGCTTTACCATAGGGGTGTAGTTATTGTCTGACATAAATTCCAGAACAGCACTTCCCATTCCACCTTTGAGCACTCCATCTTCTATTGTGATGATACGTGAGAATTTTTTTCCTATCTCGTGTAATAATGTTTCATCCAGTGGTTTTAAAAAACGGAGATCGTAGTGAGCAATGCTGCAATTATGAGTATTCTCGGCTTCTGTAATAGCTTTGGCTGCTGTATTTCCGATAGGACCGATTGTGATTACAGCCAGGTCGGAACCGTCTTTCAGTTTTCTGCCCTTTCCAACTTCAACAGCTTCAAGTGGACATTCCCAGTTGGTCAGCACACCTCGTCCGCGAGGATAGCGGATAACAAAAGGACCTTGGTCGGGAAGCTGTGCTGTATACATCAGCCGGCGCAGTTCCTGTTCGTCGTAAGGTGAAGCAATTGTTAGGTTAGGGATAGGACGTAAATACGCCAGATCGAATACGCCATGATGCGTTGGACCGTCTTCTCCTACTAAGCCGGCACGGTCCAGACATAAAACTACATTCAGTTTCTGTATGGCTATGTCGTGGATAATATTGTCGTATGCCCGTTGCATGAACGAGGAGTAAATGTTACAGAAAGGCAATAATCCCTCTTTGGCCATACCTCCCGAAAAAGTTACGGCATGTCCTTCGGCAATGCCTACATCGAATGCACGGTCGGGCATAGCTTTCATTAAGATATTCATAGAACAGCCAGTAGGCATGGCTGGAGTCACTCCAATAATTTTGTCGTTCTTTTTTGCCAGTTCCAGTAAGGTTTTGCCAAACACATCCTGGAATAAAGGTGGCATACCACTTGTATCATTTACGATTCTTTCTCCAGTTTCTTTATCGAATATGCCTGGAGCATGCCAGATGGTGGCTGCTTCTTCCGCAGGTTTGAATCCTTTGCCTTTGATTGTATGGATATGAAGTAGTTTCGGTCCCTTCATGTCCTTAATTTCTTTCAGTACTTTTGCCAGAGCAAAAACATCGTGTCCGTCTACTGGACCGAAGTAGCGGATATTCATTCCCTCAAAAATGTTCTGTTGTTGGGTAAGAACAGATTTCAGGCTATTGTTGAAACGGATTAAGCTTTTCCGGCGTTCTTCATTCAGAACTCCCCACTGATGTAACTTCTTTGAGATGTTATATCTCAGTCGGTTGTACCCCTCCGAAGTTTGGAGGTTTAACAGATATTGTTTCATGCCTCCTACACTGCGGTCGATAGCCATGTTGTTATCGTTCAGGATAATCAGCAAATTATTGGGAGTGGAAGATGCATTATTCAGCCCTTCAAAAGCCAATCCGCCACTCATAGAACCATCTCCGATGACAGCTACTACATGGCGGTTTTCCTCACCTTTACGGGCTGCTGCAACTGCCATCCCTAGGGCTACGGAGATAGAATTGGATGCATGTCCGCAGGTAAACGTGTCATATTCACTTTCTGACGGTGAAGGAAAAGGACATAAACCGTTTAGTTTTCTGTTTGTACAAAAACGGTCACGACGTCCGGTTAGTATCTTATGTCCGTACGCTTGATGTCCTACGTCCCATACAATGCGATCGTAGGGGGTATTGAATATATAATGAAGTGCAACAGTTAATTCTATTACTCCTAAACTTGAACCAAAGTGCCCAGGATTGCGAGAAAGTTCATCAATGATTTTATCCCTGAGCTCCTTGCAGACCTCAGGTAAAGACTCGATAGGAAGATGACGCAAATCTTCCGGGCTATCTATTTTATTCAACAATTCGTAAGAAATGGGTTGTTCCATCCGTTCTTTATTCAATATTAATTTCACAAAAATACGATAAATATGTGTATTGTGTTTACATTTGCACAAAAAATAATGAACAATGTTTGCTTATGGAGTTTAGAACAAAAGTAGAATTGCCAGTTGGACAATATAAAATTTGTCATTCGGATTTACTTATGTTATGGGGATCTTGTTTCTCTGAAAATATGGGGAAACTGTTGATCGACAATAAGTTCAATTGTGATATAAATCCTTTTGGCATTTTATATAATCCTTTTTCGATAGCAAAGTCCATATCCTTGTTGTTGGAAAAAAAAGTATATAGTGAGGACGACTTACGCTTTGATAAAGGAATGTGGTATAGTCTGATGCATCATAGTTCTTTTTCTTCATCTGACAAGCTCGAGTGTCTGAATAAGATCAACTCCCGCATGATAGAGGGAAGGGGTACCTTAGCAAAGGCTAAATGGTTGATTTTTACATGGGGAACTGCACGGGTATATGAGTGGAAGGAGACAGGGAAAATTGTAGGAAACTGCCATAAACTGCCGGATAGATTATTTGTGCGCCGGTTGTTGGATGTAGACGAAATCGTATCAGCTTATGTTGCTTTACTTGAGAAGATTCGTTTATTAAATCCGGAGGTACAGATCTTGTTTACGGTCAGTCCGATACGTCATGCGAAAGACGGCTTACATGGTAATCAGTTGAATAAGGCGGTACTTTTGCTGGCAATCGAAAAAATATGTCAGAAGTTTTCATATTGTCATTATTTCCCGTCGTATGAAATTCTGTTGGACGAATTGCGTGATTATCGTTTTTATGCCGATGATATGCTTCATCCGAGCCAGCTTGCCATAAACTATATCTGGGAATGTTTTTGTGAGTGCTTTTTCACAACAGAAACGTTGCATATAATGAAGGAATGGCAAGAAATAAAAAAGGGTCTTGACCACCGTCCTTTCAATGCAAAATCGGAAGCTTATTATACTTTTCTAAGTCAAATAATGTTAAAGATAGAAAGGTTAAAAGAAAAATTACCGTACTTAGACGTGCAAAATGAAATAACATTATGTCAAACTCGATTGAAGAAATAACCTCCGTCATTGGAGCTGAGAGAATAGGAAAACACCAGGCAACTATTGACTGGATTCTTACGGATAGCCGTTCATTGTGTTTTCCGGAAGAAACTTTATTTTTCGCTTTGAAAACAAAGCGTAATGACGGACATAAATACATACCGGAACTTTACGCCAGAGGGGTGAGAAATTTTGTGGTAACTGATGTGCCAGAGCAGTTGTCTCATTATGCTGACGCCAATTTTTTGCAAGTTGGAAATACACTGAAAGCTTTGCAGCGTCTGGCTGCCAAACATCGTGAACAGTTCCAGGTTCCTGTTGTAGGTATTACCGGAAGTAATGGAAAAACAGTGGTGAAGGAATGGATTTATCAACTGTTAAGTCCTGAAAAAGTAATTACCCGTTCACCTCGTAGTTATAACTCACAGATAGGAGTACCCTTGTCTGTATGGATGATGAACGAACATACTGAGTTGGGTATATTTGAGGCTGGAATTTCAGAAATGGGTGAAATGGAAGCATTACAGCCTATCATTCAGCCTACTATCGGAGTGTTGACAAATATCGGTTGGGCACATCAGGAGAATTTTTCTTCTTTGCAGGATAAATGTATGGAAAAGCTGCAGCTTTTCAAAGACTGTGATGTCATTATTTATAATGGTGATAATGAGTTGATAAGCAGTTGTGTTTCGAAGTCACTGTTTACATCTCGTGAGATAGCCTGGTCGATGAAGGATAATGAACGTCCATTGTTCATTGAAAAAATAGAAAAGGATGATACCGGAACTACCGTAAAATATCGCTATCTGGGCTTTTTGAAGGAGTACCGCATTCCTTTTATAGATGATGCGTCCATTGAAAATTCATTAAATGCTCTTGCTGTGGCATTGTATCTGATGGTTTCTCCTGAGGATATTGCCGAACGGATGGCTCATTTGGAACCAGTTGCCATGCGTCTGGAAGTGAAGGAAGGCAAGAATGGTTGTGTTTTAATAAACGATAGTTATAATTCTGATTTTGCTTCACTGGACATTGCTCTTGATTTCATGGCCCGCCGTACAGAAGATAAAGGTCGTCGGCGTACGCTTATTTTATCAGATATTTTGGAGAGTGGACAACCTAGTAAATTGCTTTATCGTCAGGTAGCCGATTTGGTACATAGCCGTAAGGTAGACCGTATAATAGGAGTAGGTGAAGAAATATCTGCTGCGGCTTCACGATTTGAAATCGATAAACGCTTTTTCCGTACAACTACTGAATTGATAGAATCGGGTATCTTATCTTCGTTGCGCAATGAAGTGGTGTTAATAAAAGGGGCTCGTGTGTTCCATTTCGATGATATTACAGATTTGTTGGAGTTGAAAGTGCACGAAACGATTCTTGAGATTAATCTTGAGGCTTTGGTCGACAATTTGAATTATTATCGTAATAAGCTTAAGCCAGATACAAAAATGGTATGTATGGTTAAAGCTTCTGCTTATGGAGCAGGTTCGTTTGAGATAGCGAAGACACTGGAGGATCACCGTGTAGATTATCTGGCTGTGGCAGTAGCCGATGAAGGAGCAGACTTGCGTAAGGCAGGAATTAATAGTTCTATAATCATTATGAATCCGGAACTTACGGCATTTAAAACCATGTTCGACTACAAACTGGAGCCGGAAGTGTACAGTTTTCACTTGCTTGAAGAATTGATTAAGGCTGCCGGACGTGAAGGCGTTTCCAATTTCCCGATACATATCAAGATTGATACGGGTATGCATCGGTTAGGATTTGCTCCTGAAGAAATCCCAGCCTTGGTAGACCGTTTGCATCGTCAGTCGGCTGTAATTCCTCGTTCTGTATTCTCTCATCTGGTAGGTAGTGATGCCGAACGCTTTGATTCGTTTACTCGCCGGCAAATTGAAACTTTCGAGAATGCTTCTGCTGAGTTACAAGCTGGATTTAGTCATAAAATTTTGCGTCATATTTGTAATACAGCTGGTATCGAACGTTATCCGGGTGCACAGTTTGATATGGTTCGTTTAGGCATAGGATTATATGGTATAGATCCTTTTACAAATAAAATTCTGCATAATGTTGGTACCTTGAAGACAACTATCTTGCAAATACACGATGTTCCGGCAGATGAAACTGTAGGATATAGCCGGAAGGGAATTCTGACACGTAATTCACGTATTGCTGCAATCCCTATTGGATATGCTGATGGTTTGAACAGACATTTAGGAAATGGTAATGCTTATTGTCTGGTAAACGGTCAGAAGGCTCCTTATGTCGGAAATATCTGTATGGATGTCTGCATGATCGATGTGACAGATATTGATTGTAAGGAAGGGGATAAAGCTATTATTTTTGGTGATGAATTACCTGTAACAATATTAGCAGATAAGCTCAATACGATTCCTTATGAAATTTTGACAAGTGTATCGAATCGTGTGAAACGTATTTATTATCAGAATTAAGTATTGTGAAGTAAAATACTGACTGTTCCAACAGTAATAAAAAAGGACCGTATCATTGCTCTATATGCACTATGATACGGTCCTTTTTGTATCTATCCTTTTTTGATTTTGACGGTAAATAGTATACAATAGTAGAAGATCTTGGTGAGTTATTACACTTCAATGTCTAAAAAGTAAACATTAGTACAAGTGTTTTGATGTATTTTTGCTATTGGTAAAATATTGTTCAACCGAATCAATTGGTATAGATATGAAAAACGTAAAGTCTTTATTCTTGAAGGGAGGTTTTATTTGTGCATTTATGTTTTCAGCTCTCTCTTCTTCCGCCGAGAATTATCCTTATCGAAGTGATGTATTGTGGGTAACCGTACCCGATCATGCTGACTGGTTGTATAAAACGGGAGAAAAGGCTGAAGTAGAAGTTCAGTTTTATAAATATGGTATTCCTCAGGATGGGGTGGAAGTGAAATATGAACTCGGGGGCGATATGATGCCAGCAGATAAAACTGGCTCCGTGAAGCTGAAAAACGGACGTGCGGTCATTAATGTTGGAACGATGAAAAATCCAGGATTCCGTGACTGTCGTCTGGTTGCTGTTGTGAATGGTAAAACGTATAAACATCACGTTAAGGTTGGTTTTTCTCCTGAGAAGCTGCAACCATATACGGAACTTCCCGACGATTTTAATCAGTTCTGGCAAAAAAATATGGAAGATGCGGCACGGTGTCCGTTGAAATATACCATAAAACCAGCTCCTGAATATTCAACCGAAAAGGCTGACTGTTATTTGGTTAAGCTGCAATGCTTCCGCCCCGGTTCGTATATTTACGGTTATCTTACCCGTCCAAAAGCTCCAGGGAAATATCCTGTGGTATTGTGTCCTCCAGGAGCTGGAGTAAAGACTATCAAGGAGCCCAAGCGTCATATTTATTATGCTGAAGAGGGATGCATCCGTCTGGAAATGGAAATTCATGGCTTGAATCCGGAAATGTCTACCGAAGAGTTTAAGGAAATTTCGTCTGCTTTTGGAAACTATCTAGTTAATGGTATAGACAACCGGGATAATTATTATATGAAAAAAGTCTATATGAGTTGTGTACGTGCTATTGACTTCCTTACTTCTCAACCTGATTGGGATGGAAAAAATGTAATAGTTCAGGGCGGTAGCCAAGGGGGAGCGCTTGCTATTGTTACGGCAGGACTGGATAAGCGTGTGACAGCGTGTGTAGCTAATCATCCGGCATTGAGTGATATGGCTGGTTATAAGGCAGGACGTGCGGGAGGATATCCGCATTTGTTCAAAAACTATAAAGGCATGGATACTCCCGAAAAAATAAGTACATTAGCTTATTATGACGTAGTAAACTTTGCAAAGCAGATAAAAGTTCCGGTATATATTACCTGGGGGTATAATGATGATACTTGTCCTCCTACTACCAGCTATATTGTTTACAACGTGCTCGATTGTCCGAAAGATGCTCTTATTACTCCTATAAACGAGCATTGGACCTCAGATGATACGGAATATGGACAGCTGAAATGGATTCAGAAACATCTTAAATGAGTGAGGGGGATAGAACTTGTCTAAACTAGGAATATGTTCATTTCCTAGGAAATTAGCTTTAAAATAAGATGGATACTTCTTTTTTATAGAGGAGGGGAGCTGATAATTTGATAGTCCTATCATTACTTCTAAATGTGAAGCATGATAGGACTATTTTATATTCTCATTTTACTAATGATAGCTTTGGATATAATTAAAAATTTTCTTTTGAAAAAGATATTTTTAGTATCCAGGCAATTGTGTTAAATTAGGATTGTCAACTAATGGATGTCCAGGACTTTTTGCTGCAAATGGGCATAATTCTGATTTATTTTCTTGAAAGCCATAATATAGTCCGTCACTTCCATCTGCAGATTCAATCCATGTTGGATATTTTCCACCATTTTCAGCAGATCCGGTAGGTAGGGTATAAATGATTTTTCCTATCTGTAATGTGTTGAATCCTGCTCCGAATCCGACCATTTTACGGGAATTGCCATTAAAAGTGCTAGTATATGCTTCAAACATATTTACAGGATACCATTTGTCACCATTGCTGACCTCAATATTATGTGCTTTTACTATATTTAATATTTTCTCTTGGAAAGCATCATATTCTTCTTTGGCTGTAGGTACATTCTTTACAACCTCAATTTCTGATGGATCTGTTAAATCTATGTAATCAACAGCAAGAAATTTATCTCCGTATTCTTGAGCATCTATATGAAATTTGTATAAACGATATGTAGGTATATTTGCATATTCATTTTTACGATCTGATAAATCTTTCATTGCTTGTTTAGTTTTAGCTAACTCTTTTGCTAGTCGATTCATACGTATCAAGTCGGTGCGTAATGTAAATTCTGTAGCAAATTCCCATTTACGTTCTTGTACAATAGCATCATCAAAGGCCTCCTGTTCATTAGGGATTGTAAGCTCTTCACCGACACCTGCACGGTTTCGTACTTCTTGTAGTGCGTTTTTGGCAGCCTGAGTAGGACCGTTGTTTAAATAGTTTTGAGTTTCAGCATACATTAGTAATACATCTGCGTAACGGAAAATAGGAATATCTAGGTTACGTTGTGTATTTGATTGAGGAGCAACGCACCATGAAAGACGGAATTTGCCCGGCATTATGCAAGAGTAAGTTGTTCCTACATCAACCCAAGTGTCATTAGCACTTCCTTTTTCTAGGAAATAAATGCTATATGAGGTACATGAAACATCGCGGCGTGTATCTTTGGGATTGAATGATAGGTAATATGTGGGTAACATGAATTGCATAGCTTTCAATGAGCCATATTTACCACCTCGTGAACCAGGCTGAGCATAAGTTGTAAATTGAGAATTTGTTACGTCACCATATTGTGCTGTTTCCCATAATATTTCTGTATTGGTGGCTGCGAAATTTCTTTGGCAGTGATTGTACCATAGATATTGGAAACCACTCATGTCTTCATGAGCTTGTACTAACGAGTTACTTCCGTGATTTATAATTTGGAAGCAAGCATTATCTGCTATTTGGTAAAGCTCTTTTACTCGGGTTGCATCATCACGACGAGCCATCTTGAGTGTAGCTGGATCATTAGTTTCTAGATTCCAACGGAGTGAGTACCCTCCTGCATAAAGAGCTAAACGAGCTAATAATGCATAAGCTCCTTGCTTAGTTATACGTTCAGGAGTCTGATAGTCGCTTTCTTCAAACCAAGGTAGCCAGTCAATAACACTTTGCACTTCTGAAATAACTTTGTCATAAATTTCATCACGTGATGAACGCTTAGGATAAAATGTATTTTCATCGTTAGGATCCATTTCTTCTAAAGGAGTGTAAACAGCAGGTACATCTCCATATATGCGGATTAAGTTTAGGTAACAAAATGCTCTGATACAGATGGCTTCACCTAATAATTGATTGCGTTTTTCAGTTTCCGGCATTTTGTTTAAATTTGAAATGGCAATATTGGTCGCTTCAATAATACGATATTGTTCTTTGTAAATAGTAGTTACTGTTGCGGGAATTAAAGCATCAAATTTGTAATTACACATCATATATTTGCTATTATTTGTAGAGCCATCTTCACATGAGTGCATAACTGTTTCTCCCATACCTAATTGGTAATACATTTCGTTATGTATCAATCCACGGTAACAACCTTGTACAAATTTATCAGCTCTAACCTCATCACTGAAAGTGGTTTCTATATCATCGCTAGTATAAGCTTCCATTTCTAACCAGTCAGAACAAGATGTCATACTTGTTCCTAAGCTTAATGAGACTGTTACTAATGCTGATAAAATTAGTTTTCTTCTTAATGTTGATGTTATATTTTTCATGATTGTATCAGTTTTTTAGAATGTTAAATTAAGACCTATAACATAGCTTCTGGAACGTGGATACATGGAGCTGTCATATCCAGGAGTACAAACCACATTGTCATTTGCTGATTTTACTTCAGGGTCGTAGCCAGAATATCCGCAAATTGTGGCTAAATTGTTAGCTGTGAAATAGATTCGGGCATTTGAAATCATTACTTTTGTTGTCCATGCTTTAGGGAATGTGTAGCCTAATGTCACTTGTGCGATACGCAGGTATGAACCGTCTTCTACGTAATATGAAGATGGATAAAATCCGCTGGTAGCATTGTTGAGGCTCAAACTCCACAAACGGTTGCTTTCATTAGGATTCAGTTCTTTTAATCTGGCTAATGTTGTAGCTTTTTTTCCTGTAGCCGGATCAATTACACGGTAATAGTTATTAAATTCGGTTGGAATGTTTTGGAATTGTGCATATGGTGACATACTTTGTTTTGTAGCATTGTAGATGTCTTGTCCAAGGGCAAATTTCATGAAGACGCTTAAGTCGAACCCCTTGTAGCTGAAGCTATTGTTGAAACCACCTATGCAAGTCGGTGTACCGTTACCGATTTTTACATTTTTTCTTGTGAAGATAGGGTTTCCGTTTTCATCTACATCGTCGGCTGCATATTTTATATCGCCTGGTTGAACACTTCCTTCCGATGGTCTTACTACTCCGTCGCGCAAGGTGAAGACTGTATTTCCATCGGCATCTTTACTTTCTATAAAGTCTTCCGTTGTATAAATACCTTCATAGACATATCCATACATATCTCCTAGCCCTTGTCCTACAGTAGCATAGTAAGTAACCATTCCAGAGCGGCTGTCTCCTACTGCAAATGTTTTTTCATTCAGCCCTTCTTCAAGTGATTCAACATGTGATGAGTTAAATGACAAGTTTAAATCACTAGTCCAGCTAAAATCTTTTGTGCGTACGTTTACAGTGTTTAAAGTGAATTCCCATCCACGGTTTCGCATTTTTCCCACATTTTGGTATTGGTTTTTATAGCCGGTAGAACTAGGAATAACGCATTGCATTAGTAAATCTTTAGATTGATTGTTATACCATTCTGCTGTAAAGTTGATGCGGCTGTTGAAAAATGATAAATCAAGTCCGACGTTGGTCGAGATTAATGTTTCCCATTTCAAGTCTTTGTTACCTAAAGTTTCTCCAGGCAAATAGGCAGAATTTCCTGCATCACTATTAATCGGGTAGCTGGTTTGCTGAATGCTCGTAACGTATAGACGGTCTCCGATACCATTGTTACCGGTTGTACCGTAACCAATACGTAATTTCATGTTGTTTATGATATTTTCTATTTGATGACCTTTCCAAAAAGCTTCTTCTGATATACGCCATGCTGCTGAAACTGATGGGAATATGCCCCATTTGTTTGCAGGTGCAAATTTACTAGATCCGTCGCCTCGTAAAGTTGCTGTAAACAAGTATCGTTCGTCAAACGTATAATTGGCACGGATGAAAGCAGAAACCATACCGCTATGCGAATGACCTGCATCTTTTTCATAGACTTCTGCTTGGTCAATCTGATCCAATCCATGGTTAGGATACGGGAATTTTCTGAGTTTCATTGAATTTTCCTCTGACTCAGAGTAGGTAACTTCATGTCCTAGCAATACATTAACTTTATGCTTTTGGGCAAATGTCTGATTATAATTTAATGTATTTGTAATTTGATATTTGTAAGATTCTTTGTTCCCAATACTTCCATTTATACCTGTATTCTCGGGATCCATGATATAAGATGTAGAATTTTCATCGGCAAAGGATGTCGATTTTGAGTTTGACCAGGTATAACTTCCTGCCACTCTATATGTAAAGTATTTAAGAAAATCGAATTCAATTCCGGCATTTACGCTGAATAGACGAGACCGGCTGTTAGAGGTTGAAGCATTATTCTGCACTAAAGGATTAGGCGTATTGAATGCAGAGTCCATGCTAGTATAGTCTGGATATGTTTGAGTATACAACAATTCGTCTTGTGTAAAAAGCGTTCCTCCGTGAATGGGTTGCAACAGTACATTTCGCATACCGTCGTATTTACCACCTCCATCGGTGCTTTTATTAGAAAACATTGTATTTACGTCTAGTCGGATTCCTTTATATAATTCTGAATTGATTTTTGCACGGAATGAACTTTTGTTAGAGGAGTGATTTGCTAAAAGACCATCTTGTCCATTATAATTATAACTTAACATGACTTGAGTCTTTTCTGTTCCTGTTGAGATATTTACATTATGACTTTGTGTCATAGCTGATCCTCCAAAAACTTCTTCTTGCCAATTAATACCTTCTGCTCCTGAATAACGATTTGCGATGCGTTCATAGGCTCCTGTATAAAAGTCATCTTGATCAATTCCTATGGCATTATCGTATACATTAGAGTATGCTGTTAACGCATTTTCTCGCATAGCAGCAAATTCATATTGATATTTTACATACTCTTCTACGTTATTTAGCATATCTAGTTTTTTTGCTAATTTGTCAAACGAAAAATATGTATTGTATGAAATTTGTGTTTTACCTTTTTTACCTGATTTTGTTGTTATTACAATGATACCATTGGAGCCACGTGCACCATAAATGGCTGTTGATGAAGCATCTTTTAAGACATCTATACTTTCAATATCGTTAATATCAATATTATCGAGTGCATCTCCCATTTCAAATCCATCGACAATATAAAGTGGTTCTGTCCCTTGAGTAAGAGACATACCACCTCGAATAGTAATATTGGCACTTGCCCCTGGAGCACCACTAGCTGTTACAATATTGACACCTGCTGCTTTTCCTTGTAAGGCTTGCATAGCTGTGGTTACAGGAACATTCGCAAGTTCTTTTCCTCCAACTGAAGAAATAGCTCCAGTTAGGTCTTTGCGTTGTACCTTTGCATATCCAATAGCAACAACTTCATCCAGCATTTGGCTGCTTTCTGATAAAGTAATGTTAATTGTTGTACGCCCTTTTATAGGAACAATTTGGGTTTCATATCCCACATAAGAAAAGATTAATTCCTGAGCTGATTCTGGAACGGAAATACTATATGTACCTTCTATGTCAGTGATGGTACCAAGTGATTTGTTGCCTTTGATTGTGACGGAGGCTCCGATAACTACGTCATTAGCATCTCTTACCGTACCGGTAATCGTTTTGTTCTGTGCTAGAACATTTAGTGAAGAGCTTATTAATAAGATTAATAATAAGCTGATTTGTTTTTGTACGCTTCTCATAGATTATCTGTAATATATGTATTATAAAAATTTTATTATTCTGGTATTGCAAAATTGATATTATTTGGTCGCAGAGGCCTATAAAATCGTACGATTTATCGGAAAAATTGTACATGTGTACATTTTTACGTGGTGATTTTTCTCGTGATGGAAGAGTTGGGCATTTGCTATCCGATAAAATATATTATGTACGAAAAGAATAATATTTAACTATAATTTATTCAGTGTCTGAATTAATTTTATAGATAATGCTTCATTCAAAAAAGAACAAAGACTGGGTACTCTTTTATGTAACCCTTTTCTTCAAAGCCTTCTACTTCTTTTTAGTAAACCACAATAACTATAAATGTCAAATAATACATATATTATCATGTTGTTTTTAAAAAACATGCAGTTATTTGCCTGATCTTTTGTACAAAAGATATCAAGGTTTGTACGTAAAATAATTTTTTCTGAACAAATGTTGGAGGTAATTTCACGTTATTTAAAGCGAAAGAACAACAAAACTCCCCTTTACATTCTTCACGTTTTTCCTTTTGTTCTTTAAACGTCTGAATGTAAAGGGGAGTTGAACTATCTTAATTCCTGAATTAATTAAACCTTAACTAGTTTATATTTCGGAACCAATATTTTCATGATTATCCATCCAATCAGATAAGCTACTGCACAGATACTGAAGATGATGAAATAGCCGGCTGCTTTGCCTTCAAATCCCATAAACACCATATTGGTTTCGGCTGCATAGTCGAACAGTCGTCCTGAGCCCATGTTGATAAAGAATGAACCGATACCTCCTGCCATACCACCGATTCCGATGATGGTAGCAATAGTGCTCTTTGGGAACATATCACCTACTACAGAATAGATATTAGCCGACCATGACTGATGGGCTGCACCTGCAATACCTATAATGATAATCGGATACCAATATGAATAATTTCCTAATGGTTGAGCAAATAGAGCTAACAACGGGAATAAAGCAAAGATAAACATCGCTTGCATACGTGCTACATATGGGTTCTTGCCTGTTTTATTGATGATAATGGTTGGCAATTTTCCTCCGTATATAGAAAGCATTGTGATGGCATATAGTACAAAGATAAGCATCTGAGCGGTAGCAGTATCAGAAGAGAAACCGTACACGTCTGAGATATAAGCAGGTGTCCAGAATAAGTAGAACCACCATACACCATCTGTCATGAACTTACCGAAGAATACAGCCCATGTCTGAGGGAATTTAAAACACTGGAGGAAAGAAATTTTCTGATTGTCAAAATCACTGTTTGTCGTCTGTGAGTCTGAGCTTTTTGCTTCTTGCTCATTGTTGTCTTGCTCAATATATGCTAATTCAGCTGCGTTTACATGTGGATTAGCATTTGGTTTCTTATATAGGAACATCCATAATCCCATCCAAACGAAACCTAAAGCACCGATTACAACAAATGCCATTTCCCAACCGTTTCCTACACCTATACTTTGGAAATAACGTGCCAAAGGAGGAATACTTACGGGAGCTATCAATGCTCCAATGGTAGAACCGGCATTGAATATCGAAGTAGAGAAAGCACGGTCTTTTTTAGGGAAATATTCTGCTGTTACTTTTATGGCTGCGGGGAAGTTACCTGCTTCACCTGCTCCTAAAACAATACGTGCTGCAATAAAATAGTATACACTGGTGATTGCGATAGTTGATGCTACGGCTCCTGTGGCAGAAAGCATTTCTGTTGCATTGTGAATACCTAAGGTTACTTCAGTTGCCCAGCCGCATAATGCGTGGAGGCAGGCTCCTGCTGACCAAATGAAAATAGACCAGAGATATCCTTTTTTGGTACCCATCCAGTCAATAAAACGTCCGGCAAAAAGATTTGCTATGGCATATACAATTGAAAATATAGCTGTGATATCTCCATAGTTGGAGTCTGTCCAGTGAAATTCTGGTGCGATAAAATCTTTCCAAGTTAGAGAAAGAACCTGTCGGTCAAGGTAGTTGACTGTAGTTGCAAAAAATAACATTCCACAAATAACCCATCTGAAGTTTGTCATTTTTTCATCTACTTTTCGAAATGTATTCATGATATAAAATTTAATAATGTTTTTCTATGGGTTTTGGCTCTACTGAAAGTGTTTCTTTGTGTTCCTAAATATTTGCCTGCCCAATTTAAATTTGTTTGTCAAAAAACTATCATTCTAAATGTGTGGTATGTAATTTGAGTTATGTAAATGGTTAAGAACCACAACATTTAGAATGATAAATAGATGATTATATGAAAACTGGATTATTTCATTTCTGTGTATGAGATTTTATCCATATCTCCATAGTCGAGATTTTCTCCGGCCATTCCCCAGATAAACATATAGTTGCTTGTTCCGGCAGCTGCATGAATAGACCATTCCGGCGACATAATTGCCTGTTCGTTAGCCAGCCATACCAGTCTTTCTTCCTGAGGTTCTCCCATCAGGTGGCAGATCATGTTGCCCGGAGTCAGGTTAAAATAAAAATATGCTTCTATACGGCGTGAGTGGGTATGTGCAGGCATTGTATTCCATACGCTTCCCGGCTTCAGCTCTGTCAATCCCATCTGTAACTGGCAAGGACCTTCTTCCAGAACGTTGCTTACGATCAGCTGGTTGATTACACGGTCATTACTTTCTTCCATTTTACCAGCTGCAAATGAATTAGCCTTCAGGGAACCTTTGCGTCCGTCAAGTGTGACAAGCTGTGTCTTGTAAGCCTTGTGAGCAATGGCTGAATTCAAATAGAATTTTGCTGGTTTTGATGCATCCTTGCTTTTAAAGGTAACTTTCTGATTGCCTCTTCCTACATAAAGGGCTTCCTTGAAATTGAGCGCATATTCTTTGCCGTCCACTGTTACGATACCTTCTCCTCCGATATTGATAATTCCCAGCTCACGGTTGAACAGGAAATAAGGAGCTTTCAGCTGATCGATTGTATCCAGTGTCAGTTCTTTGTTTACAGGAACTGCACCTCCAAAGATGAACCGGTCGTACATAGAATAGGTAAGATTGATTTCATCAGCAACCATAACCTTTTCCATCATGAAGCTGCTGCGCAATCTTTGTGTATCGTATGTTTTCACGTCCTGCGGGTTACATGCAACCTGCATCTGTACGCTGGAAATCTGGGCGTTTGCGCTAACGGCTGCTGCGCCAAACATCATTGCAAGAGCTAACTTTTTCATAATTTTCTTGATTTTATATTGTTTTATATTGATTCTTTTGACTTATCCCTGTCGGCTTTCCTTAATAATCCGTCTTCTGTTGAAAATGGCAAGTGCCAGTGTACAGATTACCAGAATAGCTGAACCGACGATTTTAAAGTTATATACCAGATGGAAAATGATCCATGAGAACAGGCTTGAAGCGAAGTCGAGTGCTCCTCCCTGGAATCCTTCGGGTATTTTCACTGCCGAATCTCCGGTCTTGGCAAAGACATCCTGTGCAGCCTGTGTAAAGAACGGCGCAAGATCGGTTACAAAGTAAAGTCCCACGATTAGTGCAACCAGTCCGATAATGAAGGTTTTCAGCACGTTGCCTTTTGTAACAGGCAGGACAGCAGGGAACAGATAGAACATACCAGCAAGTGATGCCAGCGGAAGGAACTGGTTACCCGGCAGGACAACTGAAAGGAACAGTGTTACCGGAATCAGCAGCAGTGAAACTACCAATGTAGTAGGATGTCCGATAACCAGTGCCGGACTCATACCTATGTTCAGCCCTGCCGCATTCTTGAACTTGCGTGCAATGAGCTCACGGGTTGCATCCGAAATAGGACGTAATCCCTCAATAAACAGCGAGGTGATACGTGGAATAAGTTCCATTACAGCTCCCATCTTGATACCGAGTCCCAGAATGGAAGGGATATTGTCTACAAGTTCCTGAGTGTTTTCACATGCAAGTGCTCCGATACCACATCCTACAATGACTCCCAGAAACAGCGGTTCACCCATGATACCGAATTTCTTTTTCATGCCTTCCGCATCAATGTTCAGTTTTTCGAATCCCGGGATTTTGTCGAGAGCCTTGTTTATCACTACGGCAAACGGAACAAAACCCTGACAGAATGGTTGGGGAATGGATATTCCGTCCATTTTTTCATAATATGTCTGAAACTGTTTACTTGTCAGGTCTGCCATAATCAGGGTAATGATATAGCATATGATTGCAGCGAAGAATCCCCACCATATATTGTCTGACGCAAAATATACAACAGCTCCGATGAAGGCAAAGTGCCAGTAGTTCCACAGGTCGATGTTTACTGTCTTTGTAGTTTTGGTCAGAATCATAACGATGTTTACGGCCAGACATACGGGAATGATGAAGGCTCCCACAGATGTATTGTATGCGACCGATGCGGCAGCCGGCCATCCCATGTCGAAAATGCCAAGGCTCAGTCCGTAGATTTCGGTTACTTTTTTCAGGGGATCTCCCAGACTGCTTGTGAGCAATGCCGTCACGACAGACAGCCCTACGAATCCCACTCCCACAAGGAGTCCGCTCTTTAACGCCTTTCCGAATTTAATGCCGATGCATACTCCCAAAATGGTAAAAATAATAGGCATCATCACCGCTGCTCCCAGACCGATGATATAGCTAAAAACTTGTTCCATAATTTGCTTTTGTCTTTCTGTGAATCGTGATATTAGGTTTAATTATAAATTTAAATTGCACCAAAAATACGTTCTTTTCTTTTAATTTGCAACGGAAATATGATTTAATTCAAAACTTTATTGAAATAAACAAATATTTTCCGTTATCGTACACGATTATTGTAAGGATGTGAATAATAAATCTACCTTTAAGCACAGAAAATCCACATACGGATTCGTGCTTTTGGCTATATTTGTATTTATAAAAGTATTTATCGAATCATGAAAAACAGAAGTATTTTATTAGGGTGTTTGGGAGCTATGCTTTGTATTACAAGTATGGCTCAGACTACAGAAGATTTTCCAAAAAAACAGAAACCTTGGTCTGTACGAATGGCCGAATCGGAAATGGTACGTAATCCAGAATCTTGGCAAGTAGATTTTCAGCCTTCTTTAAAATGGGATTATTGCCATGGATTAGAATTGGGGGCTATGATGGATGTGTATGATCGATATGGCGATTCGAAATTTTATGATTATGCGCTGGCGTATGCAGATACAATGGTAAATGAGGATGGGACGATAAAGAAATATAAGTTGACAGATTATAGCTTAGACCGTATAAATTCGGGGAAAATGCTTTTCAGAATTTATGAACAGACAAAAGATGAAAAGTATAAAAAAGCTTTGGATCTGCTGAGGACGCAGTTTGATGGTCAGCCTCGTAATGAAGATGGCGGTTTTTGGCATAAAAAAGTTTATCCTAATCAAATGTGGCTGGATGGGCTTTATATGGGGACACCATTTCTTGCGGAATATGCTTACAGAAACAATGATCCGCATGCTTATCAGGAAGTGATAAATCAGATAAAGATTGTTGCACGCCATACTTACGACCCGTCTAATGGACTGTTCCGTCATGCATGTGATGTCAGTAAGCGAGAAAAATGGGCAGATAAAACAACCGGTCAGTCACAACATTGCTGGGGACGTGCCTTAGGATGGTATGCGATGGCCATAGTTGATAATCTTGATTTTATACCTTTGCATGAACCTGGACGCGACTCTGTACTGGTTATTCTGAATCAGATAGCAAAGACTTTGAAAAAGTATCAGAGCCCGGAAGGTTTGTGGTATCAGGTTATGGATAAAAGTGGAGAACCTGGAAACTATCTGGAGTCTTCATGCTCCAGTATGTTCGTTTATTCTCTGTTTAAGGCCGTTCGTAAGGGATATATACCTGCCTCATATTTTGCTGTAGCTCGTAAAGGTTACGAGGGCATTTTGGATGAGTTTATAAAAGTTGACGAGAATGGTCTTGTTTCCATTACAAAGGCATGTGCTGTTGCTGGATTAGGTGGAAAGAACTATAGAATGGGTGATTATTCATATTATATTAACGAGCTGATACGTGATAATGATCCGAAAGCTGTAGGACCTTTTATTTTAGCTAGTTTGGAATGGGAGGGATTGCCTAAGGAAAAACGACGTTTTGCTGAACCTAGAGAATTGGTTGTTGCTCAAGATGGAACAGGTGATTATTCTACAATAGCAGAAGCGTTAGAAAGTGTTCGTGCTTTTATGGATTTTGATGTAAAGATATATGTAAAAAAAGGTACGTACAAAGAGAAATTAATAGTTCCTTCATGGTTGCAGAATGTTGAAATCATAGGAGAGGATGTGCAAAATACGATTATAACTAATGCAGACCATGCCAATATGAATAATATGGGTACCTTCCGTACATATACAGTCAAAGTAGAAGGAAACCATATAACTTTTCGGAATATAACGATAGAAAACAATGCGCCTAAATTAGGTCAGGCTGTAGCTTTACATACAGAAGGAGATTGTCTGCGTTTTATTAACTGCCGTTTCTTGGGTAATCAGGATACTGTCTATACAGGAGTTGCAGGTACTCGACTTTATTTTGAAGATTGTTATATCGAAGGAACGACCGATTTCATATTTGGACCGTCAACTGCATGGTTTGAGAATTGTACGATACACAGTAAGGCAAATTCTTATGTTACAGCTGCATCGACTCCTGAAAATATCAAGTATGGATATATCTTTAATAACTGTAAGTTAACAGCAGAAGAGGGAGTTGATAAAGTTTATTTAGGAAGGCCATGGCGCCCGTACGCTTATACTTTATTTATGAATTGTGAATTAGGAAAGCATATAGTAAAAGCTGGTTGGGATAATTGGAGAAATCCTAAAAACGAAAAGACAGCTCGTTATGCAGAGTATAAGAACACGGGAGAAGGAGCTGATATAAGCCAGCGTGTAAGTTGGGCACGGCAATTATCTGATAAAGATGTTAAGATGGTGGTGAAATCTGAGTTCTATACTTTCTCGAATACATGGGATTTGTACTAATAGAACAATTTTTACGTTTTTAAAATCAAAATTTATACATAAAAAATGTGTGTTAAAGAGATATTTGCGAACTAATTTTTAATATTATCTTTAAACACATTTTTTATGTATTATCAACAGAGAATAAGGAACGTTGTTTCTTTGCTCATCATGAGCATGCTTTGTCTTGCATCTTTTGCTCAGGGATTGCAGGTACAAGGTATTGTAAAGGACAAAAACGGTGAACCAATGATTGGTGTCAACGTTGTAGTGAAAGGTACTACTAATGGTACTATAACTGGTATAGATGGTGATTTCTCACTTAGCGGAGTGAAAAAGTCTGATGTCATTGCTTTTACTTACATTGGTTTTAAGAACAAGGAAGTAAAGTATGAAGGACAAAAACAACTGAATGTAATCTTGGAAGAAGATACAGAAACATTGGAAGAAGTTGTAGTTATCGGTTATGGTACGGTTAACAAGCGCGATTTGACAGGTTCTGTTGCCTCTGTCAGTGCTGAAGATATCGCTGCTGTTCCTGTTTCTAGTGCAACTGAAGCTTTGACTGGTAAATTGGCAGGTGTAAACATTACAACAACCGAAGGTTCACCTGATGCAGATGTGAAGATTCGTGTTCGTGGTGGTGGTTCTTTGTCTCAGGATAACTCTCCTTTATATATTGTTGATGGATTCCCTGTTTCAAGTATTAGTGATATTGCTCCATCTGAAATTCAAAGCATCGATGTCTTAAAGGATGCGTCTTCTACGGCAATTTATGGTGCTCGTGGTGCTAATGGTGTTATTATTGTAACTACTAAGAGTGGAACAGAAGGCAAAACTCAAGTTGATTTTGGTGCTTCTTTCGGTCTTAAGAAAGTTACAAAGTTGACAAAAGTACTTAGCCCTTATGATTATGTTGCTTATCAGCATGAATTAGGTTCTACTGATTATGGAAACTATTCTGATATGGATATCTGGAAGTCAGTTGAAGGATACGATTATCAGGATGATATTTTCGGACGTACCGGAAATCAGGCTCAGTATAATGTGAATGTAAGCGGTGGTAGCAAGCAGGTAAAATATAATGTAAGCTACGCTCATAATGATGAAAAGAGTATCATGTTGGGCTCTGGCTTCAATAAGAATAACATTAATGCTAAAATTAATGCAGAATTGAGTCAGTGGATGACATTGGACTTTAATGCTCGTATGAGTTACACTACTGTAGATGGTTTGAGCGGTGGTGCAGATACAAATGAATCGAGTGCAGCTAACTCAATTGTTGCGAATGCAGCTCGTTTCCGCCCTGTTGATCCTTTGACTTCAAACAGTGATGATGAAGAAAATAATACGTCTTCTCAGAAGAATCCGTTAGAACGTTTGCTTGCAACTTATAAAAAGAGAAATACATTTAATCAAAATTATAATGTTGGATTAAACTGGAAACCATTCAAGAACTGGACATTCCGTTCTGAATTTGGTTATGGCTGGAAGTATGATAATACAGATCAGGTCTGGGCTAGTGATGCTGTTCAGAATTCTAAATTGGGTTATAATGGACAACCACAGTCTGTTTTGACTCGTGATATCACTAAAAATTGGCGTAATGCTAATACCTTGACTTATGATAATAAGAAATTGTTTGACGGACGTGATAAACTGAATGTATTGCTGGGACATGAAGTAAGCAGCAGCCAGGAAACATCACTCGAGAATACTTCTGTTGCATTTCCTAGCACTATGACTATCGACGAAGTCTTGGCTAACATGGGAGCTGGTACAGCTTTGCCTACTCAGACAACAATTTCGGCTAAAGATAATATGTTGTCTTTCTTTGGACGAGTAAACTACACTTTAATGGATAAATATCTGTTAACGGTAACGGTACGTGCCGATGGTTCTAGTAAGTTTGCAAAAGGTAATCAGTGGGGAGTATTCCCTTCTGCTGCTTTGGCATGGCGTTTGTCTGATGAAGCATTCATGAAAGGTACTCAGGACTGGTTGTCTAACCTGAAGGTTCGTTTAAGCTATGGTACAGCCGGTAATAACCGTATCAGTTCTGGTTTAATGTATACTACTTATACAATGGCTGGTAATACAGGTAAAGCTCCTTTCTTTGATGAAACTCGTGGAGCTATGCTGGAACATGGTTCTAACCTGTATAATCCAAACTTGAAATGGGAAACAACTATTACTCGTAACATCGGTTTCGACTATGGTTTCTTCAATAACCGCTTATCTGGATCGTTGGATCTTTATTGGAATACAACAAAAGATTTGTTGATGAAAACAGAGATTCCGTCGAATACCGGTTATAGCTACCAGTATCAGAACTTTGGTAAAACTTCTAATAAAGGTGTTGAATTGACATTAAATGCTGTATTGGCTGATAAGGCAAAGTGGGGATTGAACTTCAACTTTAATATTTCTTATAACCGTAACCGCATTGATGAACTGGGTACAGAAAATCCATGGCAGAGCAGTAACTGGTCGGGTAGTACTATTGCAAAATATGAAGACTATCGTGTAGAAGAGGGTGGTCGCTTAGGTGAGATCTGGGGATATAAAACAAACGGTTTCTATACAGCATACGATCCGGTGACAAATCCAAATGGTGAATTGGTTTTGAATGGTACTTCATGGGAATTGCGTGAAGGCATTAAAGATAATAGCTATTCTATGGCCGGTGGTAAGCCTTATCCTGGACAGTTGAAATATGAATGTGATGAAAACGGTGATCCTATTAAACAGAAATTGGGAAATACAGTTGCTCCGTTAACAGGTGGATTTGGTTTTGATGGATTTATTGGAAACTTTGATTTCAATATTTTCTTTAACTATTCTGTCGGAAATCAGATTGTGAACGGTACTAAATTAGCTAATTCATTCTGTGCAGGTTCTGCAAAGGGATATAACTTGGTTAATGATTTTGCTTTGGATAACCGCTATACTTGGATTGATCCTGAAACAGGTCTGAATTTGGGTAAGCCAAGTAGTTCAACAGTTGATTACTATGGTGGTGCCGAAGGATTGATTGCACGATTGAATGCTCTCAATACAGGAGCTAATATTTATAATCCTGCTGCTGTAACAGCAATGTATTTGAATGATTATGCAGTAGAAGACGCCTCTTTCTTGAGAGTCAATAATATTACTATCGGATATACATTCCCGAAAGCTTGGGTTAAGAAAGCTTTTATGCAGAATGTGCGTATTTATGTAACAGGTTATAATCTTTATTGTTTGACTAGCTATTCAGGTCCAGACCCAGAAGTAGATACAAGCAGTAAAAAGAATGCAATGACTCCGGGTATTGATTATGCAGCTTATCCGAAGAGCCGTTCATTTGTAGCCGGTATTAATGTAACATTCTAAATTCTAATATGATATTATTTATGAAAAATATAATTAAGTTATTAGCTTTAGCTGCGGGAGTTGCTGGTATGAGTTCTTGTTCTGATTTTCTGGAACAGACAGCTCCTTCCGAACTAAATGACAACACTGTATACAATTCTACTTATTATACAGGATTGCGTGTGAATAAAATTTATGGTGGATTGGCACAAGATCAGACTTATTCACAGTATATTCCTATTATTTGGGGATTAAACTCAGATTGTGAATTAGTCGATGGTTTGGGTGCTGATGCCGACAATACAACCAGTGAGCGTGGTAATATGAACTATAATGCCAGCCCGTCTTGGGGTAACTTAGCAAAACTTTGGGATGCTATGTATGGTATTATAGAAGATGCAAACTTAACATTGGAGGGCATTAACTCTAGTTCATTGCTTACTTCTGGTGGATCAGAACAGAAAACAATGGAACGCTATAAAGGAGAAACTTTAGCTCTGCGCGCCATGATTTATTTTGATTTGGTTCGTTTCTTTGGTGATGTGCCACTGAAGTTAGAACCTTCACAGGCTGATTTGAGTAATGCTTATTTGCATAAGACAGACCGTGATGTTATTTTGGATACTTTAATGGTCGATTTAAAGAATGCTGTAGAGTTACTGCCTTGGGCAGATGAGGTATCGGGTTATACTACAGAGCATGCGACAAAGGGATATGCACATGCTTTGTTGGCGAATATTGCAATGACTCGTGCTGGATGGGTGATTCGTGAACAAGCAAAGGACGGATATGAAACTGCAGACTATACTGACCCTACTTATCCTACTCAGCGTCCGGATGCTGCAACTCGTACCAAACTTTATGAACTGGCTCTGTCACATTTAAGTGCTATTATAACTAATGGTACTCATAAATTGAATCCATCTGTAGAAAATCAATGGTATTTGATTAACCAGCGTGAACTGGATAAGAACTACCATGAGAATATATTTGAGATGCCGATGGGACTTGGTGTTAGCAGTGAGTTAGGATATACCGTTGGTGTACGTGTTAACGGTGCTACAACTGAATATGGTGTAAACGGTAATTCATCTGGTAAGATGAAATTGACAGCTCCATTCTTTTACTCATTCGATAAGAAAGACTTGCGCCGTGATATAACTTGTGCACAGGTACAGTTAGGTGCAGAAAATGGTGTAACGAAAGAATCAATGTTGGGTAATGCACCATTTGGAATTTATGTTGGAAAATGGGATGTACGTAAGATGAATGAAGAATGGCGTCAGGCTGCTATTGCTACAGGAAATGCTAAGTGGATGTCTGGTATTAATGTAGTGAAGGCACGTTATCCTCAGGTTTTGTTGTGGTACGCTGAAGTTATGAATGAGTTGGCCGGTCCTGATGGTGATTATGAAGGATCTGCAGGATTGACTGCTCGTCAGGCATTAGCTATGGTGCATACACGTGCTTTTGCTGATGCAGACAAGGCTGATGCTGAGAAATATATTGAAGCTATACCAGCTACTAAAGAAGCAATGTTTGATGCTATTGTTGATGAAAATGCATGGGAGTTGGCTGGAGAAGGATTCCGTAAATTTGATTTGATTCGTTGGAATCTGTTGGCTGAAAAGATTCAGGAATTTAAGGATACTTATTATGATGAACTGATGAATGAATCTAATCCTAATTATTATCCGGAAAAGGTTTATTTCAACTATACAGATGAAACCAAAACTAAGATTGATATGTCGAGTGTTACTTGGTATGGTTTGCCAGAAGGAAAAGAATCATCTGACTATGATGATAATAAGTCATTCTATGGCGCTGAAAGAGAAGACTCTAAGCAGACACAATTACAAACTAACTGGCCTTCTATCTCAAGTGGCTTAGTTGGAGATAATGTACAGGTTAAGAACCGTTATTTATTGCCTATTGGTTCTACTACTATTTCGGCTGCAAATGGTTATATCCATAACTCTTATGGATATTCAGATTAATTTAAATAATAAAATAGACATAAAGATATGAAGATGTTTAAATATATCATAGGTTCTGGAGCTTTTATGCTCCTGGCCTCTATCATCGGAACTGCATGTACTGATGGTAATGATTGGGATGTAGACAGCGCTCATGATCGTTTGTTCAGTGTGACTGCTTCAAAAATTTCTATTTCTGCACAACCGACATCTGCAGAGATTTCGTGGGGAACAGTTCCCGATGCAGAATATTATGTAATAGAATATAGTACAGATTCTTTGTATGATGAAATAGAGATTGGTGGTACGCAGCATTCTGTTGTTTTAGGTGAAGATAAATCTATCGTTGAAACTCCTTATGTTATTACTGGCTTACAAGGTGAAACAAAGTATTTTCTACGAATGAAATCAATGTCTTCGGTAAAGGCTGATTCAAAATGGACTTATTTGGAAAAATATTCTTTTAAAACAAGTGCTGAACAGATTTTGAATGAGGTTGCTTCTATTACAGGTGAAAGTGCTGTACTTTCTTGGACTGAAGGTGCTGAGGTTACTTCACTGAAGTTGGCTGAAGCAAAAGATGATGTCGAAGAGGTAGATACAACATATATCGAACTGGATGCTGCTGCAGTAGCTGCTTCATCATATACTCTTACAGGACTAACTCCTAAAACAAAATATTCTGTATCTATTTATAATGGTGACGTAAAACGTGGTACAAGAACCTTTACTACTACCGAATCATATCCAGCTGGCTATGATATTGTAAATGTTTCTGATGCAGATATGTTGAATGATATATTTACAAATCCTGCCAATTACATACAGGATAATGGAGGTAATGTCGTATTGGTATTTGCTAATGGTTCTACTACAGATTATATGGGTGAAAGTATGGAACTGACTATCCCTGCTGATTTCAAATCTGTTATTTTCTGGGGTGAATCAGGTGATACAAAACCAGTCTTTATGCCTAAAGGACTTTCTATGGCAGGTAGCCATGATTTGATTCGCTTCTATAATCTTGACTTGCAGAATACAAGCAGTGCAAATGATTATATTGTGAACTTTAATGTAGAAGGTACTGTTGGTGAGATATTAATCGACAATTGTAATATTAGTAAGACTCGTGGTGTAGTTCGCGTTCAGAGCGACGGAGCAAAGGGTTCTATAGGTTCTATTAATATTGATAACTGTGTATTGACAGATATTGGTTCGTATGGTGTATTGCAGACAAAAGTTTCTGGATTTACTCTTAACTCAGTAAGTTTGTCTAACTCTACAGTGAATACGCTTAGTGCTGGTGGAGTATTGGTTACTCAGCAGGATAATGTTCATATCTCTATTGATGCTTGTACATTCTATAATTGCGTTGCTACTGGCAAATCATTTATCGATATAAATAAAATGTCGAATGTAACTGTTGATGTAAAGAATACAATTATTGGTCAGTTGTATAGCTATACAGCAGAGTCAACCATTAAGGCAACTAGTGTGAAAGGTATTGCTACTACAACCAACCTCTTTACAACTACCGATTGCCCGTATAACAGTGGATATGAGTGGGGAGAAATTCTGAGTGTATCTTCAACAGAATTATTTGTAAATCCTGCAGAAGGTGATTTCCATATACAGTCGGCTAGCCAAAGCAGTGTTGCTGGTGCTGGTGATCCACGTTGGAATGAATAAAACTCAATTTGAGAATGTAAAATAGTTAATAAACAAGTCCATAGACAGGGGATTCCTCTGTATGTGGACTTGTGTTTTATTTAGTTTGATATTTAGAACCTGAAAATCTACTATAGAAAGATGAATACTGTTGAATCCATGAAAAAATTGTGGCTGATAAATACCATGTTAGTAATCTTGGGAATATCTGCCTGTTCAGAACAGACTGAGCCACAAGCGAACGATGATAAAATACCAGAAGAGTCCTTACCTGTTTATCCTGCTCCCGATCGGACAACAATTCCGGCCTTTCCCGGAGCTGAAGGAGCTGGAAAGTTCACGACGGGTGGAGCTGAAGGTACTGTTTATGTGGTTACTTCCCTCAAAGATGATGGTTCTGAAGGAACATTACGTTGGGCTATTGAGAAATCCGGAAAGCGTACGGTTGTGTTTGCCGTGGGAGGAGTTATAGCTCTGACCAAACAGTTGGTTATAAAGAATGATGATATAACTATTGCCGGTCAGACAGCTCCAGGAGCAGGAATTTGTTTGAAGAATTATACACTGCGTGTCAATGCTAACAATGTTATCATTCGTTTTATCCGTTGTCGTATGGGAGATGAATGTAAAACGGAAGATGATTCGATGAATGGATATCAGTCGTCGTATCCTGGAAAGAAAAATATCATTATCGACCACTGCTCTATGAGTTGGAGTACAGACGAATGTGCTTCATTCTATGGAAATACAAATATGACAATGCAATGGTGTATTGTCAGCGAAAGTTTGACTAACTCTATTCATGTAAAGGGAGGCCACGGATATGGCGGTTTGTGGGGAGGTAGTCCTGCAACATTCCATCATAATTTATTGGCTCATCACAGTAATCGTACTCCACGTTTGTGTGGCAGCCGTTATTCCAATCGGGCAGATATGGAGCAAGTCGATCTATGTAACAATGTTATTTATAACTGGTCGAGTGAGGGGGCTTATGGTGCACAAGGTGGTTCCTATAATATAATGAATAACTACTATAAACCAGGTCCGATAGCTGCATCTAAGAAAGTACATTGCCGCTTCTTCACTGCTTATGTTGACGATGGCGCTAACAATCAGGCCGCAGGCGTATATGGTAAGTTTTATTTGTCGGGCAACTATATGGATACACGGAGCGATTTGTCGGAAAGTCAGTTAGCCGAAGCAGAAGCGGCAAATTCTGATAATACTTCATCTACAGCTTTTGTTGTGAAGAATAATGAGATTTCAGCTCAAAATATGCTGGTTGCAAAGCGTTTCGATATCCTTTCTGATTATTCTTTTATGCAGTCGGCTCAAGATGCATATGAAGATGTCCTGAAGTATGCCGGTGTATCTAACAAACGAGATCTCGTGGATACACGTATTGTAAATGAAACTCGTACTGGTACTTATTCACGAGAGGGATCTAATGGTAGTAGCTATGGTTTTATTGATACGCAGAAAGATGCTGAAGGATGGGATGAATACGTTGAGGTACATTCTTCCGAAGTAGATTCCGATGGAGATGGTATGCCTGATATCTGGGAAGAACAGAACGGATTGAATCCGGCAGATAAATCAGATGCAGTAAAATATAACTTAAGTAAGGATTATACAAATCTGGAGATTTATATAAATAGTTTGGTTGAAGGTTTATATCCAACTTTAAAATAGAATGTATTGTATGAAAAAGATATTGACTGGTACACTTTGCGGCTTGCTATTGATGGGGCCGGTATCGTTACTGGCTCAGAGCTTGAAATCATATCCGGTACCTGATCGTTCTGAAGTTCCTGCATTTCCGGGTGCTGATGGAGCTGGAAAGTATACTACAGGTGGAGCTGGAGGTCAGGTGCTGATTGTAACATCTTTAAAAGATGACGGAACAGAAGGAACATTACGTTGGGCTATCCGTAAGAAAGGTCCTCGTACGATTGTTTTTGCTGTCAGTGGTATTATAGAACTTGAATCTCCGCTGAAGATAAGTAATGGCGATGTGACTATTGCCGGGCAGACAGCTCCGGGTGATGGTATCTGTTTGAAAAATTATACTTTTGGTATTCAGGCAGATAATGTTATTGTCCGTTTTATCCGTTCACGTATGGGAGCAGATATCAAGCAAAAGGGCGATGATGCGATGAACGGTTTCAAGAATCATCGTAATATTATCATCGACCATTGTTCCATGAGCTGGAGTACAGACGAGTGTGCTACCTTTTACGATAACAGTAATTTTACGCTTCAATGGTGTATTATTAGTGAGAGTCTGGCCAATTCCATACACGAGAAAGGAGCTCATGGATATGGAGGCATATGGGGAGGACAGGGAGCTTCATTCCATCATAATCTGTTAGCTCATCATACTAACCGTACTCCTCGTTTATGTGGCAGCCGCTATACAGGGAAGCCGGAAGAAGAAAAGGTAGAACTGTTTAATAATGTGATTTACAATTATGGTAGTGATGGAGCTTATGCCGGTGAAGGAGGAAGTTATAATTTCCTGAATAATTATTATAAACCTGGTCCTTATACTGCAACAAAATCCTCTTATAAACGTTTGTTCACTGCTTATCCGGATGATGGAAAAAATAATAATGTGAAGGGAGTACATGGAGTCTTTTATTTCAATGGAAACTATATTGATCCGACTTGTGCTAGTCTAAGCGAAAAGCAACGTCAGGCAATAATGAAAGTAAATAAGAATAATTCCGATGGTTTAGTTATCAAAAATGACTTTGCTCCACAAAGGGAATTATTGGTCGATACTTCCTTTAAGATAGCTGAGCATACTTCATTGCAGTCAACATGGGATGCTTTTGAATCTGTCTTGCAATTTGCCGGAGCTTCTTATAAAAGAGATTCTTATGATACAAGAATTGTAGCAGAAACCAGAAAGGGGAATTATACTTATCAAGGCAGTCACGGTAGTACCAATGGGATGATTGATCAGCCTTCTGATGTCGGAGGATGGCCTGAATACCGGACAGAAAAAGCTCCGGCGGATACAGATAGAGATGGTATGCCGGATGACTGGGAAAAAGCGCATGGCTTAAATCCAAATGATGGATCCGATGCTAAAAACTATAATTTAAGTCCTGATTATACAAATCTGGAAATTTATTTGAATAGTTTAGTACAACATTTGTTTCCGGATTCGAAATAATGTTCTTTTTTAAATCTCCTGATTAAGTTACATTTTTGTTAAACCGTTCATTACAAGTTGTATCTTCCGAAGAAGATCATTTGGCGTAGAACACAAAATCAGCCAATTAATTCAGAATAACGAATTAGTTGGCTGATTTTATATTGTTAAGTTTATATCCTATAACTTACTTACCGCTGCATTTTTAATGCCTGATTTTGGGTGTCAGATTAATACTATTTTTGTAAGAATGTTTCACGCATCGGAGAGAAGCAGTCAATTAATAATCCGGGTTCCAGACATTTACATCCATGTTTTACATCAGGCTCCATATAAAGCGCATCTCCTGCTGATACAACTTTTGTTTCACCATTGATAGTAAATTCAAATTTTCCGCTTGCAACATAGGTCACTTGAGTATGATAATGAGTGTGGGCAGCCCCTACAGCTCCTTTCTCGAATTTAACTTTTACCATCATAACCTGACCGTTGTATCCCATAATTTGTCTGGTTACACCTTTATCACTGGTTTGTTCCCATTCTGTCTGGTTTTCGAACATGAATGGCTTGCTGCAAGTTTTGTTACAAGAAACCTTAGAATCCTTTTCTGTACTATTGTTTGTGTTGGCTGCATTACAGGTTAACCCCAGTAATGAGAAGGCAAATATGCCTGAAAATAAAATTTTTTTCATCATTGTGCTTTTTATATAGAACTGTCACAAATATAGTGATATTTGTTGCAAAAGAAAATTCTTTTCTGACATAAATTCAGTATTCTGAATATTCTTAAATCTGTTATTTTTTTTATTTTTGCATAAATACGAATCTTAAATAAAATAAACGATGAAACACATGCTGAAGCCTGTTTGTATTAAAGTAGGCTTGACTCTTTTTGCTGGTGCTTGTCTTTGTGGGGGAATTCAGGCACATTCTTTGAATGGTGAGAAAGAGGATATTTTAAACACGATGAAATCTGCAACCCGTTACATGATGGACAGTGTAAGTTATCGGGGAGGCTTTGTCTGGAATTATTTGCCCGATTTGTCGCGCTCGTGGGGAGAAATGGAGGCGAAAAGGACAATGGTCTGGATTCAACCTCCCGGAACTCCGAGTGTTGGTCATTTGTTATTGGATGCCTATCACGCTACTGGTGATGAGTTTTACTATGAAGCAGCCGAAAAAGTTGCTAATGTCTTAATATGGGGGCAACTTGAATGTGGGGGATGGAATTACGTCTTTGACTTTGCTGGAGAGAACTCCTTGAAGGAGTGGTATGAAACAGTAGGAAAAAGTGGCTGGCGTCTGGAAGAGTTCCGACATTATTATGGTAATGCTACTTACGATGATTTGGGCACTATTTCTGCTGCTAAGTTTTTATTACGTATGTATGTAGAGAAAAATGATCCTGCATATAAAGTTCCGCTAGAAAAAGTTATTCATTTTATTTTAGAAAGTCAGTATCCTGTCGGAGGCTGGCCACAGCGTTATCCGTTGCGATACGATCATCCTTTTGAAGGTAAAGAGGACTATTCTTCTTTTATAACTTTAAACGATGATGTAACACCGGAAATTATTGATTTCCTGATTCAATGCTATCAGGCTATGGGGCTTCAGAATATAAAGGAGCCTATTATGCGGGCAATGTACCTTACAATAACTCTTCAGCAAGGAGAGCCTTATGCCGGATGGGCAGATCAGTATACGGTGACCGACTTAAAGCCTGCCCATGCTCGTTCTTATGAGCCACGCAGTGTAAATACGGGTACTACTGTCGGTATGATTTATCAGATGATGGAATATTATAAGCTGACAGCTGATACTCGTTTCCTTTCGGGGATACCTGCTGCTATTAAGTTTCTTGAATCTCAAAAATTACCTGAAACAGAAGTCCGTAAATGGCATCGTAAATCAGACAATCCCGATGAAATCTTAGTGCCTCGGTTTATTGATCCTGATACGGGAAAACCATTGTATGTGCATCGGAAGGGAGGTAATATTTATAATGGTAAGTATTATATAGATCAGAATATAGAAAATACAATTGCCCATTATAGTTCTGCTACTTTTGTTAATCCTGAACAGTTGAGAAAGGATTTCGATGAAGTGAAAAAGATTGATAAAAATAAGTTGCTTTCCCAATCACCTTTATTATCAGATGAATTGTGTCCGTTACCGAAATATTATACACATTGTCCTCGCCTTGTAACAGAGAAAGAAATCAGTAATCTGATGGCTCAGGTAAAAAAACAAGGTTACTGGCTTTCTGATCTGCCTTCAACTTCTCATCCATATCGTTGTGGGTGGACTCCTGATTTATCAGGTAAGGAAGATTATAGCAGGAAGATGGTGGGGGATGATTTTGATACTTCTCCTTATCCTTGTACAGATGGACAACAATGCATTTCTGTTGCTGCGTATATTAAAAATATGATGGCGCTTATTGCAGCTTTGGAAGGAAATGTGAAGTGACCGGGAGGCGGATAGAAAGAGGCTGTTGTATGCTGCCTGAAAGTATACCATCTGGATATTTTAGTCTGTTAACGGAGAAAATATGTTTGAATATATTATATGTGGAGATTTTGGTTAAATAATAACCACATTAGAACAATTATTACCTTTCTCCACCTCTCATTTTGCTTATTTTTGGAAACAAATCAATCTTAATGTAAACATGCCATGAAAAATAAAAAATATTATTTAATGAGTTTGCTGCTGGGAGTGGGCAGTTATGCAATGTCGCAGACAGTTCCTTCTATGAGTGCATTTCATGATGGAATCCACCATTGGAATCTGGAGCATAAAGAACGGAACTATAAACGCTATTCGCCTGAGCAGTATACGAAGATTGCTGATAATTTTGTTGCTTATCAGAATGAGGATGGAGGATGGCCCAAAAATATTGACTGGATGGCAGAGCTTCCTGCCGATTCTGTCTTGAATACTTTGTCGGATCATCATCGCCGTAGTACGCTTGATAACCGGAATACTTATTCTCAGATAGAATATCTGGCACAAGTTTATACGCTAACCAAAGCAACGAAGTACAAGAGCGCTGTACTCGATGGGCTGGAATATCTGTTGAAGACTCAGAAAAAAAATGGAGGCTGGCGTGGATGGGATGTAGATGCCATTACCTTTAACGATGAGGTTACTACCGGAGTATTACGTTTGTTTTTGCATATCAACGAAGGTGATTTGAATTTTTCCTGGCTGGACGATACGATGCGCAAAAGAATCTATCAGGCTTTTAATAAGGGTATTGATATGATTTTGCAAGCACAATATGTACAGAATGGAGTTAAGACCGTTTGGGGGCAACAGCATGACAATAATACATTGCTTCCGACCAATGCACGTACTTTTGAACTGGCCTCTCTGACAGCTGGTGAAAGCTGCGATGTAGTTCGATTGCTGATGGAAATACCTCATCCTTCTGATGAAGTGGTTGAGTCTGTCAAAGCAGCTATGGCTTGGTTTGAGAGAGTTGCGATAACAGGTATGCGTGTAGAAAAGGTAGCTATTCCTGAAGATAAAGCTGCCAATCATGAATATCCTTACGACTTGGTTGTCGTGAAGGATAAGAAGGCTCCCCGTATCTGGTCACGTTTTTATGAGATGAGCGATAATACTCCGTTTATGTGTAACCGTGATGGCATTAAAGTATATAAGCTTTCGGATGTAAAACTGGAACGTCGTGTTGGATATGCCTGGTATACATATGCTCCTGAGAAATTATTTAAGTTGTATAAAGAATGGCTTAAAAAAGTAGAAGCAGAAAAGGCTTACACGGGTTATGAAGTACAAAATGATATGCCTCTGTTTTATGAGCAGTTGAAAAAAAGTCTGACTTATCCGATGGCATGGGGAAATGCTCCTGAAAAGGATTTCGGCAAATGGCGTGAGCAGGCACGTGAGAAACTGCTGGAGTGCATACAGCCGGCTCCCCCAGTTGCTCCTTACGATATGAAGGTTATAGCTACAGAAAAGCGCAAAGGTTATGAGGCTCAAAAAATTGTTTTCAATGTTTCAGAATATTCTCGTGTGCCGGCTTATCTGCTGGTTCCGGAAGGTAAAGGACCATTTCCTGCTGTTCTGCTTTTGCATGATCATGGAGCACATTTTACTATTGGAAAAGAAAAAATGGTACGTCCGTTTGGAGTCTCAGAAATTGTGATGAAGGATGCTGATAACTGGGCTGTAGGTTGTTACGACGGACAATATGTAGGCGATTATCTGGCAGAGAACGGATACGTTGTATTGGCTCTTGATGCTTTGTTCTGGGGAGAACGCGGCCGGAAAGAGTATGCACGTTACGATTCTCAGCAGGCTTTGTCTGCCAATTTGTTACAAATGGGAATGTCGTGGGGAGGTCTGATAGCCTGGGATGATATCCGTAGTGCGGAGTTCTTGGCTTCTTTGCCACAGGTAGATAAAGAAAAAGTGGCGACTATGGGATTTTCTATGGGAGCTCACCGTGCCTGGATGACAATGGCTGCTACTGATGCTGTGAAGGCAGGAGCTGCTGTCTGCTGGATGAATACTACGGACAGTTTGATGACTATGACAAACAATCAGAACAAAGGTGGTTCTGCTTATGCAATGCTGGTTCCTAATATCCGTCGATATATGGATTATCCTCATGTGGCATCTATTGCTTGCCCTAAGCCGATGTTGTTTACTAACGGCAAGAAAGATAAATTGTTCCCGGTAGAAGGTGTAGAGGCTGCTTACGATACTATGCGGAAAGTATGGGATAGCCAGGGAGCCGGTGAACACTTGCAGACCAAATTATACGACTTGCCTCATTTTTGCAGTAAAGAAATACAGAAGGCGATTCTGGATTTCTTCAATAAAGAATTAAATGTAAAACAGAAATAAAAAAGGAGATGAGAAAAATTCAGTTAGTATTAGTAGCGCTGATTGTCTTGATTTTATCAGCATTTAAAGCTGATCATGTGATAACAATCTATATGATTGGCGATTCTACTATGTCGAATAAACCGTTGGAAGGTAATAATCAGGAACGGGGATGGGGACATGTCTTGGAAAGTTTCTTTACCGAAGATGTCCGTGTGGAGAATCATGCGATGAACGGTCGAAGCTCGAAAAGTTTTATCGATGAAGGACGTTGGGAAACTGTTGTCAACAAGATTCGTCCGGGCGATTATGTGTTCATACAGTTCGGACATAATGATGAAAAACCTCAGCCGGAACGTCATACAGATCCGGGAACTACCTTCGATGAGAATTTACGGAAATTTGTTCGTGAAACACGTGCCAAAGGAGGAATTCCTGTGTTGTTTAATTCTATCGTGCGTCGGAATTTTGGTGTAAATCCAGATGCTGTGGCAGCCGATGACATTCGTCCGGAAAAGGATGAGGCTGTAGTAGAAGGAGATACACTGATTGATACTCACGGAAAATATCTGGAATCTCCACGGAATGTCGCTAAGGAAATGGATGTCTGCTTTATTGATCTGAATCAGGCTACTAAGAAACTGGTAGAATCTTATGGGGTTGAAGGATCGAAAAAACTATTTATGTGGATTCCTGCTGACACCTATGCTGCTTGTCCGAAGGGACGTCAGGATAATACTCATCTGAATATATATGGTGCGCGTAAAGTTGCGGCACTGGCTGCCGAAGCTGTTCAGAAACAGTTACCGGAGTTAGGTAAATATGTCCGTTTTTACGATTATGTAGTGGCAAAGGATGGTAGTGGTGACTTCTTTACAGTACAGGAGGCTATCAATGCTGTTCCCGATTTTCGAAAAAATAAGCGTACAACGATTCTGGTTCGTAAAGGAGAATATAAAGAACGAGTGATTATTCCTGAGTCAAAGATTAATATTTCTCTGATAGGAGAAGATGGAGCAGTATTGACAGACGACGCTTATGCTTCGAAGAAAAATTGTTTCGGAGAGGAAATGTCTACTTCCGGTTCATCTACCGTATATATCTATGCTCCTGATTTTTATGCCGAAAATATTACATTTGCCAATACGGCCGGAAGAGTAGGGCAGGCTGTTGCTTGTTTTGTAGACGGTGACCGTGCTTATTTTAAGAACTGCCGTTTCCTGGGAAATCAGGATACACTTTATACGTATGGAAAAGACAGTCGTCAGTATTATGAAGGATGCTATATCGAAGGAACAGTCGACTTTATCTTTGGATGGTCTACTGCCTTGTTTAAAGACTGTACTATTCACAGTGTAGGAAATGGTTATGTTACAGCTCCTTCTACTGATAAAGGGAAAAAGTATGGTTATGTATTCTGGAATTGTCGTCTGACAGGAGCCGATGAGGCAAAAGAAGTTTATCTGTCACGCCCGTGGCGCCCTTATGCACAAGCAGTGTTCATTCAATGTGAATTGGGTAAGCATATTTTACCTGCCGGATGGAATAACTGGGGAAAGAAGTCGAATGAATCTACTGTCTTTTATGCGGAGTATCAGAATAAGGGGGAAGGAGCAGATACTTCTGCACGTGTACCTTACGCTAAACAGTTGAAAGATGTTTCTGCTTATCAGCCGGAAGAGGTGTTGAAAGGTGAAGATGGCTGGAATCCAGTGGCTAACGGTAATGTTTTGCTTTCTAACTTGAAGCGATAAAAATGTATTTTTTCTTTTCTAAAAAACATGGTGATGATTGAATAAACTTTTCACCATGTTTTCTTAAAAACATCGAGATGTTTTTTTATTTTCTGTACGAATTTTCTAGTGGTCTTACAGGAAAAAATAACACGGATTTATGCAGGCTTCTCTTGAGAGAAAGTAGCATAAATCCGTGTCTGTTTATATTGTAATTTAATTTTAATCTTTTATACCGAATAACCAGCGGAAGAAGCGTACAAATATGTTTCTTTTCTTAGGTTTATCGGCCGGCTGGTCGGTTGTTGGTTGTGCTGCTATCGAATCGTTGGATACAACAAGCGAGTCGTTCAATGCAGTCAGACTATCTGGTCGGAGTAATAGGCTGTCGCCTCTCTGTAACAGTGAGTCGGGTTTGATTCGTAATGAGTCCTTTAATAAGGAATCGCCTGGTAATACAATCTTTTTCAATGAGTCTGTAGCCAGTGAATCTGTACCAAGACTGTCTTTCGGTGCGGCAATTGTGTCAGTTGCAAGTGGCGTTTTCTTAGGAGCCGGCTTCGGACGTTCTATCTTGAATTGTACCGGAACCGAATATTTGCAGCGTACTCGCATACCGTGTTCACGAGCAGGTATCCAGTTAGGCATATTACGTATTGCAGTCAGGGCAGCCGAGTCCATATCAGCTCGCAGACTACGTACAATCGTAGGTGAGGTGATTCGTCCGTCTTTTTCTACAACAAACTGTACGGCTACTACTCCTTCAAGATTTTCTTTTTTTGCTTGTGGCGGATAAACCAGTTTTCGTTTCAGATAATTGACAAACGCTTTCATACCTCCGGGGTATTCAGGCATTTCCTCTACGACAGAATAAATACGGGTAGAGTTCTTGCGATACATGATGACTGTATATGGTTCATCAGGATGCTGGAGGAAAGTGGTAATGTTCAGCGAACGGTTTTCCATTCTTTCCGCCCGAATAGTAATAGGGTGATTATAGTCGGCTTCTATGCGGAACAAACCGATTTCATCACTCAACACCTTTCGTCCGGTTCCTTGTATACTGATGATAGCTCCCTGAATGGGCTTTTGAGACGAGTCTTTAACAAATCCTTCTATTGTGACCGTCTTGTTGTTTTGTTTAAATGAGGCAATATCTTCCTGACTGTCAAGATAAATGGTTTTACTTGTTTCTGTTTCTTTCAGGACAAAAGAAGTTGCTGCTTTTGTTTCATCTCCCGGAAAATAAATATTTGCAAGGCGGTTGTATGACTTGTCTATTTTGTATTGAAATGTAATTACGCCTTGTTCGTTCGACAGATATTTGTCGCTCCGTCCGTTGATTTTCAGTATCATTCCGACCTGTGGTTCGCCGCTTGTTTTCAGAATTGTGATACGAAATTCCGTTTCTTTATCTTCTTCTCCATGTACATTTTGAGGAAGAATAAATGTGAAACATAACAGAAAAGTGACAAAAGCGTATATTCTTTTAGTAAAATCCATAATAAGTTATCTAAATGAAAACGGTTGCAAAGCTACAAGTATTCTGCTGCATTTCAAAGTTTATCGGCTAAATAAATAGATAGGGCAAGGGGCTAACTGTCTGTTTTATTTGTAAATATGCCGGAAAGTCGTATATTTGTGCTTTAATCACACCTTTATACTTAATGAATTATGTTAATCGATTTACTTCAGTCATCTTACTTTTCTGTTTTTCTTATTGTAGCTTTGGGGTTCATGTTGGGGCGCATCAAGATAGCGGGGCTGTCACTTGATGTTTCTGCCGTTATTTTCATAGCTCTGGCTTTCGGCCATTGGGGGGTGAGTATTCCTAAAGAATTAGGTAACTTCGGATTGGTTCTGTTCATTTTTACTATCGGTATTCAGGCGGGACCCGGTTTTTTTCATTCATTCCGGAGTAAAGGAAAAACACTTATTCTGATTACTTTACTTATCGTAGCTTCTGCTTGCCTTACGGGAGTGGGACTAAAATATTTGTTTGGCATTGATACACCGAGCTTGGTGGGATTGATAGCCGGCGCATTGACCAGTACACCGGGACTTGCTGTTGCTATCGACAGCACACAGTCGCCCTTGGCATCTATTGCCTATGGTATTGCTTATCCGTTTGGAGTTATTGGCGTGATTTTGTTTGTCAAGCTTTTGCCGAAAATGCTTCATGTTGATTTGGAACAGGAGGCACGCCGTTTGGAGAAAGAACGCCGGAGCCAGTTTCCGGAGCTTGGTACTTGTTTGTTTAAAGTGACCAATCCAACAGCAATAGGCCGTACACTGATGCAGCTGAATATCCGTGTAATGACAGGAGCTGTTATCTCTCGTCTGAAACGAGGTGAAGAAATTATTATACCTAAAGCACATACCATGCTGGAAGAGGGAGATTATGTGCAAGCTGTAGGAAGTGAAGATTCGTTGAACAATCTTGCGCTGATGTTAGGTACGCGTGAAGAAGGTGAATTACCGTTAACTCATACACAGAGCATCGAATCATTGCTTCTGACAAAAAAGGATATGGTAGGCAAGCAACTTTGTGACTTGAATTTACAACGTAATTTTGGATGTACAGTAACTCGTGTGCGCCGAAGTGGTATTGACTTGTCACCTTCTCCTGATTTGGAATTGAGATTTGGTGATAAACTGATGATAGTGGGCGAAAAAGAAGGTATTCAGGCTGTAGCCCGCTTGATTGGAAATGATGTGAAGAAACTTTCGGATACCGATTTCTTCCCGATTGCAATGGGTATTGTATTAGGAGTATTGTTTGGTAAGCTGAATATATCTTTCGGAGGAGGAGTTTCTTTCTCTCCGGGACTGACGGGAGGTATTTTGATGATGGCTCTTTTCTTGAGTGCTATTGGAAAGACAGGACCTATTATTTGGTCAATGTCCGGACCGGCTAATCAGTTATTACGTCAGCTTGGTCTTTTGCTTTTCCTGGCAGAAGTTGGAACCTCGGCAGGTAAGACGCTGGTGTCAACTTTTCAGGAGAGTGGTTTTTTGCTTTTCGGGGTAGGAGCAGCTATTACACTTGTGCCGATGTTGCTTGCAGCCCTTGTTGGAAGACTGGTATTTAAGATTAGTATGCTCGATTTACTGGGAACTATTACCGGTGGTATGACCAGTACCCCGGGATTGGCAGCAGCCGATTCGATGACCGACAGTAACATACCGGGAGTTGCCTATGCTACGGTTTATCCGATTGCCATGGTATTCCTTATTTTATTTATACAAGTAATAGCCCTGGCAGTACTTTAATTAAAAGAAAGATGTGTATTCACCTCACGGACTGGAGATTTTTTCCTCAGTTTGTGAGGTGAAATAATATTTATTCGTCTTTACCGAATGAACGATATTCCAGAGGAGTCAGTCCTGTATTTTTCTTAAACAGGTTAGAGAAATGCTCGGTAGATGTATATCCTATCATGAAACAGATTTCTTTTACCGGATAGGAAGTATTTATCAACATTTGTTTGGCTTTTCGCAGTTTAAGTTCCTGAAAATATTTAGCGGGAGAATATCCGGTATATTTCTTGAATGTTTTTCGGAACCATGAATAACTGATATTCAGTTTCTCTGCAAGTTCTTCGGGATCTATTTCCTTACATACATTCTCATTCATTATAATTTTGGCCTGTTCCATTTTTTCGGCAACATTGTCTTTTTCAAATTCTTTGTTTTTTGAAATGGAAAATATCATGCCGATGATGTGCAGCAATATACCTGAAAGGTATTGCTGTGAAGCACTTTTATCTGCTTCTGCTACATCTAAAGCCTGTGAAAAAAGTGTCACCAGCTCTTCATTGAGTCCTATTTCCAGAACCTGTTCTTCTTTTGACAGGAATCCGTTTCTGACAAACTGGTCGATAAAGCTTCCTTCGAAACCGATGTAATATTCGTTCCATCCGGTTTGTGCATCCGGACTATATGTATGCCATTGTCCGGGAAACAGTACAATCAGACTTCCTTTTTCTATATTCCGTTCTGGTGTATCATCGGAAGCAAAGGTGCCTTTTCCTTTTGTGATATAAAGTAATTGGTATTCGCGTAGGATACGTCCTTTTTGGGCATTAAACAGATAACCGGAAGGATGGTCTTTTACAGGATAAGGAGAGTTGGGGCGTATTGCTTGTACCCCTACCGTATTTACATACAATCCAAATTTGCGGTCAGTATCACTGACTATCAGATATTTGAATTCTACTCCTAAATCATTGTATGATCTTGCCATATTCGGTTTTTCATAATAAAGTTATGGAAGCAAAAATAATGATTTAAAATAAAACAGCAATCTGGGTAAGGTAGATTTTATTTGTGAGTAAATTGCCTGTTTTGAATGTAATAAAAAGAGGATGACTTAGTTGATAAATCATCCTCTAGATAAATAGTTGCTTTTATTTAATATGCTTTGTGATATAGTGCTTCGATATCAGCGATTGAAGTCGGGCGGGGATTACCACCTGTGCAGACATCATTGAAAGCATCAATGGCAAGTTGGTGTAAGTCTTCTTCACGAACACCTATTTCGTGCAGTTTTTGTGGTATGTTAATACTTACTGACAGATCCCGTACAGCTTGTATAGCAGCCTTTACACCTTCTGCTTCTGTCATTCCTTCGGTGTTTACTCCCATTGCCTTAGCTATATGTATATATTTAGGGGCAGCAGGAGATTCTGCATTATATTCCATTACATACGGAAGCAGTAGAGCATTTGCAACTCCATGAGGGGTATCATAATGTGCTCCCAACGGATGTGCCATAGAGTGAACGATACCTAATCCTACGTTGCTGAATCCCATTCCGGCAATGTATTGTGCCTGTGACATAGCTTCTCGTGCTACTGTATCGTTTCCGTTGTCAACAGCTGCTTTCAGGTTTGCTGCAATCATTTCGATGGCTTTCAGCTCGAACATATCCGACATTGCCCATGCTCCGGGAGTAATATAACTTTCGATAGCATGTGTCAGGGCATCCATTCCAGTTGCAGCAGTCAGACCTTTCGGCATGGAGTACATCAGTTCCGGATCGACAATAGCAACGGCCGGAATATCATTGGGATCTACGCATACCATTTTCTTGGTAGCATCTTCATCAATAATCACATAGTTGATAGTGACTTCGGCTGCTGTACCTGCTGTTGTAGGCAAGGCAAAAGTCGGAACGGCTTTCTGCTTGGTATCTGCTACGCCTTCCAGTGAGCGTACGTCGGCAAAGTCAGGATTGTTGACTACGATACCGATCCCTTTTGCTGTATCGATAGAAGAACCTCCTCCCAGTGCAACGATGAAGTCGGCTCCTGAAGCTTGATAAGCCTTTACCCCATTCTGTACATTGGCAATGGTTGGGTTGGCTTTTACATCACTGTATACCTCGTAGGGGATATTGTTTTTTTCGAAAACTTCGATAACCTTGTCTGCTACCTTAAAGCGAATCAGATCTTTGTCGGTGACGAAAAATGCTTTTTTAAAACCTCTGCGTTTGGCTTCTATAGCAATGCTTTCACGGCAACCTGCTCCGAAGTAAGAGGTTTCGTTTAATATCATTCTATGCATAGTTGTTCTTTTTTTATTTAGGTAAATGGAATGCTACTGACATCTCTTTCATTTGTTCCTGGCTCATGCCATCGGGTTCGAATCCCATATTTTTAGCTGCAATGTAGATTAAAGCTGATTTATTAAGCACATCTACTTGGTCGAATGCAGCCATGATATCGGTATCTACGGCGAAGACTCCATGTTTTTCCCACATTACCACATCATAGTCATCCAGCTCGTTGATGGTGGCTTCGGCAAGTTCTACAGAACTTGGAAGTTTATAGGGAACCATTCCCAGTCCTCTTGGGCAGAAGGCCTTAGTTTCGGGTATCATACTCCATAACAAATTGGAAGCATAGTCTTTTTCCATGAACTTCTTGTTATGAGTCAAAGCTACCAGTTCAATGGGATGAGTGTGCAGGGAAGCTTTATAATTGGAGCCTTTTGAGATAAGGTTATTGTGTACGCTCAAGTGTGACGGTAATTCAGAGGTAGGATTAACCGGCTCATCAGCTATAATGACATAGCTGGCACAGTCGTCCAGAATGCGGATAACTGAGCCGTTTGCCATCGGCTGGCGTGCAAGGTCGCGCATACGTTTGTTGGTTCCCTTGCAGTAGAAATAGCACCCTTTCAGATATGGCAATGTTGCTCCTATAGGTTTTACTTCACTGATGGCAGGCATTGCTTTTATTTCATCGTCTACATATTCTGTAATGTTGATGGTAATGTTTCCTCCATTACGTTCAGCCCATCCTTTCTGCCATAAATAGCCGGCAACTTCGGCTACTTTATTAATCTCGGCAGCCAGTTTCGGACGATTGTTCAAAATAGATTCCATATTTTCTGTATTGTATATTTTAATAATTATTCAATTTGTCAGGCTTGTGCCATTGCTACTACGATAATAGAAGCAATCAGTACGGCAAGTCCTAGTATCAATGTTCCAATAGTTTGTGCACTGCAACCTTTCCATTCTTTAAGGAGTATTCCCCAGACATTGCTGAAAGTTACGTTCAGCGACATCAGTATACTCCATGAAAAAGCTAGCAATATCGGGCTGTCGGAAAGGAAGCTTTTTCCCATCTCCAGTCCGAAGAACTGAGAGTACCATAAAACTCCTGCCAGTGCGCAAAATAAGATATTATTTGTAAATGTACCTTTGTTGACAGAGAAATATTCTTTTCCTGTTTGGTTCTTCAGATTCTGCTGGATGCAATATGCTGCATTGGTACAGAATCCGCCTAATGTTACCAGAAAAATGACGGGGAGTCCTGCATATAGTGCATCTGTCCCTTTTTCAAGTGCAGCTTCTTTTATAGGAGTACCTGCATCCAGACCTAAGGCAAAGCATGCACTCATGATTCCTGCAAGCAAGGCAACCAGCAGTCCTTTTGTCAAGGCAAAATCTTTTACTGCCGCTTTCTTTTCTTCTTCGTTCATGTTTTTAGAGCGGAGGCTGCCTGCATATCCGATGATAGCAATACCCGCCAGTGTGATGCAGACTCCAATAAGTAGCATTAAACCTTCTCCATGGAATAAATCTGTTCCACCGAATAAAGCAGGAAATAATGTTCCAAAAGCTGCACATGTACCTAGAGAAATACTTTGTCCCAGTGCTACTCCCAAGTAACGCATGCTCAGTCCGAAAGTGAGTCCTCCAACACCCCATAAAATTCCATATATAATAGCTGGTAAAGCTCCTCCGCTGCTCCATAATTCAGTAAGAGTACTTCCTGCTGGAATTGCCAGCAATGCTCCCAGCAGTGGAAAAACTAGCCATGCGAAAATGCCTTGTACAAGCCAGAAACTTTCCCAGGACCAGTTTTTTACTTTGTTGATTGGAACATACGAACTGCTTTGTCCGAAACTGCCTATGGCAATAATCAGTAAACCTATCAGCGTGTTCATAAGTAGTATGTTTTTTCCAGTTTTAGAAATTTAGTTATATAAACCAGATGTCATCCGGGGGTAAAAGCCCTTTGGATGACATCTGTATCGAGATTTAGCAACGTTTCGATGTTACGTCTGCTTCGTATTTTTCAATATCGGCAATATACTCTTCGCCTACAGGTACATTATTCTTCAAACAGAACATATCCCATACAGCATTCCATGGGAGGACTTTGGCTTCTTCTAGCAGAGCGAGGCGTTCGAACAGCTGATTGTTGGCTTCGTATTCGCGGAGCTTGGCAATAGGTTCAAGCAATGCACGTAACATTGATTTCTGTGTAGCGCGTGCTCCGATGACATAAGCACCGATACGATTGATACTTGCATCGAAAAAGTCCAGACCGATATGCACACGGTCGAGTGCGTTGCACCGTACGATTTCCTGACACAAATCCAATGTTTCATCGTTCATGATAGTAACATGGTCGCTATCCCAGCGTACCGGACGGCTTACGTGAAGCATGATTTCCGGAACGTACAGCAGCAGTGAAGATAGTTTGTCGGCAACACTTTCTGTCGGGTGGAAATGACCCATGTCGAGTGTAATCATTTTCTGTCTGCTGACTCCGTATCCGATATAGAAGTCGTTGGAGCCTACAGTGTAACTTTCAAGACCGATGCCGAATACTTTCGATTCGATACAGTCTTTCATGTTCTTGTATTCGGTGGCAAAAATGCGGTCGAGTGAATCTTTCAACAGTTCACGGTATTGCATGCGGTTTACTGTGATATCTTTACTTCCGTCGTGAACCCATACATTCATAATACAAGGATCATTCTGGCGTTTACCCATTTCTTCGGCAATGGCACGACACCGGATAGTGTGTTCTACCCAGAAATCACGGATTGCTTTATCCGGATTGGCTAAAGAAAGATTTCCGCTTTTGGGATGTGAGAAAGAGGTTGAGTTGAAATCAAGTTTCATATTGTTTTCTGCAGCCCATTGCATCCAGCTTTCAAAGTATGAAGCATCTACCTGATCGCGGTCGACAAATTTTCCTTGAAAGTCTCCGTATATTTCATGCAGGTTCAAGCGGTGTGTACCTGGTAAATAAGATGCTGCTTTTAAAACATCCTGACGCACTTCGTCAATGTTGCGTGCCTTGCCCGGATAATTACCTGTTGCTTGAATACCACCAGTCAGTGAACCGTTTGATTCGAATCCGGCAACATCATCTGCCTGCCAGCAGTGTAGTGACAGGGATATATTTTGTAATGTATCCATTGCTTTGTCTACATCAACTCCTACAGCTGCATACCGTTCTTTTGCTATTTCATACGCTTTTGTTATTAATTCTTCTTTCATGATATTATGTGTTTAAGTTATTGATTATTATTGAGTAATTGTCTTGAATTGGAGATAGGCTACATCCCATGTCTCTTTGTGTTCGGGATAGAATGTTTTTAAATGTATAGCGTGACTTAAAAGTTGACGCATAGAAGCTATATCGGCTGCTTGACCTGCTGCTACAGCTTGTATCATGATGTTTCCTATTGCAGTTGCTTCCGAAGGACCGGCTATAACTGGTATACCGATGGCATTGGCTGTCCATTGGTTCAGAAGATCGTTACGGCTTCCTCCTCCGATAACGTGGAGAACTTCTATCGGATTAGGAGAGAGTCGTTGCAGATTTTCCAATACTTGCCGGTAACGTAATGCAAGACTTTCGAATATACAGCGAACCAGTTGTCCGCGTGTTTCAATTGCTGGTTGATTATGGTCTTTGCAATATTTTTTTATGGTTTCTTCCATGTTTGCCGGATTGTCAAAGACTTTATCGTCCGGACAGATTAAGTTTCGGAATGGTTCACTTGCTTCAGCTTCAGCAATCAGGTCGGGGTATGAAGTATCTCCCCAGTTTATGCGGCACCGCTCCAGCAGCCACATGCCACAAATATTTTTCAATAGGCGGATAGTTCCTTCTACTCCTCCTTCATTGGTAAAGTTCAAGGCTTCTGTTTCGGCATTGATAACCGGAGCTTGAGTTTCTACTCCCATCAACGACCAAGTACCGCTGCTTAAATAAGCAAAATTCTTGTTTGCTGCCGGTACAGCAGCAACGGCAGAAGCTGTGTCGTGGCCTGCAACTGCTACTACAGGAATAGCACTAAGTCCTGTGAGTTGTTGTAACTCAGGAGTTAGGCTTCCAATAATTTCTCCAGGATAGACAAAGCGTCCGAAGTGTTTCTCATTTAATCCGATGCTTTTGAGTATTTGCGAGTCAAGTTTCCGGGTATGTGCATTAACGAGTTGCGCGGTTGAGGCTATCGTATATTCAGTAACCATTTCTCCGGTTAGCATGTAGCTGAGTGCATCTGGCATGAATAATATTTTGTCGGCATGTGCCAGTGCACTGTCATTGTTTCTTCGTAAGGTATCAAGCTGAAATAAAGAGTTGAAGTTCATAACTTGGATGCCTGTCAGTTCATAAACTTCATTACGTGGTACTCGTTTAAAATATTTTTCGGGAGCTCCCTCTGTCTGAGGGTCACGGTATGCATATGGTTGTCGCAATATACCACCATCTTTTCCAATACATACAAAGTCTACTCCCCACGTATCGATACCGATAGAAATAATTTCTGTATCTTTTTTATTTCCGGCAATTTTCAGACCTTCTACAATATTCCGGTAAAGTTCATAAATATCCCAGTAAAAATGTCCTCCTGTTTCTATAAGGTGATTGGGAAAACGGTTAATTTCTTCCGTAATCAGTCCTTGAGGAGTAAAATATCCTAATATCGTGCGTCCGCTGGTTGCTCCCAGATCGACTGCAAAAAAGCATTTTACCATAGTTACAATTCAGGTTTGTTGTTTTGAATTTTATCTGATGCAAATGTAGAATTTTGTGAAACGAAAAAAATGCTCTTTTTGACTTTAAGACTAAGTTATTTGATATACTTGACAAGCTATGAATATGATAAATGATTTGAGTTGTCAAAAGAAATATATTGTCTATAATGTAGATACTTGTTGTTAATAAATGTTTTTATTATTTTGTTTTCTTTTGTTTATTGTTTTGAATAATTATTTTTGCTTCTATGATTCAATAAATTTTGTTTGATTGGAGTTTCCTTTTAGATTATCTGCTTTTGTTTATTTTAATTTAGTTATAAACCTAATTTTATTGCTATGAAAAAGACAATATGGCTATTGGTATTGAATATTGTAATAGGAGGTATATGTCAGGCTCAGCTGCCGGAGCGAAACGCTGTGAATATTGAAAAATACAGAGAGATTTGCAAGAAACATATATATAAGGAGATGAAGGGCATGTATCGTCAGGCAGGAGGTTCTTTACGTTTTCCTTTTCTGGCTCCGGGAAGTAGTCAGTATTTGGATATGTTATGGGATTGGGACTCGTGGCTCAGTGATGTGGCCTTGCGTCAGATTTTATCAGACAAAGGAACTGAAGCTGATAAAAAGGAAGCTTTGGCTTATGAACAAGGATGTGTATTGAATTCGTTGAGTTATGGAGGAATGGATGGCTGGATTCCTATCTGGATAGAACGGAATGCTCCAAGTCGTGAAGAAATGTTGAAGAAAAGAAATCCGTGGAAGACCAATATGCATAAGCCGACACTTGCCCAGCATGCTGCTTTTATCGTTAAAAATATGGGTGGAGATGCAGAGTGGTTGCGGGAGGACTTTTATACTTTACAGGCTTTTGTAGCTAAGTATCTTAATTTTCACAGGCATAAAGCAACGGGATTGATTTATTGGGAAACGGATGAGGCTATCGGAGTAGACAATGATCCGAGTACCTTTTATCGTCCCCACGGTAGTTCTGGCTCTATCTTTCTGAATTGTTTGATGTATAAGGAACTTCAAGCGATGGCTTATTTGGCCGACTGTCTGAACTTGACAGATATTTCAATCTTTTTTGAGAAAGAAGCTGAAACACTGAAAACCAATATACGTAAGCACTGTTGGGATGAACGAGACCGTTTTTATTATAGTGTAGACTTAAATCTTCTTCCAGTAGAAAAACCTGATATCAAAGGATTGTACCCGGGAGATTTATATTTGCATGTGGGACAGCCCAGAACATACGACTGCTTGATCCAGCGATTTAGTGTATGGAGTGGTTTTATGGCAATGTGGGCTAAAGTTGCAACGCCGGAACAAGCCCGGCAAATGGTACAGATACATTTTTGTGATACAACTTCTTTTAATGCTCCAGCGGGTATTCGTACGCTTTCTCCCTTGGAAAAAATGTATAATGTGCGAGCGAGTGGTAATCCGTCTTCATGGGCAGGACCTATATGGATTAATGTGAATTATCTTGTTTTCAGAGGGTTGCTGCAATATGGCTATGAAAAGGAAGCCCGAGAAGTTGCTGAAAAAACAATACTTTTACTGGGTCGTGACTTTGAGCGCTTCGGGGCGTTGCATGAATATTATCTGCCCGATAATGGAGAGCCTGTTCTGAATAGAGGATTTCAAAATTGGAATTTCCTGGTTTTGAATATGATTGCCTGGATGGAAGGTCGTCCGGTTGTGACAGAATTCTGACAGAATAATTAAATAATAAAACACACAAAATGAAAAATAAATTTGTAACCTTGCTGGCTTCGGTTGGTATGTGTGCTTCATTAGGAGCACAGACTTGGATTTGGTATCCGGGGGATTATGAGATTTGGCTGGGTAACCAGATGAATAACCGTCGTACGGAAAGAGGAGCTTTTTTCCCTCCTTTCTGGAAAACGGATAGTCATTATGTCGTTGTTGAATTCAGTAAAGAAGTCGATTTGCCTGAAGCTGAAACGATACAGTTGAGTGTGGAAGGACGGTACAATGTTAAGTTAGATGGCAAATTGCAGTTTGGCATGCCTGATAAACTGACTATTCCAGCGGGAAAGCACAAAATTAATATTAAGGTATGGAACCAGCTTACTCCTCCGGCTCTTTATGTCGACGGGCGGACGATAAAAAGTGATGCTAGTTGGAAGGTTACTTACGAAGATAAAGAATGGATAGATGAAAGCGGAAAAGCAAGTGATACTTCGGCTACCGTTTATATGGATGCTGGAAGCTGGAATTTTAATTCGAAAACAAGCCGTCCGTCTTTGTTTCGTTTACCCTGCAAACCTTTGCTGGCTGTTTCTTCAATTTCTGTAGAGAATGGTATTCTTTATGATTTTGGTCGGGAAACTTTCGGATATCTGGATTTTTCAGAAATGCGAGGAGAAGGAAAGGTATTGATTTATTATGGTGAAAGTAAAGAAGAAGCTTTGGACACCGAGCATTGTGAAACCATGGATATCTTGTCTGTCAGGGATGGAAAAGTGACCGATCTTGCGCTGCGTACTGTTCAGCCTCTGACAAATGATTGTTATATGATGGAGAGCAGTAAGGCTTTCCGTTATGTATATGTGGTATGTGATGAACAGATTTCTGTTGGAAAAGTTTCGATGCAATACGAATATATGCCTGAAACCTACCGTGGAAGTTTTCAGTGTGACAATGATTTGTTAAATAGAATTTGGGAGATAGGTGCTTATACGATGCATCTTACCACTCGGGAGTTTTTCATTGATGGTATCAAACGTGATCGCTGGGTGTGGAGTGGAGATGCTATTCAAAGTTATCTGATGAACTATTATCTGTTCTTTGATTCGGAGACTGTAAAGCGTACCATCTGGCAACTGAGAGGAAAGGATCCGGTAACTTCTCATATTAACACCATCATGGATTATACTTTTTACTGGTTCCTGAGTGTGTACGACTATTATATGTATACGGGAGATGAGAAGTTTGTCAAGCAACTGTATCCGCGGATGAAATCGCTTATGGAGTATGTATTGGGACGGACTGACAGTGATGGCATGGTGCAGGGCATGACAGGCGACTGGGTATTTGTTGACTGGGCAGATGGTTATCTCGACAAAAAAGGACAGTTGGCGTTCGAACAAGTACTTTTCTGCAAGAGTTTGGAAACAATGGTGCTCTGTGCTCGTCTTGCCGGTGAGATGCAAGATGCCAGGGGGTATGAAAAACTGTCCTCTTCTTTACGAAAGAAACTGGAACCTGCATTCTGGAGTGAGGATGCAAAGGCCTTGGTGCACAATCGGATTGGAGGAAAGCAGAGTACTAGTGTGACACGTTATGCCAATATGTTTGCTGTATTTTATGATTATCTTTCAGAAGAAAAACAGCAACTTATCAAGCAAAGTGTGTTGTTGAATGATAGCATCCTGAAAATTACAACTCCGTATATGCGTTTTTACGAACTGGAAGCTCTCTGTGCCTTGGGCGAGCAAGAGCAAGTTATGGAAGAAATGCTAGCTTACTGGGGAGGTATGTTAAAAGAAGGAGCAACATCATTTTGGGAAAAATATAATCCGGATGAGAAAGGAGCAGAACATCTTGCCATGTATGGGCGTCCGTATGGAAAGAGTCTTTGCCACGCATGGGGAGCCAGTCCTATATATTTGTTAGGAAAATATTATTTAGGAGTGAAGCCGGTAAAACCTGGATATGAAGAATATGCAGTGACTCCCGCATTAGGCGGATTGAAATGGATGAAAGGCAGTGTCCCTGTCCCGGGAGGAGAAATAACCGTTTATATGGACCGCAAGACGATTCGCCTGAAAGCCGACAAAGGTAAAGGTTATCTGTATGTTGCAGCCAAGAAGCAACCAAAGGCATCTGTAGGAGAGTTTCAGAAAGTCGCTGAGGGAAAATATCGTCTTTGGATAGATACCAATCAGGAAATAACGGTACATTATTGAAAACCATCATGTATATTTGCATGGATAATTTGTTTTAATCTTAAATGTATAATTTTTTAATTGCAGCAAAATGAAATACTTGACAAAACTGGCAGGAATTGTATTATCGTGTCTTGCCGTAGCATCGACTATGAATGCACAGTTGCCGTGGAAAAACGGCAAGTTGGAGGTGTCTGCCGAAGGGCGTTACCTGAAACATCAGAATGGACAGCCATTTTTCTGGCTGGGAGATACCGGATGGCTGATGCCACAACGACTGAACCGTGAGGAGGTGGCTTTTTATTTGGACAACTGTAGCCGTGCCGGATTTAATGTAGTACAGGTGCAGACATTAAATGGAGTTCCCTCTATGAATGTCTATGGACAGTATTCCATGACGGACGGATTCGATTTCAGCCATATTGATAAAAAAGGAGTATATGGTTATTGGGACCATATGGATTATATCATCCGTACGGCTGAAAGCAAAGGTATATATATAGGTATGGTATGTATCTGGGGAGGACTGGTAAGAAGTGGGCAGATGGATGTAGAAGAAGCGAAAGCATACGGAACCTTCCTTGCCGAAAGATATAAGGACAATCCGAATATAGTGTGGATAATCGGAGGAGATACACGAGGCGATGTGAAAACAGAAGTTTGGGAAACCTTGGCACGTACAATTCGTTCCATCGATAAGAATCATTTGATGACTTTCCACCCATTTGGTAGAACCATGTCTGCAACCTGGTTCAATGATGCCGACTGGCTCGATTTTAATATGTTCCAGAGTGGACATCGCCGTTACGGGCAAACTAAAGGCGATGGAGATAATCTGGCCGATAGTAATGTAGCAGAAGACAACTGGCGCTATGTGGAAGCAAGCCTTGCCAAAAAGCCCTTGAAGCCGGTACTGGATGCCGAGCCCAGTTATGAAGGGATTCCGCACGGACTGCACAATCCGAAAGAATGTCGCTGGACAGCAGATGATGTACGACGTTATGCATATTGGTCGGTTTTTGCCGGTTCTTTCGGACATACTTATGGAAATAATTCTATTATGCAGTTTTATCGTGAAGGATATGCACCAGCATATGGAGCCCAGGAAACATGGCAGGAAGCATTGAAAGACGAAGGTTTTAACCAAATGAAATATTTAAAGGAGCTGATGCTTCGTTTCCCTTTCTTTGAACGTATTCCAGACCAGAGTGTGATAGCTGGAACTAATGGCGAACGTTACGATCGGGCAATTGCCACACGAGGCAATGACTATCTGCTGGTGTATAACTACAGTGCACGTCCCATGCAGATAGACTTGACTAAAATCAGTGGTGAAAAAAAGAAAGCTTGGTGGTTCAATCCACTGAATGGAAGTATGACGTATATCGGTGAGCTCGAGAATAAGATTACTGATTTTCAGTATGATGCTCCGTATATGAGGGGAGAAGACCGGGTTCTGGTCGTAACGGATGCTACAAAAGACTATGTGAACGAAAAGTAACCGGTTCTGTTGCGTTATGTAATAGAATTGTTACCTGGCGTATGGATGAAAATACCCTTTGTCTTTTAATGGTTTCTTAAAAGATAAAGGGTATTTTGCTTTATAGTTTCAATGAGAGATTGAAATGTGCTTGTAAATGCAGGATATGTTTATTTTTTCCCTGCTATAACTCTCCACACAATGGCACTTAGTATGGCTCCAATGAAAGGTCCTATAATAAAGATCCAAAGCTGGCTTAACGCTTCTCCTCCCTGAAATAATGCCGGACCAATACTACGTGCTGGATTGACTGAAGTACCTGTATAGCGAATACAAGCCAGATGTACCAGTATCAGTGAGAGACCGATAGCTAGACCCGCAAATTTTCCAGCACCTTTTTCTGCATCAGTGGTCCCCAAAACTACTAAGACAAAGACAAAAGTAAATGCAATTTCAGCTATTAGTCCTCCTAAAATCGAAACTCCTTCCTGGCAACAATTTGCTCCCGTACCCGTCAGTCCTGAGTTATCTGTCAGTAGCCACAGAATTGCCGAGCCTAAAACTGCTCCGATAACCTGAAAAATCATATACATCGTTGCATCTTTCGCATTGATGCGTCCTGATAGAAGACAGCTTAATGTAATGGCTGGATTGATGTGGCATCCAGAAATTTCTCCGATGGTATATGCCATAGCCACTACCGCTAGTCCGAAAGCAATCGCAGTACCGATAACTGTTGCCGCTAAGCTTGGGTCTGCTGATGTACACGATAAACTTACCGCCGTACCGCAACCCATGAGAACCAATACCATTGTTCCCATCATTTCTGCAATGTACTTTTTCATAATTATATATTTTAAGATTAGAGGATTACCAGAACGTGCTTGTAGGAATAATTCCAGCACAAGCAAGTTATAAAAAATCTTTCAAATATACAAGCTTCAAAGTGGGAATGTGGATTTTCCTGTCTAGAGAGAAATTGTATTTGTCAAGTCGTTTCCTGAAGGACGTTGGAATATTCGCAAGCCGAATTCGGGAATTACAGCAAGAATATGATCGAAGATTTCTCCTTGAATTTGTTCATACTCGGGCCATACAGTGGTGTTCGAGAAACAATATATTTCCAATGGAAGTCCTTCAGAAGTAGGTTGCATCTGACGTACCATAATCATTAACTCTTTATGCGTACGGGGATGTTCTTTCAGGTAATTTTGTAGATAGTTGCGGAAGACATACAGGTTTACCACTTGTGTTTCAGGTTTAGCTTGTGCTTCATCTATCCATCCGCGAGAGGCAAACATTATCTTTTCTTTTTCGGAGCAGAAATGTACGGTTGTCATGTCTATGAATATTGAACGTTTGATGCGTCGTCCTCCAGTTTCACGCATTCCTCGCCAGTTCTGAAATGAATCGCTGACTAGTGCGTAGGGAGGTATGGTTGTAATCGTCTTGTCGAAGTTACGTACCTTGACGGTAGTCAGTGAAACTTCCAGTACATCACCGTCTGCTCCGTACTTGGGCATGGTAATCCAGTCTCCCGGGCGCAGCATATCGTTGGCCGAAAGCTGTACGCCTGCTACCAGTCCCAATATACTGTCTTTGAAAATCAACATCAGGACAGCGGCCGAAGCTCCCAGACCAGCCAGGATGGTTGCTGCATTTTGGTCGATCAGTATGCTGATGATTAATATGATTCCTATACCGATGGCAACCAAATTAATCATCTGATAGATTCCTTTCAGCGGGCGGTTGCGTAGCGTTTCATGCTCATTGGAAATTTCGTATAGTGAATTTAAAAACGAATTAACAAGCATGAGAGTAGTGATTACCAAATATATAAGACATCCTTTTAATAATATATCAAGGACCTGAGGTACATTGTTGAAAACGAATGGCAGTAACAAGTAAAACATGATGGGAGGAATCATGCGGCAAAAGCTGGTCATCATTTTTTCATTGAACAGGTAGTCGTCCCATGTTGCTTTTGTACGAGAAGTGATTTTATGTACTGCTGGTATTACTAAGTGCCTGAATAATTTGGTCATGATATATGAAATCAGCAGGATAAGTGCAACAAGTGTTAGACGGGTGCTCCAGCTGAGATTCTCTTTGTCAATGCCCATGTCTGATAATTGCCGGGCGACTTCTAAATATAAATCTTCCATTATTATGCGTATTTATATATGTTACGGACAAATATACAAAGGTTTTTTTATATATTTATCGGCAAGTAATTATTGATTAGAAGAATGTTTCATGTTTATCGTTCGTTAATTTTTATACTTTGCAGCTTGCTATGTCTGCCGTCGTGTATTCGTGACGATTCGCCATCCGGTGAGGAAGGAATCCGTCCTGGAGACAGACTGCCCGATTTTACAGTTTCTTTAAATGATAATACCCTAGTGGCTGCTTCCGACCTGCTTGGCAAGGTGGCTGTTTTAGTGTTTTTTCACACGGAATGTCCCGACTGCCAGAAAGAATTTCCTGTCGTACAACGGCTTTATGACTATTACAGAGATAATTCTACGGTAAAAATATATTGTATCAGCAGAGAAGAACCTGCTGACGAAGTTGCTGCATATTGGCAGGAAAACGGACTTACTATACCTTATTCTCCTCAGTCGGGCAGGGAGGTATATAACTTGTTTTCTGAACGAGGTATCCCTCGAATTTACGTGTCGGACAAGCACCTTGTGGTATATTCAGTCTATTCCGATAATCCGATTGCTACATTCGAACAGTTGAAATCGGATGTAGAATATTGCTTGAACGGAAATTAATTTGCATTGCACGAATATATGCTATATGTGCATTTTTTTATCATATCTTTTTGCAAAACAAATGGTTTCATTAAATTTGCCGTCAATTAAACTACTAATACTAATAAATATATTATCTAATGAGCTTGAAAATTGTTGTATTGGCAAAGCAAGTACCTGACACTCGCTGTGTAGGGAAAGATGCCATGAATGCCGACGGTACAATTAACCGTGCGGCTCTTCCGGCTATCTTCAATCCGGAAGACCTGAATGCTTTGGAACAAGCGCTCAGACTGAAAGACACACATCCGGGTTCTACCGTAACCATCTTGACGATGGGACCGGGACGTGCCGCTGAAATCATTCGTGAAGGATTATACAGAGGAGCTGATAATGGCTATTTGTTGACTGACCGCGCTTTTGCAGGTGCTGATACGCTAGCTACTTCGTATGCGCTGGCTACGGCTATCCGTAAGATTGGTGAATATGATATCATTGTGGGTGGTCGTCAGGCTATCGATGGTGATACTGCACAGGTAGGTCCTCAGGTAGCAGAAAAGTTGGGATTACCTCAGGTTACATACGTTGAAGAAATTCAAGAGGTAAAAGACGGACGTATCCGTGTGAAACGTCATATCGACGGTGGTGTGGAAACAGTAGAAGCTCCACTTCCGATTGTCTTGACTGTAAACGGTAGTGCAGCTCCTTGTCGTCCGCGTAATGCAAAACTGGTTCAGAAATATAAACGTGCTTTGGGCGGACAGGAAAAAGCTGCCATTACAAAAGATGGAGCAGAGTTGCCTTATGCTTCTTTATACGAAAGCCGTCCTTATCTGAATATTACAGAGTGGAGTGTTGCCGATGTGAATGGTGATACGAAACAATGTGGTTTGTCGGGCTCACCTACTAAGGTGAAGAAGATTGAAAATATCATCTTCCAGGCTAAGGAAAGCAAAACTATTACAGGTAGCGATGCTGATGTAGAAAACTTGATTGTAGAACTGTTGGCTAACCACACTATTGGATAAAGACTATGAATAACGTATTTGTATATTGTGAGATGGAAGGCAAGCATGTTGCCGATGTCAGTCTCGAACTTTTAACCAAAGGTCGTAAGTTAGCCAATCAGTTGGGATGCCAGCTGGAAACAATCTGTGCCGGCAGCGACCTTGCCGATGTAGAAAAACAAGTTTTGCCATACGGAGTAGACCGTGTTCATGTATTCGATGCTCCGGGCTTGTTCCCTTATACTTCACTTCCTCATACTTCTATTCTTGTCAACTTGTTTAAGGAAGAAAAACCACAAATCTGTCTGATGGGAGCTACCGTTATCGGTCGTGACCTGGGACCGCGTGTTTCTTCAGCTCTGACAAGTGGTTTGACTGCCGACTGTACTCAGTTGGAAATCGGTAATCATGAAGACAAGAAGAATGGGGTTACTTACGAAAATCTGTTGTATCAGATTCGTCCGGCTTTCGGTGGTAACATTGTAGCTACCATCATCAATCCGGAACACCGTCCGCAGATGGCGACTGTTCGTGAAGGCGTGATGAAGAAAGAAATTGTTGACGCTAACTACCAAGGTGAGGTTATTCGTCACGACGTTGCGAAATATGTACCCGAAACAGATTATGTAGTAAAGGTTATCGACCGTCATGTTGAGAAAGCTAAACATAACCTGAAAGGTGCTCCTATTGTGATTGCAGGTGGTTACGGTATGGGAAGTAAGGAAGGATTCGACATGCTGTTCGAACTTGCTAAGGAACTTCATGCAGAAGTAGGCGCGAGCCGTGCTGCTGTAGATGCTGGTTTCTGCGAACACGACCGTCAGATTGGTCAGACAGGTGTAACAGTACATCCGAAGCTGTATATCGCATGTGGTATTTCTGGTCAGATTCAGCACATTGCTGGTATGCAGGATGCAGGTATCATTATATCTGTGAACAATGATCCTAATGCACCAATTAACACCATCGCTGATTATGTAATCAACGGAACAGTGGAAGAAGTGATTCCGAAAATGATTAAGTATTATAAAAAGAACAGTAAATAATGGCAAACTTTTATACAGAACATCCGGAACTCAAGTTTCACTTGAATAATCCGATGATGGAGCGTATCTGTCAGTTGAAAGAACGCGATTACAGAGATAAAGACGAGTACGATTATGCGCCGCTGGATTATGCGGATGCAATCGACTCTTATGATAAAGTATTGGAAATTACCGGTGAAATTACCGGTGAGGTGATTGCTGCAAATGCAGAAGGAGTAGACGAAGAAGGTCCGCATTGTGCAAACGGTCGTGTGGAATATGCTTCTGGTACAAAGGCTAACCTGGATGCAATGGTAAAGGCTGGTCTGAATGGTATGACAATGCCTCGCCGATTTGGTGGTTTGAACTTCCCGATCACTCCGTATACCATGTGTGCGGAAATCGTGGCTCAGGCTGATGCTGGTTTCGGTAATATCTGGTCACTTCAGGACTGTATCGAAACACTTTATGAATTTGGAAACGAAGATCAGCACAGTCGTTTTATTCCACGTATCTGCGCAGGTGAGACCATGTCTATGGACTTGACTGAACCGGATGCAGGTTCTGACCTTCAGAGCGTAATGTTGAAGGCTACTTACGATGAGGCTAATAACTGCTGGCGTCTGAATGGTGTGAAACGTTTTATTACAAACGGTGATGCCAACTTGCACTTGGTATTGGCTCGTTCGGAAGAAGGTACACACGACGGTCGTGGATTGTCTATGTTTATTTACGACAAGAATGACGGTGGTGTAGATGTACGCCGCATCGAAAACAAACTGGGTATTCATGGTTCTCCAACTTGTGAATTGGTTTACAAGAATGCAAAGGCTGAACTTTGTGGTGAACGCAAGCTTGGTTTGATTAAATATGTCATGGCTTTGATGAACGGTGCTCGTTTGGGTATCGCTGCTCAGTCAGTTGGTTTGAGCCAGGCTGCATACGATGAGGCTTTGGCTTATGCAAAAGACCGTAAGCAGTTTGGTAAAGCCATTATCGAGTTCCCGGCTGTATACGATATGCTGGCTACCATCAAAGCAAAACTTGATGCAGGTCGTGCTTTGTTGTATCAGACTTCTCGCTATGTAGATATCTATAAAGCTTTGGATGATATCGCTCGTGAACGCAAGCTGACTCCGGAAGAACGTCAGGAACAGAAACGCTATGCAAAACTGGCCGACAGCTTTACTCCACTGGCAAAAGGTATGAACTCTGAATATGCTAACCAGAATGCATACGATTGTATTCAGGTACATGGTGGTTCTGGTTTCATGATGGAATATGCTTGTCAGCGTATTTACCGTGATGCTCGTATCACAAGCATTTACGAAGGTACTACTCAGTTGCAGACTGTTGCTGCTATCCGTTATGTAACTAACGGAGCTTATGCTGCTACTTTGCACGAATACGAACTGATTCCTTGTGCACCAGAATTTGAAGGCTACCTGAATCGTATTAAAGATATGACTCGTAAATTGGAAGCTTGTACAAATGCAGTAAAAGAGGCTCAGAATCAGGAACTGCTCGACTTCGTAGCACGTCGTCTGTATGAAATGGCAGCTGTCTGTGTAATGAGTCATTTGTTGCTTCAGGATGCAACGAAAGCTCCAGAACTGTTTGCTCAGTCATTGAATGTATATGTAAATTATGCAGAATCGGAAGTTGAAAAGCATTTCAACTTTATCCGTAAGTTCAATGCTGAAGAACTTGCTAGTTATCGGAAATAATTAACAGTTCCTTTTTACATAGAGAAAGCCCGGTGTGTAGCCGGGCTTTTTTTGTGACACTTCTTAAAGGCATATTGCAATTATCAGTTTATCTCTATAATAGATGCTTGAACTTACGTCTTAACCAGCGGTCGAAAATTCTCAGTAAAGGTAGTGCAATCAGCATCGGAAGATAAAAAAGGAGTGATGAAGGCTCTGGCAGATTGTTGACCGACGCATGTAATCCTTCGGATATTTCTTTTCCATACATCCATATAATCATACCCAGACATCCTCCTGTCATCAGCATGACAGTGATAATCATTAATATAAATAAGCGTTTTTCTTGTCGTTTTTCACGCAGATACATTTCTTCTCCGATTCGTTTCATCATGCGATAGGTGAAATTACTAGGAAGCTGGGGAGTCTTACTTTGTTTGGCAGCTTTCTTTAGTCCTTGGTCTTTATATTCTGTCATTTTTAGTCCTCCTTTTGCATTAATACATATAATTTCTTGCGTAAGCGGTGTAGCTTGACTTTAATATTCCCTTCGTTCAAATTCAGAATTTGTGCAAGTTCTTGAATGGAATGTTCTTCTTCATAAAACAAAGTGACCAGTGCCCGTTCTTCGGCTGTTAGCTTGGTTAATGCTTGTTGCAGTTTTTCTATTTGCTCTTCCGATTCATTGTTTAATGCGTCATCTATTTGTGTATCCGATATTCGATTCCACTGATTATCATCTATAACTGTTTGCTCTACATTCTTTTTTCTAAGAAAAGATAGGGCGGTATTATAGGCGATACGGTAAATCCACGTAGAAAAACTACTTTTCCCATTGAATGAAGATAAATGTTCAAAGGCTTTCATAAATGTATCCTGAGTCAACTCTTCAGCATCTTCTTCGGAATTGACCATACGGACAATCAGTGAAAAAACCGGTTGCCCATAAGTATCGAGGAAGTAAGCATACTCTTCTGTTTTTCCTGCCAGGATACGCGTGATGATATATGATTCGTCTTTTTCCATTTGTTCTTTTAGACGCTTCTTCAAAAGGAAGGTTACAGCAGTTTGAGAAAAAATTTTTTCTTTATTTTTATGTAACCTTTTGGACCTTTTCTTCGTCTAAACGGACAAAGAAACAAAATTATTCACTTTAAAGAAAAACGATATGGATGAATTGACAATTGTTGCTAATGTAGCGATAGTTTTTGGAGTTATTTACAAGTTGTTCGAACTGTTTGTCGGTAGAAAAGAACGTATGATGCTGATAGAAAAACTTCCAGCAGAAGCTCTTGCTGACGGGAAATTGAAAAATGGGTATTTATCCTCTTTATTTAACTGCATGGGAGGTGGACTGGTTTCATCTGTATCTCTCCGTTTTGGTTGTTTATTGGTAGGACTTGGGTTAGGTTTGTTAATAGGATATTGTATTGTAGTAGAAACTCAGCCTGGATATTTTATGGAAAATGTTGGGTATGCTGTACGTGAAACAGTATCTATTATTTATGGAGCAAGCGTGTTGCTCGGAGGAGGGCTTGGACTGATTGTTGCATTTGTTATTGAGGTTATGCGTGCTTCACGAAATAAATGATATAAATTCAATGTGAAATCAGAAAATAGTAAGCAGCTCGCCATTGATGAAAATTGCATTGATGGTGGGCTGCTTTTTCTGAAAAAATAGTGACTGTAAGCTTGCTTATGTTGAATTTCAGTCATAAATAAAAGTTTATATCCTGAGCTTTTATAAAGTCTTTGTATCTTTGTCTGTATAATCAAATTGAATTTATGGCAAAGAAAGAGGAATATAAACAGCGGAATATTGATTTTCTAAAAGAAATTTCGCAAAAAGAAGGAGTGCAAAGACATCCTTCCGGCATTATGTATCAGATTGTTCAGCAGGGAACTGGTACGCAATCGCCTAATTTGAGAAGCATTGTTTCTGTACATTATCGGGGTACGCTGATAAATGGTCGTGAGTTTGATAACTCGTGGAAGAGAGGATGTCCTGAAGCATTGAGAGTTTCTGATGTAATAGAAGGTTGGCAGATTGCTTTGCAACAAATGCATGTTGGGGACCGTTGGGTGATTTATATTCCTTCAGAACTTGGGTATGGTAGTCGGACTTCAGGCCCTATCCCAGCTTGCTCTACATTGATATTCGAAATAGAATTGTTGAATGTTTTTTAATGTTGAAGATGCTTGATAAGGCGATTCTGTAATTTATTACCTCTTATTTTTTATAAGAAAATCTTCTATTCAAGTGTCTTTCTCATAATTGGCGTTTTGTAAAGATCTCCAATCGATTGATTCTGGCTTAGATTTGAACAAGCAACTTCTGTTGATGAAGTTAATGTGAAAATACTTATATTTTAGGTAATTATAGATGCCTGAAAGAAAGCTTGTCAGATGACGGCATTTTTCTGATAACTCGCAGATAATATCTGATAAAATAAAAGCCATAGCAGCTTGCCGGTTTAACTGGTGAATGCTATGGCTCTTATTTTTATAAATCAATTCTATCTTCTTATATCATTATAACTTTCAGTAAATGTATAGAATTTTGAATGTGAAGATAGACTCTTATTTTACTGTTTTTCCATTTATCTGAAGATTTTTCATTGTGATATCCGTTACATTTTCTATCCGGTTACCACCTTTCTTTACATTGTTAAATTGTGAATCTTCAACAGATATATTATATACGCAATCTTTGTTTGGTAATCCTACTGCATAAATTCCATATTGGCTGTTTTCGCAAGTGATGTTTTTTAAATGTACATTTCGTACAATAGGAGGGAAGGCTCGGTTGCAGTTTTCTTTACTTTCATATAGCAAATTAATTTTTAAAACAGCTTCATGACATTGGCCTACTTTGATGTTTCTTACAAAAACGTTTTCTACGATACCTCCACGGCAGTCATTTGTTTTAATTCGGATAACTCTGTCCAGTTGTGGGCTATCCATTACGCAGTTTTCAACATATAGGTTACGGTAACCTCCAGAAATCTCACTGCCAATAACAACACCTCCATGTCCGTTTTTCATTTCGCAGTTGCGTACAATGATGTTTTCACTTGGTCGATTCCATTTTCTTCCGTCTTCATTTCGTCCGGACTTGATAGCAATGCAGTCATCTCCTGTATCGAAACGACAGTTCTCGATTAATACATTCTTACAAGATTCCGGATCACATCCGTCTCCGTTGGGACCACGATTGTAGATTTTAACTCCACGCACAATCAGACTTTCGCAAAGAAGGGGATGAATTACCCAGAACGGTGAATTGAGCAAAGTAACATCTTCTATTAAAATAGTATTGCAAAGATAGAAGTTGATGAGTTGTGGGCGTAAAGCATCTTCAGGTGTCATAACTCGTTCATAAATAGGGCGTTTTAACTCAGCATAACCCATAAGGCGTTCGCGGCTTCCTAGTTTTTGACTGTGCATGCCTTCTTTCCATCCGTAGTGTGCAGCACCACACATTGGCCACCAGGCTTCATTCGATCCTTGTCCGTCGATAGTTCCTTTTCCGGTAATAGCGATGTTTGATTCTCCGTAGGCATAAATCAATGGGCGTGCATTGTAGCAGTCCAAACCTTCCCAGCGTGTAATAACTCCCGGAAAATATAGTTTCTGATCTGTTGAAAACTTCAATGTAGCTCCTTCTTCAAGATGCAGGTTTACATTACTTTTCATTGTAATAGGGCCTGTATAAAAAGTTCCTTTAGGGATAACGACGGTACCTCCTCCTTCCTGATTGCAGGTTGTAATTGCCAAATTGATCTGTTCATGACATGGCTGATCGGGGGTATCTGTCGTGGCTCCAAAGTCTTTAATGTTGTAAACTTTCCCCGGGAAACTGGTTCGTTTAATTTGTTGTTCGATTTTTACACTTTCTTTAAATGCTTTATCAAAATCAATTGGCTCGGAAGCAAATAAAGAAATACATAGAAATACCATCAGGCTAGTCACCCCTAATTTTTTCCAGTTAGATGGAAAACGTAGTTTTGTACAAATGTTTTCTTTCATGGTAATAAATTTTTTTGTTTTAAATTTGTTAGTGTTCTCAAAGATACAATTTTTTAATATTGTGGCCGTTCACGGAATACTTATTTCTTTCGATTTGTTTCAAAAGTAATGTAATTGGTAAAAAATACGTTGTTCCCGGCTCCTACGAGAGAGGCTATCAGGTCTGAGCATTTGTAAACATATACTCGCTTTTTGATTTTGGGGAGGATACTGCCAGTTTTGTGTACTTTGATTCTGCATTGCCTAGTATGTGAGGTATTTCGTTTGTTTTTTATTTGGTAATGAATGGTGAAAAATATTTTCTGATGATACATTCTGTTTTTAAGTTATATGAATATGTCTGAGTAGAAGATTATTTGGTGTATACGGTTTTTAATATACAATGGGCTGGACTTGCTTTTTCGAAATACCTATTATTTTTATCCTTCATTTATGCTGCTGTTTTTCTTTTTATTAGTTGCTGATAATCAGTCGTTTCATTACCCTGAAAAAAATATGCTGTAATTTTTAAAAAAGAAGGTGTATTTTTAGTGAAAATATGCCGTTGTTTTAATGAAGACAAGGCGTTGTTTTTCCATTGTGCCGCTTTTTGCGGATAATGCGGTGTATTTTCCCTCGCGCACATGCGCCCGCCCGCGCAATAAATATTATTGTGCAGGTTTT
>ENA-OQHZ01000029-OQHZ01000029.1-human-gut-metagenome-genome-assembly--contig:-NODE-29-length-122430-cov-7.596209_pt1 | contig 122430 bp, 132 predicted proteins | sample MGYA00242642_ERZ504734 | MGnify/ENA primary metagenome ERZ504734 (study PRJEB26092, sample SAMD00036210) | human gut metagenome | host: Homo sapiens | study: EMG produced TPA metagenomics assembly of...
AAAAGTTCTTGTTTCTACTTTTCATTCGTTCCAGTAAGGCGACAATAATTCTATTCGTTATATCCATAGCTGTAATGGGATGCAGCTTTCCACTGTTAGGTAGCATAGGTGCATGTTATCCAATTACGCAATTTGTTCTATTCGGCATTTCTGACATAAGGGATAAGAAGCAATGAATGGTTCTATTTTTTGTTTCATTTCAACAAATGAAGTCCCATAAAAATACAAAGCTGTCCATTCATTCCCTTCCCAATAACTATAAAAGCTACCTATGTTCTCCATAGCTGATGTCATCTGCTCAATGACGTGATTGATGTCACAACTCTCATAAACTTCATCCGGCAATTCCGTTCCATTGCCATAATAAGCCAATCCCTCTAAAGTTCCTACTTCTATCTTAAATTCAGGTACCATACATAATAATGCTGAACCTTTGGGAATACCTATTTTATTAACAAGTTCCACCAAACGATTTATACTATCTTGTTTATCATCATTTAAGTGAATTTCTATATCACAAGATTCAATTTCTCCGGTTTGTGGATTTTGTAGTGTTCCTCCACCCATTACTTCTCCCAGATTTATTTTTTCAAGAATTTCTTGAAGAGCATCTTCCAAATCATGTCTGTGCATGGGTTGCAAACGTGAGTTCAAATTCAATGTTAGTTCCATATTTACTATTATTTTATTTGTTGGATAATGGTTTGCAGCGTTCCGCTTATTCAGTCGGTTTGCTGTTTGTTAGCAGTTTATTTTCTAAATAGCCTTTAACTTGTTATTCATTTCTTTCCTATACAGAATTGAACTAAAGGGATAAATATTATTAAGTTCCGGTTTTTCTCCATATAGTTCAATTATCCCATCTATTGATTCTAATTTTTGCAAAATGGGTATTGAAATATTTATGATATTTTCAATTAATCGTGAACGCAACTGTTCATCAATAGTCGATTCTAAATCTAATATCATTTGTGTGGAATACCCTTCAATTTCCATTATTGGGAAGCGCATTCTAATATCACATTGATATTCTTTAGGAAATAATAAATCATCGCCTTTACGTAATAAAGCCGCCAAGTTTATATAAAACATCTTTCCATACAAAGAGTGTTGGAGATTGAATACAACTATACATTCGGCAGTAGTCTTATACCACGAATTTCCTTTTCTACGAAAGCTATTCGCTTTCATTACTGGATGAACTATTGATTTGAATTGCTCTTTATCCATAATATTTAATTCTAAACTGCTAACATGTAATTATCAGCGGTTTTCGCTGTTATTTTCTTATTTAACTATCTCATTATCACTTTCAAGAATATCATCCAATGGAGTGCGGATGCTGCTCTTGAAAGTGTCGGCTATATGCACGTACATTTCCGTCGTTTTCAGTTGGTTGTGCCCCAACAGCTCTTTCACGATTTTCAAGTCCGTGCCTTGCTCGATCAGATGCGTGGCGAACGAGTGCCGCAACAGGTGGGGGTACACCCGCTTGGTGATTCCGGCTTCCTTCGCCGCCTCTTTCAGCTTCTTCAACACGATGCTCTCCGTAAACGGCTCACCCTTGTACCGCTCGAAGAGCCATTCCTGCGGCTTGTACAGCTTGGTGTACTCGGTCAGCTTCCTGACAAGGGGCTTCGACAGCAGCGTGTAGCGGTCTTTCCTCCCTTTGCCCTGCCGTACCCGTATCAGCGAACGGCTCACGTTGATGTCGTGAGGTTTCAAGTCCAGCAGCTCGCTGATTCTCAACCCGGCGGAGTAAAGCAACGAGAACATGCAGAACAGCCGGATGTCCGGACCGGTTGCGTCAAGGATGGATTTTATCTCCTCCTTGCTCAGCACGTCGGGCAGCGTCCGTTCCCGTTTGGCTCGCTTTACCTCGTAACATTTCCGTTCCTGTCCCAGCACCTTCTCGAAATAAAACTTGATCGAGTTGATGCGCAAGTTCTGTTGGCACGACGAGATCCCCCGTGTGTCAATCAGGTGTACGATGTAGGCGTTGATTTCTTCCGGTCGGATGTAGCGGAGGTTTCTTCCCGCAAAGTATTGCTGGAACTCCCTGAAATAGGCAGTGTACGCACGGACGGTATGCTCGCTGTACCGCAGTTGCCGCAGCGTTTCGGCATAGCCGGGCGGGATGGCGGGGCTGGTTTTCCCGTTTTTCTTGGGCAAGGTGTTTTTCAGGGCGGAGTAATTGATATACGCCGTTTCCACATGGCGGTCGAAAAAGCCGGACAGGTCGAAGCCTTCTTCCGGCAGGTAGGCTCTGTCGCCCTCGAACCGCACACCCTTCTCTTTCGACAGCGACAGCCGGATGGCATCGTCCTCGTCGAACTCCACTTCCACGTATTTCTGCCCGTCACGGATGGCAGGTGAAAGCGTTATTCTCGGTTTGCTCTGATAGACTTTCATACGCATCGCATGGGTGGCAATGACAGACCGTGTCCCTCATTACCCATATTTTACAAATATAGAGAAAACAACGAATTATCGCCGTTTCCCGGAGGAGAAAAATGCGTGCGGGGCATGATTTTTTGGTATTTTTCACAGGAAAGGGCTGCGACAAACCTGCGAACCGGACGACAAGTGCGGACAGCCCGCCCCGGAGTTGCACGTTCCCCGTGTTTCTCCCTCTATATTTACGCCCGGTTTCGTTTGAGAACCAATAGTATTCACCATTTAAAAACATTAGATTATGGACGAACGACCGGACAGCAGCCAGCAGTTGATGGACATCCTGCTCGTCATGGACGAGAAAGGCACGCTCCAAGCCGTCAGCGGAGTAAAGGACGGCGAGTTACAGACCAAGAATCCCTTGGAGGACAACAACGACCTCCTGCGGGTGGATCGCCACGGCGATATGTTTTCGAATTTCTTTTCCAACCTCTGGAACCAGTTGAAAGACCCGACCCGCTTCCACTTCTTCCGTGTGCCGGAAGAGGAGGTGCAGCGGGTAGCCGCCGATTTCCGGCAACGGGAGAGCCAGTCCGTCAAGACGGGCGAGCCGCTCGTTGCGCAGTACGAGGTGCAGCCGCCCGTGCAGGCGCAGCAGCAGACCCAAGCCGGGCAGCAGCAACAGCCGGAGGGTGCGCCGCAGCAGTCCGCCGGGCAGACCGAACAGAACCCGCAGTACAAGTACCGCCCGGAGGACATCGACTGGAACAGCCTCGCCGCCCTCGGCGTGCAGCGGGAGCAGATCGAGGGCAACGGGATGCTCGACCAGATGCTACGGGGCTTCCAGACTGACAAGACCGTCCGGGTGCATTTCCACTTCGACGGCATCTCGCACAGCAACGACAGCCAGCTCTCGCTCAAGCCCGGCACGGACGGCAGGCTGACCGTGTGCAGCCACGGCATCCTCGACCCGGAGAAGATGCAGAAGCAGTTCTTCGGCTACGACATCACCGACTCCGACAAGCAGGTGCTCCGGCAGACGGGCAACATGGGACACCCGGCGACTGTCACCAACCGGGCGGGCGAGCAGGTCGAAGCCCTTGTCAGCCGCAACCTCAAGACCAACGAGCTGGTCGCCTTCCCGCTCTCCAAGGTCAATATCCCGGCGGAGAAGAACGGGCATACCTTCACCCCGGACGAGATAGCCCGGCTCAAACAGGGCGAGGCGGTGGTCTGCCAGTTCCTTTCCAGAGCCAAGGAGGGGGAGCAGCCCAAACTCTACCCGGCTCCCGTGCAGTTCAGCGCAGCCAAGATGCAGATCGAATTTCTTTTCGGCGACCGGGGCAGGCTGGCGATGGATGCGTACAAGGCGAACCTGAAACAGACCGCCAATCAGGAGGTGCCGAAGACCTTCCGCAAGCAGGAGCTTACCGAGAAGTCCCGCCTCGAACTCGAAGCCGGGGGAACGGTCAAGGTTTCCGGCTTGGTGGACAAGAAAGGAAAAGCCTACCAAGGCTACATCACATGGAAGCCCGGCGAGAAGCCCGCCTTCATGTTCCCTAAGGACTACAAGGCGGCGCTCGAAGAGGGGCGTGTCAAGCCCGCCGTGGAGAACGAGGTGCAGGTGGCGGTCAATTCCGAGGGCAAGACCGTCGAGGCGACCCGTAACCTGAAAGAAGCCCTGCAATCCGCACAGCAGCGACCCACCGGGGAGCAGAAACAGCAGCAGGAGCGCAGGCAGGAGCAGAAAGAGGACCGGAAACAGGAACAGAAGCAGGAGCAGCCCGACAAGCCCAAGCGCAGCCGGGGTGTCCGCCGATGATTTCCCCCGCCATTCTGTAAATGAATTACCCGGTTATCCCGTCGCTCGGACGGGATAACTTTTGTCAAACCGTTAAAAATCAAAGAAATATGATTACAGCAGTCATCGCTGAAAAGCCTTCCGTAGCGAAGGATATAGCAAACGTGTTGAATGTCCGGGAGCGGCACGATGGCTACCTCTCAGGTAACGGCTACCTCGTTACCTGGGCGTTCGGCCATCTCGTCCAGCTCGCCATGCCCGAAGCATACGGCTACACGGGCTTCCGGCGTGAGAACCTGCCCATTCTGCCGCAGGAGTTCAAGTACATCCCCCGCCAGATACGGGAGGGCAAGGAGTACAAGCCCGACCTCGGCGTGCTCAAACAGTTGAAGGTCATCAAGGAGGTTTTCGACCGTTCCGACCGTATCGTCGTGGCGACCGATGCCGGGCGTGAGGGCGAAGCCATTCATCGGTACATCTACAATTACCTTGGCTGCCGCAAGCCCTGCCTGCGCCTCTGGATCTCCTCGCTGACCGACCGTGCCATCCGGGAGGGGCTGGACAACCTCAGACCCGGTAGCGACTACGACAACCTCTACCGTGCCGCCGAAGCCCGTGCCATCGCCGACTGGGAGATTGGGCTGAATGCCACCCAAGCTCTCAGCATCGCCGCCGGGCAGGGCATCTACTCCCTTGGACGGGTGCAGACGCCCACCTTGATGATGATCTGCTCCCGTTATCTGGAGAACAGGGATTTCACCCCGCAGACCTATTTCCGGCTGAAGATCACGGCGGAAAAGGACGGCACGCCTTTCGCCGCCATCTCTGAATTGCGTTACGAAACCCTTCCGGCGGCAAACGCCGCCCTCGCCGCTGTAACCGCAACGGGGACGGTGCAGGTTGCCGACGTGCAGCGCAGGGAGGTGAGCCAAGAGCCTCCCTTGCTCTACGACCTGACCGCCTTGCAGAAAGAGGCGAACGGCAGGTACGGCTTCTCGGCGGACAAGACCCTCTCCGTCGCCCAGTCGCTTTACGAGAAGAAGGTGTTGAGCTACCCCCGTACCGGCTCCCGCTACCTCTCGGAGGATGTGTTCGACGAGATACCCGACCGCATCGCCCTGCTGGAGCGGTACCCGGCTTTCTCCACCCATGCCGCCGCCCTGAAAGGGGCTTCGCTCAACCGCCGCAGCGTGGATGCGGGGAAAGTTACCGACCACCATGCGCTCATCATCACCGAGTGTCTGCCCGGCGAGCTGTCCGCCGACGAGCGCACGGTGTACGACATGGTAGCCGCCCGCCTGCTCGAAGCCTTCTCCGCCCGTTGCCTCAAGGACGTTACCACCGTCTCTTTCACGGCGGGGAACAGCGTGTTCACCGCCAAGGGGACGGTCGTCAGGTCCGCCGGATGGCGTGCCGTGCGGAACGAGCGGGACGAGGACGACGAGGGAACAGCCGCTTTGCCGCCCTTGCAGCCCGGCGAGGCTTTCCTCCTGCAATCGGCGGAGTGCGTGGAGAAACAGACCAAGCCCCGTCCCCTGCACACCGAGAGCAGCCTCCTTTCGGCGATGGAGCATTGCGGCAGGGAGTTGCGGGACGACGAGCTTCGGGACAGCCTGAAAGGGAACGGTATCGGCACGCCCGCCACCCGTGCCTCCATCATCGAGACCCTCTTTGCCCGTGACTACGTGCGCCGGGAGAAGAAGAGCCTCGTGCCGACCGACAAGGGGCTTGCCGTGTACCAGATAGTGAAGGACAAGCGCATCGCCGATGTCGAGATGACCGGGCAGTGGGAGACCGCCCTTGCCAAGATCGAGAGCGGGGAGATGAATCCCGACACCTTCCGCAAGGGCATCGAGGTCTATGCCGCCCAGATTACCGAAGAACTCCTGCAAGTGCAGGTATCGGTGGCGGACGGCGGACATATCCCGTGCCCCAAATGCCGTTCCGGTCGCATCCTCCTTTACCCGAAGGTCGCCAAGTGCAGCAACGTCGATTGTGGGCTTACCGTCTTCCGTGGCAAGGGGGAGAAGCAGCTCACCGACAGCCAGATTGCCGACCTTGTAACCAAAGGCAAAACATCCCTTATCAAAGGATTCAGGAGCAGGGAGGGTAAGCCCTTCGATGCGTACCTCACCTTCGACAAGGACTTCCGCATCGTGTACGGGTTCCCGCCCCGCACGGACAAGCCCAAAGGAAAGGAGCGCAGGCGATGAACGGCATCGGTTGGATCACCGTGGCGGAAGCCGCCCGGCTCTGCGGCACGGACGAGCTGCGCATCACCCTCTGGATGAACGGCAACCACATCGCCTACGCCCGTTTCGACGGCATCCTGATGATCGACGGCGCATCCCTTGCCGCCCTGTTCAGCCGCAACCGGGTCGCCACCATCTACGAGGATGTGGCGCAACAGCGGGGCAAGCCCGGCAGACCGGGCAGGCTCCGCCGCCTGCTCGACACCCCACTCGACACCTTCGGCTTGTCGCAGCGCATCGTCCGGGCGTGCCGGGAGCTGGGCGTCTTCACCGTGGAGCACCTGCTCGTCCACCTCCGCCGCTTCCGCTTCTCCCGCCTGTACTGTGTCCGCAACTTCGGCAGCGGATCGGCAGCCGAGACCCTCCGGCGGCTCCGGCAGGACGGCTTGACAGACAGCGGCAGCCCACGGGATTTCAAGGTCTTGTACCCGTAATCCCGGCAATATTCACTATCTTTGCCAGCCGATTATATAAGAAGGCGGATTTGTCTTTCCCATAACCGACTGGCAAATACTCGAAAGGATTTCGAACCTATTCTGTTCATAATATGAAGCGTTCCATTTCCCTTTAAACAGCCTTTTTACAGCTCAAAAAGGGTTAAATGCTTGAATTTGTGGACATATATTCGAAAAATATTGTATTTTTGTACCCGAAAATAGGACGACAATGGCTAAAAAGCACTCATTATCTGTTGAAAACATAGATCAGGTTGCTATTGATTTTATAGCGACAAAACCTTCATATTCAATCAAAATAACAGATTGCCAAGAAGGTAAATTAAAAAAAATAGCAATAACTCATAATAAGGAAACTGGTATCTTAAACTGTTTTATTAATGGCGGGCAAGTTTCTTATAGTACGCAAGGAAAAGCACATTTAAAAGGAATATGTGAAGAATGTTGGAACGTTATCCTTCAAAATACTTCAATTCCTTGCCCTGATAAGAAAAGCTTTACGGCAAAAGGAATAAGTGAAGAAGATTTTGATGCTTTTATAGATGTATTATCGGAAAGTGATGAAATCGAAATAACTACGGTCAATACAGATAACAATCCTGCTATCAGGAACCAATATCATTTAAAGGGGAAATATGATGCCAAGGTATCTATTATTTTTTATAATAATGGGACTTTATTTTTACAGGGAGCTGTAACAGCTTTTTATATTGAGCTTATTACAGAAATAATGGAGACAATATCTTCTGTTCCAACCGAAGTAATGGAAGACTTCTTGGCTATTCAACCTTTAGTAGGATGTGTGATAGAAAAAGATTTGAATAAGCATTTCACGAAAACTGAAAACATTGAAGGAAGTATTCTTGAAGATTTTCTGAAAACATCTATTGCTCTTGCTAACTCCGGTGTTGTGGTTGATGATTACGGGTGTTATACATTCGGTATAATGAAGGCTTTGGATGGCTTGATTAGCAAAAGACTCTTGGAAGACGCACCGGATTTTAAAGATTATGGTACATATTTTGAGAGAGGTAAAGATGGAAACTACCATTTTTTGGAGAATGTGGGAACTTACAATGGTAATCCCTCGTTAAAAAGAGCATTGGAAAAGGCGTATGACTTTTATAACAAGAATCGGCATACAACTTTCCATATTGATCGCAGGAACTTAGAAACAAGCAGAACCTTATATTATGATGAAGCGGTGAACATAATAAAGGATGGACTTGTTATTATAAATGACTTATGTACTAATTGGTAAAGAAATGAAGACAAAAGATTATCAAATAATCTCTTTAGGAGAACGAAGTTTTTTAGTAGTAGTTCTGTCATTGGAAATGACGGATTACTATTGGACTGCTCTCCAATCAGAATTGGCAAAATATAATGTTGCCGATGCTGAAGTTTATTTTGATTTTCTATACCGTAACGGATTAAAAAATAGATTTTTCAAAACTAAGCTCATGGGAGTTAGTCTATTGAATAATTCTTTGAGAAAATGTAAAGCTACACAAGAGTGTATTAGTGCTTCTGATAAATTCTTTACTTTGCATAAGGATGTGATTGAACATAGCGTATTATCGTCTATTCAAAAAACATTCTTTAGAAAGAAATTAGACAGAACTAATATTCTTCCGACAAATGTACTTTAACATTATAAAGGAATTAATATATTAGAACAAAAGGTGCATCATTGATGCACCTTTTGTTTATACTTCAAATTTAGGCATCAGTAAGACCTAAATTCAACATATCTTTGTCATTCCAACTATTTCCGTTATCTTTGCACCAGTAGAACCTGCCAAGCCTCTTGATAATGCTCAAATCGGCGGGTCGTTTTTTTATAACCCGTCATCCTTTCCTGAATGACCCAAGCCACTTTTCAGTGGCTTTTTGCATTTCATGGGCATACCCTTCCGTACACCGTCCGGATTTTCCCGTCCTCCAATACCTTGCTCGACCGCACGACCCACGTCCTGCCATCATTCAGCCCGCACTCCAGTGCCTTCTCGCCGCCGCCGACCAGTACCGGCACGGTTATCACCACGATTTCGTCCGCCAGCCCGTTATCCAAGAGCAAAGCCCCGGTTTCCGCTCCGTAAGCCGTTACCGTACCTTCGCCGTCCGCTTTTATTCCCCGCAGTTCCGCTGCCGCATCCCCTGTAACAAACCGCACCCGTTCCTTCTCCGTCAGGTCAATACAGCCGTCCGTCACGACCAAAGTCTCTTTTGCCGTGAGCGGCCAGCCCAGATGGTTCAGGTAAATGCGCAGGTAGGTTTCCTCGTCGATCAGCACGCAGCCGGAGGCGTCCACCGCCGCATCGAAATACTTGTCCGATCTGACCGGACAACCGTCAATGGATTGGTACACGTGCAAGGTAATCTGTTTCATATCAATGTATTTTTAAGGATTATGTCCGCCTCGCACCCAAAAGAACAGCGTGAACTCACGCTATTCCGAAGTAAAGGTACTGGTATTACCCGATAAGCAGAATAGGCAAGCCCACGCCGTATAAGCATACAGCATGAACATTGCGCCATTCGTCTTGCTTATCAAAAATTACCAGTTTTTTACTTCAAGACGTTCAGCGAACGTACAATATGTATATCAATCCCCGCCTGCTTCCAAGCCGGGCATGAATCTTCTATGTCACGACAGAGACCGTGCCCGAGAGCACCGCCTTCTGTCTTCGTATGGCAAAGATACGGAAACTTCCCGAATAACAAAACAATAGCCCCGCCTAATCTCACGATCCGGCAGGGCTTCATCCACTAAAAGCACCGTCAGAAAAATGTCATTCTCACGGGAACAGCCCCCTTTTCCTGCGCCTTTCCTCTTTCCGGGCTTCCTTCTCCTTGCGTTTCGCAGCCCGTTCCTTCACGTCGGCGAAACGGGTGCGGATGAACTCGTGCACGTCCTTCGTGCGGTAGAACACCTTGCCGCTGATGGTGAAGTACGGCAGCACCCCGATGGCACGGTAGCGTTGCAGCGTGCGGATGCCCACCTTCAGCAGCAGGCACAGGTCTTGGTTGTCCAGCACCTCCTCGCCGTCGAGCGTGTTGTTCTTCTTCAGCACCCTTTCCAGCAATTTCTCCGTCCGGTCGAAGCGTTCCATGATGCGCTCCATCCAGCCCTCAAACTCTTCCCTGTCCGTGTACATAGCAGTCGCCCTCCTTTTCGATGATTTCCTTTTCCCGCATATAGCGGATGTAGCCTTTCGCCGTCCGTTCCTTCACTTCCAGCATCTCCTGTATCAGCTCGCACAGTTCGATGTAGCCGTACTTCTCCTGCCGGGCGAACGCCTCCCGTGCCATCTCCGCCAGCTCCTTCTCCTTGCGCTTCTCTTTCTCCGCCCTCGGCTTCTCGCCCACATAGACGGGCATCCCGGCTTGCTTGTCCCATCTGAACTGCATCAGCGGAATATCCAGCGGGCTGCCGTCCCTGACCTTCAACGCCTTCACCACCGACACCTCCGGGTTCTCGTCCTTCTCGATGGAGAGGATGGCGGCGGACTTGCGTTGCAGCTCGCTGCCGAGGTGTCCCCGCAGCTTCAGTCCGTTCGGCACGAAATGCACCACGGCGGCGATGCACGTGCGGTAGATTCCCGCCAGCCGGTAGATCTCGTCAATCAGCGCCACGCTCTCCGCCTCGTCGTTGGCGCAGCGGATCAGGTCTGCCACCCCGTCGATGACGACCAGATGGATGCCCCCGTGCAGGTAGTGGTACCGGTCCATGCTCTGCACGATGGCGGTCAACCGCTCGCTTCTCGACATCCCTGTCAGGCAGTACACGTGCAGGTACTCCGGCATCCGCTCACGCCCGGCACGGCGCAGCAGCCGCCCCGTGTTCTTGTGGAGCTGTTGCTCGCTCTGTTCCGTGTCGTAGAGCAGCACCGCACGCCCCTTGCGGTTCGGTTCCACCCGCACCCCCAAGAGATCGGCGTCCGTCTCCCGTTCCATGATCGCCCCGGCGACCAGTGCGGCGGTGTAGTTGCTCTTGCCCGTCCCTTCGCCGCCCGTGATGCAGAGGATGTTCTCTTCCGAGCCTAACGGCACGTCCCCGGCGGTAACGATGGCGACCGCCTGTTCGGGCGGGTGGTCATAGTCGATCTCGCACGATTTCAACATCGCCAGCGTGTCCCCGTACAGCGTGTCGAGCAGTTTCAGGAACAGCCCCATCAGCTCCTCCCTCGTGTGCCCGGCTTTGAAGTAGTCCGTCACGTCCTTCTCCGCCTTCGTCCCCGGCAGCGGCAGCACCAGCCGTTTCACCCCGTACTCCGCCAGTTGCGCACGGTGCTTCTCCGAGCATTCCAGCCCCGTCTTGTCCGTGTCGTACAGCAGCACGATGTGCTTGAAGCGATAGACCAGCTTGCGCACGGTCTTCGCCGGGATGACCGAGGTCTCCGAGTTGAAGCAGATGGCGTGGAAGCCGTGCGCCGCCAGCGTCAGCACGTCCTTCTCGCCGCCCGTGAGGAAGAGCAGGTCGCCCTTCGAGGGCAGTTGCTCCAGCCCGAAGCAGTAGTTGTCGCCCGTGTGCCCGCCATAGACGAAGCGCACCTCTGACATCGGGCGATAGACCTTCACGCCCCATTTCCCCCTGTACCCGAACATCGGTTCCGCCGGGGTGGAGCTGAAGCCGAACGCCTTGCCCTCCCTCGTCTCGCCCCGGTACTCGGCGAGCGATACCGTCCCGTAGCGGCGCAGCACCTCCACGGTGATGCCCGATGCGCCCCAGTAGGCAAGCTCCGCATCCGTAAACGGCTTTTCCGTCGTCCGGTAGGGCTTCGGTTCGGGACGGTCAAAGGGCGCAGCCGCCTCTTCCGTGTCCGTTCCGGCTTCCCCGGCACCGCCGCCCCTTGCGCCCGGCACGAGCCGCAATCTCCGGCAGCCCCCGGTTCCTACTGTCCCGTCGGTCGGGATGTCCCCGTCCAGTCCGAGGCACAGCTCCCGGTCGATGGTGTGCAGCACCTCCACGAAGTCGGCGGCGTTCCGGCAGTCCAGCCCTTTCAGCTTCGCCACGAGGAAGAAACAGTCTCCCGAATAGTCCCCGTTGCCGAAGTCCTTCATCCGGTACGTACCGCTCCGGCGGTCGTAATACACGTTGCACGAAGCCTTGCTGTCGGCGTACAGCGGGTTCAGGAAGTTCCTGCCCACCCGCCACTTCACGGGCAGGTAGTGGCGGAACACGTCCAGCCCGTTACTGGTTCTTGCCAGCACTTCTTCCTTTCTTACCATAGCTGCCGTTTTTTCGGTTATGCAGGGGATGTTCCGCTATCATCCGGTCGATCTTGGCGGCGGGCGTCTCCACCATCCACCGCTCACGCAGGCTCTCGACAGCCTGCCGGGGATAGCGTATCTGCCGCCCGATCATCGAATAGGGAATGATATGCTTCTGGCGGTAGCGTTGCAGGGTGCGGTGGCTGATGTCCAGCGCCTCGCACACCTCCTTGTGCGTCATCCACTTCGGGTCGGCTTTCCGTCCCTTGGTCGCAGGGCTTTCCGCTTCCTCTTTCCGTTTGCGCTCCGTTTCCTCCCGGTTCCGGGATTCCTCCACGTAGGCGGTTATCTTCTCGATCTTCTCCACGAGCAGGCGGTAGGCGTTGCTCTCGATGGTCATTATTTCCATTGTCGTACTCATTTTTAGGTTTCTGCCGCAAATGTCGCCCGATTCGCCGGTTTTTCCTGCCACTATATTAGCACCTTGGCAAAGATTTTTTTTTCGGGGCGCATTTTCGCCCTTGCCACCGTTCCGGGCGGTAAAAAGGACCGAGACGGGGTAAAAAAGAGCGTCCGGAAGGCTCTTTCCAGCCCTTCGGACGCTCCCTTCCCGTGTCCTGCCGTCTCTGCCGCCCCGTTGCCAACTTGCTACCGGCTATCCATGTCCCGCATCTTTTTCAGCAGCCTCTCCTTCATCTCGTCCAAGAACGCCGTCGGGTTCTGTTGCCCCCGCAGCCTGCCGAAAGCGTGGTACACGTTGCCCAGATCCACGTGGAAATGCTTCTCGAACAGCGCAGCCAGCTCGCCGATCTCGGCGTTGCCCTCGTCCACGCTTCCCGTCACGTGTATGCCATAGACGAGCAGTATGGCGGCAACCTTCGTGTTCGTCCAGCGGTGTTCCTTCTCCGGCACGGCTTCCGTCTCCGTCCCCTGCGCCGCACGCTCCATCCGGCGGCTCAGGTGTACCAGCAGCATCTCCACCGAGATCAGCCGTGCCGCCAGTATGTCGTAGCCCGTGGAGAACTCCGCCTCCTCGTCCAGCACGAAGCTGCCGCTCTCGGGGCTTAGCTCGCCCTTCGCCCGCAGGAAATAGTAGCTGTCCCGGTACGTCGCCCCGCTGTGGTAATACTGGTAAAAGGGCAGGTAGCGTTCCATCATCCGCTCGGCACGCTCCATCGCCTTGCGGTAGTACGGTTCGGCGACACGCAGGCAGGCGGGGCAGCCGCTCTCTATCTGGTACACCCGGTAATAGTACAGCAGCCTGCCCGTCAGGGCGGGCTTGTAATACTTGAAGTAGAGGATCTCCTTCGCGTCCCCGGCGAACGGATGGGCGAGGGCGTACTCCTTCAGTTCCCGGTTCTTGCCTTTCAGGTACGAGACCATCTCACGGCAGACGCCTATCACCTCCTTGCCGTCCATGCCGGGGGCTGTGGTCGCCATGCGCTGATCCACCTCCTTCAGCAGCCCGTTAAAATATTCTTCCATATAAATCTTGTTTCATGTTGTTTATAAGGGCGCAAAGTTAGCGGACGGCAGGGAAACGGACGTTCTGAATCCTCACCGCCGGATTCGGATTGTCCGCCAATCGGCTCCGGACGGTCGGTTTTTCACGGCAGGGCTGGAAAAGGGAGGCTAAACGGTACGGGCGCACCGGGCGATTTCACGGATTTCGGCAGGAGTAGCCTTCAGGTGCTTCTTGCAGAAGTCCCACAGGTAGCTCGGAGTGGCGAAGCCGCACACGTCGGCGATCTCTTGAAGGGGCATGTCCGTGTCCGCCAGCAGGGAGGTCACGTGCGCTTTCCGCTGTTCCGTCAGCCAGCGGTGCGGAGTGGTGTTCAGCTCCTCCTTGAAACGCCGTCCCAGCGTATTGACCGACATGGCGCATTCCCGTGCCAGTTCCTCCACGTTCTTCACCTTGGGCAGAGCCAGTGCGATTTCTTCCCGGAACGAGCAGCCCCGCAGGTGCGGCAGGTACTTTTCCACCTCCTGCAAGTCCGCCCCGCTGAACATCGGCGGTATGCCCTTGCGGTACTCGGACGCCCGTTCACGGCGGAAGCGGAACAGCAGTCCCGCCAGACGGTTGCAGAGCACGTTCAGGTGCGGGTATTCGTCGTAGGCGTTGATGCTTGCCTGCATCCGGCAGAGGAACAGGAATCCTCCGCAGTCCCTTTCCCGGAAATACGCCTCCGCCGTTTCCAGCAGGAAGTCTGACGAGCTTCCGTGGCGGTGATAGGCGACCAGTATCAGCAGCCCGGCTTCCTCCTTCACCCGGTACGAAAGTACGGGGCGGTGTTCCCGCAGCAGCTCCACCAGCCGCACCATCCGTCCATTCTCCTGTGCGAGCCGTTCCGCCGCAATCCATGTCACCGGACGCTCCGCATCCGTTTGCGGCAATACCTTGCGTACCTTTTCCATCCATTCCCGCCATCCCTCCCGGACGGCTTCATTCATTAGAATTAGTGTAAGATTCTGTTTCATTTTGTTTCAACACGATATTAAATAATACAAATCTTACACGAAATTACAAATTGTTTGCAATAGATGTCCTGCCGACACCCCGTATCGGTCACGATATTTCCTTGAATTACAGATTCGGATTTTGCTCCATAGGTTCGGATATTCAGTCGTGAAAAACAGAAAGGCTGTGCCGGTTCCACCCGCAGAACGGCATGACAGTAAGCAGGGGGAGCCGGAAGAAAGTCATTCGCCGGTTGGTGAGTGCGTCTTTTCCACGGGATATTTACCGTCCCGTATCTCCTGCAACCTTTCGATCAGCGGTTGCTCCTTGGAATGGTTCTTTTGTTCGGCTATAATGAAGAACGATGCAAAACTGCCGATAACATACAGCCAGAACAGGCATTGACCGAGCAATTTCCGGTATTCGCCCATTGTCTCGTACTTCGCCTGCATCGCTTTCAGCTTCGCAGGACGGTAATACAGCTTTCCGGCAATCCAGATAAAAGGGGCGAGCGTCGCTGCGGCGAACAGGTAGGCAACCGGGTTGAACCTGCTCCATTCCACCTTGTCCGTCAGGGAAGAGAACCAGCCCGTCAGCATATCCCATCCCCATGCCTCGAACAAAAGATGGAGAGCCATCAGGTTAAGAAACCACAGGATTGCCATCGTCCACGTGGCATTGGAGATAACCGCCTTGTCTTTCCTTGCACGTTTGTTCTTGCTCCAGAAGTAATACATCCAGTATGCCGGTTCCTTGAACATAGCTTCCTCCTTTCCTTGTTTTCCGCTTGCTTATCCCGTTACGGAGAACAGCAACAGGGCGCATCCCGTTGCGGCGGCAACGATCAGCCCCAGCCAGAAACGGTAACTCCTTTCACCCAGCGTACCCAGCCAGAAATTCCCTTCCCAACTTCCCGGACGGGAGTACGTCCACCGCCATCCGCAGACAATCCCCACAAGCCACAGCAGCAGGATTCCCGCCACGATCAGGTAGCCGTACCTCGGATGCGCCTGCAACCACTCCGGCAGACCCTCCATAAACTCGCTTATCTTATCGAACCATTCCATAGCAATAACAGAAAAAGCCTAATTCATACCTTACGGACGAACCGTTATACATCAAAGCAAAAATAGTGAAAAGTCCAATCACTCAAAAAGTTTCACCGCAAAAATCTTTTCCGTTTGGAAGAAATACGTTTTATTTGCACCTATATAGCCGCAACGTATGAAGAAAGCCTCCCCACATAAAAGAACCAGTCGGCCGAAGCTCCCCGGATTCTTCGACCACCTCTTTTATTGGACGTGGCGCAGTTGTCGGCACGGCTTCCCGGATCGTAGTTTTGCGGTCATCAGTGTGGTCCAGTTTGCCTGCCTCCTGTTTCCTGTCGCCATCGCTTTACAGTTCTTGGGCACTCCGGCTGTCCGCTTCCTTTACGAAACAGACGACCGCCTTACGCTTTTCCCGCTGATACTGCCGTTCCCCGTATTGCTCTGGAGGAATATGCGCATCTATACCGAGGAGCGTTACCGCATGATGCACGACTATTACGGGGCGTTCCATGTATCGGTGCGGCAACGCTATCGCCTCCGTTTCCTTGTCTGCACGGTGCTTGCAGTCCTTGCCATCCTGCTTGAAATACGGCTGTTCACCCTTTATCATGACCGCTGCACGGCCATATCCTCCGGCAACAGCCATCCCGCAAGCCTCTATGTCCCATACCGGTATGACAACGGCAACGACCCCGTGCAGGAAGGCGTTTACCGCATCGTCGATGAAAAAGGGCGTATCGGATATGCGGACGAGCATGGCAATACCCTCATAGAGCCACGCTTCGCTTTTGGCTTTCCTTTCGAGAACGGGAAGGCGAAAGTAACCGACACGGGAGAACAGAAAGAAGTTCCCAGTTCGGATGGGGAATACCACTATTGGGAAAGCGATGATTGGTATTACATCAACCGCAAAGGGCAAAGGATTGAATAAAAGCCCCAAGACTGCCCTAAGCCCGACATTCCAGCCACCCCACCTGCCAAGCCCTTGCAGGGCAAACACGAAGCCGCCAAGCCCTATCGGAACATCCCGTTCATCCCACCTTTCCCCCGAAACAAACACCAAAACTCAAAACCAACTCATTTACAGCAACTTAAAAGAATGTCGGTGCAAGCCGCAAAACAGCCCTGTGTGGCTGGTGCAAGGTGCAGCTATATATATAAATATAGCTGCACCTTGCACCACAGAAATACACACTGAAAATCAACACCTTACACTTTTGGTAAAACCACGGGTGCAACCTCGTTTTTTGCACCACCTCCTGATTTTATGCTTTTCCTGTAATCCGGTAATCCCGAAAAATAAAAAATCCCCGAAACATTTCCCTTTTTCGGTCAAAATCCCTATATTTGCATCAGTTCCAAGAGCAGAGCGAAGCAATGCAGCGAAACCCGCACAGCTACCAAATCGCTACCGGCTACCGAACTTTCTACTCTTTAAGTCTTATCTACCAACCGATTACAAAAAAACGATTGTTTTTCATTAAAAAAAACGATACAGCCCTCCAATGAAGATGCTTTCTCAAAATCGGCCTTATTCGTAAATTCTACTACTTTCAAGTTTAGCTCCTTGCCCCCAGTCCCTATAGACATCCCCAAAGGAATAGCATTTAGTTCTTTTCTACCAGTTTCATCCATATAGTATAAAGAAGAAACACCAGGCAGCCATAATGGAACATTTACCGAGTCTGTTCTCACATCAGCACCTGCCTTCTCCATTTCACTTTTCAAAAAAGCAATAGCCTCCTCATTACTTTTGCTTCCTGACATTCTTGCTGGAGTGTCCTCCGACAATGTCTTGATACACCGAAAGCAATCATCACTTTTAGAATTCTTTTCTATTCTATCTAAAACTGCTGTGTCCGACTTACAACCAGTCAACAAGCATAGTAAAACAATTATTACATATTTCATAATCTAGTAATTAAAGAACTTTACTCAATTCATTACTCCATAGTTCATAACCATTTGCATTAAAATGCATTCTATCTTCAGAATAATAGCGTAAATCAAGCAAACCATCTGCATTATATAATAAAGAAGCTAGATCCACATATTCAACATATGAAACATCATCTGAATATTCTTTTAACTTCTCATTAAACAGTTTCTTATTTTTACGAATATCCTTTCCAAGAAGAAAATCCATTGGAGTTGGTTTTATAGAAATAAACAAAATCCTGCATTCTGGGAAATCTCTATGAATCCTACCCAGTAGCGAAATATACTCATCGAATACAGATTCAACAGGTTTACCATTTTCTATATCAATGTCATCATATATTACCACTGATGAAGGATGATATTTGCCTATAACATCATTATAATAATATTGTATATCTTTTATACTTGCTCCACCAAAACCTCTGTTCATTACATTCCGCCCAGGGAAATAACAAGCTGTCTTCCAAAGATTAACAGTAGAGCTTCCTACAAATAAAATAGGATTTTCTAATAGTGTATTTTCCGAATCATACTCTACAAACCTCTTTATTTCATTCTCAAAACGGAGAGAATCATATTTATTATTACGAATGGCATCCTGAACATCTAAAAAGAGTCTTAAAGTATCATTCTGTTTGTATGAAAACTCCTCAAGCGTATCTATCCTAGCCATCCAGAAATTCATAGCCTCTTTATAAAAAACTTCTGTATCCACCATTTCTGGTTCAGCTTGCGACTTGCACAAATAATCATAGTAACTATCCTTATCAGAACAAGCAGTAAATACACTAGAAAAGAGAATTACAGAAAAAATCTTCAATTTACCTATATCGATCATTTTATTTCAATAATTAGCTTTTTAATCCATATCACATAGAATCTATGTTTACAATGAATGAGCTGTTTGATCAGAATACCTTTTCTCACACAAAATCACACGACTATAAACTTAGAAACTATACCCGATAAATCACCTTTCCCCAATAGTCCCCCGTTATAAAGCATAATGGGTAACAACAGCCGAAACCATTCTATTCTTTAAACACAAACAATCGGCTTCCGGTAAATTCCCCAATGCATATTTCATCCTCAATTGTTTTTCAACAATCTTATCCAATCTCTCACAAAGTTAAAAAAAACAATTAACCAAGAATAGATATTTGCAAACTTCATACAAATCCAATAAGTAAAATAGACAAATAAAGCATAGAATATCAAAGGAATAAAAATCAACCGAATTATGAGACCTGAACACTACATCCAATATATTTATATATAAAATACCTACAATGAAAAAAATGACGAGGCTATTATCATAAAAACAAATGAAACTTATACCTTTGAAGAAAGTTTGTATAAAAAATATCTTAGAATAAGGAGAATCTGGAAATGAAAAAAGAACTTCTGCATTCTTGTCCAGAACTGATTGACTACATCAATGAAACAGGTTTTCTGCCCTTGCTGAGCATGGGCATCAACGGATGGTCGGCCGAAGAAGTAGTAGACGAAGACTGCCAGTACACCCGTCTGCCCGATGGTGGATGGGAATGGCCACTTTGGGAATGGAAAGGTGCCATCCTGCAGGAAAGCGGTTGCGCATACGGTAAGTTTTTCAAAGACAAAGCCGCTTTCATCAGCCGTGAATGGTGGCCTGACTTTTGCAGTTACCGCCGAAGTGTCTACCCATATCCAGAAGCAGGAAGCATCGAAGAGAGTATCCTCGATGTATTAAAAAACGAAGGAAGCCTGATAACCCGCGAACTGCGTGCAGCGTGCGAATTCACGGGACCAAAGATGCGGAGCCGTTTCGATGCATATATCACCCGTCTGGAAATGGGCGGCTACATCGTTACAGAAGACTTTATCTATCCCCGCGATCGCCACGGGAGAGAATACGGATGGGGATGGTCACTGCTCACAACGCCGGAAACACTCTTCGGAAGAGAGGCTTGTCATCCCGACCGTACCCCACAAGAATCACGCGAACGGATGCTCAGTCAATTCAAAAAGATTCTACCGGATGCCTCCGAAAAGATATACGATATCTTACTTAAATAAAGAAGGAAAACAACTAACGATATAACCCTATGAAAATCATTCTGGCCATCGACTCATTCAAAGGCTGCCTTACATCAGAAGAAGTAGAAACAATTTTCTCCCAAGCCTTGTCATCCCGCGGCATGACAGTCCGCTCACTACCCATGTCCGACGGAGGAGAAGGCATGCTTGAAGCCTTCATCTCTGCCCTGCACGGAAAAATTATCCAGGCCGAAGTACACGATCCTCTGATGCGCCCCATCCTTGCCAGTTACGGCATTGCACCCGACGGAACAGCTGTCATAGAAACAGCCAAGGCATGCGGTCTTACGCTGATGACAGCCGAAGAACGAAATCCACTGGTAGCTACAACCTATGGAGTGGGCGAACTCATTGCCCATGCCTTACATCAAGGCTGTAAAAAGTTTATCATCGGACTGGGAGGAAGCGGAACCAGCGATGCCGGAAGAGGAATGCTTCGGGCACTAACCGATATATTCGCTCCCCATGGAACAATAGACGATGTACTTACCAACCACACAGCCGGATGCCAGTTTACCTTAGCCAGCGATGTACGCAATCCGCTTTATGGAAAAGAAGGAGCAGCCTTTACCTTTGGTCCCCAGAAAGGAGCTACTCCCGAAATGGTAGAAGAACTAGACCGCCAAGCCCGGCTGTTTGCCGATCAGTCTGCCCGCCATATGGGAAAAGACACATCACAACAACCCGGTGCCGGAGCAGCAGGAGGTCTGGGGTACGCTTTCATGCAATATCTCAGCGCAAGCGTATGTTCAGGAGCCGATTTATTACTCGACCTTATAAGATTCGATGAGCTTCTGAAAGATACCGACCTCGTCATCACCGGCGAGGGACACGCCGACAGCCAGACTCTTATGGGAAAGCTTCCCGAACGAGTAATGCGACGGGCTCAAAAATATCAGGTTCCGATATGGCTGGTAGCCGGACAGACCGATGACGCAGAAAAACTTATCACAGCCGGATTTACCCGGGCAGATAAACTTACCCCTGAAGGATTAGCTCTTCACGAAGCTATCAAGCCAGAAATTACCAGACAAAATATATATCGCTGGGTCTGCCAAAACCTCTAAGGAAATATCCATCAGAACCTTTACATTCATTATGAAAACAACACACTTGCTTTACACATCTGCCTTCCTGGCAATGACACCTCTTGCAGTATTTCCTCAGGGAAATCAGTCACGGCCTAATCTCGTTTTCATCATGGCCGACCAGTTTCGGGGCGACGCCTTAGGATGTATGCAAAAAGAGCCGGTACAAACCCCTAATCTCGACAAGCTGGCCGAAGAAGGTATTCTTTTCACCGAAGCCATCAGCAGCTATCCGGTGTCATCTCCGGCCCGTGCCATGCTCATGACAGGTATGTACCCCACTGCAAACGGTGTAACCGGCAACTGCAATTCCGACAATACCCCTTACCGGGTAGAACTATCTGCCGAAGCCATCTGCTGGAGTGATGTACTGAAACAGGCAGGATACTCCACAGCTTACATCGGTAAATGGCATCTCGATGCTCCTCACCCGCCCTACATTGACACATACAACAATCGCGGAAAAGTAGCATGGAACGAATGGTGCAGTCCCGAACGCCGCCACGGATTCGACCAGTGGATTGCCTATGGAACCTACGACAACCATCTGAAACCAATGTACTGGGATACAGAAGCTGCCAGAGAAAACTTTTATTACGTCGACCAGTGGGGACCGTCCTATGAAGCCGACCGTGCCATTGAGTTTATCCGCAAGGAAAGCAGCCAGTCCGACCGACCGTTTGCCTTAGTCGTTTCCATGAATCCGCCACATACCGGATATGAACTTGTCCCCGACTCATTCAAGCAACGCTATGCCCATATCGATGTAGAGGCACTGGCATCCCAGAAACCATATATACCCGCCAAAGGAACTCCCGAAGGAGATTATTTCCGCACACATATCCGCAACTATTACGCCTGCATCACCGGAGTAGACGAAAATGTAGGACGTATCATCCGTACACTGAAAGAGTGCGGAGTATTCGACAATACCCTTATCATCTTCAGTTCCGACCATGGCATATGCATGGGCGGACACGGTATCGAAGGTAAAAACGTTTTCTACGAAGAATCCATGCGAATCCCGATGATATGCTGCTGGAAAAACAAACTGCATCCACAGCAAACCGACCTGCCCGTAGCTTTTGCCGATCTTTGTCCTACGATGCTTTCACTCATGGGAATGAAAGACCAAATACCTTCAACCGTACAATCCTACGACTGGAGCCAGCACTTCCTGCAAAAAAAAATACATACTCCCCAGGAAACCATTCAACCCTATTATTATTGCGTTCCTTCCGACCCGACATCCGGCAAACGAGGCATCCGTACTTCCCGATACACCTATGTAGTAGCATTCGAAAAAGGGAAGAAAACGCAAACCTGGCTTTACGACCGGAAAAACGATCCCGATCAGCTACATAACCTAGCAAGCCGTAAGCCTTCACTTTGCGACTCCTTAAACCAGAAACTCTTATTATGGCTCGAACAGACACACGATCCGTTCAGCTCTTACCTAAAACCATAATTATGAAAAAAATCGTATTTACACTGCTGACATTCTTCTTCACATGTAACCTGAGCAGTGCCTATGGCACAGAAATCCAGTTACCCAAACCAGCTCCACACCAGATAAAATGGCACGAAGCCGAACTGGGAGTAGTTTTCCATTACGACCTGCATGTATTCGACGGACAAGTGTACGGTCAGGGAAACAACCGCATCAATCCAATTGAAGATTACAACATCTTCCATCCCGACAAGCTGGACACCGACCAGTGGATACAAGCAGCCAAAGCAGCCGGAGCCAAATTTGCCATCCTTACAGCCACACACGAAACAGGTTTCGGACTCTGGCAAAGCGATGTAAACCCATATTGCCTGAAAGCAGTAAAATGGCGTGATGGCAAAGGCGACATCGTACGCGATTTTGTAAACTCCTGCCGCAAGTACGGCCTGCAGCCGGGCATCTACATAGGTATCCGATGGAACTCCCTGCTGGGCATCCATAATTTTAAGGCCGAAGGCGAGGGAGAATTTGCCCGCAACCGTCAGGCATGGTACAAACGCTTGTGCGAAAAAATGGTGACAGAACTCTGTACCCGTTACGGAGATTTATTCATGATCTGGTTCGACGGAGGAGCCGACGATCCCCAAGGTCTAGGACCCGACGTAGAACCTATCGTCAACCAATACCAACCCGACTGCCTGTTCTACCACAATGTCAACCGGGCAGACCTGCGCTGGGGAGGATCAGAAAGCGGAACCGTAGGCTACCCCTGCTGGTCGAGCTTTCCTTATCCATACAGCCACAGCAATGCCACCGACGGGATAACCGACCACAACCAGCTGCTGGCCCACGGCGATCCTGAAGGAAAGTTCTGGGTTCCTGCCATGGCTGATACCCCTTTGCGCGGTTATAACGGACGGCACGAGTGGTTCTGGGAGCCGGGCGACGACGACAAGGCCGTTTACCCGTTGGAAAACCTGATGGAGATGTACGAAAAATCCGTAGGCCGCAATGCTACTCTGATGGTAGGACTGACACCCAATCCCGAAGGACTGATACCCGATGGTGATGTACACCGGCTGCAAGAATGGGGAAATGAAATACAACGGCGTTTCGGAACTCCCCTGGCACAAACCTCCGGAAAAAATAAAAAGAAATTGTCAATAACTTTCGATAAGCCGCAACGTGTAAACTACTACCAGATACAGGAAGACATAACCGAAGGCGAACACATCCGTGCCTACCGTATAGAAGCTTTGATCAACGGCAAATGGACCACAGTAGCCAAAGGCAGTTCGGTAGGACACAAACGCATCGAAGCCTTTCCAGAAGTCGAAGCACAAGCCTTTCGTTTGATTGTAGAACAGTGTGTATCTACACCCCTTATCCGAAACTTCAGTATCTATCATGTCACTGACCAGTCAGACAGACAGTAACATACCCGGTCTATCAAACAGACTACCTTTGTTTATCCACACACTTTTCATGTCGTTAATTTTATGTTTCCTCTGTCCATAAAACATGTGACAGAGGAAACATTTTTTTTATTTTTCTTTGTGATAAAATAAATTTAACCCATTTAGCTAAAAAAGACTAAAAACAGTCCGGCTTTATTACAATCACACAAGGCGTTACAACATTAACCAAAAGACTCTTACGTCTTTATTATTTACCAGCCTAATCAAAGAGTCTGTAGGCATTAAACTAAACCGATTATGAAAAGACAGAGATTAAACAGACACATGTTATTCCCGATGCTGACAGTCATCATGCTTCTATCTGCCAGCCACATTTGCGCCCAGCGTAACTTCAGTCTTTTTGGCAAAGACGTATCAGTAGGCGTACGCGCCGGAATTACATATAGCGAGATCAGTAAAAGCAACTACAGCGATGGAAAAATAGGATGGCTGATTGGTGCAGACCTGGAAATACCCGTCGAAAAAGTTTCCGAAAACTTCTTTATCCAACCCTCTCTTCTGTTCCTTTCCAAAGGGGACAAATGTTCCAAATCGAGTAATGTAGGCGATGGAGATGTCGCTACCGTAGAGACAACAGAAAACGCTATCTTCCTGGAAATACCTGTCATGGCAGGATATCGCCTCAACATAGCAGAAAATTTCAATCTGACCTTCAATGCCGGTCCGTATTTTGCCTTTGGCCTGGGAGGAAAATCCAAGTTGGGAATGGATAGTGGCCTATGGGGCAGCTCGATTGGAGGAGGCTATGAAATCAATACATTCGACTCCATGAAAAGATTCGATTTCGGTATCGGTCTGGGAATCGGTTTCGAAATACTCCAGTCATGGAACATAGGCATGAACTACGATTTAGGTTTCGTACCCGTTGTTGACGGCGGCGGAAAACACAGAGCACTCCTGCTCTCTGTTGGCTATAAGTTCTGATATACAAAACTATTCATACTTTAAACCCAACAACTATCATGAAGAAGTGGATTTTACTTATCTGGTTGTTTTGTATGCAACTTCTGGCAATTCATGCAGAAAACGAATACTATACCATATTCAAGGTAGGAAGCAACATCTGCACGCCTGTTACGCTGAAAACGCCATACGGCAACTACACCATCCATACGGAAATAACAATACCCAATTCTCTTTCCTGGTTCGAGGCATTCGACTGTGAGGGAAAAAAAATAATGGATACCGGAGGAAAAGTTTCCGTAGGAACCGGTAAACCGACCGTACGTATCTATTACCTTACCACCCTGTTCCCCCACGCCGATAACGAAACACCTCGTTCAGACAACGAAAGCTATACACCCTCCACACGTAATTCTTTCTCTAATCCAGAGTGGACGGAAAAAACAGCTGAAGCTCTGGTTGATTTGACAGAGGCAAAAGGATGGAACCACGAAAGTCATTCAATCTATCTGGAAGCAGGCTACGGATTTGCTTACGGTAACGCCGGCATCCGCCTGAAATATATCTCTCCCGTAGTGTTCGGCCTTACAGCATCCTTTGGCTACAACACCCAGTACAAACCAGAAAGGATCGACGACAAACAGTATTTGTGGAATGTAGGCGTCCAGTTACACTTGTCCAAGTTTCTGGCAATCGGGATGTATGGCGGTCCCCAGTATTTCAGCAAGTACAACAAGTCGGAAATAGGATTCGGAGCCATGCTCGAATATTCTCACCAGATTTACAAACGACTGGGAGTCACCGGAGGTGTCGGATTTGTCATAGCAGCCGAAGAAGCCTCTAAAAATCCACAGACTCTTTTCGCCTTTCATGCCGGAATAAGCTATAACTTATTCTCAAACTAATCAAAAACTTGTCGCGACTGTCTGCTCCAACATCTAAACGTCCCCTTCTCGTTGTCAGACAGTTGCGGCAGTTTTTTATGAAAATATAAAATTACCAGTTTATTTTCGAAACTATTTGTAATTTTTTTCAACTCTCAAAAATCTAAATAATCAGCTTGAAACTCCCTCATTAAAGTCTTCCATACTTCAATTCATCTTTCAATATTTCATACACATAAGCCGAACTCTCAATATAGAGCCCGGTAGCTTCATCCGAAAGCTTGGCAAAGGTTTCGGAGTTATAGAATTCTTTGAGAGCAGTTGGCAAATCGTATCCGCCATCCTCCATCAGATAAACTATTATATCTTTGGTAATACCTTCTACCAGATATTGCATCCGTTTATTCATATTTTGTGTAAGTATTTAATGGCTTCTGCCGAATGAAACAAATATTGTGATGAAACCTTTTTGTATTTCAATCCATTTACAAGCATTTGCAGATCAATAATACCGTCATCAAAATTACGGAACAATGTTGCTATGGTATCATCAGCAACTGGACCTATCACGATGTCAAAACGATGTGTCGGTTGTGCATTATTCCTGCTACGATTAGCCATAACGAACAAAGCCCATTCTTCACATGGTTCTTGGTATATCTTGACCGAAAGAGTATTCAAAGCTGTTTCGTCAAATTCAAACTCTGTAACAACAGGCTCTCCACCATAGATAGCCGATGTACGTCTAGCCATTTGCTCCGCCTGCTCCTTAATCTCTGTCAGATAAAACCCCTGTCCGAAATCTTTGTAAGGTTTGCACTTTGACAAATCTATCTGCTCAATTACCATATTCGAACCATGATATAGTTTCATTGAATACCTCCTCCATTATTTAGACAAACTTGTGTAAGATCTTGTACACTATCTTCAAATGAAAACAAATGTTCTGCATCATAATGCTCTGTTAAAAAATCAAGACCCTTAAAACGTATCAAATAATTGTTAGCCTCACGAACAGAAATATGATGAGTCTTAGCAAACTCACTGATAGCAGCAACGACATATGCTATCACATTTTTATCAATTGTCTGTGTATTTTGTAAGATAACAGAAGCAGACATACCAAGAGCATCAAGAACTTTTGTCACAGTCTTTATCGTAAGCCCCTTTCCACTCTCAATTTTAGAAATCTGAGCTTTACCAACGCCAACCCTCTCCCCTAGTTCTTCTTGAGTAAGCCCTTTGCGAAGCCGTTCATTACGAATCATCAAACCTATATTTTCTATGCTATTTGTCATTCACCGTAATTTTTATACATAAACAAATATACGACAAAGTTTCCAAAACAGGAAACAATTATAAGCTAATATTGTATTTACTTTTATGTCATTAACGTACACATGTAAATCAGCACATCTTCATCCATATTGTTGAGTCTACTCTTTCTACTCCATCACATACACCGGCTGATACTTCGTCCCCGCATTCTTCAATATCCCTTCCTTCACCAGTTCACGAATCACCCGCGTAGACTTCGACGAATTAAATCCTGTGAGCTGTTCAAAATCACGACGTTGCAGGAAAGTATGCGTTTTGAAATACTCAACTAGCTTTTGTTTCATTTCTTCCTCGTCCAACTCGGCAGAATGATGGGCATCATCTACCTCACGCTCCAAGCATACATTCCGGAAACGATTAATCAGATCTTTGTCGGGCGTGAACTTGATGCTTCTCACCTGTACATCGTCATCCTTTATATATCGAGGATTGATGTCTGGCGCACATTTCAGACTCACACTAAAATAGCCGATACCGTCCAAATGTACGGTGTACCCATCGCTCAGTTTCTCATAAAGTTCATCGTTCAAAGCCGTGATAACTGCTGCTACATCGGCTGGAGAGGCGGTACATTTCTTGTGTATCGCTTCGCGGATTTCACGAGTGGTCACCACATCTTTGGTTATCACTTTTGCATGTAGTTTTGGAGAAGATATGCCTTCTTTTACCGGATTCTCAAACAAGTCAAATTTAATAGCCATAATCATTTTAGTTATATGATAGTCGTAATTCCTAAAAATGTTCTAACAAAAATACCTCAACACGTTGCTGTCAAGGTCACGACACGAACGTGACGAGATATCAGCACGAACGTGTCAAGACATCGTCACGTACGTGTCGAGGTAAATTTAACTCAATTTTCAGGGAAAAGCAAGGATTTACCTTCTAAATATCAAGAAGCTCATCCCCTATTTTTATACCACCTTCAGGTATTGCGCCATCACAGGTTTCTCCAGCTTCCAGGTGATATTCATAGGAAAATCACCATGCGAAGAAACATAGTCTACAAGGCCAAAACAATGAAAAGGACAGGTGTTTCCAAAACCGTCTTTCTTTTCCTCTCGCACAAAGAGTACAATCTTGTTATGACGCTGAGGTTGCTCGGTATAAATCTTTCCGCCCCGGTTGTAATGGGAGTCGGTGTTTTTAGACTGCCAATGGAAGTAGTCTTTATTGATGACATAATCATCGTATTGCGTAGAAGGTGAAAAATCTTTGTCAGATTTATTTAACGTAACAAAGAGCAGAGTCGCATCGTATTCCGGTAAGTTAAACACACCAGATACTGAGCCTGACATTCTTTTCTCTTCAGTTTGCCGTCCTACCAAAGTAAATATTTCTTCACGTGTATAGTATCCGTAAAGTTCGATACAAGGTAACACATCGGAACCAAGCGGTGTGGTGGTAATTTCCAAATGTGACAACAAGTAAGACACGATTTCAGCAGCTTCTTGCTTGAAATACCGATAACGGTCATCGTGCAGTAAAGCCAGTGCCTGATACATACCCATTTCCTTCAGCTCGGTTTTATCAATCCGTTCCTGATAGAGATTATAGTACAGCATAGTGGCATACGGCAGATGGTCTTCATCCAGGTAACGTTTGCTTCCCGACAGAAAATCGGCCACGAAATGCAAATAGGAGGCGGTGTTATGATGTACCAGATTACCCATGCCTTTTTCCAGGCGTCGAGTAATCGCATCATCGGTATAAGAAATACGTCCTGCTGCCCGCTTGAGAGACGTCCAACAATTGTTTCCCACATATACCACACGAATGTCTTGTCCGTTATTTTCCAGGAATTGAGTAAGCGTAGGCAAAGTGGTGTAAGAGTTAATTTCTTTTACTAAACGAGTTTTATTGTAAATGGCTTGCTGAATGTTCTCTAAAATGTATTGCCGGGCCTGCTTTTCCATGATGATACTGCACCCGGTAGGTAAAAGGGTAAAGCCGTTCGTTATCTGTTGGGCGATGTTCTTTTCGGGACGCAAAGTCAGGGCACGGAATTTTGAGGCGAAATCATACTTTTTATGGGCCTGTGCCACAAAGTCGAGAACAGTAAGTTCGGTCTTCCCCGGAGAAAGACGGAGGCCACGACCCAGCTGTTGCAGGAAGATGGTCAAACTGTCTGTGGGACGAAGGAAAAGTACCGTATCTACTTCGGGTATATCGACTCCTTCATTGAAAATGTCGACCACACACAGGTAGTGTACCAATCCGTTACGAAGATCCATTGCCAGTTGCTTACGTTGCGGTTGCGGAGTATCGGAAGTCAGACTTTGTGCACCGAATCCGTATTTCTGAAGTTGACTGGCCATAAAGTCGGCATGTTTCTTATTGACACAGAAGCACAGGGCACGGCAAGTATATTCATCGGCCAGGTAACGGTGTAAAGCATCTACAATACGTTGAGCTCGTTCGGGCACACATAGTTTGTCAGCCAGACGGTCGATAACATAGCGTTGCCCGTTCCATAAAGAATCATCGCTCAGATCGGTATCGTCAGTCACACACAGGTATTGGAAAGGAGTCAGCAGTCCAGCCTGAAGGGCTTGTGGAAGGCGTATCTCAGCACTGATGCGTCCACCAAAATCTGGACGAAGGTCTTTTCCGTCCATACGTTCCGGAGTAGCAGTAAGTCCAATCAACAGTTGAGGATGAAAATGTGAGAAGAGTTTCCGGTAACTGTCAGCCTGGCTGTGATGGGCTTCGTCGATGACAATATAGTCGTAATAATCGGCCGGTAGCTGCGAAAACAGGGCTTCAAACCGTGAATTGAACATGGAGATGGAGACAAACAGATGGGCATAGTCAGCCTCAGTTTGAGGGGCTTCATTGCCTACCCACAACGTGCCGAAATTGGCGTCTTGTAACACACTGCGGTAAGTGTGCAGGGACTGACGAAGGATTTCTTCACGATGGGCGGTGAACAGGATACGACTGGTTAGCTCTGCTCCTTTCTGCTTCTGGCAGAAAGCTTGATAATCGAAAGCGGAAATCACGGTCTTTCCCGTACCGGTGGCCGCCACAACCAGGTTACGGAAGTTGCCACACTCCTCACGTTCAACTTTCAGCTTGTCCAAAATCTGCTTTTGGTGGGGAAGTAAAGAATAACGCTGATACACGAACGTATCCGATTTCCCTTTGAAGGTATTACGATGTAATTCTTGTTGGAATTTTTCAATGCCTCCCAAACGAAAATCTTCAAAGTTCGGACTATTCCAATATAGGCTAAAAGTGGCTAAAGCGGTCTTGATAATGTGTGGATTCTCTACACTCGTCACGCGCATGTTCCATTCTAGTCCATCGGTCTGAGCCGACTTGGAAAGATTGGACGAGCCAATATAGGCAGTGTGCATGCCGGAATTACGTACAAAGATGTAGGCTTTGGCATGGAGACGTTCGATGTCGGTTTGATAAGAAATATGAATTTCCGTATGAGGAAGTTCGGCAAGTTGCTGCACGGCCTTGGTCTCGGTCGCCCCGCAATAGGTTGTTGTAATGATACGCAAACGAGTGCCTTCCCGTTGACAGAACTTCTTCAAATCATCGAACAATAGTCGTACTCCGGAGAGTTTCAGGAAAGAAACAATGAAATAAATCTCGTCGGCACTGGCAATCTCCCTTCGAATTTCTTCGCCCAATGAAAGCACACTACTTCCACCGGTAAACAAATTGCTCACCCGGAAGCCGGATTGTGGTCTAACGGTTTCCGAACGGCTGCTTCGCTGCAACAGGTCTTTTTGTTGCGTCATGACCTCCATCAATAGGTTGGAAGTATCTGCAATCTGTATATCATCTACCAGCCCGTATTCTGACAATATTTTATTGACTATCGTCATTCTGTCGTGCAGGTTTTCTGTGTCTTCCAATTTCTGTCGAATCGCTTTTGCCAAATAGTCAGCTAAAATTTTAGGTGATTCTGCATCATCCATCTGTTCACGTATGCAAACCATTTGTTGCGATTCTGCTGTATGTATATCACGTTCAATTTCTTGATTGATGATATTCTCGTAAATACCTTTCTTTAACATCGAATATTCGATTTCTAAATTTATTTTCTATCTACAACTCTTCTTTATGCCTGTCAATGAATAACAATATGACTAATCAGGCATTGTCTCACAAAAATACAGATTATCCGATAAATCTTTTCTTAAATTTGTCCGCAAAATAAACAGCTCCACTCGCCCATCCCACAATTTCAAAGCCGGATCGGGCATTCCTCTACCTCCAACATTCGTAAAAACTAAAAAAAACAAAAAAACGCACAACAGACAGAACATTCCTGAGCTGTGGGCTTTTATAAATAAAAAAGCCTATAGTTATGAAGACTACAAAATTTATCTTATGCATGGGAGCCTTGCTGACACTGAACCTGGCACCCATACACGCAATTGCAGGAAATGCAGGTATAGAGAATGGTGAAACGGTAATTTGCCGTGGTCAGGAATCGCATACATCTGGTCCAATGGTGCAAATTGGAGTAGATGCTCCCGACTTTCAGGCTACCAACGCAGAAATGAAGGAAGTCAGCCTGTCGTCTTTCAAAGGTAAGCGGGTTATTCTGAATGTCTTTCCCAGCCTTGATACGCCTACGTGTGCCATGTCGGTCCGCCAGTTTAATGCCCGGGCTTCGGAACTGGAAAACACGGTTGTGCTATGTATTTCGATGGACTTGCCTTTTGCACAGTCGCGCTTCTGTACCGTCGAGGGGCTGGAAAATGTGATTCCGCTATCTGTTTTCCGCAGTCATGACTTTGTACAAGGATATGGTATTCAGCTTACTGACGGTCCGTTAAGGGGACTGACGGCACGAGCTGTCATCGTAATAGACGAAAACGGCAAAGTGCGTTATACGCAATTGGTAAAAGAAGTTTCGAACGAACCCGACTACGAGGCTGCACTTCAAGCAGCAAACGAATTGTAAAGACTGAGGTCTTAAAGTACGATTCATAAAAAAACTGAACAAAAAATATACTATCGAGCATTGGTAAAAAAAATTAATTTATTACCTTTGTTCGTATATGAAGGAACTGCTTCACATACTCCCCGCTCTGCTTGCTCTCTGTTTATGTGTTTCCTGCAAGGATACAAAAGCAAAGAGCAAGCGGATTGTGCCTGTCGGAATATTGGCTGATGGTGATCTTGCATTCCGGCGCGGTACCGGGCTGCTGAGTCACGTGGTTACTTCTGCCAGCAAAGACGGGGTTTACTCGCACGTGGGAATCTTAAAACAGATTGACAATGAATGGTTCGTTATTCATGCTGTCCCCGATGAGCCTGATTTTGAGGGTGACACCGACCGTGTAAAAACAGACCCGTTATCACGTTTTTTCGCCGAAGACAGAGCCGTACGTGGCGCAATAGCCAGAATTATGGATGATTCTATTGCAGCTTCGAGGGCTGCACATACTGCCTGGGAGATTGCTCGAAAGGGAACTCTTTTTGATCATGATTACAATCTGGCAGATACTTCACAAATGTATTGTACCGAACTTGTAGAATTTGCCTACCAGAAAGCGGATATCTGTCTTTCAGAAGGAAGACGTACGCAAATCAATGTTCCGGCAATGGGAGGAACATACCTCATGCCCGACGATATTGTAGCCAATAAACGATTAAAAATATTATACAGTTTTCCGTAAACTCAAGGTTTTTCTTTTCCTATATTCTATATTTATTAACTTTAAAATGTAAACACTATGATGAAACAACTGATTCGTTTGGGATTGATGCTGGTTGCTGTGCTAGCCATGGTATCGTGTACACCCAGTACACCTGGAGCCGCACTGAAAAATTACATGTCGGCACTAAGCGACAAGGATTATGAGAAGTTCATTGACGGATGCAACATTTCTGAGACTGACTCTGACAAAGCTAAGGAAATACGCGAGGGGCTTATTGCTATGATTCAGGAAAAGGGTTCCAAGACTATTGAGAAAAAGGGCGGACTAAAAGAGATTGAAATTGTTTCTGAGGAAATGGCTGAAGACGGCAACTCGGCGATTGTCACTTACAAGCAGCATTATGGCGACGGAAGTGTCAAAGAAGATACTCAGAAAATGATAAAGGTGGATGGTAAATGGCTGATGGATATCGGTAAATAATGAATAGGTAATGCAGAAAAGGGGCGTCGTAAAGCGCCCCTTATTTTTTACCGGCGTGCCCGCAGCTCCCAGAAGGCTACAGCTGAGGCTGCCGCTACATTCAGTGAGTCGACACCATGCCACATCGGTATGCGGACTACATAATCGGACTCTGACAGTACCTCGGCTGGAAGGCCGTCGCCTTCGGTACCCATCACAATAGCCAAACGGGGAATTTCCTTAAGCTCCGGATAATCGATGGGAACGGAACGGTCGGTCAGAGCAAGGGAAGCGGTACAGAACCCCATTTCACGCAGCGAAGATACGGGACGGGGAAGCCATGTCCAGGGTACGAGAAAAACGGAGCCCATCGACACGCGTACGGCACGGCGGTTCAAAGGGTCGCACGAGTCGGGTGAAAGAAGGATGGCATCGATGCCCAAGGCTGCCGCCGAACGAAAGATGGCTCCGATATTGGTCGTATCGACAACACCGTGAATCACGGCAACACGACGGGCATCGCGACAGACTTCCTCGGGAGTACGTGGAGCGGGACGCCGCATGGCACATAATACACCGCGTGTAAGTGTGTAGCCGGTAAGGCTTGCCAAAAGCTCGCGGCTGCCCGTATAAACGGGAATGTCACCGGCACGAAGAATGATATCGGCTGCATCTCCTTCGATATGTTTTTTCTCACAAAGCAGTGCAAGAGGCTGATAACCGGCATCGAGTGCCACACGGATTACTTTGGGACTCTCGGCTATGAATATGCCTCTTTCGGGATCTATGCGGTTACGCAACTGGGCTTCGGTCAAGGTTCCGAACACGTCTACTCCTGGGTGTTCGAGGGAGGTTATTTCTATTACGGGCATATGGATATTCTTTTTCTTGCCAAAGTTAAGAAAGAATATCGGCCGGAGCAAAGTTTTTTTCTCTACCTTTGTCAGCGAAGAAAACAAACTAAAGAATAACAGTTATGCTACATTTTGATACTGACTATATGGAAGGGGCACATCCGGAAGTGATGCGCCGCCTGATGGAAACTAATCTGGAACAGACATCCGGATATGGAAGCGATGATTATACACGCCATGCCCGTGAACTGATACGCCAGGCATGCGGACAGCCCGAAGCGGGAGTATATTTCCTGGTTGGGGGTACGCAGACCAATGCAACTGTCATCGACGGGCTGCTTGCCCGCCACGAAGGTGTACTGGGAGCAGAAACAGCGCACATCAATGTGCACGAGGCAGGAGCCATCGAGGCTTCCGGACATAAGGTGCTGACATTGCCTCAACATGAAGGAAAGCTTTGTGCTGAGGAGGTAGAAGCATATATCGCCGATTTTTACCGTGATGAAACTTACGAACACATGGTGGCTCCGGGAATGGTGTATATTTCTCACCCTACTGAATATGGTACACTGTACTCGCTCAGTGAACTGGAGGCTTTGAGCCGGGTATGCCGCAAGGCGAATATTCCGCTTTATATGGATGGTGCACGTCTGGGATACGGTCTGGCTGCTCCAGGTACAGATGTCACCTTGCAGGACATTGCCCGCCTGTGTGATGTGTTTTATATAGGGGGAACAAAGGTGGGTGCATTGTTCGGCGAGGCAGTAGTGGCTCCGCATGCGGAACGTCTGCCGCATTTTTTCCCGCTGATTAAACAGCACGGAGCACTGCTCGCCAAGGGACGCCTGTTGGGTATTCAGTTTGAAACGCTGTTTACTGACGGACTTTATTTGGAGATGGGGAAACATGCTGTCCGTCTGGCACAGAAACTGAAACAGGGTTTTGTCCAAAAAGGGTATAAACTTCATATGGATTCGCCAACCAACCAGCAGTTTGTCTGCTTGCCTAACGCGGATATCGACCGCCTTTCGGCACATGCAACCTTCGAGTTATGGGGACCACGCGGAGAAGAGGAAACGGTGGTACGCTTCGTAACCAGCTGGGCTACACGCGAGGCTGACGTAGACGCATTGATCGATTTACTCTAATCGGCTTCTTCGATAGAGAAACGGTTTACGGTGACGGCAATGGAATATTTTATCAGTCCGTCACCGGAAAACATGGTTCCACCGCCTTGTATACACATACGTACGCTCATACCATCGTTTGCCGTGAGAAGATATTCGCCGGAATGCTTCTGCTCGTTTACGGTATACCACATGCCGTTCTGTCCGTATTGTACCTCGACGTAGCTTCCATCGGTTTCATAATCCCATGAAAGCCGGTATCGGGAAGTGTTTCCCCGGTGAAAAGTAAATATACAGGTGGATTCGTCATAGTCGACATACGACAGTGAGGTCACTTCTTCCGGATAGAAATTCAGGGCTATGCGGCTTACCGTATCATTGGATATTATGTTATTCATAACATACTCGGTATAGGTTTCTCCCAAGTGTTTCTTTTCAAGGGGATAATAGTCGAGTTCTTCATTCTGGCAAGAGCCAAACCACATGGCAGCGCATATAATCACTGCCATGCTATATATTATTTTCATGCTCATTCGTGTTCTGTTTCGTTCTGTAACATTTCAACAGGAAAATCTTCCTCGTGAGGTGCTGATCTTCCGGCTTCGGGCATCGGATGTGGCACAGGCTGCTCGGGCTTCATTGTCAGCCACAGGTCGTACTGCTCGTCTGTCAGAATCTTACGGAGCTTCTTTATTTTCTTTTCGGCACGCTCTTGCATCTCTTCTTTCATCTTATCATCGCCGGCTGGTGGTGTCATCATAGGAGGTCTGCCTCCGCCCATCATTGGAGGCTGACCTCCACCATTCATCATCGGGGGACGTCCTCCTTCTCTCATTGGAGGACGGTTCATATCCTTTCCCCCACGGCCTATCAGGACCTCCAGTTTTTCCCTTTCTTCTTTCAGATTAAGCTTGTAAATCTTCTTATATTGCTTCTCGGTAAGATTGAGTACCTTATCCATTTCATCGGTACGCCTGCGTGCCGTTTTCTCAGGGTTAGGTATCTCTTTTTTCTGAGTATTTTCTTTTTGTTGCGGTTCATCGTATGATGTAGCGGCAACGGCTTCTGCTGAAATTGGCATCAGAGCAGCCAGGCAGACAGCCCACATTGTTTTTCTCATCTTCATCATAAAATAAGTTTTTAAGGGTTGTTGTTTCGGATGACAAATGTAAAAACGCTGACTTATATGTGGAAATAGAATCAACCAACCCGCCCATTCTATCGGTTAACTCCCGACAAATCAGATTTTCCGTAAAACGGCTTTACAGAAAAAGGTATATAAAGATAAAATAAGCACACTTGGTCTGCAAAATCATTCCATTCGCCGATTTTAGTTGCAACGGGTAAGGTACAAACGTATTTTTGCAGGCATAAAACTACCACAACAATGAAACATCTGCAAAAACAGCTACTTCTCGAACAAATTATTTATCTTTCCATTTGGGTGTTGATACTGGGAACTCCGCTCATCGGTTTTCTGCTCGACAATGATCATCCGCTGGAGGGAAGCGAACTGTGGAAAGAGGTAAGTGATACCTGGCTTATGGTGCTTCCTTTCTTTCTGCTGTTTCTGATACATAACTATGTACTCATTCCACGCCTCCTGCTCAAGAAATACTATACGCGCTACGTCTTGTCGTTGATTTTTACCATCGGTATCTTGTTTCTGTATCTTCCGGGATGTATACAAGTGTTCAATCCTCACCCGGGATTCCGTCAGCATAAAGAGTTTATCGTGCAGGATTCGGCCTTCGACATGCCCCACATGCAGCATCTTCCCGTACTTCCTTCTGATGAGAAAGAAATACATCCGATACGCCCGATTCATCCGCCTTTTCTGCTGATACATATTACGGTAGCTATCTTGTTGGTAGGTTTTAACCTGACCATCCGTTTCTTCCTGAAATCGCTTCACGATGAGGAAATGCTTAAGGAACTGGAACATCAGCATCTGGAATCGGAATTGCAGTACTTGAAGTATCAGCTTAATCCGCATTTTTTCATGAACACCCTGAACAATATTCATGCACTGGTCGACATCGATTCGGAAAAGGCAAAAAGAACAATCATTGAACTTTCGAAGTTGATGAGATATGTGCTCTACGAAGCCAACAAGAGCCAGATTTCACTGGAACGTGAAATTCAGTTTCTCGAGAACTATATTGCGCTGATGAAGTTGCGATATACCGAGCGGCTTACCATCTGCACGGACTTTCCAATAATCGTACCTCGGGTACAGATTCCTCCCTTGCTGTTCATTTCACTCCTTGAAAATGCATTCAAGCATGGAGTGAGTTACCGTGAAGATTCGTTTATCGATGTACGCATAGCACAAGTAGATGAAGGTATTTTGTTTGCATGCAAGAACAGCAAACACGCCTGTACGCACGATACTCATCACGGTATCGGCATTGAGAACATAAAGAAAAGACTTCATCTGCTCTACGGCAACAATTATACATTTACTACAACTGAAGACGATACGTCTTACCATGTTTTACTTATAATCCCTCCGCTATCATGAAATGTCTGATTATCGACGATGAACCGCTTGCGCTGACTCAGCTCTCGGGGTATATTTCACGTATTCCGTTCCTAACGCTGGTAGCCTCGTGCCAGGATGCCTGCCAGGCTTCCGAAATACTAGCTCACACTCCTGTTGACTTGCTTTTTGCAGACATAAACATGCCGGACCTGAACGGTATAGATTTTGTCCGCTCACTTCCGAACCCTCCCATGGTTATCTTTACTACTGCATACTCGGAATATGCCATCGAGGGGTTCCGGCTCAATGCCATTGATTATCTGATGAAGCCTTTCAGCTTTGCCGAATGTCTGAGGGCGGCCGAAAAGGCACGACAAATGTACGGACTGACGCATAATACTGCCGAACCTGAAGAAGAGAAAAGTACACTATTTGTGAAAAGCGAATACAAGGTAATACGTATTGACAAAGAGAAAATCCTGTATATAGAGGGAATGAGTGAGTATGTGTGTATTTATATGGAAGACCGGCCTAAGCCTGTCATTACACTGAACAGCCTGCAAAAGTTGTCGGCCATGCTTCCTCCGAACTTTATGCGGGTGCATCGTTCGTACATTGTCAATCTGAATAAGATTACCGAAATTTCTCGTTTCCGTATTCTTTTCGGCAAAGACGTGTATATCCCCATTGGAGAAAATTATAAAGAGCAGTTTATGGCATATATCCATCGGCTGGGGCTTATCTGATTGAAGAAATGGTTATCTTTGCAGCATCTTGAAATAAAATGATCTGCTTTATGGAAAAGGAAAAAGAAATACATTCTTGTGTGGACTGCGGTACACAAAACTGCAAGTATAAAGACCGTACTTATCCTGATTTCTGCCTGACAACTAACTTGAAGGAAGAAGACCGCCAGTGGGCGCTGGAACGATATGACGAGGGAAACAACCGCCAGGTGATGATAGCCAGTGCGGAAGTGGAATACGAAGGGTACTGCCAATGGACACGCGTACAGGAAATCATGGAGTTTGCACGTAAAATAAATGCACACCGCATCGGTATAGCCAACTGTATCGGACTGATAAATGAAGCACGTATCTTCGCCCGCATTCTTCAGGCAAACGGTTTCGAAGCGTATTCGGTAATCTGCAAGGTTGCCGGACAACCCAAGACTTCGATGGGTATTCCTGCTGAATGTGAAAGTATAGGGGCGGCCATGTGTAACCCGATTTTACAGGCACGGCTGCTGAATGAAGCAAAGACAGACCTGAATGTGGTAATCGGATTGTGTGTAGGACATGACAGTCTGTTCTACAAGTATGCTGAGGCTTATACTACCACGCTGGTAACAAAAGACCGTGTTACGGGAAACAATCCGGCTGCTGCTCTTTATACTGCCAATTCGTATTACCGGAAGAAATTCTTTAAGGGGAACGAGAAGAAGTAAATTTCTAAGGTAAAATTTATAAATTATGATTAATAAATTATTTACAATAGAATGGGTAGGTCCTTTTCAAGATATAGAATCTCTCATTTATTGGGAAAAAGAACATAATACAAAATCAAACTATTATTTTTATATTATAACGGGCAAACCTGCGTACAAACAAATAGCCCAAAATTATTGTGGTATAACACAAAATAAAGATGGCTATGTACATAAAAGATTTTTAAACGACTCAAACCATATTATACATCTGCTAAGAGATAAAGAAATATGGATTGGAAAATTCTCCGATAATAAATCTCATATACGTAATGATATAGAGTTATGTGAAACGATGCTTATTTCATACTGGCAGCCAGAATTAAACATAAGAAAAAAATCATATTATCCAGATGAATATGTAGCCATCATAAATAGGTGGTTTAAAACAAATTTAGAGCCACGAGAGAAATGCCTATATACAGCACAAACAATGCCCGATTTAATTATTTATGATGGTCATTCTATTTGGGGAACTGAAAGGATCAAAAAATTAAAAGATATAATCTAAACAGAAAGTCAATCAGCCTGTAAAAAATGTTCAGGCTGATTGACTTTCTCGGTTTATTTCAGTTTCTTGCCATCAGAAAAGGCATTGCCGACTTTTTTACCAATCTCCAGGTAATCATGATGAATAGGATCGTAGGTAATCGGCTTCAACTTGGTTACATCTACTTTACCGTCTTCACCCAATACGGATTCATCTACAGAAATATTGACAATCCGTCCTGTCATGAAACAGGTTTCGGGATCGTATGAAACGAGCTCACACTCCAGCGTCATAGGAAGTTCTTCGATGACGGGAGCATTGACAAACGCCGACTTTACTGCATGAAATCCGGCATGGGCAAACTTGTCCGGTTCCTTATTGCCGGACACGATACCTACATAGTCGCATTCCGCTACGCGGTCTGCCGTACCCATACTTACGGTAAATGCACGTGTCGCAAGGATATTCTTTGTTGTCTTGTGTTCTTCTGCCAGACAAATTCCAACCATGTTGTCTGTATAAATTCCTCCCCATGCTGCATTCATGGCATTGGGTAATCCGTTTTCATCGTAGGCTGCCACGATAAATACGGGCATCGGATACAACCAGGTCTTTACACCAAAATTCTTTCTCATAGGTATTTCTCCTTTCCTTAAAATATATCTTTTCAACTAGATTCTTTTTTTCAGGTATTACATTGTTTTCTCCGTAATGGCTACTTTGATGACTCCATCCTGCCGGTTCTCAAAAATACGGTATGCTTCTTCTATCTTGTCAAGCGGGAAACGGTGGGTAATGAGTGGTGTCGTATCGATCTTGCCTTCGGCTATCAGGCGAAGAATCTCTGCACAGTCGCATCCGTCTACACCACCGGTCTTGAAAGTCAGGTTCTTTCCGTACATATCGGGCAATGGGAGTTGCTGGGGACGATCATAAAGTGCCACGATGGTAACGATGGCATTCGGACGGGCACATTCCCACGCCAGCCGGAAGGTATCTTCCGCTCCTGCAACTTCGATGACGACATCAGCTCCTCCATGTGAACTGAGCTTGCGTATCTGTTCGACACATTCTTCGGGGCGCACCACAACTACTTCCGGATAATGCTCGTGTACAAAGCGGATACGCGCTTCCGACTTTTCGCATACAACGATACGCCGGGGATGTTTCAGCATGGTACACAGCAAGGTGCATATACCAGTAGGACCGGCTCCGATAATGAGCACCGTATCGTCGGACGAAATCTCGGAGATACGTGCTGCCCAAAAACCAGTGGCAAGAATATCACCTACAAAAAGTGCCTGCTCATCGCTTACTCCCTCGGGAATACGGTTCAATCCCTGATCGGCATAAGGGACACGCACATATTCTGCCTGTCCTCCGTCGATGCGGCATCCCAATGCCCAGCCTCCCTGCTCGTCTTCGCAATTGTTTACATATCCATGACGACAGAAAAAGCATTCTCCACAAAAGGTCTCCACGTTGACCGTCACACGGTCGCCGGGCTTTACGGAAGTGACCTTCTCTCCTACCTGTTCGACAATACCCACCATTTCATGGCCGACTGTAATACCAGGTACGGCACGGGGTACACTTCCATGCTTGATATGCAAATCGCTGGTACAGATACTCCCCAGTGTGACGCGTACCACAGCATCACGCGGATCTTTTATTTCCGGCACAGGTTTCTCCATCATCTGGAACATGCCATGTTTGATATAAGTATAGGCTAACATAGTTTATTCTTTCTTAGTTTGCTGTTTCGAATGATAAAGGTAAACAAAATTCTTTCATTTTTATTGTACAAAACAGAAATAATATCTATTTTTGGCGCAATGAAACGCATATCACCATCGGGTGATAATTTTATAGAATTTCTGAATATACAACAAATGATTGTCAAAGACACAAAACAAATGATTCGTTATGTTCGGCCGGTTTCCTGAGGAATTTCTGGCATAGAACTTAATTGATCGAATTGCTGCTGACGGGGCGGCAGGGATTGTTGTGTTCTTTGACGTACTTGGCATTCTAACCTCTGCTTTAAAAGGGAAAGCTGAGGTTCTCTGCTTTTGATGAGGCGGACATCAACTCATATCATCCGCCATACTGCTTTATACTTCAAAATCTAATTCATTTATTCATTTGTTGTTTATGGAAAATATTATTTTACGTGCTATGCGCACATTCGATGAAAGTGTATGTGCTCCTGAATACGCCAGAAATCAATTGGCTATTGAAATCATATTCCCCGAAGCTCCTGTTTTTATAAACGAGCTGGCTGTACGTGTTTACTCGGAAGACTACCAGTTGATTGGGGCGGATGTCTATTCTCCGTCTTCCCGAAAAACTCCCCGAAAGGTACGTTTTATTGTGCTGTCGGATACATTCTGGGACGAAAACCTGTATCATATTTTCGTATTTCAGAACGGACTTCCCAAATGGACTGTTTCTCTGTCTCCCTCGCCTTCTTACGAGGTTTGGAAAAAAGAGAAGTTGGACGAACTGGAATCACATCCCGACAAGAAGTTTTTTATCGAGCGCCTCTGCCCGACCGACTGGTGGCAAAACATGTACTCTGAACAGTTCCAATTTCCTTCAGCCGAAAAAGTAATCGGAAAGCTTTATTCCTACTCGGAGGCAGAAGGGGTATGTCCTCACCTTCTCGTAACGGGAAACAACCTGATGACAAAGGCTTTTTCCTGCTTCATTCTGGCTGCTTATCTCACCGGTAATGACAAGTCGAAACAGGCTGTTTTTTCATTGAGTGAACTGGTTTCGGGCAATCTGCAATGGAGTGAACTGACCGAACATATCAGACAAAAGCAGGTGATTGTGATGAATGTCCCGCAACTGGAATATAGTGCCAGCACAGTAAACCTGCTTTCCATGTTGGGTGATATACTCAGCAAAGAAGATTTCTCCCGTCCGGTATTCATTTTCCATGGGACAGAAGAGCATGTCAATCAACTGTTTCAGGAATGTGAGTCGATAGCCGGAATGTTTGCCGAATATAACACTTTCCGCATCAGTTTGTCCACTGAAATGCCTCCGATAACCCTTAACGATACTGAGTTTCAGCCGGCATTAAGAGAAACACCTTTTGCCGAATTTTCAGCCGAAGAGGAACTACAGCAGATGGTCGGACTGAAACAGCTTAAAGAGGATATACAGGAGGCACGGATGATGTCGCTTTTTCTCAAAGAACGTAGAGAACTCAATCTCGATCTATGTGGAGATAGCCGTTACCATATGCTCTTTCTGGGAAATCCCGGAACAGGAAAAACAACGGTAGCCAGACTGGTAGGGAAAATGTATCATCAGATGGGACTATTGTCGAAAGGGCATACAGTGGAAACCTGCCGTACGAACCTGGTAGGTGAATATTTGGGACATACGGAAAAAAACACGAAGGAGGCTATTGAGGAAGCCCGTGGAGGTGTATTGTTTATCGATGAAGCTTATACACTGATAGAAGGCGGAAGTGACACGAAGGACTACGGCAAAGAGGTCATCAACGCACTGCTCACTGTATTGTCTGAACCGAATCCGGATATGATTGTCATTCTGGCCGGCTATGAGGATAAAATGAAAAAGCTACTTAAAAGTAATCCGGGATTAAAAGACCGTTTTCCGCTCCGTTTCCATTTTGAGGATTATACGGCAGACGAACTGAGCGAAATAGCTCACCGTATTTTGAAAAGCCGGAATTTCGTCCTGACTCCTGAAGCAAAACTGCGCCTGAACCGTCTGATAGAAAAAGAGGCCAGACAACGGGATGAGCATTTCGGCAACGGACGCTGGGTGCATAACCTGATAGAGCATGGCCTAATCAAGAGTATGGCCCGGAGAGTGATGTCAGGGCCCCGTCCGGAAACGGCACAACTCCAGCTTTTCAGTACAATAGAGGCATGTGATGTGGAAGAGGCTGAAGCCAAACTTCTCCGTACAGCAGACTTAAAAATAACTCCACCTTGCCGTATCGGATTCAGGGCCTGAATACAGATGCTTTAATTTTGGTCGACAAACAGTAGCTTTTCTGTATCATATCCCCTGACACGGAGTTTATCAAGCAGTTCCGCCTGTTTTTCTTTGGATAAAGTTTTATCACGACTCATTATCCAAAGATATTTGTCGGAACTGCTTCCTATCAATACATAACGGTAATCGGGATCTATATCAAGTACATAATAATCGGAATAAAACCAAAGGAAGAATGATACCTTCAATTTACCGGGATCGGCAGGATTCGGCTGTTTGGCACGCCCCTCTACCTCCTTGTGTTTTCCATTTTTATATCCCTCATTTTTTACTTTAATGCTTCCATTTTCCTGTAAAGAATAGGTAGCAGTGACATGTGTCATTCCTTTTTCGAAACGATGATCGTAACGAGCAATTTCATACCATTTTCCCATAAAGCGACGGACATCAAATACAGATACGGTGCTATTGTCTATCGTATCACCGTCCTGGGCTGCATGACACCCGCTCAATCCTAAAAAGGCACATAAAAGTAATAATACGTTTTTCATAGTAGCTGTTTTTTTTTTAGACTTTTCCAAAGATACAAAACTATCGATACAATAAGAAATGTCTGGAAAAGGAAATCCGTTTTATATGTCAACATTCAAAAATTATCTTAACTTTGTAAAAATCATTGCAAGCTACTATGAAAACAAAGTTATTACTAATGTCATTTGTATTGTCACTCTGTATGAGTACAACATCGTGTATTGTCACCAGGCATCATCACCGGCCACCGCATAAAAAAGAAATTCCACCAGGACATGCCAAGAAAATACATGGTCATAAATCGGCTAAATTTGATGCGCCGGGACATCATAAGCATTGATTATATGCAAGGTTCAAAAGACTGAAAACAAAATGAGGCTATCCCAAAATCAAAAACAGAGATAAGTTTACTTACAATCTATAAGCCACAACATAAAAATCTCCTGCTTTTAGTCTTATAATGGTAATAAATAAGGGCTAAAGCAGGAGTTTTTTATTACGAAGTTTCAATCTATAAGATTTTTATTTTGTATTTCTATTTTGAGACAGCCTCACTGTCTCAGCATGTTGCAAATCTTATTTCTTCTTCTGAGTGAATAGCCATTTCATAAAATCCGGATAATTGAAAGCAGGATTCCAGCTTCCATGATTGCAGCCAGGAAATTCAATATACTCTACCGAAGCACCCGCCGCTTTCAGGACCTTATAAGCTTGACGAGAGCCTGCTACAGGAACGACATCATCAGCATCGCCATGGAAGATGCGGAAAGCTACATTTCTGGCAGCAGACAAACGCGTCGGATTAACTGTTCCACAGATAGGAACGGCAGCTGCAAAAATATCAGGGAAACGGGAAACCATATCGTATGTTCCCATTGCTCCCATTGATAATCCCATGATATAGATTCTCGATTTATCTACCTGAGGATTTGCCAAATACATATCGAGCAATTCTTTCACAGCCTGAAACACAGATGGCATTTCTTTTCCGACTGGCATCTGGGTGGGAATAAAAGACTGCGGACGGTTTTCGTATGCCCAATATCCGCTTTCCGGGCATTGCGGGAATAGCACAAAAGCCGGATATTTTTCACGGTTAACCGGATTCAGAAACATCTGCCCGCCATGAGTCAGTTGTTTTTCATTGTCATTTCCCCGTTCACCGGCTCCATGCAAGAACAATACCAACGGATACTTTTCTCCAGCTTGCATCACTTCCGGTTCCAGCAGGCGATAATTCAGACTATCCCCCGACGAAGAAATAAAGACACTGCGTTCATACTCATCCTGCGCTGCAACAAATTCCAGACTAAAAAGTAGCACAGAAAGCAACAAAATAAGTTTTTTCATAATATGTTTCATTTATAGATTAAAAGTAAATGAGTAATATTCGAGGTATTCTTCTCCCGAGAAGAAGCTCTGTATCACTCTCCAAAAGTACTATTTTTTTCTTTAATGACAATTATGCTGAGATATATCACTAACAAACCGGAATGTTGTTTCTATAAATAAAACGAGTCTGGCATTTACGATACCAGACTCTTACATAAAATACTTATCGAAAAAAATCGTTTTTATTGTTTCTCCAATTCAAAACCTAATTGCAATCCTTCGTATTGGTTCAACAACGAAGTAGCAGCACTGATTGTAGAATTAGAGTTGCCCAAAGCACCTCCGATGGTCTGAGCCAGCGACATCAACTTGTCTGCCTTGAAAAGCAAGCTCATCTTATTTGATGATAAAACCTGCTGCGATACAATGGCTGTAAACTTTATACCCAGCTTCGTTTTCATAGTCAGTTCTTTTGTGTCGGCATTATAAGAATAAGTACCACTAGTTGTACGACCTTTTACCGTAGAAGTATAGGTGCTGTCGGCATTAAAGACATAAGTACACCCATCGGTAAAGCCTAGTTTAGTAAGTACATCCGACATTTTTTCCTCTACTTTTTTCGACGCAAGCTCTCCACCTGCCTGTGCCAAGAAATTATCGCTTTCAAACTTACAATCCGGACCGGTATATTTCCAGATTCCCTCCAAAGAAACTCCGGATGAGTTTGTAACTTTATTGGCAACAGCGTTAGCTACTCCTGAAAGTATGGATTTCAAATCTTGTGCGCTAGCTACACTACTTGCCATATACATAAAGCATGACAAGCAAATTAATCTGATAATGTTCATCTTCTTCATTTTCTTTCTATTTCTTTTAAAGTGAATTTATTTGACCAATTTTTACGACAAATCGGCATGCAAAGATAGCAAATTATGACAAAACGAGATAACATGACATAATAAAATCGGGTACAATATATTCCGATTCTGCTCTTTCCGGAAATATGTACCCGATCTATTCTAATGTCTTTCTTATTGATAGATATATTCTACCGGTGACTTCTTGAAACGTACGTTACGGGTATTATTTGCACCAGCACCGTTGTGTTCCAGACTTGCATTGTTACCCCGGACAAGCCATCCGGTCACCTCCGGATTATAACATGCTAAAAGTAACCAGTTTCTATTAACCCCATCATTACTCCACTGACATCCTACTCCATAAAAAGTAAGCGGTTCATCACCATGTCCGGCAATACTTCTGACAGAGAAGCTCCAAAGTTCACCTAAATCCTGTCCGTCAAGCTGTACACCCGAGCGCTTTTCCAATATAATCTCACTACGATACTGCTTGTTGGTCACATCATTCTGAGGATAAAATCCTGCCCAATTTGTCGGTATAGTAAAATTAGAAAGGATGTTTTTATAATCATCAAATGTAGGCATTTCATAGCCATCAGGTGAAAGCGAAGTTGGTTCGGCCTTATTGATATGGTTCGACTCGCCACTACGCCATCCGTCCAGTGTAACTTTTCCATCACGATATACTGCCTGCAAGGCCATACCATTATTTCCTTCGTAAGCAGCATTCCACAGACGTACATATTCTTCGGAAGAACAAGTCTTGAGATATTCCTGTACAGTCTGACCTGCAAGACTAGCCGGATCGTTGGAGCTTAAAATCTGATCATCAAAATTGCGAGAATCACCTATCGCATTGTAACGGCACCACCATGTACCATTCAGATAAGTAACAGGCAACCCGTAATTACGACGCTCCACTATATAAGCTTCCGTTTCCTGCCCGTCAGAAGTACGACGTACAACCAGACGTGCAGCCTGCTTACGTCCGTCAGCTTTCGGATCATTAGGTTTCCATCCACCTATCACACGGTACGTATTTGTTTCATCCGCGACCTTCTCTATTTTCACCCATGGATCTTCATTATCAAATTCTGCCACCAGCTCCAGTCCCTCTGGCATAATGAAACGTCCCATTTCATTATCAATATAACGACCAAAATCGTGCGTATAATTCTGGCGGTCGAATTTAAATCCTTCTGAATGAATAGGATTTTCTTCAAGAATCAGTTTCAAGCAATCTTCTTCATAACTTTCATTCAGTCCCTTACGGTGAAAATATACTTTCACATTTTCTGCCTGATAACCGGGAGGCAAAAGTGTCTTACGGAACAAGAACCGATTCACTCCATCACCAGGAGTTACCGACGGCAATTTTTCTACAGTAATATCTGAACTTTGTGAAGAAACAAACTCCAGTTCATCATCGCAGTTAAGGGCCAATGTAAATTCCATTGCTCTGCTAGGCAAAGAAACCACATCTCCCGACTCTGAAATGGTTATTCCTTCCGGTAACACAGATAAGCCTTTGTTTACCGTAATATGGCTATCCCAATCCGGATGCAAACCGGTTTCACCACCATCCTCCCATGCAGATACTTCCAGCTTGATATCGGCTGACAACACATCTTTGCGGACTGTCAGTGTATAAACTATATTTCGTTTCAGCACTGACGGTAATGCAGCCTGCTGTACATAGATCTGGCCTCCCATTTCCATTTCGACCTCTACCATCAAATCGGTATTTGTCTGTTCGCACACATAAGCCAATCCCAGTGTATCTTTCAACAATGGCTGATCAAAAGTAAATTGCAAATCTTGCACATCTGCTCCTTCAGGGGATCTGACTTCATCCTGAGATATCAAATATGATGCCTGTGCAAGATTCTTCAACGTAATACTCTTGATAGAAATAGCTCCTCCTGCTCTCATCAGCAAATCGAAACGGGCAATACCATGCTGTAACGTCATAGGCAAAACATACTGTCCCTGCGGCTGCTCATCTAAATTAAGCTTTCCAGCAAAAAAACGTGGTGTTTCCCCATCCGTTGCCTTTATCGTTGTATTCAGCCATTCCTGTTCACTCATACCGTTTTCTTTCATCTGCTGCAAATCGATCAAGTCGGCCGTATTGGCAAGCATATAAAGTGTTCCAGACATACTTTTCAGTTTCAGTGAATAGCTATCCGACGTTTGATCGAGATTTGAATAAACCGCTGTCATTAAGCCGTTCTCGAACAGGCATGCCTGTATATCGTTAATCTCGTTTTCTCCGGCAACAGAAGATATTTTCCCGTCAACTTTAAAAGCAGAAACACTAGCCTGTACTACCGTGGAAGGTTGATCTGTACTTTGCAGAGCTTCGTGTTCATCAGAACACGAAGTCATGAATAAGGTAGACAGAAGCACACCAAACAGCCATAAATAATTTCTTTTATATACCATTGCTACCTATCTATCGGATTAATAAACTTTATTATAATTGCGGAATAATCTCTGTATCTTCACCTGGTTCCCAATCGTCAATATCAACTTTTACCACAATATCAATGGCATTCTTACGTACTGTTACGGTATAGATTGTATTACGCTTCAGGTTTCCTTCCAGTGTCTTTGTCAGAACTTTGTGTTGTCCGTCTATTACAGCCTCGATACTTACTTCTATGCCTGCATTTTCCTGCTCGTAGACATACAATACGCTAGGAGTAGAAGCAGACAATGCAGTATCGAAATGAGCTGTAACATCATTACGCTCAACATCTGCCGGAGATGCAGCTACCTCACCTTGCGCAAACAAGTAACCTGACTGAGCTACATTTCTTAAAGTCAGACTCTCTATAGCAGCAGAGCCAGCCACGTCAACATTTAAATCAAAACGTGCTACACCGCGCTTTAAAGTGAGCGACTGTGAAGGCTGGTTTTGTCCGTCAATAACAAGTGATCCTGTAAAGAAATTGACAACCTTACCATTACTCATAGCCATAGTAGTCTTTTTCCACTCTTCTTCACTGATACCCTCTTCCTTCATCTGCTGAAGATCTATCATATTACCAGCATTGGCAACCATGTAGATAGTACCTTCATAGCTATTGATTTGCAAATTATATCCATCTGCCGAAGGTTGTAAATCTTCGAATACCTTAGTCATCGTTCCCTTCTCAAAAAGGCACGCTTTCATATCGGTAATAGTATTTTCATCTTCTATAGCCTGGCCTGAACCTTCGTAATTTATCTGACGGGTAGTTATCACCACCGATCGAGGGAATTCGTTAACACCACCATTATCTTCTTCCTTTGAACATGCAGTAAAAGCCAATCCCAACAAAACAACACCTACTAATCCTAAATTTTTCATTTTCATCATTGTTTTCTTATATTTAATTTAGTTGTTATTATTCATATATATATTCTACAGGAGTTTTCACACAACGTATCGTACGGGTTTTTGACGAATTCTGTCCTCCAAATTTAATCCAGTTTCCTCTACCGTCACTCTTTGGATAACCTTCCAGCTGCCATGAACTACCTGCATTGCCATAAGTAGCAAGTAATATTGCCATCGGAGCAATTTCCTGTTCATTATACTGATGCCCCCAACCAAAGATTGCCCAATGAGTATTTTCATACACAAAATCATACAACCCAAGGGTTCCGTATCTCACACCATCCACAGTAAGACTGCGTTCTGCAACTGAATAATTCATGCGTTGCCCTAAATTATTATTAAAAACTCCCCATTCGCTGTAACCTAAATTACAGTTATCGCCCCACGCAAAGAAACGATAGTTATTGTAGTTAGGAATCTGGTACCCATCAGGAGCCATTTCTGTAGGAAGCATTGTACCAAAATTACCAGATACAGTTGTTCGGTAACCTTCATAGTAAAATCTACTGCCATCGTGTGTCAATTTCAGTCCTTCAGGATTCCCTGCCTGATACTGATCTCCCATTATATTCAACAATTCTTCATCGGAACAAGTTTTCAAATACTCAAAAACATTTTGCTCATCAGGTACAGGATCGTTATTAATCAAAATCTGATCTGAGTAATTCTTGACATTACCGCGCAAGTTGTATTTGCACCACCACGTTCCATTTACATTTACGACCGGCAGTCCCCAGTTTTGTCTTTTTATGGTATAGACTTCAGGATGACTTCCATCAATGTCAGAAACGAGTAAGCGTGCCTCTTGTACACGTCCATCAGCATCAGGATCGTTTGGCTTCCAACCGGCAATTACCCGATGTGCTCCGGTTTCTTCATTAACCTCTATTTTCATCCACGGAGCCTCCCCCTGAGGTATCTCTAGCTCGATTTTCTTACCTTCGGGCAACGTAATTAATCCAAGTTCCCCATCGATATAGCGAGCAAAATCGCATACAGCATCTGAATCGAACGCCAGCTTACCTGAAAGGCCAATAGGATTCGGACGGAATACCAATACAACTCTACCTGTCTGTACCGTCTGTCTATACACATCCAGATAAATATATTCCTGTACACTTCCTGGCATTTTTCTATCGCTTTCTACCACAACTTCGGCAAACGGCTCCATACTACGTGAAGAACTTTGAGAAGCAATCGTCACGCCTTCTACCACTCCGTTTACCATAAGGTTTGCATCCTCTTCAGCCTTCAACACCAAACGGAAGTTACTTCCCATATAAGGAATGAAAACAGTATCTCCACGTTCATTTATTTCTACGCCTTCCGACAATTCAGAAGCAGCTTTATCAATCAAACCTTTTAATACTTGTCCGGATTCGGAAGAAGCACCGTTTTCCCAATCATCCACCAAAACCTCAACACGAAGATCTGCTCCGTTACCATATACTTTCAACGTATAGATTGTGTTACGCTTTAACGCTGTAAATGTAGTTTTCAGACGATGCCAAGCTCCATCATCGGATGTGACCATAAGTTCTACTTCATAAGCTCCGGCTTTCTGTTCGCACAGGCAAAACAATGTCTCTTTATTATTCTCAAATGGAGTATCACCAAAATCTTTCACAATAGTTTCCGGCTGTACGTTTACCGACAAAGCATCACCCTGGCGCTCATTAACATATCCGGTTGAAAGAATATTGCGAATCTTTACATTATTTACCTGAATACCTTCGAACGGAGAATCTAAATCAATACGCAACACACTGCGCTTTAGAATAACAGAGGTAGAGGTCATGTCTGTACTCAATTCAATCTGTCCACTCATAACAATACCCGAAGCTGTCATTTCAGAGGCAGTAGCCTGTAAGTCCAAAAACTCTTCAAGCGTTGTCTTATCGACTTGCAAAGCAGCCTTCTGAATTATATCGGATGCATTAGCCAGGAAATAGACAGTTCCACGCATCTGTAAAGGTTGTAAATGGCATACTCCTTCAGTATCAGGATTCAAGCGGTCAAACACTTCTTTCAGCATACCACCCTCAAAACGGAAACCCTCTACTTCATTTACAACTGATTCAGAATTGGAAGTTTCTCCTTCTGCCATTCCCATTGCTATCAAGCGGACTCCTATCGCACCTTCCGGCAATTCTTGTTGCATGCTATCTTCTGCACTACATCCGCAAAGGAACAATAACAAAAGAGTACATACCCCAATTATATTTTTCATTTTATCCATTATTATCTATAAATTATATCGTTTTTCTATTACTACGTTATCAGACTATTTATACCGATGAGGATTATTCCTACTATCCAGATATTTATATGAGTCAATAGGGAACTGGCTAAGATTCTGAACATAAAAATTGTTCATCAGTTGCTCTGCCCACGGACCGTAAGTAAATGCACTACTATGTCCGTATCCCATTACGTGTCCCAATTCATGGAACATAATATTACATGAATAAGCATTCCAATAATGTTCGAACCAAGCCTGCTGGTAAGCTCCAAACGTGCTTCCTCCACCTAGTCCCAGTACACCATTGCCTGCATAAACCAATCCGACCTGCAATGTGCGTTGCTGTCTCATTTGTTGCAGCACCTGTTCAACTTTTATCGGATTCTTATTGTCATCATAAAGCTTATCTGCATTATCACGCAATATCTGTTCGTGTTCAGGCATGTCTATCATATAGGTAAAATTGAGGAACAAAGCCACAGACTCACGACAGTGTACAGGACGGATACCCATCCAGTTACCTACCGGACCTCCGTTTTCCAAATCAGGATTTCCACCATACAATCCCCAATAGACATACCAGCCATGTTCTATTTTCTGCAATTTTCCCCAATATGGGTCTGTAGACTCAACCTTGAACGTAGCGCCAGTCAACTCAGAAGCTGTCATCTGTTTAACCTCAATCTGACGTCCCCGCTCTGTACGGCACATGGTAGAACGTTGAACCAAAGGCAGCGTTTCATAGAAATCAGCAAAACTTGGTATTGTATCAAAATAAGCCAAATCAAAATATTCATCACTTATTGAAGGAATACAAGCTTTAACCAATACACTCCCCAAATTGCGAGGAGAATAGAAACGGACATGCAGTTTCCCTTCATCAGTGATATTCAGCTGAAGCGGCTGCGCTGTATTAAACTTTCTCTGCGAAGGATCAGTATATACCTCCTTGGGCTCATCATCTTGTAAAATTTTAGAATGGTTACCTTGTTCGTAAGCAGACTGAGTCAAAAACATAACTACAGACTTATCTTCCGGATGCGTAACGTTTGTTTCTATACTATGTATATGATTAGCCTCCAGCTGTGTTTGCTCGAAAGCGTACACCTGACTTATTTCATTTCCAAGATAGCTACGCGTACGCATTGTAATTTCTCCACTAAAAGAAGTATTTTCCACTAATGGCATGAAATTATAGGTAGCTGTATCAGACAGAACCAGATCACGCATAACACCATCGCTTTCACCAGCCATGTTTCCATCACCAGAAAGTGTAGTATAAAAATGAGCTGAGCCAAGCGAAACCTTTTTCTCTATTACGGCATTACGCACATAAGGGTTATTATAATCAAATTTAAAATCAATCTTACCAATAATCCGCTGTTGCTTTACATCCTGACGAATCGATGTTACTTCCTGCTTACCATTCTCTGTTTGTTCCATTGTTACCGTAAACGGAGTCTGAGAATAAAAATATTCAGCATCTAACGGTTTTTGTAAATCTGCCGGAAACTCTAACCATACATCTGAAGCAGAGTTCAACTCATGGATCATTACTTCATCAAGGTTTTCGTTTCCTTTTATCCCCAACACCAATAAACGGTAATTACCTTCATGCAAACCTTCTACATAAATTTCTGCAGTTGATGGATTATACTTGCTTTTTATATCCCGCACACGTACTCCTGCTTCATCTACAATATAATACTCCAAACGATCGTAACGGGATTCTTCTAATGTAGTTGCACGTGAGAGGTTACCTTCGTAGTCTGCATCATACAACTTAAAAACCGCCTCAGGTGTATCTGTATTAGCCGTATTACTCCACTCCTCACGGCTACAAGCCACCAGCAACAGACTACATAAAAAAGTAAAAAAAGTAATTTTCTTCATTCGTTTATTGCTTTTGCTATATATAATGTATTAAAAATATTTCTGTTTATGCCTATGTTCCTTTTTAAAAACAGATACAAAATTAAGTATAATATAAAAAAAATCACATATCATTTCTCTATCCAAGAACGTATTGAAATCTTTTTTTGTTCAAAAGAATAAGAAAAAAAGCATCTAAAAGGCATTTAACATGATATATATCAATTTTTTAATCATAACATTTAATTCAAAAATAATTAACTAAGGAATAAAACCAGCAAAAGTAAACAAATGGAACAGTTTTTTTATTTTTCACGAATAGTGTTTTAAAATGCTAGTTTTTATGTAAATTTGTTGCATAAAAATAGAAATTATATGAAAAATACGCTCTACTCATGGTTCAGTATCCTGATAGGATGCATTATTCTGGCAGCTGGCTTTGTCTTTTTCATCAATCCATACAACATTGTTCCAGGGGGTGTGTATGGAGCCAGTATCGTACTTCATAACTTATTTCCTTCGATTCAGGTAGGAACGTTTGGCTACATGTTCGATATTCCATTGCTCATTCTTTCAGTCGTTTTGCTGGGAGCCAAACTTGGTTCACGTACGATTGCTGCCGCACTCATTACCCCTTTACTGATGAATATCATATCCAAACTAGTTTATCCTACCAAAGAAGCATTGGAAGCACTCGATCCAGCACAGCTTGCAGGTGGAAGCATGAACTTATCTGATCATCTGATGTTAGCCTGTGTTATAGGTGCAGCTTTAATCGGAATAGGAACAGGAATTGTCATACGCAACGAAGCCACTACAGGCGGAAGTGATATCGTAGGAATGTTACTCCAAAAATACTGCCACATACGCTTCTCAAAAGCCATACTTTTAGTTGACGGAACCGTAGTATGTTTCGGACTGGCAGTCATTGGCTTTGGCATAGGTAGTGCAGAAGATTCTATACAACCTTCGTGGCATTTGTCACTTTACTCCCTCATCGCTATTTTCATTATTTCAAGAGTGATAGCATATATGATAAACGGAGCCAAAAATGACAAGCTGATATTTGTAATCAGCGATAAAAAAATGACAGAACTGCATACATACATATTAAAAGATCTTGACCGTACAGCAACTTGTATTAAGAGCAGTGGACTATATACAGGTAAGGAGAAAGAAATGATTTTCCTCGTAGTAAGTTATAAAGAAGTAGCAGGTGTAAAACTTACGATAAAAAAGGCAGATCCCCGAGCATTTGTTGTAGTAACTGATGCCTATGATACTTTTGGAGAAGGATGGAAACAATTACCTTCACCCAATGAAATTCATCCAGAATAGAAAATGTATGTTTCCTTTCACAAAGCATGCGTTTCGGTAATTCGGGTAGAAAAAACAGTAATTTGGTTACGTACCCATTATATAAAAGCCAATATTTTTGCAGTACACGAATATGACAAATCATAAAACGATTGTACTATGAGAATAAAGGATTTTATATTAGTATGTATTACAACTGCAATAATGTTCCCAATGACTACATTAAAAGCACAGAATATGGAAAAAGAAAAACAACTCCCCGAATACCTTAGTGCGTTTCCTTTAGGTGAAGAGAATGTACAATATGCCAGATTTTTTATCGGGAAATCATATCTGGCTCCGCTCACAAGCAATAAAGATCTAAACACTCCTGTATGTAATGTTACCTTTGAACCAGGATGCAGGAACAACTGGCACAGCCATACAGGAGGACAGCTCCTGATAGCCGTAGGAGGAAAAGGATATTATCAGGAAAAAGGCAAACCGGCACGTTTGCTACTCCCTGGTGATATCGTAGAAATAGCTCCAAACGTAATTCATTGGCACGGAGCAGCTCCTGACAGTTGGTTTTCACATCTCGCAATAGAATGTAACCCACAGAGTAATAAAAACACCTGGCTGGAACCTGTTGACGATGAGCAATACCTTGCTGCGACCTCACAAAGTAATACACTTTCAGCAGAAGCAGCAAAAAATCAGGCTACATGGTATTCCAGCGTAAATGACAAACTGGCTGTTTTTGATCCTGAGTTAACAAAAATATTTGGTAACTTTGCCTTTGGTGAGGTACAAAAATACAGTAACCTGGATACTCGCACACGTATTCTGGTAACTATGGCTTCGGCTATAACAGTAAATGCAAAAACAACATATCTCCAAACACTTCATGCAGCTCTTTCAAACGGAATCACTCCGCTAGAAATAAAAGAAGTACTTTATCACGCCGTACCCTATGCCGGAATGGCAAAGGTAGAAGAGATGGTGGAAATTGCAAATAAATTTCTGGAAGACAAAGGTGTAAAACTACCTTTGGCACCGCAATCTATACTGCAACCCGAAACAAGACAGGAAAAAGGCCTCGCGCTTCAGAAGAGTATCTTCGGCAATCAAATAGACCGGATGTATGAAACATCTCCGGAGAATCAATTACACATACAAAAATTCCTATCTGCAAATTGCTTTGGCGATTACCAGACCCGCCCTGTATTTGATATACCGACCCGAGAATTACTTACATTTGCAATTTTGATCTCATTAGGAGGATGCGAACCACAAGTAAAAGGACACATTACAGGAAACGTAAATGTCGGAAATGACAAGTTAAAATTACTCGCAGTTGCAACCCAATTATTACCTTATATAGGTTATCCGAGAACACTCAATGCCATAACTTGCCTGAACGAAGTAATTCCTGAAAAATAAATGAATCTTACGTGTTTATGTTCTTCTTTTCATACAGTAAAGGAGGAACATAAACACTCATCATTTACCAACCATCACGCTATACATTTTATCAAACTCCTATTCCAAGAGATATTTTACTTACATTTCCGTTAAAATCTGTAATAGAGGTTACAATATCTGTAATTTATCTACACTAAATTGTGCCATAGGAAGTATCTTTGCCACAAATTAATAATACTATAACTATGGAGCTTTCTGATTTTTTAGCATACGTAAAGACAGGCCGTGCTCTCAATACGGCAGAAATACATCAGTTTATGAATGATATGAGCAATGAGGCACGACGTATCACTTTTGAACTGAATAACGCCTACCATACTCCCGAAGAAGTACGTAACTTATTATCACGCCTCTTTGGAAAAACTGTAGATGAATCTTTCAGAGTTTTCCCTCCATTTTATACTGACTTTGGTAAAAACATTACAGTGGGGAAAAATGTATTCATTAATGCCTGCTGTCATTTTCAAGACCACGGAGGAGTATCTTTAGGCGATGGTTGCCAAATTGGACATAATGTGGTATTTGCGACATTAAATCATGGATTAGCCCCAGAAGACCGCCAGACAACATATCCTGCCCCTATCACACTTGGAAAAAATGTATGGGTTGGATCCAACTCTACCATTCTACAAGGTGTTACCATAGGTGACAATGCGGTAATAGCAGCAGGTGCGGTAGTAACTAAAGATGTTCCTGAAAATACGATTGTGGGAGGTGTACCAGCCCGTATCATTCGAAAAATCTAATTCACCTATAAGCTATTCCCATAATTGCATAAGATTTGTTTCTCCCCAATACCAATGAGTATATCCGGCTATAACATTCTTATATCTGTACAAAGGGGTGTTGACTTCAGAACCATAAGCATCGTACAATTGTGCCACCGAATGCAAAACGTCAGAAGATGTTGTCATGGAAAAATGAAATTCATGCCCACGAAGCAACACACCTTTGTATTTCATTTCCCGATAGCCTAAATTAAGAGAAGGATGCTCTATCGTGCAGTCCATAGGTAAAATACCTGCCATATCATATATCTTACCTTTTTTGACGGTAAGCGTACGTGCCAGATACATCATTCCACCACATTCTGCAAATATTTTTCCTCCACGCTCTGCATAAGTCCGCAACTGCTGCATCATCTCTTTACGATGGTGTAAACGACGAACATATAATTCCGGATAGCCTCCAGGCAGATAAATCAGATCAGCAGCTGGAAGTTTATTATCTCTCAGGGGGCTAAAATATGTTATATGCCCCCATTTCGACAACTGCTTCAAATTTTCATGATACGTAAAACAAAAAGCCTCATCTCTGGCCACTGTGATTCTTATTTTCCGCTGAAAAACCTCATTTATACCTTCTTCCGATACATAAGGTAATGCATAAGGACATGGAAATACAGCCTGACATAAACTAATCAGCTTATCTATATCAACGTATTTTTCTATCAGGATGGATATTTTTTCTGCTACGTCATTCATCGAAGACTTGCTTGTAAGCGTAAGTCCCAAATGACGGGATGGAATATACAACTCATCAGCAAAAGGAATATAACCTAAAGCTTCAATGCCAGCATCTGTACATGCGTCCTTCAAAAAAGCATAATGCGAAGCCGATGAAACCTGATTAAATATAACTCCAGCAATCTTCACTTTTTGTGCAAAGTGCTTGAATCCCCATAGCATCGGAGCAACAGAATAAGCTGCTGCCCGTGCATTTATAACCAATACAACAGGCAAATTCAGCAGATTTGCTATCTCGGCTGCACTTCCTTTATCGCGGCTATAACCATCAAACAAGCCCATAACTCCCTCTGTCACGCATACATCTGCATTTTCTGCATATAAGTTATAGATGCGCTGCATGTGATGATGATGCATCATCCAAGTATCAAGATTTATCGAAGGCCGTCCAGATGCTATTGCGTGAAACTGTGTATCTATATAATCGGGACCACATTTAAATGGCTGTACTTGTAAGCCACGTTTTTTCAACGCACGCAACAGTCCCATCGTAAAAGTCGTTTTTCCACTACCTGAAGTAGCTGCTCCAATTAATAATTGTGGTTTCATCATGCTGCAAATGTAAAGGTTTTCTACATATCAGCGAAATATCATCCTGCATTCTTTTATAGAATATGCATTGTTTTTACTAACTTTACCGTCTCAAACTCAAAGATAGAAAATATGAAATTAGGAAAATGGATTGGCGGCATCATGGGCTTTATGGCTATGGGACCGCTAGGTGCACTTGCAGGTTATGCAATCGGTTCACTGTTCGACAAAGCTGCATACGCTCCTGAAAATATGGATGCCGGCAATGAAACATATACCGGACAGAGAAATAGTTTTTTGTTCTCACTGCTTGTCATGGCTTCGTACATCATTCGCGCAGACGGAAAAATCATGCATAGCGAAATGGAATTTGTACGGCGGTTCCTGCGAACAAATTTTGGCGAAGACGCTGTAGCCGAAGGAGAGCAGATATTGCTTAACTTATTCGAACAGCGCAAACGTATGGAAGCAACCAATCCTTATGCTTTTCAGAATACCATCCGCGAATGCGGGGCACAGATTGCTGCCAACATGAGTTATGAAGAACGTTTGCAACTTCTGAGCTTCCTGGCACAAATCGCCCGCAGCGACGGAAATGTATGCGCCGCCGAAATAGATGCTTTAAAAGAAGTTGCACAGTCTATGCAATTGTCAGCCAAAGAGGTAGAGTCTATGCTGAACTTGTCTGGCAATTCTTTAGAGGAAGCTTACAAAGTTCTGGAAGTAGAGCCTACTGCCACCGACGACGAAGTCCGTGCTGCCTATCGACGCCTTGCACTGAAACACCATCCCGACCGTGTAGCAACATTGGGAGAAGACATTCGCAAGGCTGCCGAGGAAAAGTTCCAAAGCATTAACAATGCAAAGGAACGCATCTACAAGGCTAGAGGCATGAAATAATATGTGGAACAAACTCGGAGAGGTTGTCGGTTATTTCTGTACGGTTTTCACGAATACCGATTCCGGCAGGCTCTCCGCCCACTATCCATGAACCAATGACAGGATATCGTCCGCTATAAGCCACAGGCTTTACATATTCCTGATATACATAAGCTCCCGTATTATAATCACCTTCTGTTTCTTTCAGAAGCGCATGTTCTTCCCATTGACGAATATCAACCACACTTACATTGTGCCCTTCGCGCGAGAAAACTGGTTTCTTACAAAATACTCCTTGCTGCGGACGTGACAAATAACAGGGTAATACATAAGGAGAATCAGGAAACAATTCATACAGTATACTTAAAATAGCCTTGTTCGACATTACCAGCTTCCAAATTGGTTCCAGCCACTCAACCTGAGCCAGACATCCATCCGGGCTTTCATCAATCATCCATTCCCAAGGATAAAGTTTAAAACATTTCTGAATACATTCACCTGAAGGATCATAAAAAAGACCATTTTGCAAATTCATGCTATTAATGTCAAGCACACGTGTAGAATATCCAGCTTCCATAGCAGTACTTGCCAGATATTGTAATGTTCCAGTATCTTCATGATCATCAAGAGCTCCGACAAAGTGTATATTGCTTCCCGCAGGGAATATATCTTTCCACGATTGAACCAAACCTTCATGAATACCGTTATATTGGTCACATTCAGGAAAACATTCTTCTTTCCACTGCCACTGAATGACTGACGCTTCGAGCAGGGATGTAGGCGTATCTGCATTAAATTCCAAAATACGAGGAACACCTTTCTCGTCAAGCAGAAAATCGAAACGTCCATACAAACTCAATTCATCCCGGTTCCAGGACTCACAGATGCGTTCACATACCTCAGCAGGTATCTGCAACATACGCTCCATAAAATCCGGCTTTTCTGAAATAATGTATTCAGCAGCCTCACAATACATACGATAGGCTTCTCTTGTCGCCTCTTCAAGTCGCTCTATTTCTGCGGGAGTAAAACGGTAATAAGCTTCCTCACGCCAATAATCACCATGAAAATCGAACCCAAGAGCTTCAATTTTCTCCCTATAATCAGAGCGAGGGGTCATATTGAATCTTTCCATCTGCTCCTGATTTATCCGTGAATGCTATATGAGCGGCGGGTAGTACCAAATACATTCCCACTCGATTTCGATTTACTTGTACCCGATGGGCTGACTTTTACTCCCGAAGGAGGATTCACCCGAGAACCATTGGCATCGGTCCATGAACCAGACTTCGGATAATAATAATGAGTGGTACTCAAGCCATTAGTCAGAGAAGGCATAAGTGCCCAACGCATCAGCATGGCATTGTAAATCCAGCTATTTCCCTGACTATCTCGGTATTCTTCTTTATCTTTCGGGTTTTCGGGCAATTCTGTTTTCTGTGTACATGCCGCCAACGTCATCAGACACATGGCTGCTACCAGATAATGTCGTTTATTCATTCAACTTTATTTTTTGTGCAATAATTCATTAGCTTTACAAAAATAAGGAAAATCCAATATATAATGAGTTTATATCCAAAAACTTTGCCAGTATAAGAAAAACTTTTTACTTTGCATAGAAATAGAAATACACAACAAAGGAATTATGAAAGGTATAGTTTTAGCAGGAGGTTCAGGTACCCGCCTTTACCCCATCACAAAAGGAGTTTCAAAGCAGCTGCTCCCTATTTTTGATAAGCCTATGATATATTATCCCATTTCGGTACTGATGCTTGCCGGAATCCGGGAAATACTTATTATATCTACTCCACACGATCTTCCGGGATTCCGTCGTCTATTAGGGGATGGAAGCGATTTCGGTGTTCATTTTGAATATGCAGAACAGCCCTCACCCGATGGTCTGGCGCAAGCATTCATTATTGGAGAAAAATTTATCGGTAATGATGCTGCCTGCCTGGTATTGGGTGACAATATCTTTCATGGAAATGGATTCACCGCAATGCTGAAAGAAGCTGTACGAACAGCTGAAGAAGAAGCTAAAGCAACAGTATTTGGTTATTGGGTAAGTGATCCGGAACGTTACGGTGTTGCTGAATTTGATGAGGCTGGAAATTGCCTTTCCATTGAAGAAAAGCCAGAACATCCGAAATCTAATTATGCCGTAACAGGACTTTATTTCTATCCGAACAAAGTAGTAAATGTGGCAAAAAATATAAAACCATCGGCACGTGGTGAGCTGGAAATTACAACAGTAAACCAACGCTTCCTTGCCGACGGAGAACTGAAAGTACAGACGTTAGGCCGCGGGTTTGCATGGCTTGACACAGGTACTCACGATTCACTAGCCGAAGCATCCACTTACATTGAAGTAATAGAGAAACGTCAAGGACTAAAAGTAGCATGTCTGGAAGGCATAGCCTTGCGTCATGGCTGGATCACCGCTGAGAAAATGCGTCAGCTGGCACAACCAATGCTAAAGAACCAATATGGTCAGTACCTGCTGAAAGTAATAGACGAATTGGGACTAAACGATTAAAAAACGATTATACGAAAGATGAACGTTATCAAAACAGCAATCGACGGGGTAGTCATCATTGAGCCTCGTCTGTTTAAGGACGACAGAGGATATTTTTTTGAATCTTTTTCCGAAAGAGATTTCAATGCGCAGGTACGTACCGTACGCTTTGTACAAGACAATGAGAGTAAATCGAGTTATGGTGTTTTACGCGGATTACACTTCCAAAAACCACCTTTTGCACAAAGCAAACTAGTCCGCGTTGTAAAAGGAGCTGTACTTGATGTTGCAGTTGACATCCGAAAAGGTTCTCCAACATTCGGACAGCATGTAGCAGTAGAACTGACAGAAGAAAACCACCGTCAATTTTTTATACCACGTGGTTTTGCACATGGATTCAGCGTGCTGACTGATGAAGTTATTTTCCAGTATAAATGCGATAATTTCTATGCACCTCAAAGTGAAGGAGCTATTGCCTGGGATGATCCTGCTCTTGGCATAGACTGGAAAATTCCTGCCGAGAAAGTAATTCTTTCAGAAAAAGACAAACACCATCCGCTATTGAAAGATGCAGATTGGCTGTTCTCTTACGGCGAAGAACTATACTAAAAACAACCTTAAAAAAAGTGGCATGTCTTCTAATACTATAGAGGCATGCCACTTTAAAATTATCTTCCTTTTTTAATCGTCATCACGATCCATATCAATCAGATTAAATTTCAAGTCAAACTTCAAATCCCAAAAATTCGATAACTTTACTTCGTATTCATAGCGGTCTTTTTCTATTTGCAAGATTTTCGCTTCTGGGTAATTTGTTTTTACATATTTTACAATCTGTGCCGGAACTGCAGTTTCAGGCACCAAACCATGTTTACACTTCATCTCTTTCCAGTTACCCTGCTTGTCAAATTCCAATTTATCACCGTTAACGAACATGACATCATAAGTAACATCAAATATATCTTTATCCATTTTTGAGAAAGCCACATTACGGTCTGCAAAATGTTTTTTTACAAAACTCTGAGCCGCTTGAGGAAGTTGTTCAAAAGTGACAGGCTTATCATTGTCAGCCACTACAACCTGCATTGTAAACAAACACACCAAGAAGAATACTAACTTTTTCATAATCATAAGTTTTTAAAGAGTTATTATTTGTTTTCGTTTAATTTTCTATTGCAAAACTACCTACCGATTCTGAAAAGAATTGGGAATTTCCAAAATTTACTGTTATTTTTTCTTCAACGCCTGATTTTATCGATACACATTTACCTGAGATATCTAAATATTTGGATATTTCACTTATTTTGACGAACTTGCAAAACATAACACTTAACACAAATTTTATTAACTATGAGAACCAGCATTTATGCTCTTCTACTTGCAGCCTTATTTACAAGTTGTACAGCTACGGAGAATCAGAAAAAACAAGACAAAACCGAGCCCGTTTCAACAACAGTTCGCCTGTTGGAAGGCGATATGCCAGATCCATCAGTAGTACGCGTAGGTAACACTTATTACATGGTACATTCGTCATTCATCTACACTCCGGGACTAGTGGTATACAGTTCAAAAAATCTCGCAGACTGGACTCCCTGCTCGGCAGCATTACCCGAATATACAGGTGATATCTGGGCTCCTGATATTTGTGTGTACGACAACCGTTTTTATATCTATTTCCCGACCCGCAATGAAAAAGGAGAAAAAACGAATATGGCTACATGGGCAGACAGCCCTGAAGGTCCATGGAGTAAACCTGTAGATCTGAAAGTAGGAGGAATAGATCCTGAGCATGTAGTGGATGAAAAAGGTAACCGATATCTATTACTCAGCGCAGGCGATTTACATCCATTAAGCGCCGACGGACTATCCATTACAGGTAAGCCTGAAATCATCTATAAAGGTTGGGAGATACCTGAAGAATGGGATATAGAAAGCTTCTCATTAGAAGGCCTGAATGTGAAAAAAATCAATGATTGGTATTATCTACTAGCGGCTGAAGGTGGAACTGCCGGACCTCCTACAGGACACATGGTAGTACAGGCACGTTCAAAAAGCGTACACGGTCCTTGGGAAAATGCGCCAGAGAATCCATTATTACGAACTCAGTCACCACAAGAAACCTGGTGGAGTCAAGGACACGGATCAGTAGTTGATACTCCAGAAGGTAAATTGATGCTTTTTTTTCATGGATATGAGAAAGGATATCTTACGTTAGGAAGACAAACTTTAACACGTGAAGTTGTTATAGGTGATGACGGATGGCTACATCTCACAGACAAACCCGCTCCATTGCCGGAGCCTCAACGTCCGTCATTGCGTACAGCGAAGGATTTTATCTGGCAAGCAGCCGGAGAAAACTTCTCCGCACGCTTCCATGTCACTCCAGAACTCATCACACTGAAAGCAAAAGGTAAAAGTCCCAAAGATGCCTCTCCCCTTCTTGCACGTGCAGGTGATCACCGGTATGAAATCGAAGCATGCCTTGAACTGAATAATACAGAAGCTTCAGCCGGATTAGTCATCTACTACAATAAAGACATGCATTTTGGATTAGGATTCCGTCCCGGTGAACTTCTTCGTTACCGCCGTGGAGCCGTACATACCAACCAGCCCAAAACGGAAATAACCGTAAATGATGGAAAATGCCGCTTATGGGTACGCTTACGCAATTATGACAACATTATTTCCGGATGGTACAGCATCGACGGTAAGACATGGCACAAATATCCATGGGGATTTGACATGCAAGGCTACCATCACAATACATTGGGAGAATTCCTCTCTCTCCGTCCTGGCATATATGCAGGAGGTGAAGGTGAAGTGCATGTAACAGATTTTACCTATCGTACTTTATAACTTAATAAAAATAAAGGGAATCTGGGTACGTAAACAAATAAATCGTAGAGCCATTTGCCGAAAAATCCAATTTCAAGAAGACGTGAATAATATGGAAATAATATAAACCGCACTTGGCAATACAGCTTTTTTGACATATCTTTGTGTTGAGAAATAAAAAAACCAACCTATTCAGTAAAGTTTTATTTATGAGAAAAGTTGCTTTAATAACCGGTATTACCGGACAAGACGGTTCATACCTTGCCGAATTCCTTATAGAAAAAGGATATGAAGTGCACGGTATTTTACGCCGTTCTTCATCGTTCAATACGGGACGTATCGAACACCTTTACTTGGATGAATGGGTGCGCGACATGAAACAGTCACGTTTGGTGAACCTACATTGGGGAGATATGACAGACTCCAGTTCGCTTATCCGAATTATTGGTGATATTCATCCTACAGAAATCTACAATCTAGCAGCACAGAGCCATGTAAAAGTATCATTCGACGTACCAGAGTACACAGCCGAAGCCGATGCCATAGGCACGTTACGCTTATTGGAAGCTGTACGTATTTGCGGTTTGGAAAAAACCTGTCGCATCTATCAGGCTTCCACCTCAGAACTCTTTGGCAAAGTGCAGGAAGTTCCACAAAAGGAAACCACACCGTTCTATCCCCGTTCGCCTTATGGTGTAGCAAAGCAATATGGTTTCTGGATAACAAAGAACTATCGTGAAAGTTATAATATGTTTGCTGTAAACGGTATCTTGTTCAATCATGAATCAGAACGACGTGGAGAAACTTTTGTTACACGAAAGATCACATTGGCTGCAGCACGCATTAAACAAGGATTTCAGGATAAGTTATATCTAGGTAATCTAGATGCACGACGCGACTGGGGTTATGCTAAGGATTATGTAGAATGCATGTGGCTTATTTTACAGCACAATACCCCTGAAGATTTTGTCATTGCTACAGGAGAAATGCATACCGTACGTGAATTCTGTACACTAGCTTTCCACTATTTAGGTATTGAACTTGAATGGCAAGGTAGTGGAGTAGACGAAAAAGGTATTGACCGTGAAACCGGACGAGTATTAGTTGAAGTAGATCCCAAATACTTCCGCCCATGTGAAGTAGAACAACTTTTAGGAGATCCAACGAAAGCCAAGACTCTTTTGGGATGGAATCCTACCAAAACGCCTTTTGCAGAATTAGTCCGTATCATGGTAGAGCATGATATGAAATTCGTAAAAAAATTGCATTATAAATCAATATAGCAGTGTCATTTCCTGCAAAAGACACTACTTTATTTTTACCGATAAATTCATTAAAAATGAATTTGGGGCGCGGACTTAGTGATTAAGTTCGCGTTCCTACTTTAAAAAAGAGAATCACAATGCTAGACAAATCTTCAAAAATATACGTGGCAGGACACCGAGGTCTGGTTGGATCTGCCATCTGGAATAATTTGATGCAACGCGGTTTTACCAATCTGGTAGGACGTACCCATAAAGAGCTTGATTTGTTGGATCCGATAGCAGTACGAGAGTTCTTTGACAAAGAACAGCCTGATGCCGTAGTATTAGCTGCTGCACATGTAGGAGGAATTATGGCCAACCTGCAATACCGCGCTGATTTCATTTACCGCAATTTACAGATTCAGCAGAATGTAATAGGTGAAAGTTTCCGTCACGGGGTAAAGAAATTATTGTTTTTAGGCAGTTCATGCATCTACCCTCGTGAAGCGATGCAGCCAATGAAAGAAGAAGCTCTTCTTACTTCTCCGTTAGAATATACTAATGAGCCATACGCCATCGCCAAAATAGCCGGACTGAAAATGTGTGAAAGTTTCAATTTGCAGTATGGCACGAACTACATTGCTGTTATGCCAACCAACCTGTATGGTCCTAATGATAATTTTCATCTGGAAAACAGTCATGTATTGCCAGCAATGATCCGTAAAATCCATCTTGCTAAATGCTTGAATACGAATAACTGGGAAGCTGTACGAAAAGATATCAACCTGCGTCCGGTAGAAGGTGTAGACGGCAACTGCACAGACCAGGAAATTCTTGATAAACTGGCTAAATTCGGCATTACCCCTCAAGCCGTTACTTTATGGGGAACAGGCAAGCCATTACGCGAATTTTTATGGAGTGAGGAAATGGCAGACGCCAGCGTACATGTATTATTAAATGTCGATTTCAAAGATACCTATGCAGAAGGGGCAAAAGAAGTACGCAACTGCCACATCAACGTAGGTACAGGAAAAGAGCTGTCAATCCGTGAAGTTGCAGAAAAAATCATGAAAGAAATAGACTTTAAGGGCAAGCTGCAATGGGATTCATCAAAACCTGATGGCACAATGCGTAAGCTTACCGACGTTTCTAAACTTCATGCCTTAGGCTGGCATCACAAAGTAGAAATCGACGAAGGAATACATCGCCTTTACGAATGGTATCTGAAAGGTATTTGTATCAATCATCAAACGACATAATCCAATATGAAGAAACTTTTATCGCTTCCACCTAATCTGGTGGAATGTTTTCACGATATAGAGCATGCCAACCATCAAGAATGGTTCTGTACATCCGATCCGGTAGGTTCAAAGTTAGGTTCGGGTGGTGGAACTGCATGGTTATTACAAGCATGCAAAAACAGCGAAAGTGACACTACTCCACTCACAGAATGGCTTGCTCACGAAAAACGTATCCTGCTACACGCCGGCGGCCAAAGTCGGAGATTGCCCTCATATGCTCCTTCCGGTAAAATACTTACCCCAATCCCTGTTTTCCGCTGGGGACGTGGTCAAAAGCTTACACAAAACTTATTGTCACTTCAGCTTCCCCTGTATGAGCAAATCATGCAGAAAGCCCCGGAGAAATTGCATACACTTATTGCCAGCGGAGATGTATATATCCGTGCAGAACAAGCCTTACAAGAAATCCCCGATGCAGACGTTGTATGTTACGGACTGTGGGTAGATCCTGAACTGGCAAAGAATCACGGTGTATTTGTTTCATCACGCAATACTCCCGAAAAGCTGGACTTCATGCTTCAAAAGCCGAGTGTAAATGAATTAGGAGCATTGATGCAAAACTATCTGTTTCTGATGGATATTGGCATCTGGCTGCTAAGTGACCGAGCTGTAGAGTTAATGGTAAAACGTTCACTCAAAGAGGATGGATCAATCGGCTTCTACGATATGTATTCTGACTTCGGACCAGCTCTAGGCAGCCATCCTCGTATCAACGATCCTGAAATAAACAAACTTACAGTAGCAATCCTGCCATTGCCGGGTGGTGAATTTCATCACTATGGAACAAGCCGGGAGATGATTTCGTCTACACTGGCAATACAAAATTGCGTAATCGACCAGAGAGCAATTATGCACAAGAAAGTAAAGCCTCATCCGGCTATCTTCGTGCAAAATGCACTGACCGACTATACACTGACATCCGAAAACTCAGAGGTATGGATAGAAAACAGTTGCATAAGCAAAAACTGGACACTCCATAAGCGCAATATCATAACAGGAGTACCTGTCAATCAATGGCACATCAATATTCCTGAGGGAATCTGTATCGACGTCATACCGATGGGAGAAAGTAATTATGTGGCCCGTCCCTATGGATTTAATGACGCTTTCAAAGGCAGTCTGAAAGATGATTCAACCTTATATCAAGGAATACCGGTTCAGAAATGGTTATCAGACCGTGGCCTGACAGCTGATGAAATAGCATGTAACCACGATCTTCAAGCTGCACGCATATTCCCGATATGTACATCTGTCGACGAACTTGGAATCGTCATGCGTTGGATGACAGACGAGCCGGAGTTGAACGAGGGAAAAGATATCTGGATACACGCACAAAAAGTTTCAGCCGATGAGATTTCAGCTTATGCCAATCTGCGCCGTCTGACAGAGCAGCGTGAAGCTTTCCGCAAAAACAGCTGGACTGCCCTGGCTAAAAATTATGAACGCAGTGTATTCTATCAGCTCAATTTGCAAGAAGCAGCCGAAGAATATGCACATCATCAATTAGAATTACCCGCTCCCCTTCCCTCCTCTGCACCGTTAATGACCCGTATCAGCGATGCAATGTTCCGTGCACGAACATTACAACTGCGTGATTCAGACGGCCATTTGGCAGAAGAAATAGCACGGGAAGAAGAAAAAGCTTTCAGCCTGATGCGTGAAGGGCTTACTTCAACAGTCGACCATAAACAGCACCCTCGTCTTTCGGTGTATCCGGACCAGATTGTATGGGGACGCAGTCCGGTACGTATAGACTTAGCTGGAGGTTGGACAGATACCCCTCCATACAGTTTGATGGAAGGAGGAAACGTGGTAAACATTGCAATAGAGCTAAACGGTCAACCCCCGTTACAAGTCTATGTCAAACCCTGTAATGAGTATAAAATCATCCTTCGTTCCATCGACTTGGGTGCAATGGAAGTTATCACCACTTTCGATGAACTACATACATTCAATAAAGTAGGCTCTCCCTTCTCTATTCCTAAGGCAGCGTTAGTACTGGCAGGTTTTCACCCTGATTTCTCGGCAGAAAGATGTACTTCACTGGAAGAAAAATTACGTTCATTCGGAGCTGGTATAGAAGTAACACTATTGTCTGCTATTCCAGCCGGCTCAGGATTAGGAACAAGCTCTATCCTAGCCTCTACTGTATTAGGAGCAATAAACGATTTTTGTGGCTTAAACTGGGACAAACACGAAATCGGAAGCCGTACACTGATATTAGAACAGTTGCTTACAACCGGAGGCGGATGGCAAGATCAATACGGAGGCGTGCTTCAAGGTGTGAAACTCTTGCAGACACAACCCGGATGGAACCAGGAGCCAATGGTACGCTGGTTGCCAGAACACCTGTTTACATACGATGAATATCAAAAATGTCATCTATTATACTATACAGGTATCACACGTACCGCAAAAGGTATTTTGGCAGAAATCGTACGTGGCATGTTCCTCAATTCTACAGAGCACTTGAATTTACTGGGACAAATGAAACAACATGCCATCGATCTATACGATGCAATCCAGCGAAACAGTTTCGAGGAAATGGGAAGATTAATACGCAAAACATGGCAACAGAATCAGGCACTCGATTCAGGAACCAATCCTAAAAGTGTAGCAGCCATTACCCAACAAATAGATGATCTTTGTTTGGGTTATAAACTTCCAGGAGCCGGAGGAGGTGGCTATTTATACATGGTTGCCAAAGACCCTGAAGCCGCCTTGCGTATTCGTAAAATACTTACCCAGAACCCGCCAAACGACCGTGCCCGTTTTGTAGAAATGAGCCTTTCCAATAAAGGTCTGGAGGTAAGCCGTAGTTAATAACTATCAAACAAAAACATATGAAACCAAAAATAAGACTGGTGCAAACGGCCGACGGGGTAAATTACCTCGTCCCGTTTGTACTTATCACTACACTATTCTTCTTATGGGGATTTGCACATAGCATTCTGGATGTGCTGAACAAACATTTTCAAGATGCATTAAGTATTTCAAAAACTCATTCAGCACTTATACAAGCGGTAGTTTATGGGGGGTACTTTCTGATGGCCATGCCAGCAGGAGAAATAATCCGTCGCCATGGCTATCGGGCAGGAGTTGTCACTGGGTTATTGCTTTATGGCATCGGTGCACTCATGTTTATCCCCGGAGAACAGATCATGTCTTTCGAATTTTTCTTACTCTCACTGTTTATTATCGGATGTGGATTAACCTGCCTAGAAACAGCAGCCAACCCATATGTAACGGTGTTAGGCGATAAAGACTCCGCCGAAAGACGAATAAATCTGGCACAATCATTCAATGGACTGGGCTGGATCTGCGGCCCACTGGTAGGAGGCTTGTTCCTCTTTGCCGCAGATGGAGGAAGCGGAAGTGTTGCTATCCCCTATGCCATCATCGGCATATTAGTTCTGCTCGTAGCAATTGTTTTTTCACGCATTCATCTGCCTGAAATTACACTTGCCGAAGAGCCAGTCGAAACTGCAACCAATAAGCAAAGTTCTTTATGGCAACATCGTAATTTTACCTTCGGACTGATAGCTCTGTTTTTTTATGTTGCAGCTCAAACAGGTATTAACAGTTTCTTCATCAATTATGTGACAGAGCACATCAGTATATCCGCACGTGAGGCAGCCCTCTGGTTGTCATTTGTCGGCATGGGACTTTTTATGGCCGGCAGAATGGGAGGAAGCTGGCTGATGGGATTCATCCGTGCCGAACGTTTATTGACGTATATGACGGCAGGAGCTATTCTAGCCATGATCTTAGTGATGTTAGGTATGGGAGTCATATCGGTAGGAGCATTTTTTCTTTGCTTCCTATGCGAATCTATTATGTTTCCCACCATTTTCGCACTTGCCATACGAGGTGTAGGTGAACATACTAAACGCGCATCTTCCTATCTTATTATGAGTATTGTAGGAGGAGCCATAGCTCCCATAATTATGGGATACATCGCAGATACAATAAGCACAGCTACAGGCTTTATCGTTCCGTTGCTTTGTTTTATTGTCATCTTGGCCTATGCAATCCATTTGCAAAAGAATAACCGCTAAATAAAAAAGCCTGATGCAAAGTTAAACACCATGCATCAGGCTGACAAATAACTAGAAAGGTTATATTCAAAGCGTATAAATCAATTTACATAAACTGTATCAAAATACTTTTCAAATAACGTCCGGGCTTCTTCCAGTTGCTCGGGCGTATTTTGTTTCACACCTTTCAGTTTATACTCCAGCTTCATTGCTTCATATTTATGTACTCCTAAGGTATGATACGGAAGAATTTCCACCCGTTGTATCATGCGATAATCTTTAAAATGCTCTCCTAACGCCTCAATATCTTCCTGAAAGAAGCTATAGCCCTGCACCAGTACATAACGCAGCCAAAATGGTTTTCCATTTTCTTCCAGCCATGCCGCCGTACGAAGTGTTTGCTCATTGCTACGTGAGGTAAGAGTCTTATGACGTTCATTATTGAATTCTTTCACATCAAGCAAAACTAAGTCTGCCAGTGAAAAGAGTTCTTTTACATCTTCATTCCAGATACCCCCGTTAGTATCAACGCAGATATGAATACCTTCCTCCTTTAACATCCGAAACAATGGAATCAGCGCTTTAGCCTGAAAAGTCGGTTCACCTCCACTAAATGTAATTCCCCCTTTCTTTCCGAAAAAAGGTTTCTGACTGACAGCCATCTTCAAAATATCTTCAGGAGCAGTTTCCTTACTCTCTCCCTTTGCATCAATGGTATCAGGGTTGGCACAATACAAACAACGGAAATTACAGCCCTGCAAAAAGACAACAAGGCGAATCCCCGGACCATCGTACGTACCAAGCGATTCATATGAATGTACTCTAATCATCTGTTCAATATTAATTAAAGAAAAAACATTTGCCGCCCAGCTCAGCGAGGAGAACGACAAATGTTTTACATATCAAGTAATGATTACAAAAATCACATACGTTCGTGGAAGCTACGAGAGATAACCTCCAACTGATGCTCGCGGCTCAATTTAATGAAGTTGACAGCATATCCGGAAACACGAATCGTAAGTTGCGGATATTTTTCCGGATGCTCCATAGCATCTTCCAGCATCTCACGGTTCAGCACATTTACGTTCAGGTGATGAGCACCCTTGATAAAATAGCCATCCATCATTGTAACAAGATTCTCTACACGATTCTCCATATCTACACCAAGCGATTTCGGAACAATAGAGAACGTATTACTGATACCGTCCTGTGAGTCACGATAACGCAATTTAGCAACCGAGCTCAAAGAAGCGACAGCACCATTCTTATCGCGTCCGTGCATCGGGTTAGCACCTGGAGCAAAAGCAACACCTTTTGCACGTCCATCAGGAGTTGCACCAGTCTTCTTACCATACATCACATTCGAAGTAATAGTAAGAATAGACAATGTTGGTTTTGCATTCTTATATACCGGAAGCTTCTTCAATTCCTCATCAAAATAATAAATCAAGTCGACAGCCAAATGGTCTACACGGTCATCATCATTACCGAAGCATGGGAATTCGCCATCGATATCAAAGCTTTCAGTCAGGCCGATTTCATTACGTTTAGCGGTAACTTTAGCATATTTGATAGCCGAAAGTGAATCGACAGCAATAGACATACCCGCTACACCATACGCCAGATTGATAACCGGATTTGTATCAACAAATGCCATCTGAGCTTTTTCATAATAATATTTATCATGCATGTAGTGAATGATGTTCATCGCTTCGTTATACACACGAGCCATTTCTTTCAAGACCTTCTTATAGTTAGCCAGCACCTCTTCGAAGTTCAGTACATCTCCCGTCAGCACAGGAATATCCTTCACCATCAGTGTTCCTGTATTTTCACAGCGTCCACCATTAATAGCCAGCAACAAAGCTTTAGCCAGATTACAACGTGCACCGAAGAACTGAATATGACGACCTATATCCTGATAAGACACACAGCATGCGATACCATAGTCATCCGAATTACGTACCTCACGCATCAAATCATCATTTTCATACTGGATAGATGATGTATCAATCGACACACGAGCACAGAAATCCTTGAATCCTTCCGGCAACTGCGGACTCCACAGAACAGTCAAGTTAGGTTCTGGAGAAGGACCCAGGTTATAAAGAGTCTGAAGGAAACGGAATGAAGTCTTTGTGACTTTCGTACGGCCATCATTAAAACGTCCACCAATAGATTCCGTTACCCAAGTCGGGTCACCGGCAAAGATATCCGTATAAGCCTGCATACGAAGATGACGCACCATACGCAACTTAATGACAAACTGGTCAATCAACTCCTGAGCATGCAACTCATCAAGATTTCCGTGAGCCATATCATACTCAATATAAATATCAAGGAATGACGAAACATTACCAAGTGACATTGCAGCACCATCCTGTTCTTTCACAGCAGCCAGGTAAGCCATATATACCCACTGAACAGCTTCCTGTGCAGTAGTAGCCGGACGACTTAAATCGAGTCCGTACTGCTGTCCCATCACTTTTATTTCCTTCAAAGCCTTAATTTGCTCTGCCACTTCTTCACGCAATCTGATTCGCTCATCAGTCATAGGGCCTGTAAGATGACGTAAATCGTCCTGTTTTGCCTCAATCAGACGATCAATACCATACAATGCCAAACGACGGTAATCACCGATTATACGTCCACGCGCATAATTATCAGGTAATCCAGTCAAAAATCCCAAAGAGCGGAACGAACGAATCTCTTCAGTATATGCATCAAATACACCATCGTTATGCGTTTTGCGATAATGGGTAAAAATATCTTTTACCTTAGGGTCAACCTCTACTCCGTTTTCGCGGCACGCTTTTTCTACCACCTTAATACCTCCAAAAGGTTTGATGGCACGGCGTAACACTTCATCAGTTTGCAATCCTACAATCACTTCGTTATCCTTGTCAATATATCCAGCTGCAAAAGATGTGATAGTAGAAACTGTAGAAGGATCGAGCGAGCGTACTCCGTTGTTTGCACGTTCTTCAGCCAAAGCTTCCAGACACTTGTTCCATACAGCCTTTGTACGTTCGGTAGGACCAGCCAAAAATGAGGCGTCGCCTTCGTAAGGGGTAATGTTAGTCTTTACGAAATCGGTAACGTTGATTTCATGGTTCCAACGACCTTCTTTAAAATTCATTGCCATAATTGATAATTTAATCTAGTTTTTACTCTATTTGAAAACCGAATGCAAAGATAGTCAATAAAGCCTAATTATACAATACCTAAAATTAGTGATATTATCAATTTGCAACAGTTACAAAAATGAATATAAAAATTCCAACCTTTGAAAAATTAAAATACATCCGCACAAATACAGACAAGCAGTCCGACTCAAAGAAAAAAAATAAAAATCTTAATCAGTTTAGAATCAGAAAACTATCGAAACAACACCATAGAAGGCATAAAAAAAGTATCGCAAAAGTTTGCACAAATCAAAAAATCCCTCTATCTTCGCACCGCGTTTGAGAGAAAACGTAAGCAGAAACAATAAATTTGGAAGTTTGGGTGAGTGGCTGAAACCAGCAGTTTGCTAAACTGCCGTACGGGTAACCGTACCGGGGGTTCGAATCCCCCAGCTTCCGCAACGACCTAAGAAATTAGGAGGAAAGAAATAGACAAGTTCCGTAAAATCAATGTTTTACGGGACTTTTTTTATTTATCCGACGGACAATCGAAAGACACTAAAATGCCTACTTCTGACAAAGTTCCGTTACTAAATCGTTACTAAAAATCAGCCTGTAAAAATAGTAACGATTACAAGCCGCAAAACAAAATGTAATTTAATCTCAAAACGTTTTGTATGATTACCACTTTTATTAACTAAAAACGAAATGTGATTTTTATAGTTAAATTATACACTATATAAACAATATGTTTACTACCACTTAAATAGTAATTAAATAATACTCAAACATCTTCTAATATTAATATAAGATTAAATTAAATCCATCCAAGGCACATAGATTCCTTTTTCCATAATATTACAAGCCTCAAAACGAAATGTGATTTTTCTTCTTAAAAATACAAAAAGCTAAGAGGTTAATTTATCCCCTAGCTTTATATATACTTTTTAAATAGTATTTAAATATTACTTAAATACAATGCTATTCTTTTGGGTATAGCATTACATCTGTATAAGTGGAATTATAATTCATTCTTGCATTAAATTCCGCTTTATTGGCATTCTTAAAAGGATTGCCAATATTAGGATGATTGCCCATCCAACAACACAATTCTATTATAGACGATTTATTACTTGTAAAATAAATAAATGCTTTGTTTACGAGAACAGATAATACATCTAAATAATCAGATAATTTCCAGTTCATACGATAAGTTCCTACTTCTGTAGAAAGATAAGGAGGATCTACTAAAAAAACTACGTTGGGCACATTCTCATATTTTTTAAACAGTTCATTGTAATCACATGAAGTTATTTCAAGTCCAGTTAGATAATCTGAACATGAAAAATAATTTTGCTTTCTTATGTTGTTATAAAAGCTTTCCTTTTGTAACTCATCTAAACTCATACAATATTTCATAGAGAACAATAGCGATGAAGAAATAGTAATATAATCAACAAAACCTGTCATTTCTTCTTGGTGAATTCTATTTAATATCAATTCACGTATTGGCTTTGGTATTATTTTTTTTCGTGGACAATCAATTGTCAATTTTCTCAAATCTGTCAATAATGCATTGGTTCGATCGATATTTTCTAGTCTCAATCTGTAATTATCATAATCATTATATATAACCCTCGCATTGGGTTTTTCGCGTTTAGTTATATGTGAAAGTAAACCAGATCCTCCAAATAAGTCAACGAAAATTGAATTATCAGGATATTCTTTTAACACCTCTATAAATTTTTGTGCAAACATTCTTTTTTGTCCAACAAATGGCAATGGAGCCGATAGATATTCTTTCATATTTTTTTGTGTTTGATTTATAATGCAAAATTCTTCAAAGACAGATTCAAACACAAAATAATAGCTATAATCATACTGAACAGAATGTACAGTCTTTTCTCATTCTATTAATTATCTTATATATTTCCCTTTCTGATATATTATATTTAGATGATAATACAGACACTATATATATTACTTTATCTCCTTCACAGAGCATTTTCTCATAATCAATATACAAATCCACATATTTATAATCACTAATTTTTAAACCCGACTCAAAAAGCCGTTTTAACAACTCCTGGTTAAAGTATAATATCTCAAATGCTGTCATAATAGATTATTTAATTATCTTTGCAATGCCAATCACATATCAACGCCTAAAATGCGCAACCTCACAGTGGAGGATATTTCCCCCGGCTGTGTGAGGTTGCGCATTTGCGTAGGGTATGTGATTGGCGTCTATACTTTAACTAAACAAGCCGGGGGTTTCTTTTCCCGAAATCTTACTACAAAAATATAGTAATCGAATCTATAAACAATACAAACAAGTAGAAATTAAGTAGAACGTAAGAAATCTACCTATAATCTACCACATTTGCACACTACTTTGAAAGTTTTTTACAACTGTCCTTTTCTTTACTGCCTTCAAGTCTCGCAAAATTGTTGATGAAAGAATCTCCGAATAGATTTCTGTTGTCTTGACAGACGTATGGCCAAGTAACTTCTGAACTGTCGTAATCGGCACTCCCTGATGGATTAACAGAGTAGCACAGGTATGTCTGGCAGTATGATAGGTTACGTGCTTCTTAATCCGAGCTATCATGGTTATTTGGGCAAGACATTTGTTCACTTCCGAATTACTGCCCAAGCTGGCGAACTCTGCTATATTGTACTTATCCAGAATAGCCAGTGCCTTCCCCTCGAATAACAGATGCAACGGAAGGCGCAACTCGATACCTGTTTTGATTGATTTGAAGTGCAACCAGCGTTTCCCGTTCACCTTGATAAAGTTTGCAGGGGTGAGCTGGCAAAAGTCAGAGAATCGCAAACCGACGTAGCAACAGAACAGGAACGCATCGAGCACATGACGCAACTTCCTATCGTTTATTTCCAGGTTCTCCAGTTTCCTCAATTCGTCCGGTGTTAGGAACTCGTGCCGCCCCTTTTTTTGTTTAATCTTATACTTACGAAACGGATAAGCGTCTGCATGAATATATCCTTGATTTATCGCTTCGTTGACCAGCGTCCGAAGCTGACGTAGATGCTTTGCCACCGTGTTAACCCCGTTGCCTTTCTCACGTAAATACACCTCAAAATCCTTCAGAAATGTGTACGTAATATCCTTGAAATCAAGTCCAGGGCGAAATTCTTGTAAAACATTGATCGTCGTAATCAAGTTTTCTTTCGTGCTTTGCCTACGATCAGAGTGCTGTACATATTCTTTCGCAAATACAGGAAATGTTACATTAACCGGACGGTTCTTCTTCATTGCGTCCTTCAAGAGTGACAGCGTTGCCGGAACCCCTCTTTTCCATAATGACAATTCTATTCCTTGCAGATGCAGGACAAACTCGAATAGCATAGAATTTAGATCATCAGCTTGCGGATGATTACACACCTGTGCTGTCCGCTTATCCCAGTATTCTGGTCGAAGGTATATATTCGTTTTGAAATAAATTTTGCGCTGATTGAGTGATGCTTCGACTTGTACGAGTGCTGTTCCTTGTTTATTCAGTTGTTTCTTTCTATTGTACACAAACCGGTATTTTATCTTATCCATTTTTAGAACGAAGATAGATATTTACAAAAGAATAGGCAAATCCGACTAGTGGGAGGACTATTGCCCAATTTTAGTAAAAAAGAATCGAGGGGATTTTCAACTATGAATAACGGAGGTGAGTTTCATATAGGGATGTCAAATGTTGGGAAAAAGATATTACATTTATTTTCTATTTCTGCCAGCGGAAACACGTTTAGGGCTTTTGAACTGTCTGTATACTGCAATTATACTACAATTAAATCTATAATTCTATTGCATGGAGAATATACTTCATTGGTTGCAAAAGTAAATAGTTTAGGCAAAAATGGAGAACATAAATTCCGTTTGAAAAATATTGATAATAATATATACATCGAAACAGAATCTGATACATCAATATTAGAAGTTAGAGTTAAACTATTATTTGGGATTCAATCATCAGAAATTATAATGAATGTTACTAATGAAATTGATTTATCTAGTGCTAAACAATTAGCAGAATTTTAGATAGTATATTCCCACGGTGATTTTTTCATACAATTTTGTAATGATATTCCACCGTGGGAAGACTCATAATATTGAATTACCCGAAAATGCAATAGAAGTAAGTTCCATATAATCTTTTATAACCAAGAAATTCCATCCGGTCAATCAGAAGAAGGGGTTAATTAGATACAAAGATTTCAGTTACATCGGATGGTAAAGTCGTTTTGGTCACTTCTAACACATAATTTTCTTTACCATTAATAAAACCTTTTACACTTGTACCTGTTTTACATTTAAAATAAATATTAAAATCGTTATCATAATAGACTCGTATCCCATATATAGAAGGGTTATTGCCATTCATTTTAGGTATTTTTGTTGAGTCAGTATATATTGAAAACAGTATTATTTCGCCATTTACCGTAGAAAATCCAGAAAATAAAAAACCGCTATAAGCATTAGCATCTTTAAAATTTGCTACTTTCATTACGATATCAAGAGATAGACTTAAATACTGCATTCTACCTCTGTAATCTCCAGCGTTCATCAATCCGTCTTTTGCAGCAGTAACATTCCCGATAAGTCCTCCCACGGTGATTTTTTCATACAATTTTGTAATGATATTCCACCGTGGGAGAACTATTACCGGAATTTGACCAATCAGTAGAGAAAGGATTGTCTACTTTATCAAATGGTGGGAGAATTATAAAACAGATAACTATCAATACAGGTATAAACAAGATATTAATATTAAAGGACTTTTCAGGCGGACCTGTATTTGAATTATCAGTTTATAATAATGGAACTGTTTTCAAAGGGATGTTTTACGTATCAAATGTAAAAATTAACATAGCCAAAACAACTAAAGGTGGTGATATGAATTTTAATTTTATTGTTAAAAACAATAATTTATATTTACAACTTGACACTAGCACTACGTTCCTATTATTGGGCGTTAGCAATTTGTACGCAGTAAATAGAAACAAGTTAGTTTTAGAACCAAGTACTGATGATTTATCAAGTCCAAATGTTACTGTTACTGTATAAGATAATTAATACTTAGGAGTCTTCTATCCTCCTAAGTATTAAACTATATATAAGAAACAGTTTTATTTACTATAGTTTGTTCTATCCCTTCAGGAACAGAATCAACAGATATGGATTTATTAACCCAACATTCTGGAGAGGCACTAATTATAGAATATACTCCTCTGTTTGATGTGCCTAATAAAGATATAAAAATTGAGCATGATTTTGCAGATGTAGCTATAATTTTTGCCTGATTAAAAATTGGTTTGTTGTCTATATAATGATGTTCAATAAAAACCCCAAAAGCATTTTGTGTATTTCCTTCTGGATTATAAGATTTTTTCACAAAAATAGTGCTCATTGCATTTTGATTTCCTAATCCATTCCATCCCTGTCCTGCATATAAATTTAATACGACAGAAAAGCCATCTCTAACGTTTTCAAAATTGCCTAAATGTAACCATTTTGGGGAGGATACACTATCAAATGGATATGCTTTTATAAGTTTATTCAACTCTAGAAGTCCTCCCACGGTGGAATATCATTACAAAAAAGTAAAGGATTTTCCCAGTGGGAGGACTGCTTCCAGGTTATCCAACAAATATAAGCCATAGAGCAATCTCTGATGGCGTGTTTTATCTTAAAATTACAGGGTTCCTCAATGGTATTGTATATTATACTAGTACAGGTGATGTTGGGGGGATTGGTGTTATAGCAATAAAAGTAGATGGTGATCCAGCTTCGATAAATGTAACTAATATTACTAATCCTCTTGCTAAAATCATTCCAGCTGTAAAAAGTGGTGATACTTCTCTTTTTTTTAAGTGCGAAGGTGTTGCTCTCAGAGAATTTAAGATAAAACTTTACGGAGATTCTAAAACAGATATTGGATATACAATTATAGATTCAATAGAATAAGTTATTTCTCCAAAAAATCCTTTACGTAAAGGCATAACATACTCAATGCCTTTACGTAATTTATTAAATCATTGGAATTTACTCGTCAATAAAGTAAAACCATCTATCGTTTCTGTTTCAGTCGCGCAATCAAATAATATACCAGATACAGCTCCTTCCATAGCCCTAATAAAAATTGTTGACGACATATATTCTTTTAAAGACATATACAAGTCATTATTTTGTTTGTCTATATAAAATTTTGGCGTATATGTTTCTGAATACTTAGACAAAACTTGGTATGCCCCCTTTATTATAGAATCAGATGTGCTATGTCTATATATTTCAACTTCCACATGAGAAAAATTTGAATCGACTCGTGTTGAATAAATGGATAAGTATAAACAAACTGTACCTGATGTCAACCTCAATATTTTTATGTACTTCTCTTTTTCTGTATTATTATTAACAGTATAATTCGGCAAATAAACGGATAATTTACTTGATACTATTCCATTTTTATTATATTCTGTTACAGGTAATAGTTCTCCCACAACTGATATTATCTCTGGATTTTGTATCGCGTCTTTTAAAGATTTTTTTTGTATCATAATAATTTGATTAAACGTTAAACGATATTGATTTTGAAGTTAAATTGGCCTTATTTGTAAGGGTTGTTTGGTCGTAAAAGCTTGAGATGTCAAAATCATGAACATTCTTCACATAGAATGTACCAGACTGACAACGTATACTTTCTATTATCCCACACGAATACCTACGAACCTTGAACATAAGATTTACATGCCTGAGCTTACCAATCGTGATAGTATTGATAACATACTTCTCACTGCCTACCCATATTTCGCCAAAATTTCCAATATTGAGAACAGCTGGTCCGTTGGAAGCGTTCTGTATTGTAAATTCCATATAGTCCCAATTAGGCAAACACGAATCCCTGTCTTCGGGAACATAGGCAAGCACACGCCCCCATTGAGGACTACCGTTCCATTCTCCTGTAAGTGCTACGAAATTAGACGTAAGCGGAATTGCTATCTGACTCCTACCCAACTCTACAGAACCTACTCCCACTGATCGAGAAGCGAACATATTTGACCTCCAAAAAAATGCTTCCCCTGTTTTCCAATTCAAACAAATATTCGGGCGAAACGCATTCTCCGGATTCATCGGATCGGCCGCATTGAAGTCCTTATAATTGGTTACGTCATCGTTATTGGTATCTTTCCCATACTCCGATATCGTGTACTGGTCATAGAAAATGGCCTGTCCGATTTTAGCGAATTGAATCAATGCAAGTTCAATCTCAATCGCATTGAAATGCTCAAACGGAAGCCACGTAGCTTTTTCTCCATTTTTTGCATAATCTTCTGCCGGTGTCATACCCTGCTCAGTGCCTAACCAGGTCCCGACCTTGTTCATTACGTACCTGACCGCATCCTGTGATGTATTAGGCTGGAATACAACATAAGGAGCGATATTGGCCGAACAAGTATATCTAATTGTATCTGAATAGATACCAGCAGGATATGGGAGTCTGGTCACTGGCTTAACACGATACTTAACCTCTGTTGTTTTACTAGCTAACATGATATAATTACTCTTTCGTTGTGATTACTACTGCGACATTACCGGATGCCTGTTGACACATTTCTTCAGTAACTGTTCCCGAAGCTGCTGCTGTTTCAGAATTTTCCGGATTAAGGATAATGCCAGCAGCATCCATGAAGGCGAAGAAAAAAGTCATGTCCTTGAATTTCGTTGTCTCTCCGCGCTTTACTAATATCGGAGTATAGACGACTGTTCCGTTAGATCCCTCTTCGATAGTCTCATCCTCAGGCGTAGGGTTCGGAATGATATCCAGCGGGTCTGATGCATCTGTAACCGTCTGAACATCGGAGCCGATGAGCGTACCATTCTGATAGATTTCAACCTTAAATTGTCCGACAGAATCTACCATATCGTTTGTCACAGTCAAGTTTTTTGCTGTCTGACCTGATATCGCTTTCCATACACCGGAAACAAGACTATACCATTTGTATGTCAATCCGGAAGCAATCTCGTCATTACCTATTCTAGCTATGCCCTGAAGAATACAACTGTCATTATTAGTTGTCAGCGTAAAATACTTATTATCTCCAGCCTGAATCGTCACACGAATAGCATTTGATGTGCCTTCCGTAATCGGAATACCATATACAGTCTGTATCTTGTCCGAAGTATTGCCTACGGCCACAGTAGCTTCAGACTTAATCGTACATGGAGCTGCTCCCGCTGCTTTTACAAGATTCTTCAAAATCTGCAATCCATAATAGTTTCTTGTACCCTTCTGATAAGGGAGTGACTTGAAATGACCGGTCTCACCATTGAATGAATTGGTAGACACGTTATCACTACCGAATGTCAGTTCCGTATCATTGAAGAACCACTTCACCAGGTTAGGAATAACCAGCCCATCTGCAACTCTTGATGATGTAATAATGTTGCTTAACGTAGGAAGAAGGGTGGAAAAATCAGGGGTAATGTTGGTCGGATTCTGGGGGTCACCCTGATATTCCTGATACAAATCTCCCTTGTCGCACTGCAACATAGGCATATAAACTCCGGATTTACGCTGATATACGACCTGTCCGACCTTGCTTGCTAAACTCATAATTACTCTGTTTTATCAGTTTCACCATCTGTTACATTCTCGCCGTTTTCTTCTCCAGCAGGAAGCGTAACCGGATGATCTGTATCCGGTGTATTTTCCCCGTCAGCATCCTGATAATATTCAGGAATGGTTACTTCTGCAGGCTCGGCCGTACCATCAATCTCTCCCCTTGCATCATTACCAGTCATTGCCACTCCACCGACAAAAGCCGCACGATCGAATATAGTTTCACCCGGAATAATGTTTAAATCTGCCTGCCAAAGCAGGATATTACCGTCCGCTGTCTTGTTACGGTTCTCTACAGGTGCACCAATCTTATCGGCCACCTTCTTTGTCACTTTAATGTAATATGCCATAGTATTCTAATTATTAATTCTGTCAAACAAAACATTACCATCCGCATCTTGCAATACTGATTCGTCTGTATCGTCAATCAATATTGCTTGTGCCCCACGGTCTTCAATCTGCAAGTCAAGCAGCATCCCTTCCACGAATTTGATTGTAGGATTAGCACCTTCAGCTACCTGGCTGTATGAACTTGAGCCGGGATTCTTTCCCATCCAGATGAACTTGAACCATTCTTCCGGATTCTGAATTACACCTGTCGAATCACGTACATACCCCTGCGGATAGATATAGCTTGTGCCAGCCGGACATCCGGTAACTACCCCCTTGAAGTCACATTCTAGCCGTGGTATATACCTTATGATACGAGTTGTTGCAATCTGGTCGAATGTATCTGGAGTGGCAGGGAGGGAACCTGTCTCACGGTATGCCGCCTTGCATACATAAGTCTGCTCATCTCCGATAAAATCACGGTTAACCACAAGCACGTTCTTGTTAACTGACACAATCTCCCAGTCATTATCTCCATTGCCATCGACAATTTCTTCCAACGCACCTGTAGACAATACCCGGTACCACCAGAATTTTACACGCTCATCTTCTGTTATGTCCTTATTTCCTGCCATGAACTTAGCGGTAATAGTCTGCTCCATGACATCACGTACAGGATACCATTGTACCGTATCCGGAGAATCAAGAGACAAAACCGGCTGCGGAGAACTTGAGTCGGACACAATAATAACCTTGCTGGCAGTGTATTTCAAAACCTGGTTAGTACGTATATCTACATATTCAGCAGAAAATTCAAGAGTGATGGGATTCGCTATACTCGAATTTTTCTTGACCTGTATCTGCCCCTTGTTTTCTCCCGCCTGCGTAATCACATAATCCGTACCGCTGCTTATCAGTTTCTGTACACCGCCGATACGCTCATACCACTTCATGTTTGTAAGTTCTGAGTTTATCGCCTTCGCAGCCGACGTGGAATCAACGTCTACCGCCGCACAGCGAGGGAACAGAGTAAGCGGGGTAAGCGTGTAGTCGGGGGTAAAAGACTTATCCATGGCCGAATAGAACTGTCTGTCCGGCACACTTGTTACCACCTGCATACTTATGCTTGCCTGTAGAGGGCGGTAGTTGATGTTAAGACTTTTCTTTTTACTTGCTAATGCCATAACTTAAATTAAAATGTTACATAATTTTCTGCTATCTCATATTTTTGTCCGTCACGAAGAAGGACTGTCGCTTTAAAGGAACATGACGAACGTGTCATATAATCCGTTCCAAGGTCATCTAACGTAAGACTTAGCCTCTTACCAGCAGATGCCCTTTTAATAGCCCACGCATTGTCTTCACTTACATTCCCTGTATCACGTGTCCAGGTCACATCGGAATCCAGAATATTATCTGTCACATCCTGGTTATATAATAATCCGGAGACTATAAGTTCCGTGAATACGATATAATCTCCAGATTCGTCACGGTCTGATATTCTGTCTGCATCAAACTGCCATCCGTTTGAGCTGTCTAAGTCTATTGTAAAGGCTGGATTACCTTCTATCATCGCCCATCCGGTACTAGCATAGCGAGGTTCATCCGTTGTTCCGGTAACAAGGCACTTCCAGCGACAGCCGAAATGCCATACCGTATCGACCGTTTCTTTGCCAGCAGTATAAGGATTTTCACTTTGAGCTACATCCAATGACCAAAAGCCACGGTCATTGAGTTGTACGACAACTACACCTTGATAGTCTATCCGCATCAAGTCCTGGATAGCGATACCACGGCAATACACATAACTCTGCCGGTAGTTGATTGGGAGGTTATCGAACAGTTCCAATCGCTTTAGTTTTCCGATAATGATGCTGTAATTAGATTCTTCCAGCACAGGCTTTGTGACACCATCCAACATACAGATGCAGCCCTCATACGATGAGATATACCAGAATCCTTGCCGTTCTTCATCCACTGCATTTCCTCTACGGGTAATTACCATGCCGGAAACAGGAGGATAGTTCTTACCACCCGGCACCTCTTCATCAGGATAAAGAACCACGTTAATCTTATTCTCTGCCTGCATTACATTTAATACGCGGAACCAGCTATCATAATATTCTCCAGTTGAGTTCAAGTTATTCACTGAGCCGTAGTCTACGTCTTGTTCCTTGAATGCCGTAATATCATTATCCCAGCGACGACGAAGATACAGGTCATAAGTGCCGTCTTCGAGCTGCTCAATTCGTTCGATTGTACCAGATTCAGAATAAGTGACGTTCCCTTCCTGCGCAAACCAACGATTGTATATCAGCTCTTTTACGATCATTGCGCTGCGCACTTCTAGTTTCTCAAATTGTCCACGCCCATCAGGATATATACCGGCACCCTTACCTGCTATTATAGAATCGATGAAATCTCCGAACTTCAGCGGAAAACTGGTTCCGTCCGGCTGGTCCTTACGAAGAAGTGTTTTTAATGACTTTAATGCAGAAAATACATTATAGTCCGATGGTGTCTTTGAGTCTGATGTCTTCAATACATCAATCTGTTTCTGTTCTGCCTGTTTGGCCACCTCATACCGTAATGAACCCAAAGAGTTATCTACAGAAGACTTCCATCCTGTACCGACTTCATCCGAACAGGTAATCGTAGCCTGGCACAAGTCATTCAGCTTGCGCTGCACCTTGGTAATACGTGTATCCTTGTATCCGCCTGTGGTGCCGAAATACTGTTCTGATAACAGACGCACGTTCCATCCGATACGGAGCGTAGTATTATTCTTTTCAATATAATTTCGGTCAGTAGTTCCGGTGTATTTGTTCGGGTCAAAGCTATAAGTATTCAGAAAATCATCTACTGCCAGCTTGTATTCCTGTTCCGCTGCAGTAATGTATTCCTGCGGCATGGCGAAATTCCAGGGAATGTACTGATCGCCCGGAGTTGGGATAATTGTACCGCCTGGAATCTGGGTCATTTCGTCCGGATATACATTTATGATTTCCCATTCCCTTGTGTCTTCGTGCCACGCAGCCTGGAAAGAGCCGTCAGTTCCACGGCCTGCCAATTCGCCTGTTTGGAATTTCAGCATGTAGTCCAGATCCGGAATCTCGTAGTCTTTCGGATTCCAGTTCATACCGTTGTCCTTGAAGTAATATACGGTGTACTTTCGTCCTTCCTCGCTGGTTTTCTCTTCCGTACGTACAGAGGAAACAGTACCGATGTATTTGGGGTATATCTCCGAGAAGGCTGTTTCTTCCGTTTCTTCCTTCACTCCGTACAGGTCGACGTTCTTGTCTACATATATAGATCTATCAGGAAGTTGCAGACGGGAATATCCGTATTTTGTCGCGTCAATATTACGTGTGCTGCCCAGCGGGAACAGACGGGTAAAGAACTTAACCTCTCCGTTATCTTCCTGCGCCAGGTTGGTAAGTCCCTGAAGATATCCCAGTTCTACCATTTCGCCGCGTTCTGCCTTGCAGAGATTTATCGCATAACCGTCCGCCCACATTTCCGTTTCGAATGTGGCGGCGATGCCGTTGCTGCCGAAAGCCGCATCCCAGCACTTCACATTCCGATAATCAATAGTCTTGTTATCTGCGGTAATCACTGTTCCGATGCTCCACAGATTTCCACCGGCACGGCGGTTCATGTTGTCAATCCACAATTGCAGGTGTTCGCGCGGACCACCGTCGTAACTGAATTCAGAAGTAGTTCCTCCTTCCTGAAACAGCATCAGCGTGTCTTCAGCATCGTGTATCGGAGCATAGAATTTCACGCTGTATTCGTAAGTCTGTGTGTTCTTTTGTTTCGGACGATAACGGGATTTTACTTTATAACGCACGCTTTCCAGCTCGATGTAGTCATCCACATCCAGCGGCACGTATTCGGTATGGGTGAACGACGCAGATACGCTGCATTCTCCACCTATTTCTTCCGTGACAGAAGAAGAAGTGTTCGGGCTGACTGTCAGTCGAAGGTTATTTGCTTTATCGTATATTTTCAGTTCCATTTTATCGTCATTTAATCTGTGTTTAATCGATTCCTAAACGGATGGCTGCGGCTCCAGAAACTTTACGGAGAACAGCACATAGAAACGGTTGCCTTCGTAGCTTTCGTACCAGTCCGGTTCTGCCGGCATATCCTGATATACCATATTGTAGGTTCGGTAATTCTTTACGGCAATAGCAAGCATTCCGGACGTAATCAGCGTCATCATACGCTGGTATTTCTCCAGTCGGTCGTCTGCGGAGCTTCCACGAAGCCAGAACTGCAAGGTACGTTCGATGCTGTTCAGCTTCACGTTCGGGTTCTGAGGAAGCTCCACTCCGTTCCGTTCCCGGAAATCTACTGTGGTAATGTCCTTCGCCTTGGGCATACGGAGCAAAGCGTCCATGTTCACGTGACCTCCCGCTTCCGTTTCTCCAAGGAACGCACCGTATTCCGTCCATACGTCTGTTTCGTTGATTGTAAGGTATCCTGTCAAGTTCATATTATTTCAACTGTATTCCGTTCAACTTCAAGTCTTCCATCAAGTCGTATATCAGCACAATGTATGCCGTATGAGATGCTATGGTTGCAAGCGTCTGGCTATCCAGCTTCTGTGTGTTACGGATTTCCTGTACGAATTTGTCTGTATTGGCCAGATGCGTCTGCATGTTTCTTCCTATTGCCTCAAAGGTAGATATGCTGTCCTGACTCATGGTAGTCAGCGCACCGCTGCTGGGCGACTGGCTACTACCGGAGGATGAGCTTTCCCAGCCGAATGCTTCAGCCATTTCGTCACGCTGTTTCATCAGGTCCTGTACAATCTGCTGATATTCGTTCCGCAATTGTTCGGCTTCCTTTTCCGATATTTCCCCGTCGGATTTAGCTGCCTCAGACCATTTGTTATACAAGTCCTGTATTCGCTGCTGATATTCGCTCGATACCAAACCTGCCAGGATAGACTTTCTCAATTGAGTTTCAAAATTGTCACACATATCTTCCCAGGACATTGACATGTCTGCCAGACCATCGATAAAATCATTATAGAAACTATCCCGGGTCACACCAGTAAGAGCTTCATTCAGCATATCTGCTATCTCTCCGGTTTCATCCTTAGCCTCTGCAATCTGTTCCAGATATTGCCGGATATTACCGTTTACCTTATACCAGATATCAGGGAGTTTGCTCATTATTTCGAAAAGCTCATCTCCGGATAAGCTGTACAAGTCCTGTACGGCACGAATATCCTTGCCAAGCAAATCACTTATCTGTTGAAATCCTGATGCTCCTATACTTTCATTGCTACGATATGCATACGAATGCTTGAATGCACCGCTTCCTGCTTCTCCGGCAGCCTGAGCCAACTGTCTGTAATTATCAATTTGCCTGTTCAGTGTATCCATGGCTTCGCTTGCCGCATTGATCGCAGCGAAACCTCCACCAAACGATATCATATCTTTCTGTTTCGACAAGATTTTGTCGTATATCTCATTCATTTCTTCGAGCACAGCTTTCAGCTCCTCATATCGCGCCGTACTACCTTCACTGAGGCCGAATAATCCTCCTATTGTCTGTCCGATACCTTTCAGTGTTCCTGTTATTCCGGTAAGAATAGAGAACGGTTTTGTCAGATCAATACTTGCCAGCGAGGACATGACCGTTCCTAAACCTGTCAGTACCCCCTTCATCGCTTCCGGAACTTCCACACCGAGCGATTCAAGCATATCTACGATATCATTTCCGGCGCTGACGACAGCTTCTCCTTTCTGACCGATAGAATTGGCAGCCTGTGTTAGCGTTTTCTGAGCAGCCGTTCTTTTATCCTGAGCATTGCGCAATCTTTCTTCCGCTTCTGCCTGTGTAATCAGCTTGCGGGTGACTTCACCGGTCGCTTCATCATATTCTTCCACGATGACATTCCCGCCCATCTGAGTTTGTTGCAGCAGATTTTCTGCCGCACGCACTTCTTGCATGGCAGACATGTAGTCCTCGTAGCCTTTCTTCATTGCTTCGAACGGGGAGCGGTCTGCCAGCTCGGAATCAATGTCCTTGAAGGCATCCATGACTTCTTTAAACGATTCCGGACTGATATCTTCACCTATTCCCTCCAGGTATTGTTTCAGCTTCTCACGAAGGTTTTCCAAGGTATCTGTCGATACTTTATCCAGATCACCGAAGATTTTATCCCAATCCATTCCTTTCTTCAGTTCCTCATAATCGAGTGACTGAATCTTTTTATCCCGTTCTTCTCCAAGATACAGACGCTCACCTTCAGTTTCCGCTGCCGCTATCTTACGTGCATAGTCCTGTGCGATTGCCAGGCGCTTTTCCTGATATGTGCCGTATTCTTCATAATAGTCTATAAGAGCCTGCGAAGACTTGTTGCGATATTCCTGCTCGATCTGAAATATCTGTTCATTATATACTTGCTCTGCTAATATGCGGTTTGTTTTTGCCTTATTCTTTACATCATCATATTGGCTCTGTGGGATGTTGTCACCTTGCTTTCGTGCCTTATCCATTTTATCGATTGTGTCCCGTTCCTGCTTGTCGATGTCGGCAAGCTGTTCATCATACTCCTGTTTTGCCAAAGCCTTTCGTTTGGCTATACCTTCCTGCATGATCTGAATACGGAGTTTCTCTGTAGTCTGCTGAGCTTTTACGCGTGCATCCGCCAGCTGGGAAGCATAATCGTTTTTTCCTTTTTTATTTGTATTATCTCCTCCATCTGACTCGAAAAGAAGGTCTTCTATGTTTACCTGATCTACCAAGCTTTTATTAAACTTGGTCAAATCATATATTTTCTTTCTCCATTCAGTAATCTTTTCTTCGCTCTGATTGAAGAATCTGTCATAATCTCGGTTTACAGCATCAATTACATCATTGCTTACAGGAAGGAATGTTCTATTTTGTCCTTCCTTCAACTTGCCTACAGCCTCCGTTCTTTTAACCTCGTTAAGTTCTTGTTTTTTGTATTCTTCCGTTATTTTTGATTCAAGATCCAGTATTTCCTTACTGTTCTTAATCAGTGTCTCTTTTGCAGCTTGCGCTTTTGCTGAAGCCATAATAGCTGTTGCAAGTTCATTGTATTTGTCAGCAGCTTTTCCCACTAACACCTCTTCATCACTAAGATTCTTGAAGTATTGAGGAAATTCTTTTTTCAGCTCCTTTACTGCTGAAATACGTTCATTCATACCTTTGGAACTGTCTACAGCAGCCTGATAAAGTAAGTTCAGTTGTACAATCTCTTCCTGTGCTGCCTGCTGAGAATCAAGCATGGCCTTTTTATAATTTTCCAAAGCCTCCTTATTGTTGTCAATAGCTTTTTTCCCGTTGATAAGCTCTTTTACCCAGTTTGCAATATCCTTTGCAAACACAATACCCAGTGAAATGGCGGCCACAAGTGCTGTCTGGGTGCTGAACAAAGAACTGGCCAGCTGTTTCCATACCGGCACACCCTTTTGTCCGGATGCGGCCAGAAGTTCGTTCTGTTTGCGCACATCGGCAATGGCATCTGCCAGCATCGGAAGATTGTTGGAAATTGCCAGTATAAACATTTGCGGCCCCATGGCAAGCGAAGGAAGTTCTCTTGCTACCTGGCTGAACTGCATCTTCAGGTTGTTTGTCTTACGGGTAACAGCTTCTGTGTCGATGTCGATTGAAGGTGTTTTTGCGACATCCTCTTTTGTTTTCTGCAAGTCTTTCAGACCGGCTTTCAATCCATTAATCTGGCCGGTCAAAGCCTGCACGTTTGCAGCCTCCTGAGTGTAGTTTTTTCCGGCTTGCTTGTTCGCTTCAAGCTGTTTAATCTGCTCGGCACGTACCAGTTTCAATGCGTCAATCAGCTTCTGAGTCTGATTTTCCACATCATCCACATTCTTACCAACGCTCTGTAGTCCGGCCTTGGTAAGGTCTTTCATGAATATTTCGAGCTGTACAGGTACTGCCATATCCTTAATCTTTTACTGCGTATTTTGTAAAGAACTCCATCGGGTTCATTCCCTTTGTCGTGTTCGTGTTATCTGTTTGTCTGTGACTGTTCCTTTGTTTCTCCCGTTCCTCCATTTCCCTGATCTGCTGCATCATGTCCGGATTCTGCGGAGGAACCCAGTGCGGCATGTCTGCCAAAATCATTTGCAGAGTAACTACATTTACCTTGTCCAGAATGTAGTCAAGGCTCCATCCTGTTTCAGTAGCTATCTGACCTATCACGCCGAAAAGGCTATGCGAAGGTTCCGTATGTCCCTTCTTTAACTCCTCGTTTCGTTTGCGCTCTCGTTCCGGCTCGCTAAGGGCTGCATCTTGTTCAGGGCTGCTGCCGATGCGATAATAATCCCGAAAGACGTGGTAGATGTGCTGCTCAGTATCTGACGCCAGGCGGAGGAAAGTTCGTCGGGTGTCATCAGTTCCCGAAGCATCCATGCCACCGGGCGGTTAAGTAACCTTCCCAGTACAGGACCTCGCACAATTCCGTATGCCACCATCCGGCTGATGTCCTTTCCATGCAGGAAGACAAAGCGGATTAGCTGGTCCAAATTGTAGCCGTCATATTCTTCAGGAGTAACGCCGATTCGGAGATAACGCTTGCTGATTCGTATCAGGCTGCGGGTTGTAGGTGTCTTCATCGTGATGCGGAATGGACGTTTCCTCAGTACCGTATGAAGCGGCAGGCTGATTCCCCCGTCACTGAGGGAGATGCCTGCCAGCAGTTCTATATCCTGTGCCTTCATACTTATCCTGCTGCGTCTGCGGTTGAGTCACTTTCGTCCGGGGTTACTCCAGGAGGATAAGTACGGTAACGTCTTTCTTTTCCGTCCGTAGGTTTCAACATATCTACGCGGATACCCATTGCCAGCACATTCTGCATATTGATTCCGTTCTGGAAGCCATTACGGCTCAGACGGGCATTAAATATGCGGAAGCTGTGTCCGGAATGCATGGATATTGTCAGCACACCGTTTGCTACAAATTTGACCGGAGGAGTATAAGAATCATCCGCTTCTTTCTTGCCACCGAATACATCGACCATGCTTTGGGCATCCAGCTTGATAAGGTTCATAGTGAACGCATCGCTTCCCGGATTGGTCATGATGCTGTCTACCGGTCCGTCTGTTACCTGTGCAGCCATCACATCCATAAAGGTAGGAGCATTTCCTGCCGGCTGCATCCCGTTTTCATCCAGCCAGCCCAACGTCTTTTCTTCGCCTTCCGATGTCTTAAACTTTACGGCTGCCACACCATACATCAGTCCGTTGCTTTTATCCATAATTTTGTCGTTTTAATGTTTGCTTAAATAGTATTTAATCAGTTGCCAAATAAGGAAAATCCCCAGCAGGGTCAAGGCTGTTCCTGTCAGCCATCCCTGCGCTCCGGGGCGTGTTTCCTTCACTTCATTGCTCACAGTTTCATCGCGTATGCGGTGGTTGGTTTCCGTACGTGTTACGGTTACCTGTCTTCCTGTACTGTCGGCTGTAGCCGTGACGTTCACGCCACCTTCTCCGTCTGCCTGTATGTCAATACTCAGACCGTCGTTCCGATAGCTCAGCCCGAATCCGGCAGGAAGTTTACTCAGGTTCAGCCACTGCTCCGCACTCACCGAGCAGGTCGCCGTCCTCTTCGGGACCGGCTCGTAAGTTGTTTGCTCGGTTACGCTCGTTCGGAGGCTGTCCGAGCGGACGGTTCCCGAGCTGGCCTTTCTGCTGCTGGCGCAAGAAGATAATGACAGGACAGCGGTCAGCATACTTGCAAGTATGCAGTTTTCGTAAAGCCGTTTCATGATTGATATTCCGTTCGTTTTGTTTTCTCAGTTGTTTGCTTAATTCGCGTACCGTGGCACTCAGATCATCGTAAAGAGTCTTGTAGGTGCCTTCAGTTTCCTTTACCGCACGGACTTGATACACCTTCCTGTCACGCCACCAGGCAATGGCAGTAGCCAGCCATCCGGCAGGAAGAAGCCAGTCCCATAGTGACTGTAACAGGGTCCAATCCATAATGCTCTACTCTTTTTTAAACAATGCTCCGATAGCCTTAATCACATCATAGAATCCGCATCCGCTGAGTCCCGCCGCCAGTCCGTAAATCAGCACCTGCCACCAGATATAGCCTGTAAGTAACGGAGTGAGTTGCAACAGCCAGGCAAGGATACAGACTACCATGCCCACACCGCATGAAACCAGAATCTTTGCCAGCTTGCTTGCGGAAATAGCCGGAATAATTTTCATAATTTGTGTCACTAACGTAGAAATCAGGGCTACGATTCCGGTAAAGCTTCCTAAGTCGATAAGGAACGATGTTTCAGATTCAGCAGCCGGAAGTACGGTCTGCGCAAATGAAGCCAGTGTAATCAGACACAGGCAGAAAAATAAGATAATCCGTTTCATTTTGTTGTGCTTTAAAGTTTTAAAATCTGTTTTCTGTTGTTTCCGTTGCGCTTGTAAGACACATGCACCCAGGAATAATTCTTTTCATCGATCAGCTGGTCAAAAAGAAGATGGCTTTTGATGTAATCAAAGAGCTTACGGTTTTCTTCCTTGCTTCCTGCTGTAATGTCGGCAGCTTCTCCTTTCAGATGCTGGCTGCTTGCCGCACCTCCTACCAGCCGGTTCAGTTGCGGACAACGGTACCCTGAATTAACGGTAATAGGTTTTCCGTACCATTCACGAAGAGGGTCAAGCACATTGTCGGCAAGGGCTTTCAGATTACCCGCCTCCTGAAGAGGCGGTGTATTCTTGATTCCATGAGCGTCGGCGGTGGTACTAGCACAAAGTTCACCCATTGTAAAGTGTTTCATACCTCATTCCTCCTTATGCCTGCTCTTTGGTTGTCGTTTCCACGGTGCCCACTACTTGCACTTGCTGAGGAGATACCTGCGTAATCTTTACGTCTACTTCTTTGGCGTCAAACCAGGACTTCCCGCTGTAGTAGATTTTCTTGGTAGCACCAGCAGCAACTTCAATCGAGTTGACCGTAAGTTTGTTGCTTGCATGAGTATTCGTGATTTCCAGCATGGCACCCATCAGAATGTCATCTCCTGAAATAGTATATGCCTTACTGTCTGAATCCGGATCAAGAGAAACCTTGCTTGCCTGAGCTGTCAGCGTAATGCTGGTTCCTGAAGCCGATACAGTAGCAGCTTCACGCACATCCAGCAATACCACTTCTTCGCCGAAAGCCACGTTGGTATCTGCCATCATAAGCATCTTGAAGAAATACTTCTCACCCGCATTGGTTACCTTGTCAATCTGAATCACGTTAAAATCATCTACCAGGTTCACTGCACCCCAAGTATTGGAGTCTTCATCCGGAGTGGCTACGGTACCGATAATCACACCGTCCGGAATGGCAGCCAGCGGAACAATGTTTGTTCCTTTAAAGCGTACGGCGTTCGTATCCGTCCAGTTGGCACCTTTCGCATCACGTTGTGTCAGTTCGTCATCGTAACGGTCTGCATCGTCTACAGACATCATATAAACAAAATTCGGGTTGTTGCGGAGCACCTGAGGAGTAGCCTTGCGCACTTTCTGCAAACGGGTAATCATTGACTCAGCAGAAGAAGACTTCACGTGAATCACTTCACTGTCGGCCATAATCTGAGTCAGGATACCGTTGAACAGATGATCATCGTCTTCGTCATCGTCTTTATAGATACCGTTTACGAAGTGGTACCCCAGCTCGAAGTTAACCTGACGGGACATCGCATCCAGCAACTGGTTCTGCACTTCAGGAGGAAGCTGGTCGAACACCATGTTTCCTTTCGGCTGATACTTGCGCCAGATTTCCTCAAAAGCTCGCGGGTTAAATTCCGTATATGCCATAAAGTCATGCGGAATAAGAGCTTTTTCAGAATAATTGAAATCACCCTTAGAATCCTTCGATTCAGGCATTTCCTTGCGCTTCTGCAACATGGTTCCCGTCTTCAGTCGGGGAATGGAGTATTTCTTGCGGATATTCGGAACAAGCTTGATCAGTCCTTTCTGTACAAGTTCGTTTCCGGTAGCCGCCTTGGTGAGCAGTCTTTCGAGAACCTCACCGTCATAGGCTGTGTTTTGAATTTGAATTGCCATGTTTTGTGTTGATTAATTGTTATTTACTTCTTCTTTCCGTAACGTCTTTCACGGATGTTTTCCTGTTCCTTCTCCCATGCACCTTTGTTTTCTGGATCTTTCTTGTCCAGTCCGTCGGAAATCATCTTTTTCCGGGGCAGACCTTCCAGGATCTTCGATGCATTTTCAAAGTCCTTCTCCAGCAAGGTACGATATGTATCCTTGTCTGCCGGACGGATACGTTCCTCTTTTACCGCGTTTTCCAGCATTGTGTCGATTTCTTTCCTACGTGTTTTCGCAGCCGCATCCTCAAAACCTTTTAGCTTCTGTCGCAGTGTGTCGTTCTCCGCCTTCAGGGTGTCATACTTCCCTGCTTTGTTTTCCAGTGTCCCGATTACGGCCAGCGCAGAGGCAGAATCTGCACAGTTGGCAAACAAGGGACGTTTCTTCAGTTCGTCAAACATTGCTTTATCGTTGTTTAATGGGTTGTTTTTCATTCTGTTCATAAAGAGTTTGTACACGTTGTCTGGACTTTCCACATCCTGACGTTCTGCTTCTTCCACGTCATAGATTCCGTCCACGAATCCCATATCCTTCGCTTCCTTCGCCGTAAGCCAGTGGTCTTTACCGTCGAAGTAAGTCTTCTTGATTTCTTCGCGGTCCGTTCCGGTCTTCGAAGAATAGATGTCTGCCAGTGTCTCCTCCAGCTGCTCAATGTGTTCCATGGTCTGCTTCAGCTCATCCTTGTTACCCCAGCATCCTCCCTGCACATTGTGAATCATCAGACGTGCGTACTGGCTCATGTACACTGGCTTTCCGCACATGGCAATCACGCTTGCAATGCTGGCAGCCACACCGTCAACATAAATGGTAATATCTGCCTTACTTTCACGAAGCGCGTTGAAGATTGCGATTCCGGCATATACGCTTCCCCCAATGCTGTTGATGCGCACATCAATCTTACCGTACAATGATTCATAGTCTCGAAGCTCACGAACAATGTCCGCATCAGTCACGCCGTCCCACTTGTCGCCTACTTCTCCATACAGAAGAATACACGCCACATCGGGCGAAGGTATCATATTGAAAAATCGTTTGTTCATTTTGCTTTTATTGTGTTTTGATGCAAAATTGGGAAGAAAAAAAAGGACTGTCAAGACGGCATTTTTATGACACACCCTTAAAACGTTATCATGCGGTTTATAAAGAGCATGATAAAAATAAAGTGTTGTGAATGATATATTTATGGACGAAATTTGCAAAACACAAATAAGATATAAAAGACATGGCAGAATTGACAAACACGCAAAAAAAGGAATACGCACGCATGCTATACCTGAAAGAGAACCTTACTCAGCAGGAAATAGCAGAAAAGACAGGCGTTTCACGACAGACTCTTTCCCGATGGATCAACTCGGAAAAATGGGAGGAGATGAAGATTGGCATGACGCTGACACGCGAACAGCAGATTTCTGCACTTCACCGGCAAGTAGCCGAAATAAACAAGGCTATACAGAGCCGTGAAGAAGGAAAGCGCTATGCCACTCCGTCTGAAGCCGATACGCTGGGAAAACTGGCAGCCACCATCAAGAAACTGGAAAGCGATGTGGAAATCAGTGACATTATCAGTGTGGGAATGCGGTTTTCCGACTGGCTTCGCCCGCAGGACTCGGATATGACAAAGACGTTTATCCGATTGTTTGACCAGTTCATTAAGGATAACCTATGAAACAGCAGGACAGAGAAGCACTCCGTATCTGGGAAGATTACAAGCAGGATTCTCTCCGGAAAGGAGTCGTAATAGTAAACAAGAGCCGGGCCGAAATAGAACGGCACAAGGCATGGCTCGAAAAGCGTCCGCTGGAGTGGATACGTTTCTTCTTCCCGGAGTTCTGCAAGTTCGACTTTGCCCCGTTCCAGATTAAGGCCATCATGCGGTGCATTGAACACGATGAATGGTTTGAAGTGCTTTCGTGGGCACGTTCGCTTGCCAAGAGTACCTGCGTGATGTTCATTGTCATGTTCCTGGTGCTTACGGGAAGAAAACGGAATGTCATCATGGCATCGGCCACGAAAGACAGTGCCGTCCGTCTGCTTGACCCATACCGGAAGCAGTTTGAACGGAACGGACTTATCAAGGCTTATTACGGCACACAGCTGAACCTTGGAAACTGGAGTGAAGAGGAATTCATTACAAAAGGAGGATGTGCGTTTCGTGCCGTAGGTGCAGGAAGTGCTCCTCGTGGTAGCCGTAACGAAGCCGACCGACCCGATGTGCTGCTGGTGGATGACTTCGATACGGACGAAGCATGCCGTAATCCTGACACGGTAAACAAGATGTGGGGATGGTGGGAAGAAGCATTGTACGGAACACGTGATACGGCCATACCCACACTGATAATCTTCTGCGGAAACATCATTGCACGCGACTGCTGCATTACTCGTGCCGGAAAACAGGCCGACCACTGGGACGTGATTAACATACGCGACAAGGAAGGACATTCCACCTGGCCGGCCAAGAACAATGAGGAACAGATAGACCAGGTGCTGGCCAAAATCAGCACAAAGGCACAGCAGAAGGAGTATTTCAACAACCCGCTCACCGGTGGAAGCGTATTTACCAAGCTGGCTTTCGGAAAGGTTCCTCCTCTTCGTAAATTCAAATTCCTCATGGCGTATGGTGACCCTGCTCCGGGCGAAAGCAAGAAAAAAGGTGCCAGCTTCAAAGCTGTATGGCTGCTTGGCAAACTTCAGGGCGTGCTTTATGTCATTAAAGGTTTTTTGGATCATACCACAAACGAAGAATTCATCAACTGGTTCTTCCTGTTGAATGAATATGTAGGCGGAAAGACCAACCTTTACTGCATGGTAGAGAACAACAAGCTTCAGGACCCGTTTTTCCAGCAGGTGCTGAAACGCCACCTGGCACGAATCCGCAGAAAGAGGAACGAACAGCTTTCCATCAAGCCGGATGAAGACAAGAAGACCGACAAGGCTACCCGTATAGAAGCCGATCTGGAACCGCTGGACCGTGAAGGTATGCTGATATTCAATGAAGCAGAAAAAGACAATCCGCACATGAAAGAACTGATAAACCAGTTCGACCTCTTTGAAATGACGCTTCCTTATCCTGCCGACGGTCCCGACTGCATACAGGGAGGAAACCGAGCCATCGACCGAAAGAATGCATCCTTACAAAAAACAATAACCGTAAGCCGGACCACCATCCGGCAAAAAAACAAATACAGAACATGAGCCAGTTTATTAACCCGGAAGATTACGACGCATCTATACACCGTGAAATACTCGATGCGCTCATACGTGAAGACGAATCACTTCTTGAAGTATGCGAAGACCAGGCCATAGCCGAAATGCGCGGATACCTGTCTTCACGGTTTGACTGCGACAAGATTTTTGCAGCTACCGGTTCCGAACGCCATCCGCTTGTACTGATGTACGCCAAAGACATCACGCTGTATCACGTATTCTGCATACACAATCCGCAGAAGATTTCCAAGATACGGATAGACCGTTACGAGCGAAGCCTGGAATGGCTGAAAGGCGTGTCAAAATTTGAGATAAGCGTGGAAGGACTGCCGGCACTCGACGAAGATTCCACTAAGTTAAATTCCGCATTCCAGATGCGAAGTTATCCACGAAGAAACACCCGATACTGATATGAGCAAGAAGAAAAAAATAACCATAGGCGGAAACATCGATCCGCAGGGAAGTCCGGCACGAACGGTCATCATCACGCAGCCGCAGCGTTTTTTCCTCGACATGCAGAAATACATGAGCGGCATACGCGGGGCCGAAAACGTAGACTTTACCAACCGCGTACGCCTGTACGACATGTACGAAGACATCCTGATTGACGGACACCTGAGCAGTGTGCGCGACAAGCGAATCGCTTCGGCAAGAAACATTCAGATAGAGTTCCGTCGTAACGGGAAACCTGACGAGGAAATCAACGTGATGCTGCGTTCACCCTGGTTTTTCCATTTCATCGAAGATCTGGTAGACTCCGTGTTCTGGGGATTCTCTCTTTTCCAGTTCTACCGCGACAAAAGCGGATGGATTAATTACGAACTGATACCCAGGAAGAACGTCGACCCCGTTCGAGGTCTTATCCTTCACCGTCAGGGCGAAATTACCGGAACTCCCTGGACAGACTTCCGCGATGTGCTTTTTGTGGGCAAGCCGCGTGCATTGGGAAAACTGGCCAACGCTGCACCCTACGTCATTTTCAAACGTAACGATATGGCCGACTGGGCACAGTTCTGCGAAATATTCGGAATGCCCATCCGCGAATATACCTACGATGCGGAAGATGAAGAGGCACGCCTGCAAATTCTTGACGACATGAATGAGCAGGGAGCAGCCGCATGCTTTATCCACCCGAAAGGCAGTGAGCTGAAGCTTCTGGAAAGTGCCGGAAAAAGCGGTTCGTCCGACCTGTACGACAAGCTGTATGAGCGTTGCAACAATGAGATAAGCAAGATATTCCTTGGCAATACGCTTACCACAGAAGCCTCCGAACGTGGCACCCAGTCGCTGGGAACCGTGCAGGAGAAAGGAGAAAAGCGAATCAATGAATCCGACCGCCAGCTTATCCTGAACGTGCTGAACTACGATATGACGGACATCTTCGAAAGCATGGGATACAACACACGCGGAGGAGAATTCGTGTACGTAGAACCGAAAGAAACAAACATCACGGTCATTGCCGACGTGATAACCAAGATGCGAAACGCAGGCACACCCGTATCCGACGAAACGTTCTATGAACTTACCGGAATACCCAAGCCTGAGAATTACGACCAGCTGAAAGCCGAACAGCAGGAAAAACGGAATGCCGTAGTAACTGATACGGACAACACCCCTGACGGCAAAACGGCACAAAGAAAAGAAGAGAAACGGAAGGATTTAAACGATTCTCAAACTGAAAGTAAAAACTATTTAACCCGATTCTACAACCACATCCGCCGTTTTTTCGTCCGCGCCCCGAAAAACGGGGCTTTAAGATGGTAATGAATGAGCTGTACGGACAGACTTGTTCCTGCTGTCATCATGCTCATCCCAGGAATGAAGCATCCGTTTCCGCCTCATTCACTCCGGAACTGATGGCCAGTCTGCTGGCCGACATTTACGCGAAAACGTTCAATGTAGAGGAAGACATCTATCCGGAACTGTATGAGGCTGCACGCGACACCTTTGAACGTGCCCTTCAGGAAGGATACCCCATAGAGAATGTAGATGATGCCGACACCCTTTTCCGTCAGGCACTAAAAGAAGATACCGACGTGTTTGCCGCATTCCGCACACACCGCATGCAGAACGACATCGCCTCACAGCTTCTCGATGAAGACGGTAAGCTGAAAGAGTTCCGTCGATTTCAGGAAGATGTGGAATCAATTATCGGCACTTACAACAACGCATGGTTGCAGACGGAATACGACACAGCCGTACTTCGTGCCCGTCAGGCAGCAGACTGGAAAGGTTTTGAACGGAATGCCGACATACTTCCTAACCTGCGATGGCTTCCTACTACAAGTGCCGAACCCGACCCTGCGCACCGTGAATACTGGAGTATCAGTCTTACCCTTCCTGTCACCTCCACATTTTGGCAGCGTCATCATCCAGGCGACCGGTGGAACTGTAAATGCGACCTGGAACAGACTGACGACCCGGTTACGCAGGGAGTTCCAGTGGCAGACTATGAGCCTTCGCCCGGACTGGAAAACAACCCCGGACTGGACTCTAAACTTTTCAGCCGGAAGCATCCTTACTACGAGAATGCCTATCCGGGTGCCGATGAAGCTGTTCAGAAATTGCTTAAAAGATATTTAAACGATGAAAACAACTGACTTGAAAAAGACGCTGAAACTGCTGGAGCAAGACTTGCAGAAAACCATCAGCGACACGCTTCCACGGAAAGCGGGAGTGCTGGCCGTAAACCATACACGCCAGAACTTCCGTGACGGCGGTTTCCGAAACGGTGGACTCCAGCCATGGAAGCCGACCCGAAGGCAGCAGTCGGGAAGCAAGAAAGCTTCCGACCGTTACGGCCCTCTGCTTAGCGGACGAAAGAGACTTATGGGAGCCAATAACTTTCGAACGGAAAAAGGGAAAGTGACCATATTTAACCCCGTAGAATACGCCGCAATACACAATGAAGGAGGAACCATCAGCACCCATCCACGAATTACGCCAAAGCTCCGGAAAATGGCATGGGCACGGTATTTCAAAGCGGCAGGCATACGGCGTGGAACTTCCTCGAAAACCCGAAAGAAGAAAGACGCTTCTGCACCTCCTGAAGCCCGTATGTGGAAAGCTATTGCCCTGAGCAAAAAGTCAAGGCTCAACGTAACCGCACAAATACCACAGCGAAGGTTCCTCGGACAAAGCAAGGAACTGACCGAAAAGCTACAGGAAGAAGCCGAAAAGGAACTGCTCAAAGTAATGGAAACAAGACTCGGAAGCCTGAAGTGATTTTAATTATTAACTATTAATTATTCATTGAATTATATGGAAACTTTATTCAACCAGATACAGCAGCTTGTGGCAGACAAGATTGAATGGCTCGACAGAAACGTAGACGAAGACTACGGACAGCTTGAAATGCTTTACCGGGACGACGAAGACTCCGACACCTATCCGCTTACATTCCCTCTTGTTCTGATAGACATACCGGATACTTCGTGGACTTCCATGGGAGGAGCTTTCGGTAAAGTGCAGTCGGGCACGGTAACCGTCAACGTGAAACTGATAATAGACTGTTACGACGATACGCATTTTACCAGCGGAACAGCCGACAAGGCTCAGGAACGCGCGGATAAGGTGCATGAGCTTCATTCCCTGCTTCAGGGATGGATGCCTATGCATTCATCTTCACCGCTCGACCGTAAGACCAGCCGCAATCAGACGATGACAAAGGGAATAAAAGTATATGAATTGAACTATGAGTGCCGCATGATAGAAGAAGCTACTCAGATATGACAGACACACGCTTGCCGTATTTCACACCTGCTTGCCGTCCGCGCTTCCTTTTGGGAGGCATGGGCGGCTTGTTTTCTGTGTTCTTTCCCGATCGGTATTCACGGTCCAGCTCCTGAAGAAATTCGTAATTCTGGTTCACGATGGTACGTATTCTTTCCTCACTGATGAAAAATTCCTTGGTAGAAAGCTGATGGAAGGTGTCGTCAAAGCGCAGACGTCTTATCTCCGTCCAGTAGTAATACCTGCGAAGCAGCTCTTCATTTCTCAGCGTAATCAGTTCCGTATCCCTTCCTCGTGCCATTGTCTTGTGTATTTTGATACACAAAAATACGAAAAAACGCACAAAATTCAGCACGTTACTTCATCTTTTTACACACTGTGTCAACTTGTTCAACGCATCCTCGTTTCCCTGCCGTAGATTTACACTGTCTAGACAAGTTAACCACATTTTTACAAACATTTAAAAAAGACAGACACATGGCTATCAACTATTCTATTGCGGCTTACAAGAAGCCGGGAGATATGGAAGGCACTGCGAAGTATTACGCCAAGGCACAGGCGAGCGGAACAGTCGAAATCAACGAGCTGGCGGATGATATCGCCTACAGTACGACCTTGACCGACGGTGACGTGCTGAACGTGATCCGTGCGCTGATCAAGCAGATAAACCGCCACATCGCCAAAGGAGAAATCGTAAAACTGGAGAATCTTGGAACATTCCAGGCTCAGATACGCAGCAACGGTTCGGAAACGTCGGAAGACTTCAACGAAAGTTACATCCGTCAGGTTCATCTTCAGTTCCGTCCGGGATTGGGACTGCAAAGCACGCTGGCACTGGAGAACCTTCAGTTTAAGAAGGTAAAATCGTATAAGGAGCTGGAAGGCGAATAATTTACCGCCGGAAAAATGATCTATTACCCTGCGGAAACAGGACGTTTACCGCAGGGTAATTTTTGCAGTCAAAAAATAATTCGTATCTTTACCTATATGAAAGCGATATACCTTACAGACCTGGCTCAGCAATATTTCCCTAAATCCAGTACCCGGAGTGCCGTAGCGCAGCTTCGCCGCTGGATAGTGTTGAACGAAGACTTACAGCAACGGCTTACGGAACTGCATTTCCATAAGGGACAGCGAAGCCTGACTCCCTTGCAGCACGAAGCGATATGTCATTTCCTTGGAGAACCAGGTGAATAATATACAGCAATCCCCGGCATCGGTTTTCGGTGTCGGGGATTTTTGTGTCAGTCTTCAATGTAATTATCTTTTTGAAGTAATTCTCTCATCACCTTATCACGGTGAGCTTTACTTACGTAATCATCATATTTTTTCCATGACCTTGGATTTGACTTACTCTTGTACTTTATGTGAGGCTTTGGAGTGTCCATCCTTCTGAGAATGACATATCCTGCTTTACATACTCTCTCTTGATCGTTTGCGTTCATAATTAATCCTCCATAATAGGTATTAAATCCTTAACGTATGCCCACTTGACAACATTGTTTTCCTTTACGATTTTATCCCAATTTGTAGGAATAACATTTATATTCCATGTAACAAAAATAGGCTGACTTCCATTGACCTCTACAAGTATATATCCTTTCTCTTTCGGAACTTCATCTGCATTATGCCAAACTGAATTGATTCTCCATTCTGCAGCGGTAACAAAACCATCGAAAAAAGCACTATTATGCAAGTAGGAAAATCTTTTATCGCACATATTTTGAGCTTCTTGCTTAATATCTTCTCTTTTCATAAATCAATAATTTCAATTTTCAAATCACGTTCCAGCTCACGCATCATGTCGATAGTGTCATTGTTTTCCACATCGAAGCAGATGCCCAGGTATTCCGGGTTCTGCTTCGAACGCTGCACCTTCAAGTCGCAGGGGCGGCTGTGCTTGATCCAAACGAACATAAACTGATTGATTGCGCTGTAATGGACTTTCGCTGCCACCCTGCGAGGCTTGAACAGATTAAGGTTCTGGTTCTGCATAGGGTTCAATCTGTTTGATTACTGTTCCGCTGAGCCAGATGCGTCCGCTTCCTTGGCATTGCGGACATACTTTCTGCTGGGGATATTCCCGTCGCACATCTTTCTCTGCATATACGGTTACTGTGCCGGTTCCTCCGCACTGGCGGCAGAGGCATACGCGGCGATGGATATAAGTCTTCTCTGTATTCATCTCTTATCTGCATTTTCAAATTCGGGTTTCACATCGGGTTCCGCTTTGTAAGGATACACGTCCATAATGGAGGTTTCCTGTACGGAGGCTATCACGTAGTCGGCCAAAGTGTCTTTCATACCTTCATCCAGCTTCTTGATGGCGTCGCGAAGGTCGGAAGCTTGTACAAGTACGTTGCTGGCAGTACGCTTTTCTGCTCCGCTCTTTTCATCCAGTGTAATAAACCAGAGTTTGCACTTATACCAGATACAGGCAGACTCCTCTTCACTTGAGAACAGTTCATTGTAATTAGCTTTTGCAACTCCAGCCACCTCAAACTCTCCGCTGATAAACGGTGTCATTTCTTCGATAATACGGCTTTCGGCTTCGGTGAAGCTGAGCGCATCTACCAGATAGGGTTCTGTTACTTTCTTCTGCATTCCGTTTTCCATCGTTTTCTCATAACGGATTTTGCATGTAAACCAGTTGTGCATCATAATTCTTCTGTTTTTGTTGATTGTTTAAATATTACGTTAGTATGGTCTCTTCTCGAATCGTCCGTACAGTTAAGCTCGTTACCGTAGCAGGGGATGGCGTGCTCAAAAAAGCAGCATCCGCTGCAAGGTTCTTCCTGATCTTTCACCTCGGCGACCGCGAGCGTTTGTCCGTGCCAGGTGAAGGTTTCTCCTAATTTGTGCTCCATGATTCTTTTATTTTTCTGATTAATTCATTCCATCCTTTCCGCGCCATGCGTGGTTCCATCCAGCAGAGCCAGCCAAGTATATCGAGCATCTTTCCCGCAAGTTTCAGAATGAAGCCCAAAATAATCAGCGGACCGATGATAAGAGAAAAGGCTGTAAAAAGAATGATTTGTGTACGTTTGTTCATTATTCGATGTAATAAGATGTTATTACCAGATTGCTTCGCATTATTATGAGAGATAACCGGTCGTCGTCTTCTCCGAGCAATACACGAACGGAAGCCCGGCGTGCGGCTTCCTCATTTTTTAATTCTCTAAGACAACCTTCCATTATCATTTTCAGACGAAGATATTCATCACGGGTAGGCTCCAGTTCCCGGTTCTGAGTTACACGGGTCATGTACTCGTGCAGCTTCTTCATCCAGCGCGGCCACTTGTCACGCCGGATGTTAGTCTTAAAGGTTAATTCAGCCATAGCTATTCCAATTTAATGATTTCGCATTTTTTCAGGAAAGGAGATAAATTACGGAAGTTGCAAGCATTGATGAAGCTGCTGAATTTCCTTGCCTTTTTAATATCTTTCACAAAACATAATTCATACGAATAATCCGATGAAAGTTTTGGGTATCCTTTTTTCAAGTAGTCACCAGCTCCTGTCTTAATGACATATATTCCTTTTTCTCTACTTTTAATATTTTCGCCTGTCCAACAATGTACGCAATGAGGTCCTGAAGGTGCATTATAATATCCTTCGTTAGGGTTTATTTCTATTCCACATTTACAACATAATAACTTATTCATCTTCCTTTTCCTCCTCAATCCAAAATGTGATAACGGGTTTATCGTAGACCGTGTATACCGTGATGCGGTTATCTGTACGTTCTATCTTATGAGTTATACCAAGTTTGTTTTTAGAGTTTCGAACGATGTATGTAAAGTTGTTCAAATACTTTTCTATTATGTCCATTTCTTCCTTTGCTTGCTGTTGAGTAAGAGATTGTATTGGAAATCTCTTGTGATAGTATCCCGATATTTCCAATGCATATTTAGGAAGAGGTTTTTTTGTAAATTTCCTTTCAATTCTGTACTTTCCCATCTTTTTCCCATCCGTTAAGTTCATAAACCATATCCCGTGCTTTCTCTTTGGATCGGCACTCCGCTATGGGAGTGCCTTCACATGTGGACTGGGTGTATTCATTTCGATACACAATCCAAAGAGGACCACGGCGTTCATACGTGTATTTAGGCCGTCTGGACCGCATCGCTTTCCTTTTTGGGTTCTACGTAGAAAGATTCATCCTGCACCACCTGTACACCGATGTTTGCGAACTGTTCCGCAATTTCAGGAATGTCACGGTCGGCCAGCAGCTTGTCTTTAGCCAGTTCCTCGGTTGTGCGGATATACTGTGGAAGGAACTCTTTGCAGAGGTTTGTCACAGCTGCCCAGGTGAAACCTTTCATGTTCTTCAGCTTCGGGTTGCCGGTGCGGAAACCAATGATGCCGTGTGCCGATTCCAGACTCTTTTTCTTAGAGAAAAGCGTGTCCTTGTTTTCGGTGGCATAGGTCTGCATCACTTCGAAAGAGCGGTCTTTCGTTTCGTTCAGTTCTGCCAGCTGGTCGGCGTACTTCTCACGGATCTTTGTCATTTCCTGGTCCATCTTAGCTGCGATAGCCTGAGCCTTTGCGTCTGCCATCGCAAAATCGGCGAATGCCTGTTCGTACTGGTCGCGGCTTACTCCGCTGATTACTGTTTTCTTGGTTCTTTTTGTTGCCATTTTAATTGAGTTTTAATCGTTATTTAAATTCTGTATAACACAAACGTATTTTGCTTATGGATTAATCCCTTGTGCCAATTTCCTTACATCCGTCAAGTTGTCGGTTCGCCAGCATGAGCGGATGCTTTTATTCGGTCTGTCATGGAAAGAATAAATGATCCTCCATACGATGTATTTCTTCCTATTCATCTCTCATATCCTCCATTGCCGCCATGTCATATTCCATCTTCAGAGCTTCGTCTGCCTGCTGTCCGCAGAAGTTTTCCAGCTCACGGAGTATCGTTACACGGTCGCCGAAATCAAACTGCTGCATGCGGTTCATAATGTCATTCTGGATTTGTTCGATTGTATGTTCCATGATTATTCCTTGTTTGATTTACTGTCCTTGTAATCTTTCACTACCGGGCTACCAATCAGCTCGCGTCTGCTGTAATACACGCTACGTCCTTTCTGATATCCTGTTATCAGCCCTTTGTTTGCCCATCTTTTTATAGTGGTTTTACCACATCCAATCAACCGGCATGCATCGGCTTGACCTATCAGGTCATCGGGAGCTTCTGATATATCCTTTCTAGGTGCTTTCTCCAAAGAACCCACCCTGAGTCCTAATCTTCTTTCTACACGATCCAATCGGCGCAGAAGCTTCTTGTATTCCGAGAGGCTCAATGTAATAGTTTCTTCTTCCTCTTCCGGTTCGTCCTCCAGATCCGGACAGATGGAACTGATACCAATCTTTCCGGCGAGGAACTGGGCTGCATCGCGTGCGGCATAGAATAGGGTTTCGTTTCGCTCGTCTTCCGGAACGTCGCGCACATACTGATTGAATACCCATGTTTCGCTGCGCTTCATTTCCAGGACTTCCACCTGTATTCGGCTCGCTGCGTCTGTATAAGCCTTCAAGTGCTCTATTGCCCGATTTATTTCTGATTGTTTTCTCATTTCTCCTCCTTTCTTGCCATTGCCTCAAACTGTCGTTTCACTTCTTTTAGTTCTGCCAGCGACATTTCCGTCAGGTTCTTGCGGAACTTGCTGCGTGTGCGACAGAACTGGTTGATTTTAGCTTTGTTCATTTCAAAATCCTCCGGTGTGTCGTTCGTGTAGTTCCGGTTCAGGCAGGAAATGCGGAACGACAATGAAAATATCTGCTTTACCAAGGCACGCGCTTCCTTACGTATGCGGTCGGCTGATTCCTTGTTGAAGCGGCTCAGTAGCAGTCCGGCTTCTTCTTTGGTCAGCCCTGAAGTACTGTCTGTACGACCAGCTGTGAACTGGCTGATAAATCCGTGGCGGTCTTCATCGGTAAAACCCATCTTGTGAAACTGGGCTTGCAGTGCCTTGATCTGCTGCGGGGTTATGAAGCGTTCTTTCATTATTGTTTTCATGACTGTGTGTTTTATGATTATTCTTCTCCGTGATATTGCCGGGCTTTCTCCGGCACGATGTCGTAATGTCCGACGGGTCCGATAAACCGACCCTTTGAAAAGGCTCTGAAACCTTCCACGTAGATTTTCAGCGAGGCATCGTACATCACTCCTTTGGCAGCGCGTCCATTGGGAAGTTGTCCTTCTGCGTGGCTGATGAAGATAAGCAGCTTCCGTTTGTGCTGCTCCTTGAAGTCGATATACTGGCGGTACGTCATGCGGGTATACTGGAAGGAGTCGATTACCACGATGTCGGGGCTTTTCTGTCGCCGAAGACGGATGCTAAGCTCTTCCATGCTCTCATTGTCAATCAGCAGAAACCTCTTGTTTACTTCCATCATGCCTGTACGCCGTATGGCATCCTGCATGGTGCGACAGGCTCCTTCCTCCATGGAGTCGTATGCCACACGCCCAAAACGACACAAATACTTGCAAAGCTGAAGGGCAAAACTGGTCTTTCCGCTTCCGGAGTTTCCCCAGATGATCCAGACTCCACGGCGTTCCGGAGTGCCAAATGCTTCATACCAGGGACCATCAAACTGCATTACATCAAATTTCATGGATAGAAGCTCACGGACACCTTTTGCGTTGCGATCGAAAGTAAACTTCTTTTTCTGTGGGGGTGGGGTAGTGTCTTCTTTATTCATTGCTTCCTCCTTTCTTTATGCGGGCTTCGATAATACGTTTCTGACGGTGGATGCATCGCTTCACACGGCGAAGGTCGTTGTCGCTTCGCCTGGCATCCTTCAGCACCTCTTCGATATCGGTACGGTCGGTCAGATTGTTAGCCTGACAGATGGCGTATATGTCATTCTGTTCCGTGGGAGATACATCGAAGAAACGGCGTCCGATACGGCTGTTTATTTCCTTGTAACCTTTCTTGTTGTAGCGAAGTCCGGCTTCCATGCGGCGTTTGATGTAGTCGGTGCTGAGAAACACGATGCCGGAGTGTCCTTCCAGACGGTTGTAAATGCTGATAAAGTAATTGAACACACTGTCGGTCAGCTTGTCGCCTTCATCGAATACCAGTAGCGGATTCCCCAGGAAAGAAATCATGCTGATGGCGTTCTCCAGCATATCGCGGAGGTTGGTCGTGTCGGTGGGTGCGCCTACCTGCTTGGCTATCTCACGCACAAAGTCTGAGCGTCGCATGTCTTCCGAACAGAGGATGTAGAACACGTTGCGGTGCGTGCGGCGGTATTCAATAGCTGCGGTAGTCTTTCCGCATCCGGCATCGCCAACCACCCATGTCACGTTCTTATATGCCTGTGCGTCACTCAGCGCAAAAGTGATTTCCTTGAAGGTCTTTCCCTCGTGTAGCGTCCACGAATCGAAGGCAAAGCCTATCTGCACCGCAATGCGGGTAAACATGTCATCACTGATCAGGTCATATTTTCCGTTGCACAACTGGCTGACGGTGGCAGAGCTGACATTTTGCAGACTTTCTGCCGCACGGTTACGGGTAGGATAATTTTCACAATAGGCAATCAGTGCGGTACGCACCTGTTCTTTCATTTCTGTAGTAAATTTCATTGTCTTAATAGGTATTTAAATATTGTTTAATCAAATCGTTAGAATTTTCCCAAGCTGTCAAGTTCATCAAACGTCAGGTTCGATACTTTCTTTGTCCAGTCACCGGCTGATGCGAAAGTCAGCGGTTCGTCTGCCAGTACAGGCTCTTCCGGAATGTCCGTGTCGGGCATCTGTACCGGAGCTTCCAGTGTGCCTCTCTTCATTTCCTCACGGTATCCGTCAAGCTGCTTTTCGCTCACCGCAACCGGGCGCGGAATGCGGAGCTGGGTGTATGCCTCGCCCATGGCTTCCTCCATAAACAGTTCCTCTTGTGCGATGTGCATGGCTGCACGTGTGCGGCGGTTGGCTTCCAGCTGCGCAAACAGATAAGCGTTTTCCTCGTCGGTTCGTTCCAAAGTTGCACGGTGGATAGTGACTTTCGGTGTGGCGATGGCCGCATACTTTGCACCCGTGTCAGTAACCGCCCAGAGTTCGATGCGGGTCATGTCTTCCGGATCATATCGGTAGAGGAACTGACGGCCTACGTTCTGAAGGTGGAAGTTCATGTCTACCAGTCCGTCATCGCCATACACCATGTAGCTGTATTCCTGCTTGTTCATGCGGAAGTTGAAACCCTCCTTGGTGTATTGCACCGGAGCCTGAGAGAAGAGCATGAAGATTTCGTGTGCTTCGTAATCATCCAGCGGTTGGGCTTTCGGATTCTCAATGGCGGTGTACATTTCCAGTCGGGTCATTCCGGTTGGGCTGGTAGGATGCTGCATCGAGTTCCATTCTTCGCGACAGTCGGCATACTGCTGTTTCAGTTCCTCCAGCGTGGGCAGTTTATCAATGTTAGCCATTACCATGTCAACATTGGCACGGCTGGAAAGCTTCTTTGCCGTGATGTTCTGACCGGTGAAGTTGTACATCTTGTGAAGTACCTGCTGCTGAAACCGTCCGAAAGCAGACTCGATGGATTTTGACTGGCCGTTGTGCGGCATCGTGGTTTTGTGAAGATGACAGAGTTTCTTGAAGAATCCCTGCGAAGCCAGCTTTTTGTGTCCTCCCTGGTTATCGGTCACTATCTCGTAAGGTTTTACCTTCCATGTCTGGAGTGCCATACGGTATGCCATGTACTGGACGAAGAAATTTTCGCCGTCACCGATAAAGTAGCCGAGGAACAGTTCCGTGCAGGCATCCATCACTTCGTACACATCCGTTGTTCGTGCCACCCATCGCTTCTGTCTGTCATCGTACGCACGGTAGTAAAGGTTTATCTTCGTACCGTCTGAATACCACAGCGAGTTCGGCATGGACGGCATTACCGTATCGAAGGTTGGCATATATTTGTTCTTGAATTCCCTTTCGCCATTTACCGCGGCATACCACCACACCATCACCGCCGGATCATTCAAGTAACTGTGCATCGTGGTAGGACTCTTGATGGTCTTCAAGCCGCGAATCACTGCCTGACGGTTGTACTCTTCAAAGAGCTGCATATCTGTGTAGACAGGAAACTTGCTCCGGCGGAGCTTCAGCAAGAGAGCACCTTCAGCCTTTCCGATGCGGCGTGCGGCACTGTTGCCCAGGTTACCGCTTACCAGTACCCCATATCCATCTCGCTTGTAAGCATTGAACTTCTCACGCAATCGTGCCGGATTCTTCGGCAGTGTGTGACCTGTGATTTCGCGAAGACGCTCACAGCAGATTTGCACACTGCTCCATGTTTCCGCACGGCGGGCAAAGCCTCCTTTGGCATGTTCCACACTGCGTGCCTTCTCTGTTCGCACCATTTCGTTCATCACCTGAGCGTTCAAGATGTATTCCAACTGTCTATAAGGTTCGATACGTGGCTCAAACTCCTTGAAGAATCGTACCGCATCGGCATCGAAGCGGATCTGTGTGTTGATGTACTTTTCCTGCTCACGCTGTTTCATTTCTTCGTATGCATTCTTGAATGTGTCATCGTATGCTGCACGGAGCCGTTCCGGCATGGAGCGGTAGGCGATCAGGGCCTCGCGTCCGTTACCTCCCCGCTGGAGGAGGGTAAGCTTGCCTTCACGTACATACTTGTCGTAAGTGGGCTTACTGATAATGCCACCACGAACAAGTTCCGTAAAGCTGACGCATAATGTGTTTCCGTACATTTCCATGATTAATTCGTTAAGATTGTAGTCCGGCTCCGGGACTTGAACCCGGACGGCAGCCGCTTTACCTCTTTTTACCCCTATTGAAACCGATGTCAGAGAGTTTGCTGTTATTCTGATAGTAAAGCTCTGCAAGCCGGATGTGATTTATTCCTTTTTATCCTCTCTGTCCATCCGTATTGCAGCAGGTATGAGTGCCAGGCAAAGGCAGATTGTTATAATCAGGTTTATTGATCCGTCTGTCAGCCGGTTCAGTATGGCTGCTGCCAGTATCAACAGCAGATAAATAGTTGTAGGATTGATTCGTTTCATGATTCTATGGTCTTGAGTTAGGAGCCATCCCTATTCTCGCGAACCGGAATGGCAATGATTCATCACTTATGCAGTTGGTTGTAAATTACAGTTGAATAACTTCCTCATACGGGTTTTCCAATTTCTTCAGCTCGTAGAGTTCCGCTCCGTGATTCAAGGCATACGAACGGATAAGTCTTGCTGTAGGGCTTTTAGTGTCGTATGCCAGAGCGGCATCCACTGTACGGGTTGTAACATTCAGTTTCCGGGCGATTTCTTCTTTCAGTTCCCGGCTTGCTTTAATGAGTTTTCTTGTTTCTGCCATTTCGTTATTGTTTTTATCGTTATTATTCGGTTAAAAGTCCATCCCTATTCTCACGAACCGGAACGGTTTTGCTACATTTGTAGCGATGCTAAACAAACTAACTTTATTTTGATTATGAATCTTGAATCTATTTATCTGGCTTTATCGGAAAGTTACCGTAAAGCCCTTATCGCTTTTGTGGCTTGTACACTGATTGTATATCCACTTTTATATTTCGGACTTCCTTCGTTCCAATCATTAGAGTGGTACACCCAGATTCTGATTTCTTCCGGTTTCGGGATTTCTTATGTCGGTACTTTCGCCTGTTTCTACATTCCCGTGATGAAACACTCCGACGCTTTCCTTCTTTCAATAGGCTTGCTGGCTGGAGTTGCTTTTTCTGAATGGATAAGGATTGCTTTTGGGAATGAAGCTGACTTGAAGTATTGTTTCGTTCGACTTCTTGTGCTTTTCTCTCTCGGTTTCCTGATTTTCCTTCTAATATCAAAAGCAAACAAATCTCGAGAATCCATAAAAGAGGAAGACCCCACGAAATGATGTCAATCATTACGTCAGACTTCTTCATTCCTCCCACGTGATGCAAAGTTGTTCGTAAGCTGGTTTCTTCTCCTCATAGGTACGCCCTTCCTGACGGTTCTTCCTGGCAAAGAACTGGATGCATTCTGCAACCGGATAACTCATCGAGGTTCCGGCATACACCTTCTGCACATGCCCTAGCGTGACACGCTGCTTCTCGGCTGTAAGGCAAAGCTCCGCACGGCTGATGTAGGGTTTCACGTTTTCTTTCCACTGGCTGAAGTACGGACGAAACTTGGGAAGAGGAAGACGTTTCGTGCTTTCCGGACGCTCGCCGCTTACCGAGTAGCTTCCGGTGCGTCGAATGCTGGGAAGTACTGTGCCAGTCACCCAGCGACGGATAGATTTTGCTTCCGGCTTGCGGCTGATGAAGATGAGGTGATAGAGTCCGGATTCGTTGATGATACCAACCTCTCTGTTTTGCACAACTCCGTTAGAAGACCTGGTGTAGATAGTAGCTACCCCAGCTTCATCATCATCTAAAACTTTAGCCAATGTATCTCTGGAATTCTGTATACCAAGCATCATACAGACATCTTTCGCTACAAACCAAGGCTCTCCATCAATAACCTTTGTTCTTACACTTACGTTTTCATTCTCATTGTAGAATACTTGCAGACCTGTTGTCTGCTGAATGTTTGCATTATCCATAATTTGCGTTTTTAAGGATTATTTTCTATATTTACGCCATCTTCTTTATTGAAGACGTCACAAAGGAATACAGAATTTCTGAATTATCAAAATAAAATTCAGAAATAATGAAAATAAAATTCAGAAAACATGAAAAAGGATGAGATAAACATAAGGTTTGTTGATGTCGTAAATTACCTATTAAATAGCGATATAATAGCTTCTAAAGCTGATTTAGCAACAGTTTTAGGAATAAAGCCCTCCAAGCTTTCAGAAATTCTGAATTTTCGCATGAATATAGGTACAGATTTGGCAGCAATATTATGCCATACCTATAATATAAATAGCAACTGGCTCCTTACAGGCGAAGGCAACATGATACGTGAAGAATCTAATAAGGAAGAAAAACTACCATCCGTAAACCAAACTTACGAAGGGGCACCCTATTTTAACGTGGATTTTATCGGAGGTTTTGACTTGATTGTAAATAATCAGACGGTAAATCCTGACTTCTACATCAATTATCCTCCCTATAATCAACCTGGAGTAGTGTGGTGTAACCTCACCGGTCACTCCATGGAGCCGGAGATAAGCAATGGTGACATTATCGCACTTCGTGAAGTAACGACACCTATTCAGTATCTCCCTGCCGGAGAAATATACGGCATTGTTACAGAAGAATACCGCACAGTAAAGAGAATACGGTTAAGCCAGAAAGAAGGTTTTGTCCGGCTTATTCCTTCGAACAAGAGCGAAGAATTCTGCGAGCAGGAAATCCCCATCAACATGATCCTTAAAGTATATGCTGTTTTGGGTAGTATCAGGAAGTTTTTTTAATCAAACATAAACAAGATGATAAAAATAAATTTGAATACAGCAGTAGATGTGATTTCATCAATTAAGGCTATTTCTGACTTTGGGGATTTAGTATACACTGAGTTAAATAATCCAAGAATGGGGAAGCCACAATATAGGTCACATTATAATTCAGATGGCAGCGAAAAGAAAAGGTATACAACAAAAGAAGAAGCTAATAGGGCCGTAGTAAACTATCGAAAAAAACTAAATGATAATCAAAGGCCTTATCAATGTCCTATTTGTCATAGTTATCATACAGGACATGATCATGAATCAATGAGTAAGTACACAAAGTTTCACTTCATGTGCCAACTGATTTCAGGTGGCATATTTTTGTATGCCTCAATTTCCGAACTGATGAACTCTTAATTTACTAAGGTATTTATCTACTTATTTCATGCGATTTATGCTCCCGGACTTACACCGGGAGCGTCCACTTTAAACTAAATACCTATAAAAACGCAAATCCATAAAAGTATTGGGGCAGAACCCGGACTCGAACCGGGGACACAACAGCAGGTGTCCAGTACTGTTTGCTCTACCTTCTGAGCTATTCTGCATCATTTCTACACGCACACACACGTTTTCACCATAAAAATACGCATTATCACCCAAACAGACACTATAAATCAGTACTTTACGTTAATTTTACAGCGTAATCAATCCGAAAATATATAATACTATCCATACAAAAATAACGACTAAAATAGCTTAATCACACACACAGAAAGTAATCTCTTATCTAATACATAGTCTGGAAACTGTTAAAAAGGTATGCCCAACTTTTTATTTTTTGCATAAAATGAATAAAAAAGGGTATGCCCAACTAGTATGCCCAAAGGTATGCCCAACCCCTTTTTTAACATTTAAGAGAGAGATTCTGAAACCGCTTGTTTTTCCTGTCTAAATGGGGACTTAAACAGATTTCTAAACACCTAAACAGGCATAAAAAAAGACCGAAATAAGCCTTTACAGCCTATTCCAGCCCCGTTTAAGTGATATTTATAGGGTGATGTAACAATCTTGTCTTAAAAGCGCTTGTTTAGAACGTTTAGATGTAAAGTGTTTGTAAAGCAATGTCACATTTCGTTTTGTGTTTTCATGAAAGCCCGTTTTCGTTTAACTCGCTGATAAACAAACCGCAACAACATTTCTGCCGCCGTTCTATCTTACACAATTCGTTCTGATGCCCGTACTATCATTCCGATACACTATCGTTTTTCAGTTAAAGTTTATTATGCCTTCTTTTAAAGAAGGGAAAAGAGGAAGCTTTTCTGATATAATCTTATACATTTGTAGCAGAAAACTGGTAAAGCAGGAAACTGCATAAGAAGAGAGGCAGTTTTTAGAAAACGATCGTAAGAAATAAATGTAATGAAATCAAAGCGATTGATAGGACTATTGCTGTATACAGCATTGCCGGTTTGGGCCTTTAGCCAGATAAAAGGAACAATAGTAGACATCCATCAACAACCGGTAGAAGGTGCGACCATTGTCATGCAACTACCGGATTCAACTTATTTAGAGGCTACCATCTCTGCGGCCGACGGTACATTTATGCTTAAACCGGAGCCGGAGAGTTATCAGCTTATTGTCCAGCACTTACTTTATCAGACCAGACAAATAAAAGGTCGGGCTCATGATGTCGGCATCATTACACTGGAGCCGAAAGACTATAATCTGGAGGAAGTAGTAATTAAGGGAGAAAGACCATTGGTTAAAGTAGAAGACGGACGGCTTGGATATGATCTTTCGGTACTTTCTGAGAAACGGGCTGTAAACAATGCATACGAGGCTATATCCAAACTACCGGGAGTGCAGGAGAGTAACGGAACTCTTTCTCTTGCAGGAGCTAGTTCTCTTACAATTGTGATGAACGGCAAGCCTACGACTATGACAGCAGATCAGTTGGAAACATTGCTGCGCAATACACCGGTAGATCGTGTAGAGAAAGCAGAAGTCATATACAGTGCCCCTCCTGAACTCCATGTGCGTGGAGCTGTCATCAATGTGGTGATGAAACGCTCAAATGACTATTCATTTCAGGGAGAGTTGAGCACATATTATCAGAACAGGTATTTCGGTAGTGGCGGTGCGAATGGTAATTTCCGATTATCTACGCCTAAAGTAGCTCTGGATGTAATGTATGGGGCCGACAATGCCAAAATAATGGAATATACGGACTTGTTCTCCAGACATACATTAGGCGATAAGGTTTATGAAATAACTCAAAATGAGAAACTAAGTACCAAAAGCTGGATGCATAATGTAAGAACGGCTCTGGAATACAATATCAATGAAAAGAATCGTCTGAATATTGCTTATACCGGAAGTTTTACTCCCGACAGAAACGGCCGTAGTATAGCAGACGGAAGTTTTCAGCAATCCACTCTCGATAAATTTACAGAAAATAAGATGCATAACATAGCTGTACAATACAGTTCCGGTTTTGGACTCGAATTAGGCGGTGATTATACCCGATTCACTTCTGATAATAAGCAGACAATGTTAACACAGCTTACAGATAATAGTGAAAACGCATATACCCTGACCGGCGGCCAGCGTATTGACCGTTACTCTGTTTATGCAGACCAGAAACATAGTCTGCCCAATAATTGGGGTATAGGTTACGGTGTTTCCTATCTCTATACAAAAAACTACGATTTTCAGACTTATAATAATGTGACAGGTAATATAAAACCTGAAAATACTGATGCTAAGCTGGAAGAGCAGACAACTAATTTTTATTTCTCGCTGAGCAAGAATTGGGCAACCGGGACTTCGTTCACTGTTTCGGCTACTGGAGAATATTATACTATTGGCAATTATCACAAATGGGCGGTCTATCCGCAAGCCTCGTTGACATATCTGAAAAGTCCGCAACATATTTTCCAGCTATCCCTGTCAACAGACAAGACATATCCTGGTTACTGGGATATGCAGTCTTCAGTCACCTATTTGAATGGATATTCTGAAATTCAGGGAACGCCTGGTTTAAGACCTATGACGAACTATAATCTGAATGGAAACTATATATTGAAACAGAAGTATATCGTTGGTCTGTTCTATAAACATACATCCGATTACTTTGCCCAGTCTCCTTATCAGGCAACCGACCGGTTGGCATTGATATACAAGAACACTAACTGGAACTATATGCGTATGATAGGAGCCAATATCATTGTACCGTTCAGTATGGGGAACTGGTATGATGCAAGGCTTACACTTGTAGGAATGCAGGCACGACAGAAATGTGACCAATTTTTTGACATACCTTTTGATCGTAAGAAATGGATATTTGTCGGAACACTTGATAATACTTTCAAGGTTGGAAAGAACCTTTCGTTTGAACTGACAGGGAACATACAAACACCTTTCATTCAGGGAACGTTGGATCTTGCAAGCACATTCAATTTTACAGCCGGAATGAAGTGGAACTTTGCCAAAGACAAATGTACACTTACGGCACGTTGCAGTGACATCTTTAATTCCAGCATGCCGGATATGAAGGTTCGCTTCAAAGGTCAGTATTTGGATATGAACAGTTCTTTCTACACCCGTACAGTATCTCTGAACTTTACATACCGTTTTGGCGGATATAAAAAACAGGAGGTAAAAGAAGTAGACACTTCACGGTTCGGGCATTAAAAAATAATCGACTTACTACATTAAAGACTTGTTATAGTCAAATATTAGGAACTAATTGATTAATTAAAGATGCTGAATATTTTCAGTATCCAAAGATTAAGAGTAGGTTTATTATCTATTTGTGTAGTTTAAGCTCGGCTTGAAGTCAAACAATAGGAAAAATAATTAACATGAATGCTGGAAAGATAATACGCTTCTAGCTACAATTTTTGAATAAGATTATTGTGTAAATTCAGCCAATGAGAACAACGGTTTTAGGTATAATAGGCAGTTTCATCATAATGCCTGTCTATGGTCAGCATTTTGTTAAAGGAAAAATCATAGATTCAGAAAATGCAGTGATGCCGATGGTAAATGTGGCATTTCTGAATCAGTCAGACAGTACGCTTGTAACAGGTGCGGTATCAGACTCTTGCGGTGTATATAGCGCATCACTCGATGTTGGCAGCTATATTATCCGCTATTCCTATCTGGGCTATGAGACGCTGTATAAGAATATACTTGTTAATGCGGACATTACCCTGCCGATAGCTCGGATGGAGTTCTCACAAACTGAACTCGAAGGAGTGGAGATTACAGCGTACAGGAAACCTTTCAAACTGAACCGGGATGGAATTACTGCTGATGTGCCGAACACTATCCTTGCCAAACAAACCACTCTGAATGATCTGCTTTGTAAGATACCAGGTATACAGCAGCGGGGTGACGCCATTGAAGTGATAGGAAAAGGTACACCTACGTATTATATCAATGGCAGAGAGATTACAGATCAAACAGAACTGAATAATCTGGCTATTGACCAGATTCAGTCTGTCAGACTGATGACGAATCCTGACACACGTTATCATTCGGAGCAGCGTGCGGTAATTGAAATCAAGACCAAACGTCTGGGAGAAGGACTTGCCTTTAATGTCAGCGGTAATCTGTTGCAGGGAAATCATTTCAGCCAGAATTACCGGATGAATGGAAGCTACAACTATAAAAACTGGGATTTCTTTTTTTCTTACAATTATGATCGTGGAAAGAAGGATTCGGATCTTGATATTTATCAGCAGACTCAAAGTGATACTATCTGGAATCTTACTAATTTGAGTCAAAAGCAGATTTTTAACGAAAGCCATGCTTATACGGGTGGTGTTTCTTATCATTTTTCACCAGAATCGGAGGTTGGATTGAAATATGAAGGCAAATACAGCGAAGGTAATACATTCTCAAATGAAACTCTTTCCATGATACCGGACAAGGGTGTTTCTACTTTCATTAAGAATCTCAGTGATGTGTCCGACAAGTCCGTCAGCAACCATTTTAATCTGTATTATATAAACGACTGGAAGAATGGCTGGAAAATGAACGTATTCGGTGATTATCTTCACAAGACTGATCGTAGCCGGGGGAATATTCGTGAATGGGAAAGCGACGATGCAGAAACATCTATGGATTATCACCGTAAAGCAGACTGGGATTTGTTTGCTGCCAAATTCAGTTTGTCGTATGAAACCGAGAAAGCGGGAACTTTCAGCTTGGGATATGATTTTAGCCATACAAGCGGAACGGACTATATAGAATATATCCGTGCGTTGAATAATGGCCGTACTCGTAATACTGAGTTGAAGAATTCTCTCTACCTGTCATACGATTATACATGGAATAATCTGTCGCTGGGAGCAGGCTTGCGTTACGAACACATACGAAGTGATCTGAGAGAAACCAATGATAGCAAAAGTCAGAACCAGACCTATCACAATTTTCTGCCTTCTGTTTCGTTAAGTTATAATACGGAGAGCCTGCAACAGTCTCTTACTTACTCCATTCATACGGAGCGTCCTCCTTTTGGTGTAATGAATGATAATGCCGTGTATACAGACCGGTTTACCTATCAGAAAGGAAATCTTTACCTGAAACAGGCTCTGACTCATGACTTGAACTATATGCTGTTTTATAAGTTCCTGTTCTTTAACCTGAATTATACCTGTACGCACAATCCGCTGGTAACGGCATTTTACAGTATGCCGGGAAATTCGGCGGTTACAGTCAGCTACATGGATAATTTTGATAAACTGCATAATCTGACGGGTATGATAAACCTGCAATATCCGGTGAAGTGGTGGATACCTTCACTCACGCTTACCTGTATGAAAACATTCTTCGATTATCCTGGACCGGATGGAAGTATGCTGAAATCGGGTCGTCCTTTGATGATACTGAATTTCAACAATAGCTTCACTCTTCCTTCCGGATTCTTGTTATCTGCCGATTTTAATTATGGTTCTAGAGGTTATTATCAGCTGTACGAATCGAAGAGTTATACGTCTCTGAATCTGAGTCTGAAAAAATCATTCCTGGATGACAGGCTTCAGCTTTCGCTCGATGGGTATGACCTTTTCAATAAGAACAAAATACGCAGTGCAGCCCGTCTGAATGATATTATCATGAACAGTATCGGAAAGGAAGACACGCGTAAGGTTGGCTTTACTGTTACATACCGCTTCCGGACAGAACGTACAATGAATAACCGCAGTGCGGCTGAAAATGAAATGTCACGATTGAACATGAGTGAATAAAAAACGCAGAATGAACTGCATCCGGCGATATATGGTATTAAAATTCCTTTTGCTGATAGTAATTCCTGTTATGGGGCAGCAGAAGGAAGATAAGGAAATTAAGCTGAATGAAGAAGCTGTAAAACTCATTCAGTTTGATTTCCTTCCGGGCGGCATGGATTATAATAAACCTCAGGAAGCTCCGCTTGAAAAGAAATGGATGGAGTTTAAGAATCCTTTTGACGAAGGAATACCTCGAAATCTGACGGATACTTTTATGGTAAAGAAGCCGAAGAAATATATTCGTATGTGTCCTTATTCTATTTGGACTAAACGAGGAGAAGATCCTGTTTATGATGTGACAATGGAAGGTCGTCCTCCTGAACTCATCATGAAAGAAGGACCAGATTTCAGTAAAAGGCTTCAGACGGACTACGGACGCACTCTTAAACCATCAGCGGGTAGAACGTATGATATGCTGAATAATTCAACTACCATTGAAGTGGGAAAAATTTTCAAGAAATATATTAAACCTATTTTCAAAAAGGATAAAAAGTAGAGCCCCCAATAATGGGATATGTATTCTAATGAGTTTTGAGATAAATGTCAGTCTATTTGATATATTGCTTTTCGGGTATTAAAATAGATTAAGATCTGGCTGTTATATGAATTATTTCATCTATATTTGAATTCATAACTCAAACTATGAAGAATATGAAGTGGAGAAACATCATGCTATTATCACTTCTTTGTTTGTCTTGTGCAGGACTTTATGCTCAGGAAAACATGAAAGTAAATAGTATTAAGCAAGAAAAAGACAGTCTGAAAATATTGTCTGAGGGTGCTGTCGTTTTTCCACAACCGGGTGGATATACTGCCGATTTCAAGGAAAACACACTGAGTGATCTGGTAAATGAGATACCGGACGAACAGAAAATAGAAATTAAATTGCGCAAGCCTTTCTATATACCTCCTTATTATACAAATCCTTCTCCCAGATTTTATGGAGATTATGTGACGGGTGGACAAATCCTTCCTAATTTTTATGGCAGTGGCATGCAGGAAACATTGCCTGGTCTGGGAAGAGTAAATCAGGCCTCGTTCTTTTATCGTTATGACCTGAATGATTATTTTTCTATTCAGGCGGGAGTGGATGCGGTAAAGTATAATTTCCCGAATAGTGTAGGACAGTCTTTGGGAGTTTCCGGTATCGTAACATACCGTCCTGCTGACAGACTGCATATAAATGTTTTCGGCTCATATTCTCCGGATAACCGTTATGGTTTTAACAGGAGCGCATTCGGAGCTACTGTGGGCTATGATTTTACCGACCGGTTTGGTATGGAGGTAGGAGCACAGAGATATTACGATCCCCAACGGGGATGGCAGACTGTTCCGATTGTTACACCTTACTATAAATTCAATAAATTCGATTTAGGCATCGATGTTGGTGGAATTCTCTATGAAGTATTAAGAAGCTGTTTAAATTTTATTCAAAAATAATTTTATGGCAGCGATATGCATCATGGCTTCGTGCGTGTCAGCCCTGT